>ERZ1370068.6100-contig-510_pt1 | contig 13045 bp, 16 predicted proteins | sample MGYA00561227_ERZ1370068 | MGnify/ENA primary metagenome ERZ1370068 (study PRJEB38410, sample SAMEA6850437) | metagenome | study: Metagenomic assessment of the ecological functions of the soil: analysis of the soil microbiota associated with the...
CGACGGCCTGGACGCGTGACTGTCACCTAACCCGGCCAAATTGTCACCTAACTCTGGGTGACAGCCCTCGTTTGAGTGCCAGCGAACCCATACAACGCCTCGGGGGACCGGCACGGCCGATCGCTTCTCGCCCGGGCCAACTGCCGGTCATCGTAGTCGGAACCGGAAGGGAACCCTACTGGTCCTTTGGTCTCTCGTGAAGGCCCTGATCCCAGCCTACCACTCTGACCTCGGCGTCCAGGAGCCTCTACCCGACCACCCCGCGACCGTCGGCGGCCGGCCGGCTCGCCGCCAGTTTCGCGCCCGCGCTCACGGAGGTCTCCTCGCTCACAATGGCATGGCGCCGGTAGACCGACTCGGTCTTGTGATCCGGTCATCTCTCATGGCCACGGAACGTGACACGCCGCATCGTTCCAGATTCCGGACTGCGGTGCGCCGAAGATCATAGAGCAACCGTCCAGGTGCGCCTGCCCCCCTTGCAGGCCGTCCTCCACGACTTTGCCATCGACTTGACCTGCAGGCCCTTCCGAAGGAACACGCACGGGATAATCCGACCCTGGGCACGTTCGCAGCGACGCGTGTAGTCCAGGCGGCGTTCCAGGATCGCCCGAGCGCCGGCGTGATCGGGAAGGCTCGACCCGAGGCGAGCCAGCGCCTGCGGACTCACTCCTCCACCAGCCAGCCCGTGGTGGCGTTGATCGCCCGCCGGAGGTGCTCGACTAAGATCGGTAGGTCGTCAGCGGCGCTCCCGGAGGGGCGGCACCTCGAGCACCGCCGGGCGTGAGCGCCATGCTATCTTCCCGAGGGTGACCTCTCCGGTCGGCTCCGCTCGGCACGACGGGCTTCGCCCTCGCCCTGCGGGCGACCCTGACCCGTCCAACCTCGCTGACGCCGGCCATCGCGGACGAGATCGGCGGGCGCTGCGGCTGGGTCGGGGCGCGAGCACACGTACACCCTGGCGCTCGGCACGCTCGCCGCGCTGTTGTATGCCCGACCCGACCTCGTCCCGGAGTCCCTGTTAGACAGGCTCGCTGTTCTGCTGAAGGCCGGACCGCGTCCCTGCGGGTGTCGGCCGCGCGGTGGTCAGGCTGTTCGAGTACCTGGCGTCGAGCCCCGCGGCGGCGCGGGCCTCGGGACGCTGCTGGTCGAGGTGCTGCGTGACGAGAAGCTCGAGCCCGGCACTCGCGAATTGCTCTTGCCGCTCCTGAAGGACTTCGTCCACTGGCGAGAGGACCTCGTCGGCCCTCGACGGAGCCCTGCCTGCCTGGCCGGGTCCCCGGCGTTCGCACGCGATCGGGCGTTCCTTCTGGACCACGTGGTCGAGCGCTTCGTCTTCACCCAGCCGGAGGCTTTCACCGAGGAGAGGCTGACGCGGGTAGCGGCCCTGTTCCAGTACGCCCGCGGTACCGCTACTTCCTCTACCCCTGGCGCGCGCGTCGCAGCCTACGGCCCGCGGTCCGGGCTCGTGTCCCGCTGGCTCGAGGATCGATTCCCCTCGCATGAAGCAGCAGCGGCGATGCTCAGAACCAACCCTTCAAGATTCTGGTGGCCTTCAATGCCCGGATGGGACAGGGGGACGAGATCATCCGCCTCGCGCCTCTGCTGCAGGCCCTGCTGGACGCCAACCCGGACCTGACCATCACACCCTCATCAGCCGGCGCGCCTACCTCTACGACAACGCACGGGTCGAGCCCGTCCAGATCGAGGATGATGACGCCGTCCATTCCGCGCTCGGCGACCGTTTCGATGGGGTGATGGAGGTCTTCGAGCCCAACGTTCCCAGCTGGCCTTCCGCCCTGAACTGCACGCGGCGATCGAGCGTCTCCTCGCCGAGCAGTCCCCGGCCTTCGTCGTCCGGGGCGACATGGGCTACAACCACTTCCTCTATCAGAGGGTGGACCTGGGCGGCCGCGACCCTCGCTCGGGCGTACGCGCTCGACCGCCCTCGGCTTCCCGAATCGCCCACGAGACCTGCATGCGCCTGATCGCCGAACTGGGTCTGCCGCAGCGCGCTGCCGATGAGAGCCGTCGCTCACGCCCTCGCTCCTGGCGGGGGAGCGGCTCGGCGGACGCCGAGCGTGTGGGAAAACTTGCTCGAGCGGATACGGGAGAAGCCTCGCGGCCCGTTGCGCTGCTGAACGCGTTCGGGAGGCGGCAGGCCAACGAAGGATTCCCGCGGAGCAGCACAGCCAGCTCCCGGGCCGCGAGATCGCCGGGCTAGTCGAGGAAGGTTATCGTGTCGTGCTCCTGCCGAACGGCGCGGCGTGGGCGAGTCGAAGCCGCCGTCGCTCGGATCCTGTCCCATCTGGCGCGGGATGTCCGGGGCCACCTGAGGGTCGCCCCTGATCCCGCCCAGCCAAAAGGAGATAGCGCGCGCCTGCGCCTCAGCGAGCGGTCGACTCTCTCCCGGGCCGACCGCGTCATGCGCCTGTTCAAGTACTTCGCGACCTATGTGGATCTGGTGGTGACAAATGAGGGCTGGCTTCACGCACCTTCGCGTACAGTTTGGGCCGACCCTTTCGCCTCTTCCTGGCCGCGCAGTCCTACGGGTTCGACTGGCACCCTCACGGGCGTGTGGATCCCGCCAGCAGCTTCGTCACGATGCTCTCGCCACGCTCCCGTGCACGGTACGCGGAGTCGGAGTTGCTGGGACCAGGGCAGACGCCGCCCCTTCCGCATCGGCCGAGAAAGACGCTCCTCGAGCTTGCGCTCGACAGCCTGGGCCGAGCTGGAAGCGCCGAGTCCGTGACGCTGCTCAGGCGCGCTTTCGCCAGCCCGGACCATGACGTGCGAGCGTGGGCCGTCGCCGGCTCCCGCGCCGGGCCCCGTCGCTCGAGGTCGTGAAGCCGGACCTGCTGGCCGCGCTCGAGGACCGCGAGCCCTCGGTGGCGCGAGAGGCCGCCGACGCCCTGCGCTGAGGGGGAACGTCGACTGCCGCGACGCGCTGGGCAGCCGGTATCGCGAACGCATCGAGGCCCACGCGGAGGTCGCGCGGCAGCACTGGGCCGCGGTGGCCCGACTCGGCGCCGCGGCCTTCCCCTGCCCTCTTCCGGGCCGCTGAGAGCGACAATGACGTCATCCGCCGCGAGGCGAGATGGACGCTCGCGCGGACGCTGCGCCTTCACATACCCCATCTCTCGTCTCGTCCCGGGCAAGGCGGTGATGGATCATCGGCGAGAAAAAGAGCGCATTCCCCACGAGAGGTTGAGCATGGCCCTCGGTGCGGCCTTGCGCGATGCGACCGGCACACGCATGGCAATGCTGCCCTCAAAAACGACGGTCCATGGCTATGGGGAAATCGCGATAGTGGAGGTGCGAGAGATTCTCCGCCGATGGTAGAACGAAGCGGGGTCGCCGGCGATCGCCCGCGCCGTCCGTTTTGGACCGCGCACTCTGACCGCTTACGTCCCGACGGGCCTCGGTGTAGATGTGCAGCGTGGGTATGCCCCGCCCACCACACGAGCGGTTGATGAGGATCGCCGCCACGCGCCGTAGGGCCCAACGAATGCGACCGTCCTCCCAGTCCGGAACTCGATCGCTCGGCCCGTGCGGGCTCGCGCCGTGTGTGCCGGTCGCTGAAACGGCCGTGAACGTCGTGGCCAGCCGTCGGCTGCTCACCGTCCTGTGCGGTATGCTGCAGGCGCGCGCCGGTCTACTGCTGATGCGCGCCTACCCGCGTCCTCGTGCGATCTGACGACGAACCGCCCGGCGCGAGCGCCGGAGCTTCGTGACAGGCCTGGCGGCGCTAGCTCACGCCGTTGCAGTTGACGCAGAAATTCGTCACGCTGGAGTCCACGAAGGCGCTGACCGCCCTCGCGACGATGCCCACGTCGCCGGAGGGGAGTGGTCAAGGTCAAGGTCGTAACCTGGAAGTCGAGCGCGACGCCCACCTGCAGTCCGAGCGGGCTGTCCGGGTCGTCTGGATCGGAATGTGCCGGAACACCCGGCCTGTGACGTGAACGGTGGAGTCGCTCCCCAACACGTTTCGGGGGAAGCCCAGCTGGATCTGCATGGTCAGACGATACCAGGCGTCCTCGGCGATGCCCGCCCCGAGGGAGACGTTCTTCAGGGGGACGACCTTCCCGGACGTGTCGACCGTCATCAACTGCAGCTTGTCGGTATTGCCTGCGTTGCTGACGACCAGTCCCAGCCCCTTGCCGCCCGTCAGGGCGAAGGCGAGGGCAGGCAACCCCACCCCTTGCTGTTGTCGAACCGGTGGGTGAGGATATCGGCACTCAACGACAGGCCGAAGAAGATCTCGATGGGAATCGGCCCATGGGTGAGGACGGTTGCCCACGTGCTGCCGCCCGACCCGGTGTGGCCCTCGATGTTGAGCGCGGGATGCCCTGTGCCCCCACGTCGGCGCCGGCGTTGATCCCCGCCGGGAGCAGGATGTCGCTAAAGTTGTCCCGGTACTGGGTGCCGCTGAAGTCAAAGCAGACACCGGTGATGGTTTGTTGCTGACGAAGAAGCACTGGTTGGGGACGAGGGCCTCGGCAGCCGTGAGCGACAGCCCATCCAGGCTGAACGAGGCCAGCAGCGGCGGGTGAAGACCGTTCCCGCAATGAGCTTGCGAAGGAAGTCACGTCGGCTGCCGTCCGCCTGATTCAGGACCCCGTCAATGTCTCGGCGTCATCGTCGTCTCCTATCGCTAGCAGAGTGCACGGCCGGCCGCAGGTGAGGAAGGCAGTGTACGTCGACTCACCGAGCAGGAGTCAATCTGTGCCAAAGTCGAATCCGCGCTCGGCGTGAGCTCCCGGAGCACGGCGACGAGGCGCGCGGTCGCCTGCTCCCAGGTGAAGCCGGCGGCGAGGCGGGCGCGCGCCGTCCGACGCGGCCGGCTCGGCCCCGCTCACCGCGTCCCGGACCGCTCGGGCCGCCGCCGTCTTGTCCGGCTCCCACCACTCGGCGCCCGCGAACAACGGCGCATGCTCGGCATGACCGGCGAGACGCGCGGCCACCTGCTTGGCTGGAATCAGCGTGGCGACAGAGTCGTCCAGATACCCGGGATACGCGCTGTGTCTCGGCGGCGATGAGCGCGAGCCCCGCCGCGCCGGCCTCCATCATCGGCTGATCCCAGGCCTCCCCGCGCGACATGCTCCAGTAGTGCGTCGCGGCCGCAAAGAGGCGGGCATGTCCCGGTCGGGCAAGACCTGGTCCAGGAACAGCGCCGGCGCGCCGACTCGCGCCGGGTCTCTGCCGAGGTCCCGCCTCGACCGCGTCGATGTCGCGCAGGGAGCCTCAGCACGCCGGCTGGCTGCGCGCCGCTCAGCTTGAGGATGCGAGGATCGCGTCGTCCTCGGGCGTCGTGGTCTCGATCCACACGCGCATCAGTCCCGACAGGTTCTTGCGCGGCCCGAGTCTCGACACGTTGAGCACCCGCGTCCGGTACTGCGCACCGGCCGCCCGCGCCGGTCCTCGAGGTCGAGGGGCTCCACGGCGGATGGAACCGCTCGGCATCGACGCCGAGCGGGCAGATCCCGATGCGCTCGCGCGGAAGGCCGCTCTCGACCCAGGCCGCCTCGCAGAACGCGCTGGGCACGACGACCCGATCGTGCCGCAGGTTGTGCGCGATCCACAGGCGGGACGCGCGTCGCCTCGAACATCGTGTAGTTGACGTCGAGGAGCTCCCGGCGTCGTCCCGCACCTGGTGCGGCATGCAGAAGTGCAGCACTGGCGCGTGCATCGACCGGCGCGCCCAAGCTGTCGAACCACGGGATCGCGCTGCGCCTCGGAAAGCTTGCCGGACTCCAGTTGGGGATATCGACGAGTTGCAGCGCAATGCCCTGCCGGGCCAGGTGGCGCACGAACTGGCGCACGTGGTGATCGTGTCCGCTGAAGCCCCGGTAGGGGCCGCGCAACAGTGAGGGTAGGCATCGCGGTTGACTTTCGGCTCGTTGTCACTACCCTACAACGCCATGGGACCGCACCCGCAGCGCGCGAGCGGCCTCGAGATCCAGGAGGTGGACGACGGGTTCATGATCCACCAGCCCGAGCGAGACCGCGTGCACTATCTGAACCACACCGCCGTCCTCGTCCTAGAGCTCTGCAACGGCGAGAACTCGCCGGCCCGCATCTCGGAGCTGGTGCGGGCCGCCTACGGCTCCGGCCGCGCCGCCCGACAAGGAGGTCGCCGACGTCCTGAGAAGCTGGGGGATGAGGGTCTCATCCAGTAGCGGTCCCGTGCAGCTCTCCGCCACTCTGATCGTTCCGCAACGAGGAGCGCTTCCTCGGCGACTGCCTCCGCTCGATCCGGGACGTCGTGGACGATCGTGGTCGTCGACACGGGATCGACCGACCGCACGCCGCACATCGCCCGCAACCTCGGGGCGCGGCTTCATCATTTCCCGTGGCGGGACGACTTCTCCGCCGCCCGCAACCATGCGCTTCGACCGGGCGCGGGGCGAGTGGATCCTCTACATCGACGCCGACGAGTCGCTCCGCCCGTGCGACGTCGGCGCGCCCAGCACAGCTCTCGGACCCCGCCCATGTCGCGTACCAACGTGCTCCTGTACGCCCGCCCCGGATTGACTCCGTACTGGGAGATGCGCCTGTTCCGCAACGACCCGGCGATTCGCTTCCGCGGCGTCATGCACGAGAACATCTGGCCCGGCATCGAGGCGTATCGCGCCCGGCGCGGCGGGCACGTCGGCAAGAGCCCGCTGGTGATCGACCACCGGGGCTACGAGGGAGACCAGCAGCCGAAGCACTGGCGGAACCCGCCGCTGCTCGCCCGGGCCTTGCGCGAGGACCTCGAGGCGCGTCTTCGTGCTGTGTCACCTCGCGAATGTCTGTCTCGCCATCGGCAAGGAGCGCCTGGCCGAGCGCGCCTGGGACATCGGCGCTCGAGCTCGTCCGCGACAAGCGCGGCCGCGGGCTGGTGCCGGAGGACTGCCTGCCGTACGTCAGCCTGATCCAGCGGGAGCTCGCGGCTGGGGGCGACGCGCTCGCCCTGCTGACGGAGGCCCAGGCACGCTTCCCGAGAAACCTCCATGCTCCGCTGGCTCCAGGGCAAGGCCCCGATGCGGGCGAGGCAATTCGACGAGGCCATCCGCGTCTTCGAGCAGGTGCTCGGTGCCGGCGATGCCGACTACTCGACCGGCTACGACACGCGGCTCTTCGGCGCGCTGTCCTTCGAGGCGGTCGCCGCGTGCCACTTCAAGCTGGGTCGCTATAACGAGGCGGCGCAGTTCTTCGAGCGCGCCGCGCCCGGTGCAGCCCCGAGAGCCTCGAGTACCGGGTCAAGCGGGGCTGTCCCTGCAACTCGCCGGCGCGAGCGTCGGCCGCGCGTCCCTGCCGCCCTCGGCCTGACCCTCGCGCGATGGCGCCGGCAGACACGGTCTTGATCCTGACGCCGGTGAAGGACGCCGTGCCGTTCCTCGACGGGTACGTCAGGTCGCTCGAGACGCTCACGTACCCCGCGACTTGCTGTCGCTCGGGCTGCTCGGAAAGCGACAGCGTCGACGACACCTTCGGCGAGCTGCAACGCAGGGTGTCCCCGGCTCGAGCAGGGCCTGAGAAGGGTCGGGCTGTGGAAGCGGGACTTCGGGTACCGCATCCGGGCCGGCACGCACCGGGCGGCGGAGCATGTTCAGCCTCATGCGGCGCTCGGTCCTGGCGAGGAGCCGCAACCACCTCCTGTTTCACGCCCTCGACGACGAGCAGTGGGTGCTGTGGATCGACGTGGACGTGGTCGAATACCCGCCGGACATCATCGAGCGCCTGCTCGAAACGGGTAAGTCGATCGTCCATCCTCACTGCGTGCTCGACTATGGGGGCCCGACGTTCGATCTGAACGCGTGGCGCGATCACGGCCGCGTCCACATGGACGCCCTGCGCGCCGAGGGCGAGCTGGTGAAGCTGGACGCGGTCGGCGGCACGATGCTGCTCGTCAAGGCGGACATCCATCGCGACGGGCTCGTCTTCCCCTCGTTTCCGTACGGCCGGGCCACGGCCGCGGCCAGGCCGGGCCGAGCGGAGCTCGACACCGAGGGCCTCGGGCTGATGGCCGGGGACATGGGCCATCAGTGCTGGGGCATGCCGAACCTCGAGATCAAGCACGCGCGGCACTGACGCTATCCGTGCCGCGGCGTCGCCGCCAGCGCGCGATAGACGGCGCGCAGCCGCTGGGTCACAGGCGCGAGGCGTAGCGCTCGCGGTAGAAGCGCGTGGGCCTGCTCGGCCAGGGCGCGTCCGAGCCAGGGCTCGCGCACCAGGCGCAGGCAAGCCCGGGCGAAATCCGCCGCGCCATCGGCGATCAGGACATGGCGCTCGTGCTCGACGTCGAGGCCCTCTGCGCCAATCGACGTCGACACCAGCGGCACGCCATGGGCGAACGCCTCGATCGCCTTGATCCTCGTGCCGCCTCCCGCTCGGATCGGGTTGATGGCCGCGTCGGCGCCGGCGTAGCACGGCGCCATGGTGTCCACGGGCCCGGTGACGGCGATGCCGGGCATCCGCCCGAGGCCGACGACGGCGGGCGTCGGCCCGGCCCCGGCGAGCACCGCGCGGACCGGACGCGGCGACTCGGCCACCAGGCGCGGCCAGATGTCCTCGGCGAAGAACAGCGCGGCGTCCTCGTTCGGCGCGTAGCCGAAGGAGCCGACCAGGAGGAACCCGAACTCCTCGCGCGGCTGCCGGAGCGCCGGTGGCTCCGGGGGCCGGACGGCATTGGGAATCACCGCGATCCTGTCGGGCGACATGCGCGCGGCCGCGGCGGCGCGGTCCGCCTCGGAGCAGACCAGCAGGCGATCGAAGCGCGGGAGCCACTCCCGCTCGAAGGACGCGTACTTGTCGGCTTCGGCGGCCTCCATCGCCGCCGCCTCGGCCCGGCCGCGCAGGGCGTGAAGCGCGCTCAGACTTCGGCGCGTTCGCGGCTCGTCATCGTCCAGGTCGAGGACCGTGACGGGACGGCCGTCCGCTCGCGCAGCGACAAACCGGCGCCGCGAACGGTGCGACGTAGAGGCGATGCACGTGGACCACGTCGAAGGAGACGCCGGCGAGCTGCCGCGCCGCCTCGGCGACCGCGCGCGGCGTCGCGAACCTCGACAGCAGCGGGCGGGGATACTGGAGCAGCGCCGCGCGCGGGCGCCCGCGTCCCGGACGCGTGCGATCAGGCCGAACTGAGTGTCGCCGGATCCGTCGACCGGCAACACGAGCACGCGCGCGGCGTGGCGCGCGGCCCATGCCGGCAAGTGCGAGGGATCGGCGGCCCCCGCGATCGGCAAGACGAGCAACACCACCTCGTGGTCCGCGGCCAGGGCCTCGAGCGACACGCCTGCTCGCATCGCTAGGCCATTGCCGGTGTCGGCGGGCATCACCGGACTGATCAACAGCGCGTGGCGTCGTGCCTGAGGCGCGTTCACCGCGGGAGAGACCGGCGACCGGGCGACGGGCCGATCCGGCGCTCGGACTCCCTGCCCGCGGCCGCCATCGGCGAGTCCCGGACGGCCCGGATCTGCGCTGCGGCGGCGCCGACGTCCATCCGCGTGCCCGGGGCCGGCAGGCGGTCGGGAGCCGGGTCCATGCCGACCTCGGAGCGCCCCGCCGCGACCGTGTAGAGGTCAGGAGAGTTGCCCCGGTAGTGCCGGGCATCGACATCGCCTACCCGTGTGGCCGTGATGAGGCCCTGACCGGCACGACTGGCCCTTGGGGTGCCCGCGGTGAGACGTTCTTGAGCTGTCACCAAACGTGTAACCAACGGCCCGCACCGGAGTGCACTGGCGTGCACTCCCGCGCACATGACCGCGCAGTTTCCCACTCGGACAAGAGCTCGAAAGGATTGGGCCAAACGCTAGTCGCTCGGGAGGATTTGAAGTCCGGGAGGCCCACCGGGATCCTATACGCCTCCGTTGCGGCTAACTGCCCGTCAGATCAGCGGAAGGAGTGTACCACCGCGGAGCCGAATCGGGCCAGGTGTCACCATTAAGCCCCGAAAGTGTCACCATTCGCCCGATTCTCGGCGTTCTTTCACCCGCTGCTCTTAGGCCGCCCTCACATCCGATGCGGTCACACAGGCCAACGACGCACGTGCCACCATCTTCGAGAAGGAGTCGGGGATCGGGGGCCGAGTGCTCACATCTCCCGGCCCCGCGCTGAGCACCGGAGCGGAGCTCTGTGCTGAGAGAGATCCTCACGGAACGTGCCGGCCGCGATCAGGGTGGAGAGAGGTGCGATGGGTGGCGGCGATGACCCGGGCATCAACCCGCCGCGTCTCCGTGGACCCTACTGCCCTGAGCTCTCCCTCCTGCAGAAAGCGCAGCAACGCCACCTGGCCCTCCGGCGGAAGCTCGGCCACCTCATCGAGGAACAGCGTGCTGCCATGCGCCGCGGCCAGGAGGCCGGCCGTTCGCGTGACCGCACCCGTGAATGCCCCGCGCTCGTGTCCGAACAGCTCGCTCAGCAGCAGCTCACGGGAAAACGCGCCGGCGTTCACGGTCTGCAGCGGGCGGTCCTGGCGCCGGCTCAACCCGTGGACCGCTCTGGCGATCAGCTCCTTTCCGGTCCCTGACTCCCCTGTATCAAGACGGATACATCGTGCGGCGCCACGCGCTCGATCCGCCGGAAGAGCGCCTGCATCGCCGCGCGCTCTGGCCGATGATGCCGTGAAACGAAGGCAGACCCGCACCCGCCATCGGCGCCCGGCTCCATCGCCCCGGTGTCGCCACCGGGTGACATGGAACCGCCCAGCCACACGAGGGTCGCCCCATAGGGGCTGGGCGCTACTTCTCGACACCGACCGCGGGCCGCGGGCCTCTCCCCGGAAAGCACTCGAGAGTGTTGATAGCGGCCAACCCCTCGCCGTCAATGTCCACTGTCGTGAGAGGGCGGAAGTCGCGCACAGTTGCGAGGCAGGCGGACGTTGCAGATCACGCATGGCGCTGCACCATCCGCAACCCAGCCGCAACCGGATCGGTGCCATCCCAGCGAAGCCGTCCGAGGCCCCGGAGTCTCACTATAATCAGGCCCCGGTGCACGAGCCTCCTCCACCCTGCCCGTCGCTCACACCAAAGGAGGGACCCGCGCCCGTGCCATTCGCCCCAGATTTTCGGCGCAGTTCAAAAGGAAGGGGAGGGGGTCTCTCCTGGAAATGACGTGCAACCCTGCAACCGTCACCTCCGCGCGCCGCGCCGCACGCCCTGATCGCCTCATTGGCGGGCGGTTCGCGCACGCCATCCTCGCCCGCGGTGGTTGCAGGCCCCGCGCAGCTGTTGCCGAACTCCGAAAGCGCAGAATTCTGAACAGACTCGAGCGCGGAATTTTGAACCCGAGGACGGCCGGGGTCCGAGAGCCCGGCGACGCCGCTCACGTCCAGCTCCACACCGCGGCTGCCCGCTCAGGCATTCTGGACCGCGGGCTTGGCAGCTCCGTGAGGGCCGCCCCGGAGTCGCCCGAGCCGTATGCCGAGCAAGCGACAGGCCAGGTCGTCGACGCAAATCAGATTCCCGCGCTTTCCGAAGTCCATCGACACTTCGCCCACGGCGGCCGTCGCCCGCAAGCGAGCCCGGCCGGGGGCCGGGAGGTTCGACGACGACTTCACCCGTGATTTCAGGTCTCCGCAACGAGGCGCAACAGACGACAAGAATCCAGCAACAAACTACCAGCGCGGAGCGTTCCCGCGTGACACTACGGTTGTCTGGTGAAATGCCTGCTATGTCACCAGTCCCCGAGAACTCAGCGATTAGGCGACTGCGCGAGTCAGTGTAGGGAGCGCAGGCATGGTTGTCTCGAGGGCGCTCTCTCGCTCACCTCCTCGTTCGCGCCAATCGCCCATGAAAACCCGCCCAACGCTGCCGACAACGCCGTCCACAGGGGAAGGAGCTATGCGCGATGACCACGATTGAGAAGCGTCTCGACGTGGAGTTCTGGTTATCATATGCGGGGCAATCATGGGCCTCATCGCCATGGCTGTGCCCGCGCTCTGCGGCGAGCGCGCAACGTCCTGGCGCCCACGGCCAAGCCGAAGGGTCTTCGTTGGCGGAGATCGCCAAGGCAACCGCGCAATCTTCAACCACCGCTGCCTCGCGGGCCGCAGCGCGAGGCGACTCGAGCCTCCGGTGCCGTTCCAGATCCTCTACACAAGCAACACCAACCCGTCGAACACGTTCCACGTGCCGGCGGGCACCATGCTCTATGTACCGATCGTGTTCACCGATAACTCCGCCGCCGATCGCTTGGGGACTTCCCCGATGTGAACGACCCGGAGGCGATCTCAGACTACTACTTCAACCCGGACCGAGCCGGCGCCAGAATTCATCGAGATCGTGGTCGACGGCAGCGCTCACCTCGCTCGGGCCCGCATATGTGGTCGGGGCGGAGACGCCGGGGTTGCCGACCGGGGAAACCTCTACACCGTGGCGGCCGTCATTCCTGACGCCGCTGTCACCGAGGACCCATACGGTGACCATCCAAGCACGCCTCACCGGTGAGGCGTTAGAAGGGTTCGTGTTTGAGTCTGAACTCACGTAGCTACGGTCATCTGTCGGTTCGATCCAGGCATCTGATGTTCGATCGCTTTGCAGATGGAACCGGGCTCTTGGCCAGTTTTGGTGAAACGAAGTCATTTGGAGGTTCTGTCCCTATGTTCTTGTCCAAAGGAGGAGGAACCGCCTGATGGCATAGCTCTCTGATGCGTCTTGATGGCTAAAGCAGCGCGCGCATGGTTGAGGCGTCATCGGGCATTCTTGTGGTTGAGGACGCTTGAAAGGAGGTGAGGCGAGCTAAGAGTCGGAAGCCGGAGCGGGGGGGAGGGCGGTGTTCAACAACGCTACCGACCCCTCTCCGCCACGGTCGTGTTCTGAAAGTGGAGATGACGCTGAATTTCCTCTACGCATTATTTTCTAACCAGGAGAATCGTTATGTTGAGACAGTGTGTCTCTCCAGTCGCGTGTATCGTATGTAGTTTTGTTTGTCGCTTCTTTTTTGCTTCTCGTATTCAGTCAGGCCTGGGCAGGCACGGAAAAGGTCGAAGTGTGTCATATCCCACTCCGGACGATCCCAAGGTGTGTGAAACTTAGCAATACGTAATTGAAATTCGAAGTACAAA
>ERZ1370068.6149-contig-5151_pt1 | contig 13039 bp, 22 predicted proteins | sample MGYA00561227_ERZ1370068 | MGnify/ENA primary metagenome ERZ1370068 (study PRJEB38410, sample SAMEA6850437) | metagenome | study: Metagenomic assessment of the ecological functions of the soil: analysis of the soil microbiota associated with the...
ACGTCACATCTCCCTTCACGGGAAATCGGTTCTCAGTTCTGGGCTGTTCGCCCACTTGCCTTCATTTGGGGAGCCAGTTGCATTTTTGCAACTGCCCCGTCACTTGGTTCTGACTGTATCAGATCAACCCCGCTTCCAGGGCTTCAGCGTATGAATTTCCCACCGGCCATGGCCCGCCCTTGCAGGCGGCGCCCTGCAGCCAGCTTTCCGAACGCCCAGTTGACGTAGCTGGCGAGAAAATCCCGGCAGGTGCGGCCATCGTCCGAGGAATAGGCTTGGGCCAGTGGCGTCACCGAGCCCGCGCGCCGGTTTCGGGGTTTTCCCAGGGCTGGCTGGAATCCTTGTCGCCCTCTGGTCAGCACGTCGGAGGCGGCGGTGCGGGCAAAGGCCAGATCGCTCTCGGTCGGCACGCGGCAGGCTGGCCGGTGGCGTAATCGAACCCGTGACCTCGCTGTCTTCCATTTTGGCGAAGGCGCCGTCGGAGCGGGACAGGCTGCAGCCGCCCGAACCGAAGCCGACCAGAAATCAGCGTCATCACCGCGCCCGCCGGTCGGATCGCCGATAGGCCAACGCGCCCCCATGTCCCTATAGGGCGAACCTATACTGGGGCTGCAACGCGCTCTGGGACGCGAACGGACGCAACTCGGGACTCCTGACATGACGCGACACAACCTCCATCAAACACCCGACACCGTTAACATCGGGTGATTTTACCGCCGCCGAGGAACCGTTTGCGCTGTTCGGCGAGTGGTTCGCCGAGGCCGTGAAGTCCGAGCCGAACGATCCCAACGCGATGGCGCTCGCCACCGTCGATGCCGACGGGCTGCCGCGACGTCCGGATGGTGCTGATGAAAGGCTATGACGCCGATGGTTTCGTGTTCTACAGCCACGTCGCCAGCCAGAAGGGCCGCGAACTCGCCGCAAATCCTAAGGCGGCTTTACTCTTTCACTGGAAATCGCTGCGCCGTCAGGTCCGCATCCGCGGCAACGTGACGCCGGTGACGGACGCAGAGGCCGACGCCTATTTCGCCACCCGGCCGAAGCAGGCGCAGATCGGCGCCTGGGCCAGCAAGCAGTCGCAGCCGCTGGAGAGCCGCTTCGCCTTCGAGCAGGCGATCGCGCTGGTCGCCGCCAGGCACATCATCGGCGAGGTGCCGCGGCCGCCCGGCTGGAGCGGCTGGCGCATCGCACCTGTCCGTGTTCGAGTTCTGGCACGACCGTCCGTTCCGCCTGCACGACCGCATCGAATTCCGCCGCGACGCGCCGGTCCAGCCATGGACCAAGGTGCGTGCTCTATCCCTGATGCCGAAAGCCTGAAGGATTTCCATGCCGAGCTTCCGCCAACGCGCCGCGACGCACGCTGCTCCTGACCGGAGCCAGCCGCGGCATCGGCCATGCCACCGTAATCCGCTTTTCCTCGCGCCGGCTGGCGCGTCATCACCTGCTCGCGGCATGCGTTCCCGGAAGACTGCCCGTGGGACGCCGGGCCTGAGGATCACATCCAGGTCGATCTTGCCGACCATGCCGACACCACGCGGGCGATCTGCGAAATCCGCCAGCGGCTCGAAGGCGGCGCGCTGCATGCGCTGGTCAACAACGCCGCGATTTCGCCGAAGGGCGCGGGCGGCACGCGGATCGGCACCATGGACACCGACATCGACGACCTGGAGCCACGTTTTCCGGGTGAATTTCTTCGCGCCGATCATGATGGCGCGCGGGCTGATCGAGGAGCTGAAGGCCGCCAAGGGCTCGGTCGTGAACGTCACCTCGATCGCGGGCTCGCGCGTGCATCCGTTCGCGGGCGCGGCCTATGCGACGTCGAAGGCGGCACTCGCGTCACTGACGCGCGAGATGGCGTCCGATTTCGGCCGCGTCGGCGTCCGCGTCAATTCGATCGCGCCGGGCGAGATCGACACCTCGATCCTGTCGCCCGGCACCGAGAAGATCGTCGAGCAGCAGATCCCGATGCACCGCCTCGGCACGCCGGACGAGGTGGCCAAGATCATCTATGTGCTGTGCACCGAAACCAGTCTCCTACGTGAACGGCGCCGAGATCCACATCAACGGCGGCCAGCACGTGTAGCCGACCCTACGGCGCACCGCCTCCGATAGATGAAAGGATCGCCGGCCTCACGATGGGACGCTTCGCCACCACGGTTGCGCTGTACGAGGAATTGCGGCCGCCTTATCCGCCTGCATTCTTTCGCGAGGTCGCGCAACGACTCGCGCTCGGGAAGCAGAGCACGCGCTCATCGACCTCGGGACCGGGCCCGGGCTGCTGGCGCTCGGCTTTGCGCCCCTATGTCGGCCGCATCGTCGGCGTCGATCCGGAGCCGGCCATGCTCGCCGCCGCGAAGAAGGCGGCGGGCGCGCTTCGCAGGCCTTCACCTTGATCGAAGGCCAGGCCGAAGACCTGCCGGACGACATCGGCAGCTTCGATGTCGTGACGATCGGCGAGGGCGCTGCATTGGATGGATCGCGAGCGCTACGCTTGCGCGCCTCGAGCGGCTGGTGGCGCCTGAAGGAGTGATCCTCGTCTGCGCGTCCTTCTCCGCCGCGGATGGACGCAACCCATGGCTCGACGACTACAACACCGCGCGGCGCGCCTGGTCGGAGGAAAGCCTGTGGTCGGAGGCGGACAGCGCCGGGCGAACCCATCGGGACCTTGCGGGCTTCTTCCGAGGCACGCGGTTTCACGCTGCTGATGTGATCAAGGTCGAGACCAGCCACGAGATCAGCGTGAGCGACCTGGCGCGCCGGGTGCTGCACGTTCTCGTCATCCTCGCCCGACGCGCTCGGAGACAGGGTAGAAGCGATGCTGCGCGATATTGAGCAGCGCCTCCTTCCCTTGAGCCGCGACGGCTGCATCACCGAGGTCGTGGTGACGACGGCGCAGGAGGCGAAGCGATAAGACGGGGCAGCCCGAGCGTGATCAGGCTCCCGCTCCATCCCTGCAATGCCACTCGTTCAGGTCACTCCGCGTAAAACTTGCGCGGCGCAGTTCAGATCCAGCGCCTCGATATTGAACGCGCTGGAGCATTCGTCTTCGTTCTCGCCATCCAGAAGCGCCGCGCCACAATGCCGGCAACGGCGCGCCGCGAACGCCTGCTCCTTGCCAATGCTGCGGCCCCGTTGATAGCGCGCAAAATCGATGACGTTGCGTGGTGACGTTATGAGTTTCTCAACCATTGTATCCTCGCTGCGTATCCTCGCGGCTTGAGGACAGCTTTATCGCAGACAAAGTTTCGACTCAATCGTTCAGCGCAACGCTCAAATTTTAGCGGAGGAATTGGGGCGGGTTCGCATTCGCCTAACCGCGGCTTTACGCGCGCCGGGTGTTCGGGATGAAGATCGCTTAACGCATCGAGCATTTCTGGCGTCACTTCACAGCCACTTCTTCCACCTGAACAAGAAGTACGGCAGCACTGGCCGCGAGCCAGCATCAGCGACCAGCGCCATCGGGATAGCCGTGCACCCATTCGAGTTCCGGCATGACCTTGAAATTCATGCCGTAGATCGAGGCGATCAAGGTCGGCGGCATCAGCACCACGGCCATCACCGAGAACAGCTTGATGATGTTGTTCTGCTCGAGATTGACGACGCCGAGCATGGCGTCGAGCACGAAGGTGATCTTGTTGGAGAGATAGGAGGCGTGGTCGGTCAGCGAGGCGCACGTCGCGCTGCATGGTCTTGAGCTGCTCGCGCATGTCCTTGGACCATTTGACGCCTTCCATCGCCGCGGCGACAGGAAGGTCACCACCCGGCCGATCGAGACCAGGCTCTCGCGCACCTTCGAGGTCAGATCGCCCTTGCGGCCGATCGCGATCAGGATGTCGGAATATCGCTTGGCGTGGCCGGTGCGCGCTGCGCCCTCGGGCTCGAAGATGTCGTGGCTGATGACCTGGTCGATGTCGCGCGCCGACGCGCTCCAGAATGTCGGCGCTGCGGTCGATCACCGCGTCGAGCAATTCCATCAGCACCATTTCGCCGGTGATGCCGGGCGCGCAGGAGCGCGCCAGCTTGTTCTCCACCAGCGTGAACGGCTTCGGCTCGTCATAGCGCACCGTCACCAGGCGGTGGCCGGCGAGGATGAAGGTCACCGCCGTGGTGCGCGGCATGTCTGCGTGTCGGACTGGCACATCAGCGTCGCCGTCATGTAGCGCGCGCCGTTCTCGATATAGAGCCGGCTGGAAATCTCGATCTCCTGCATGTCCTCCCGGGTCGGCACCGCGATCCCGGCCAGCCGCTCCACCGCCTGGTCCTCCTCCGTCGGTCGGCTTCACGAGGTCGATCCAGACCGCGTTTTCCGGCAGCGCGGCGAGATCGGCCACGGCGACCTTCTTCAGCGAGGATTCGGAGGGGACGTACACCGACAACATGGGCAACTCCGGAAACGGGCACGAGCGCACCCAACAGGACTAAGCGCGATTCTGGCAAGCGCTTGATGACTGGCGTATTAACCGCCGGTCGCAGATTTATGGCGACGGGGTGGCGGCAGCGTGGCTGCGATTCGGCAGCAGCGCCAGCCCTGCCCAAAATCAACCAGAAACCGCAAAACTTGCGGCATAAAAGCCACAGCCAGCCTCCCGCAGCGCCGGACGAGCATGCAAGCACTGGAATAATTGCCGGTTTTGACGATAATGAGGATTAATGGAATCGTCGCGTTTAGGGCGCAAGGTTGGCGCCGCGAACGCAGGACTTTCGATTGGAAGTGCACAATGTCGTCGCTGAAAGTAACGTTGGGGATCCTCGCCGCCGGCCTGATGCTGTCAGGCTGCATGCAGGCCACGACCTATGAGGCGACCAACACCGCCAATTTCAAGCCGCGCGACAAGGAACTGCTGGCCAAGGTCGCGCTACGCCAAGGTCGCCGGTCGCCGAGCCGTTCCGCCGCGCGATCGTCGATTATCACCGCAAGGAAGCGCCCGGCTCCGATCGTGGTCGATTCCGACAACCACTACCTCTATTACGTGCAGGCCGGCGGCAAGGCGATCCGCTACGGCATCACCGTCGGTGAAGAAGCGCATGGCCTGGTCCGGCATTGCCAAGGTCGGCAGCAAGACCGAGTGGCCGACCTGGCATCCGACGCCCGGCGAAATCTCGCGTCTCGGGCGTTGCCGACATTCGTGGCTGCCGGCCCGGACAATCCGATGGGCTCGCGCGCGCTCTATCTCTACTCCGGCGGCAAGGACACGCTGTTCCGGATTCACGGCACCAACCAGCCGGAATATATCGGCGCGTCGATCTCGTCGGGCTGCATCCGCATGACCAACGAGGACGTCATCGATCTCTATGACCGCGTCGGTCTCGGTACGGTCGTGGTGGTGCTGGAGCCGAAGCACGGCGACTCGCCGTACAATTCGAAGATGGCGCTGCAGGGCGAGCGGGCGGCGCCGATGATGCAGTGCAACCGACGACGGTCAGACCGCATCAAGACAATCAAAAGCGCCGGTTTTGCCGGCGCTTTTTGTTGCGGACTTGTTTGCTTGCGGATTTGGCGCTCGGCTTCGGGCTTGGCGGCGTCCGATTTCGCATCCGGCGCTGCAGCAGATTTCGCCGCATCCGGTTTGGCCGCGTCGGATTTGGCGGCGACCTCGCGCGGCGGCGCTTCTTCCGGACGCTCGGCCGGCAGCAATGGCGCGACTCTGCGGCAGCGGGTCCCATACGTTCCACTGGCAGATCCGGTAATTGCCGCGCCGCTCCATCAGGTCGAGATGGATGTGGTCCTCGTGATACCAGTCGGAGCCCGGCCCCAGCACGGTCGAGAAGCCGCGCGCACGCCGAATGCAGCACGCGTTTCCGCGCAGCTCGCGCGGCACGGTGCGGTCGGTGAGCGAGATCGACTGGCCGTTGGCGAGCTTGAAGGCGCGCACGTCAGAGCGCATTGGCGCGGCCGTGCTCGGACAGTCTGCGCGCCGACGATGCGGTTGCGGCCGCGGCATTCGAACGAGATCGAAATTGTCGAGATCGCTGATGCGCTGCCGAGGCTCGCCGCCAGCGGCGCGATGTCGGTCCGGATCCAGTCGGCGATGCGCAGTGGCCATGGCGCAGCGCAGGATCGCCGCGGGCTTCACCGAGACCTGCCGCTTGTCCGGCAGCACCGATCGCCTCGAGCCGCACCAGATCCTCGCCGCCGCAGCCGCCGGCGCCATGGATGTCGGGAATGCTGGGGGCGATGGCGATGGCGTCGGTCAGCGCCAGCCGGCAGGCCGAGGGCTGCGGCGGTGACGGCTGCTGGCGGCTTGCGCGGCGGCTCTGCTCGCGGCCTGCGGGTCTTGACGGGCTGCGGCTCCTCGCCGCTGGCTGGCCACGGGCTCGGCCGTTGGGCGCGTCGGCCGGGCGCGGCCTGCGGCAGCGGCACCGCCGAGCGAGTGCACCGTGCCGCGCAGCTTTGGCGGCCTCGATCCCGAACAGGTCGCCCCACGGCGCCAGCCGGTCCCCTGCGCCGCCACGGCCGGTTCGGACAACGCGCCAGCAGCGCCGACGCGGCAACGGTAACCATTGCCGCCGCCGTGCGGCCAAAGGCGCCATAAGCCCATTTTCGGCTTGCTTTCTCCGCGCTACAGTTCATGTCAATTCCATGATCTTACCGCCAGACCGCTCGCACTTTGGCGGATCGTGAGCGAGGAAACAACCATCGGGAGGGACGTGCGTATGCTCGGATTGATGCAAGACTGGCCTTTGCTTTGCCACCGGATTATCGAACACGCGGCGCAGGTATCACGGCACGCAAGAGGTCGTCACGCGCTCGGTCGAAGGCCCCATTCATCGCACCAATTACGCCGAAATTCGCGACGCGCGCACTGAAAGTCTCACGCAGCGGCTCGATCGCGACGGCATCAAGCTCGGCGACCGCGTCGCCACCATCGCCTGGAACACCTGGCGCCATCTCGAAGCCTGGTACGGCATCATGGGCATCGGCGCGATCTGCCACACCGTCAATCCGCGGCTGTTCCCGGAACAGATCGCCTGGATCATCAACCATGCGCAGGACCGCGTGGTGATGACCGACATCACCTTCGTGCCGATCGCTGGAAAAGATCGCCGACAAGCTGCCAAGCGTCGAGCGCTATCATCGTGCTGACCGACAAGGCGCACATGCCGCAGACCACGCTGAAGAACGCGGTCGCCTATGAGGACTGGATCGCCGAAGCCGACGGCAAGTTCGAGTGGAAGACTTTCGACGAGAATACCGCGGCCGCGATGTGCTACACCTCGGGCACCACGGGCGACCCCAAGGGCGTGCTGTACTCGCACCGCTCCAACGTGCTGCACGCGCTGATGATGGCAATTCGAAGCGACGCGCTCGGGCACCACTGCCGCGCGACGTCATGCTGCCGGTGGTGCCGCTGTTCCACGCCAACAGCTGGGGCATCGCGTTCTCCGCGCCCTCGATGGGCACCAAGCTGGTGCATGCCCGGGCGCCAAGCTCGACGGCGCCTCGGTCTATGAGCTGCTGGACACCGAGAAGGTGACGCTGCTACCGCCGGCGTGCCGACGGTGTGGCTGATGCTGCTCAACCACATGGCCGCCAGCAATCTGAAGCTGCCGCATCTGAACGCATGGTGGTCTGCGGCGGCTCGGCGATGCCGCGCTCGATGATCAAGTCGTTCATCGACATGGGCGTGCAGGTGCGCCACGCCTGGGGCATGACCGAGATGAGCCCGCTCGGCACGCTTGCCACGCTGAAGCCGCCGTTCGCCGAACTGCACCGGCGACGAGCAGCTCGATATCCTGCAGACCCAGGGCTATCCGCCGTTCGGCGTCGAGATGAAGATCACCGACGATGCCGGCAAGGAAGCTGCCGTGGGACGGCAAGACGTTCGGCCGGCTCAAGGTCAGCCGGGCCTGCGGTCGCGAAGGCCTATTTCCGCGTCGATGCCGATATCCTCGACGACGAAGGCTATTTCGACACCGGCGACGTCGCCGACCATCGACGCAGCACGGCTACATGCAGATCACCGACCGCTCCAAGGACGTGATCAAGTCCGGCGGCGAATGGATTTCGTCGATCGACCTGGAAAACCTCGCGGTCGGCCATCCCGCGGTGGCGGAAGCGGCCGTGATCGGCGTCTATCATCCCAAATGGGACGAGCGTCCGCTGCTGATCGTGCAACTCAAGCAGGGCCAGAGCGCGACGCGCGAGGACATCCTGAAATTCATGGACGGCAAGATCGCGAAATGGTGGATGCCCGACGACGTCGTCTTCGTCGACGGCATTCCGCACACCGCGACCGGCAAGATCCTGAAGACCGCGCTGCGCGACCGGTTCCAAGAGCTGCCGTTTCCCGAACGCGGCGGCGTGAGGGCAGAGAGGCCGTTCCATCCTTCCCCAGCAGGCAGGGATGGCGCTCACCGGACCGCGCGGAATTCGCCCTCGAGCGAACATCATAAACTCGACGCAGCGATAGCCGATTTCCGGCCTGCTGAAGAACATCCGCTGCTCCCGGACGATCAGCACCAATTGGGCCGGGTCGCGCAGGTCGTGGCAGATGCTTTTTGCGATCGCCCTGTCGACGCGGGTTTCCGGGTAGGGCATCACATCGAGCTCTTCGATCGCCCAACGCTGCAGGTTCAGGGACGTTGGAGGTGTCGGGCGACGTCTGGACCAGCCGCGAGCGGATCGGCGCGGGCAGGGAGGCTTTCCGGCATCGGACAGATAGATTTGCGCCTCGGTCAGGATTGCCGGAATGCCAGCGCAGACGACAGATAGCAGAATCCCGCGGAGATTAGAGAGAAACTGCAAGGCCGGCAGAATCGCGAACAACAAAACCGCGGCCGCATAACGGGGTCCCGCCAATTCTGATACGACCTCGCGCCATGAAAACTCCGGCGCGCCGGAAAACAGCAGGATGTCGAAGACCGCCATTGCCGCGGTCCATGGCCAGACGATGTTGTTCCAGTTCAATCCCGCAGGACCGAACATCGCCAGGATGAAGCAGGTGCATCGCAACCGCCATGATCAGCGAGAAGCTGCGGAAGCGCGCCGCGTCAGCAGGCCGACGCCGAAGGCGACGTTGCAGGAACGGGGCCACCATGCGAAGCCGTGGAGGAAAATGGGCCGTGGATGGAAACGCGCCGGTGATGGGCTGAACCAGCCATGGAAATTCATTCTCCATGAAGTTCAGGTTGATCTTCTGCAGGCCCGGAGAAGACATAGGTCGAGGCGACGATGAGCCGGGCGATGTCGAGCGACCGCTTTTGGCCGGGCCGTCGGCGGCCATTCCACGCGTAGAGCGTCATCGCCGCCAGCAGAAAGCTGTACTGGAACACCCATGGCTGCATCGTGTCTGGTCACGCAAGACCGAAGGCGGCCATGACCGCGAGGAAGGCTACGATCCACCACCTCGGCTTCGGCGCCACGACCGCGATTGCCGCGAAGCACAAAAAGAGCGGCATACAGCGCCCGATGCCGTGGACCCCATCGATCCAGCGGAAGCATCGTTGAAACCGGGCGTCAGCGGATAGGACCGCGGCCCGATCCAGAGCGGCCTCGGACATCGAAAGGCCTGATGCAGAAGTGTGGCGAGGACGGCGATCTTCAGCCAGAACAGGCGGCCAGCAAAAATGCCTGCAAGATCAACGCGCTCGACTCCAGATATGCTTTGATTCTCCAACTCCCGGCGCCGCAGCGCAGGCCCGCCCCTGCATTTGGTGCCCGCCAGGCAACGCATATGGTTCGTCAACGGCGCCGAAGACGCGCATTTTTCTCGGCATAAACCGCTTCACAGCTCGGCCGGAAAGTGCGCTGGGTCACCTGCTGCCGCCCTGCCGGCCTGGAACCGAAGGCCGGGGCGAGCCAAATCCATACTGGAACAATCAGAGGATGGCCCGCAGGTTTTCCGCTCCCTACCAGGCGGAGCCCGTATCCAGCGCTCGCCACATGGGCGCGCAACCTCGCCAGTCTTCTCGGTCGTTGCGGTGGTGGTCTCGATCCTCATCGTCCGCTTCGGCTTTCTCGAAATGAAGCCGGCGCTGGCGACGTTCTTCGGCGGGCTGGCCTGTGCGGGACTTTCCATCCTGGTCGGCCCTCGCTGCGATTTGCGGCGATCTGGCAGAACGGCTCGCGCGGCATGGGCCGCATCCTGCTGGCGCTCCTGATCGACGCGGTGATTCTCGCCTACCCGGCCTATCTCGGCCTGCAATACCGCAAGCTGCCGCCGATCCGCGACATCACCACCGATCCGATCGATCCGCCGCGCTTCGAGGCGCTGGCGCGGCTGCGCGCCGCGCGAAGGCGCCAATCCGGCCGTCTATGCCGGCCTCTATTCCGCCGAAGCAGCAGCGCATGGCCTATCCCGGACATCGAGACCGCTCGAGCTCGAGCGTCGCCGCTGCAGCGCGCCTATGAGGTGACGCTCGCGCTCGTCACCAAGCGCAAATGGCGCGTGGTCGACGAACGCCCGCCGCAGCCGGCGCCGCGATAGGCCATATCGAGGCGGTGGCGCGCACGCCGATCATGGATTCTCGCGACGACGTCGTCGATCCGCATCCGACCCGGACGGCGACGGATCCGCGCGTCGATATCCGCTCGGCCTCGCGCTATTTCGGCAGCGACCTCGGCAGCAACGCCGCGCGCGTCCAAGGCTGATCGCGAGGACATCAACACCGCTGCCGAAGCGCCAACGCCAAGCCGGTCGACCAAAAAGCCGCCGGCGCCGGCGAAGGCCAGCTAGACGGCGACAGAGCCGAACGGAACACGAAGCGGAATAGCGAATGGCGAGTAGCGAATAGAACCGAGTGTGCTGAACCTTCCTTCCCTACTCGCCATTCGCTACTCGCCACCTCAGCGCCATCCGATAACGTCCCGCCGATCACCGGTCGCCGTCCGTCGTCGCAACGATCGCCGCGCGCCACCAGATCTTCCAGATGCGCCAGCACCGGAATAGCCGGCGGCACCCGTCAGCGCGCGGGTCGAGGCCGATATAGATCGCGCGCACCATGGTCGGAATATCGGCCTCGCCCTTGGCCGAGGCGATGCAGGATCGAGGCTTCGCGGGCCTGGCGGTGGCGGGTATAGGAAGCGCACGTAGCGCGGCGCATTGCGGAATGCTCCGCCGTGGCCGGAGAAATACAGGTCCTCGGTCGCGCCTGCGCGAGCCGCGTCGAGCGAGGCCATGTAGTCGATCATCGAGCCGTCCGGCGGCGCCACGATCGAGCGTCGACCAGCCCATCACGTGATCGCCGACGAACATGATCTTCCGCTCCCGCCAGGCAAACGCCATGATGGTTGGCGGTGTGGCCGGGCGTCGCCACCGCTTCCAGCGCCCAGCCGAGCCCTTCGATGACGTCGCCGTTCTTCGACCGCGATGTCCGGCCTGAAGTCGCGGTCGACGCCGGATCCGGATTGTGCTCTCGCCTCGAAGCGCGGCCGCGAGGCGCGGTGCGGGCCCTCGGCATAAACCGGCGCGCCGGTCGCAGCCTTGATCCGCGCCGTGTTCGGCGAGTGGTCGCGATGGGTGTGGGTGACCAGGATGTGCGTCACGGTCTCGCCGCGCACGGCATCCAGCAGCGCCTTCGGCGTGCGCGCCTCGTCGTCGGGGCCGGGATCGATGATCGCGACCTTGCCCCGGCCTACGATGTAGCTGACCGTGCCGGTGAAGGTGAAGGGGCTCGGATTGTTGCACAGAACGCGCCGCACGCCGGGACGGGCTTCCTCGACCACGCCGGGCTTCAGCGGAAAGTCGCGGTTGAACGGGATGTCGTCGTTATCGGCCAGTGGGGATTGCCTGCACCGTGCAGCTCAGCTCGTCATACCACGAAGGCGGGTATCCCAGCATACGCTGGCGGTTCGAGACTAAACGAGGCGCCTCTGGAATGCTGGATCGCCCGCCTCGCGGACGATGACAGCTACAAGTGACGCCACTGGATCGCGTCAGCGAAGCGGCTTTACGAAAGACGCCTGAATACCCGTGATCGCGCGGCCGAGGATCAGGGCGTGGACGTCGTGGGTGCCTTCATAGGTGTTCACGGTTTCCAGGTTCGCGGCGTGGCGCATCACGTGATATTCGATCTGGATGCCGTTGCCGCCGTGCATGTCGCGGGCCACGCGGGCGATGTCGAGCGCCTTGCCGCAATTGTTGCGCTTGACGATGCGAGATCATCTCCGGCGCCATCTTGCCCTCGTCCATCAGGCGGCCGACGCGCAAGCGAGCGCCTGCAGGCCCGAGCGCGATCTCGGTCTCCATGTCGGCGAGCTTCTTCTGCACCAGCTGCGTTGCCGCGCAGCGGCCGGCCGAACTGCTTGCGGTCGAGCGTGTATTGCCGCGCGCGGTGCATGCAGTCCTCGGCGGCGCCCATCGCGCCCCAGGAGATGCCGTAGCGGGCGCGGTTGAGGCAGCCGAACGGCCCCTTGAGGCCGGACACGTTGGGCAGCAGCGCGCTCTCCGGCACCACCACGCCGTCCATCACGATCTCGCCGGTGATGGAGGCGCGCAAGCGAAAGCTTGCCGCCGATCTTCGGCGCCGACAGGCCCTTCATGCGCCTTTCTCGAGGATGAAGCCGCGGATCTGGTTGTCGTGCGCGGCCGACTTCGCCCAGACCACGAACACGTCGGCGATCGGCGCGTTGGAGATCCACATCTTGCTGCCGGTCAGCCGGTAGCCGTCCGGACACCTTCTCGGCGCGGGTCTTCATGCCGCCGGGATCGGAGCCGGCATCGGGCTCCGGTCAGGCCGAAGCAGCCGACCCATTCGCCGGTCGCGAGCTTGGGCAGGTATTTCTTGCGCTGGTTCTCGTCGCCATAGGCGTAGATCGGGTACATCACCAGCGACGACTGCACCGAGTTCATCGAGCGATAGCCGGAATCGACGCGCTCGATCTCGCGCGCCACCAGGCCATAGGCGACGTAGCTGGCATTGGCGCAGCCATATTCCTCCGGCAGCGTGATGCCGATCAGGCCGAGCTCGCCCATCTCGTTGAAGATTTCGCGGTCGGTCTTTTCCTTCGAGATAGGCCTTGGTGACGCGCGGCAGCAACTTGTCCTGCGCATAGGCGCGCCGGAGCCTGCAGATGCCAAATGTCTTGTAATACGTGGCA
>ERZ1370068.4032-contig-3124_pt1 | contig 13037 bp, 20 predicted proteins | sample MGYA00561227_ERZ1370068 | MGnify/ENA primary metagenome ERZ1370068 (study PRJEB38410, sample SAMEA6850437) | metagenome | study: Metagenomic assessment of the ecological functions of the soil: analysis of the soil microbiota associated with the...
CATATCGTGCTCTTTAGATCGAAGTCTGCTGCGGCGGTAATGGTGGCCGGAAGCGTGGCATCCCCGATCGTGAGGTTTCGGGTCTGCACTGGCGTGCTATCTACTTCTTGCTCGCCGCGCCGTCGATCCAGGCTGCGCGGCTGCCGCAGGCTTACCGCCCAGCCACAAACCAGGCGGCACCTGTTCGGCCGGAATGAAGATGGGTTTGCTCGGTTGGCCAGAACGGAATCAGTTCCGGCTTGTAGCCCTTCGGGTAGTAATCGTCCGGCGGAATCTCGGCGTCGCGAATCGACTGCTCCTGGAAGTCCTGGCGCTTGTTGCGCGGAGCCGGAATGACCAACCCGCCCATCGCGGCGATGTCGAACTTCGGCGGCGCCATGCTCGGGTAATCCGGCACGATGCCGTCGCGGACCCAGACCTTGTCGCGCGTCAGGTTCACCACCACCATGTCGGGCGCGCCGAAATGGAAGGGTCCCTTAGTAGTGGTAGCGGATCTCGGCCAGCAGCTCCGGGTTGGAGTAGGCGTCGTAGCCCATGTGCGTGGTCATGGCCATGCGCGGCTTCACCTTGTTGAAGAGGTATCCCGCCGCGTAGCCGGGGTTGTGGGCCGAGTCTGCGGTGTTGCGACCGATCACCGGCAGCACGCCATTCACCGTAGCGCTGATCGCCACCAGTTCGGGCTGGACTTCCGTGATCAGCAGGTCGCATCCCTTGGCGTACTTGATGGTGAGCGAGTTCGGACGGCCGTCGCCGGTGAAGGCGACGCACATGCCGTTCCAGTCGAGGCGATAGGCTGAGGCGCCGTCTTCGGTGTGCGATTGGCGCCAGTGCGTGATCTTGACGCCGCGCTTCTCATAGGCCACGCCGCCGTCGTCGCGAAAGTCGAACTCATTGACCTCCATGTCGAAGCCCTTGCCGATCGGCGACTCGTCGAAACTGGCGCGATGCCAGGTCAGCATCTCTTTCATCCGATCCATCATGTAGCGAACACCGTATTCCGGCTTCGTGCCCGACGGCCCGGTGATGCGGAACGGCTCATGCCAGCGACCCGCCCACGCGCCGAACATGTAGGCATAGGCCACCGAGTCGACGTGGTCCCAGTGCAGGTGGGTGAGGAAGATGTTGTTCAGCCGATTGAGCGGCACGCCCGCCGCCAGGTAGTTGGCGATCGAGCCCGGCCCCATGTCGAAGATGAAGTTGTCGCCGTTGCCGAGCTCGACGTAGACCGAAGTGCCCATCTGTCCGGGCCGCGGCAGCGGCGAGCTGCCCATGAAGGTCACGCGGATCTCGTCGGGCTGGACCTCTTCGGTCTTCGGGAACCAGTTCGCCGCGCTCTTGAGCCAGGGCATCGGCGCAACTCCGTCGAAGGTGAGGCCTTCCTTCCAGCGGCCCATAGGTGTACCGCCGGTCGCAATCTCCTTCAGAACTTTCGGGTCCGATTCGTAGCCCGCTGCCGCGAGCTTCTTGAGCTGCTCGGCCTGGGGTCCGCCCTGCGCAAAAACGCCTGTTCGTACCAGCACGAATGTTACGGCGGCGAGACCGACGCAAAGACCGAGTACAGCGATTCTGGTTTTGTTCTTCATGGTCGAGTTCCCTTTTCCCGCAAAATGCGTGATGACCTAAGGACCTATCGCGGCACTGATTGCCGTCAGCAGGACTTCATCGTCGATCGGCTTACACAGATACGACCTGGCACCGCCCGCAAGCGCACGCGATCGCGACTCAGGCGTGTCATGACCGGTCATGACGATGACCGGCAACCCGGCATGGTCGCGCGCCAGGCGCAACAGAACCTCGAATCCGTCGATGCCCGGCATGTGCAGATCCACGACAACGCAATCGGGCTTGTAGGCGCGCACGGCGTGCAGAAACGTCGTGCCCGAAACAAACGTCCTCACGGAGATGCCCGCCGAACGCAGCGGGCGCTCGAAGGCCTCTGCACACGTACGCGTCGTCGTCCACGACAGCAACCACCTGCGGTATGCCGGGCCACGCGAATCAGTCTCCACGACTGATGCATCCGAGAGCGCGCCGCCGTGTCCTGTAGAGATCGAAGGGTTGTGGCAGCATGAAGCGCAGGGTGTCCGATCGGCACGCCTGCTAGCGCACTGGACCATTAGTCCAATGAAAAAGAAGCGTGGCTGGGGATCTACGATTTCTGCTCGCCGACCTTGAGGCCCGGCGCTTGCGGCCACGCGCACCAGCTCGGCAAACACGTCCGCACGCCCATCTTGTGCATCACCTGGCGCGCGGTGCACCTTGATGTTCTTCTCTCCACGTGCGCCGAGCTTCGGCCGGCGATCTGCTTGTTGAGACGCCCGGTGACCACGCGTTCGAGCACTTCCCCGCTCGCGCGGCGTCAAGGTTGCCAGGCGCTCCCGTGATCCGGGTGATCTCCTGCTGGGCGCTTACGGGACAGACGGAGTCTCTCAGCAAGGGCACTGGCAATGGCGGCGAGCAGCTGCTCATCGTCAACGGGCTTGGTGAGGAAATCCGCTGCGCCACGCTTCATCGCTTGAACGCTGGTCGGGTATGTCGCCGCGGCCCGTCAGAAAGAGTGATGGGCAGCGCGACTTCCCTTTGCGATCAAATGCCTGCTGGAGGTCCAGGCCGTTGACATCCCGGCATCGAGACATCGAGCACGAGGCATCCGGCCGTTGCGGCATCGAAGGATTCGAGGAACGCCGCGCGGCGAATCGAACGCAGCCGACTTCAAGCCGGCGGAGGTGAGCAAGCCGCGTCAACGCTCGGCAGGCACCGCCGGGTCATCGTCAACCAGGATATACGGTTGGCGCTGCCTCGGTTCAATGCCGCGCTCTCCGTGCTCGCATGCAAGGTGAAGTGCAGGCTGGCCCCGCGAATCCGGGTTGTTGGTGGCCCAGAGTCTTACCGTCGTGCGAAGCGATGATGGTGCGACACACCGCGAGGCCCAGGCCCATGCCTTCCGTCTTGGTGCTCACGAACGGCTGGAAGATGCGCTCCAGGTCCTCCGGGGAATTCCTCGCCCCCGATCGATCTACGGAAACCTCGACGCCGCCACCGTCGATCCTGACCGTTTGCAGCGTCAGCTGACGGTCGCCCTCGGCATGATCCATCGCGTCGCAGGCATTCGTCGACCAGATTTACCATCAACCTGCTGCAGCTGCACACGGTCACCGCGAGACCTGCGGTAAATCCGCGGCGAACGAGGTGCTCACCGCAACATTCCGGTTGATCAGGTCGCTGCGCATCAAGTCGCCAGACGTCCGACACCATCTCGTTGACGTCCAGCACGCGGTGCTGAGCATCGTCTTTCCTGAGCAGCGTGCGTAGCCAGCCGAATGACCTCGCCGGCACGCTTGTCGTCCTCCGACGATGTCCCGGAGGATGTTGCGGATTTCCGTCGACGTCGACCGGAGCTTCCGCAAGGAAGCGCAATGCAGCCTGGGCGTTGCTCAGGATCGCCGCCAGCGGCTGATTCAACTCGTGTGCGAGTGATCCTGAACAGCTCTCCCAGCATCGTCACGCGCGAGAGGTGCGCCAGCTCGGCACGCTGCAGAAGCACTTCGGCTTCCATCTGCTTGCGGGCGGTAATGTCCATGGAGACCCCGTGTACGCGCAGCGGCTTTCCGGCAGGCACCGCGATTGACGCCAGCAACCGGAAGTTACCCAGCGGACCTCTCCGTCCGGGAAGCAGCACCGCGATACTCCTTTTCGTAGCGGCCAGAGCTCAGCGCGTTTTGCCAGCGTCTGGCGCACGTCATCGCGATCATCGGGGTGCAAGCGTTGCAGGAATGCCTCGACTTCAAGGGCTCTGCCGTCGAGAAACCCAGCAACTTGCGCCAGCTTTCGTTAGCCCAGATCTCTTTCCGCGTCGAGATCGCGAAACCAGAACCCCAGGTTCGCTGCCTGCGATGCCAGCGACATCCTCTCCTCGCTTTCGCGCGTAATTCGCCCGCGAGTTGCGCGGTGCGCAGCACGTCGCGGACTCAGCTCCGTAGCCCATTGCGACGATGATGCCCATGAAGAACAGGGCTCGACATGACGGGAATCGGCGCCCTGCGCCAGAAGACGAACGCAGAATGCGCAGAACCCAGAACACGAAGAGCAACGATGCTGCCGCCGAGGAACAGCGCACGCTGCCGCTCGCCGCGGCGCCACAGCGCAAGCGTGGCATCGACGGCGAACGATCAGCCAGCAACAGCCAGGCTGACCGCAACGACCCACAACCAGGGCCCGCGCACACCATGAGGAATGGCCACCAGCTCGCCGAGGAACGGGAACTTCTGGATCGGCTTGATCTCCCGATGGTTGACATTCGGGGCGACGATGAAATTGATGCGCGAGCACGCAATAGGCGCGTGCCAGCCGCTGCCCAGGCGAGCCACGGCCTGCCGGCGCGCAGATAGACACGCACGAATCCGATGAGAGCCACCACCGTCACTGCGACGGGCGCGTGCATCCATCGCATCGCCGTGGCCATCTGCTCGGTCGTCTGCGAAAACATGATCCAGAGCTCGCACGCCGCCATCGAAGGCGGTGCCCAGCGCGATGACCGAGAAGAGCAGGCTGCCCCAGCGCCTCGGTTGCTTGAGCCAGATGAGCAGATGCATTGCCGCCAGCGTGAGACACGCGGACGCGATCATCGACCAGATGACGGTGACGCCAATTCATGTTCGCTACTTGCACTCCAGCATATCTCTCGATCCGGCGCAGAGATTCAGCTGGGCTGCTGTCGATTTACTGGCCATGGTCCAATACCGGCGCGACGCGATCGATGGGAGTCTCGCTTCGCCGACGCACACCGATGCGATCGGGCGCTAAATAGGAGGTCACCATGAGTAGCCCGATCGAGTAATGGCGTACACGGCCATCTCACCCTCGCCCTGCACGATGAAATCGCCTGCAGACGGCCAGGCCCTGCGCGACAAGCTGCCCGGCGTCTTGCCTGCCTTTTCCAAGGCGGCGGACGCCGTTGGCGCGCTGCACTACTACCGCCTGATTGCCCTCGATGACAAGCAGTTCCTGTTCATCGCCGAGTATGACGGCGAGCTCGAGGCGATCCTGCGGGCCATGGCCACCAAGTTTGGCCCAATCTTTGACGGCATCCTCAGCCATGTCGATGCGCCGCCGCGCATGCCGGTGGCCTAACAACCCCGACTCCTTCGTCGAATGGGCAGTCGAGAATCAGATCAGTCCCTTCACGGTCTATGAGGCTTATCCGGGCGTGAGCGTGCAGGAGATCAAGTCCCGCGCCGACGCGGCCGGCATCGCCCTCGACGACAGCGGCGTGCAGCAGCGCCCGCTCCTCGTGGTCATGCCGTTGAAGTCGCGCCTGGCCATGGCCGCGGTCCGCATGGCCTTCGATGTGCTGCAGCGCTACTTGGCCAAAGGGGGATGAGGTTGGCACCGTGCATTTCGCCCACCTCGTATCGCTCGCGAACAATCAGCTCGGCTTCTTTACCGTCTATGACGGTGACTTCGAGAAGTACACGCAGGATTTTGCAGAGAAGCTCGGGCCGGCCTTCGACCTGTTATTCAAATTCACCGTCAATCCGCCGCCCACGCCCACTGCCAAGAATGCCGCGGCGTTTACCAGATGGGTGGAGGCGCACGACCTTGCCCCTCTCGGCTTCTATAGTGCCTATCCGGGCCTGCAGGTGCAGGACATCAGGGAGTTGTTGGCCACCGGCACAGCGGTGCAATGAGCAACTGGAGGTCCCCGGTATGAGCACATTGAATCTGCGCCAGATCCAGGGCTTCATCCTGCGCATGTATCGCATGCCAATGGTGCGACATTTTCTGCTGAAGGTGAACACGCCGGCAGCGGCACGCGTTCTTCTCGGGCGGCTGGCCAGCGGTGACGAACGCGACGCACCGCAGATCACCACGGCCGAGGAATGGCATGTCGCGGTGCCTGGCCCCGAAGACGACCGCCAAGCGCCTCCCAGGCGGAAGACCGATTACTGCCTCAACGTGGGCATTACGTGGTCTGGGCTGGTAGCGTTGGAAGTACAAGGATCGCCTCCCCCGCTTTTCGCACGGGACCTTCAATGCGTTCGTCGAGGGCGCGGCGAAGCGCGCGGAGTGCCGTGGGAGACCGGGCGCGAGCGGCCCGGAGAACTGGATCAGTGGATTCGGCACGGGCAACGATCATGTGATGGTCACGCTCTACGCCTTGAACCCGGAAGCCATGGAGAACTACAGCACTCGCCTGATCGCCCTGTTTGCGGAGGGGAGGCCTACGAGCTCCTTGCACAAATCGACGGCATGGCCCTGACCGAGATACAGGATGGAAAGCCGGTGCCCGTCCCAAAGGTGCATTTCGGTTACACCGACGGCATCACGGTGACGCCATCCATTCGCGGAGGACCGGAACGCGCCCTCGCCGATCATCAGCAACCCTGCGAACCGTGGCTCTTCGTGTTGCTGGATGAGTCCGAGAATTATCATCTGCCAACTCCACCCGACTTCTGGCGAAACGGGAGTTTCGGTGTGTTCAAGATGATGAAGCAGGACGTCGTCGGATTCGAAAATTTCCTCAGGCAAATACGCATCGGATCGATCCGGAGTTGCTGGCGGCCAAACTCTGCGGCCGCTGGCGGAACGGGATACCCTCGCTGCTCTCGCCCGACACGGATGCGCCCACAGGAGGATTCGATCCGGAGCGCCTGAACGACTTCGAGTACGTCAACAGCGATGGGTCGGGAGATCCCCGCGGTCTGCGGTGCCCCATCGGTTCACACATGCGGCGGATGAATCCACGAGGGCAGCCTGTTGCCGGGCAGGGCAAACCAGGCGGCAGCAACAACAGTCATCGTCTTGTCCGGCGAGGCATGCCCTACGGCCCGGCGTACGATCCCAGCCTTCCGTACGATGGCATCGAGCGCGGGCTGCTCGGCTATTTCGTCAACTCCTTCATCGAGAACCAATACGAGTTCGTGCTCAGCGAGTGGTCGGAAGATTCGGCCTTTGTCGGCAAGGTCCGCCTGCATCCGAAGTCGAAGGATCCGCTCATCGGATCTAACGATCCGGCGACCAGCGTCTTCGACATCCCGCAGCAGGACGGTCCGCCCTTGCGAACCACCGGGTTTTCCAGCTTCCTGACCACACGGGCGGCGGCCTATTGCTTCTTGCCCAGTGTCGCCGCGCTGCAACGCATCGCTGCCCTGAAGTAGAACTCATAGGAGATGCAATGCGTACAGAGATGTCCGGAGTGGAGGTGAGTATGGCCCAGCCAAACAAGAATGCTGCGAGCGTGGACGAGCAATACCAGGCGGCGCTTGCCGCCGTGACCGCGCCCGCGTTCCGCACCGCACCGGCCCGCGACAAGCAGGAGATTCTGTGGAGCTTCATCTCCAAATGGCCTTACGAACAGCTGCCATCGATGCACACCAGCGACATGCAGACGATGAGCCGGCTGATCAAGCGTGCGTTTCTGCGCAAGGCATTCGTCCAGGACGACGATGTGAGACCGCCACGGACGAAGGCCTTTCACGCGTTCGGCACGGTGGCGAAGATGCGATTTGTCGCCGATGGCACCCATCCGTTTACCGGCATCTTCGCCACGGGTGGCGTTGGCTTCATGCGGGCGTCCCTGGCGGTCGGGATGCCGAAATTCAGTCCGGCCGCCGCCCTCAAATTCCTGCTCGATGGGCCGCATCCATCGGAGAACCTGCTGCTGCACCAGTCGCTGGACACGCAAGCGAGCCGGGATTTTTCGAACGGGCCCCCACGAATCACACCCTGACGCCCAGTCACCTTTCCGAATACGCTCATGTTGCCGCTGCTGACGATTCTGGCTCTCCCCGATTTCCAGTCCGATCGAACTGCAACGACTGGATCATCTTGGCGGCCGTCACGAACAACGGCACCGTCGTCGAGCGCGCCCGTCGCACCGGAACTGGTATACCTGTACGGGGCAGATGAGGTGCGCAATGACCCGGCGTCCACGGAGGATTTTCGGTCACTGCTTGCCAACATCCCATCCGGCTCGCTCCTCTACCGGATGTACGGCAAGGCGACGCGGAACGCCAAGCAAATCTACATCGGTTCCATCACCACCGAGTCGGCGTTCGTCGCGTCGGAATTCGGGGACCGCATCCTCGGCCTTCCGGCACGCATGGGATCCGAAGCGGTCGGCGCCATGAACTGATACGAAACTATCGGCCAGGAACGGCGGGCCGCCGTCGTTACCCGTTCGCTGCACAGGACTCAAAATGTTAAGCACTACCCTCTTACGTAAGATGCCAGCGTTGATCGTGGCTGTTCTGCTGGCGTCGGCGTGCACTCGCGATCCGAGTCCGGGCACGCCAGCGGCGGCGGCCGAAGGCGAGCGTGTCATGCGCGAGATGAGCGACACGCTCGCCAAAGCGTCGGCCTTTAGTTTTGCCACGGCTGAAAGCCTCGAGCTCGTCGATCAGTCCACTCGGCGCGTAGTGCAATTCACACGCACGGTCACGGTCCACCGGCCTGACGCCATGTCCTTCGAGCTGGATGGCTCGGGCGACACGGCAATGGATGTGTCGGCGTACTACGATGGGAAGACCGTGTCGCTTCGCGACAACGTGCACGGCGTGTGGGCGCAGACGACGGTGCCCGGCACGCTCGACGAGATGCTGGACGACGTCGCCAGACGATACTCATTGCCAGTGCCCATCGCGGACGTCGTCTACAGCGTGCCCTACGAGCGCCTTCATCGGCCCTGACTCGAAGGGCGGATTCATCGGACGCGAGAGCTATCGACGGGATCTAGAGTGTTCGCACCTGAGTTACGTCGACAAGTTCGTGGACGTCCACATCTGGATTCCCTCATCCGGCCAGCCGCTGCCCCGGCGCGTGGAGCTGGTCTGACATGCAGGTGCCGGGCGCGCCGAAGGCGCGCATCGACTTCACTAGCTGGGACCTCGCACCGCAGATCGGTAGACGGGGCGTTCGCCTTCCAGGCCTGGCGAGGCCACGACACAAGTTGCCTTCGAGCAGTTCGTGACCAGCCTGCTCACCGGTGAGAGCCCCACGGGCTCCGCCGCGCCTGGTCCTTCGACGACCAGCACAAATCCTTAGGCGGAGGAAAGAGACCGATGAACGCGACCACACGTACAAAGCGAATGGCCATGAGAACGCCGTTGATCGCGGCACTTGCCGCGTTCGCCACGTTGCAGATCCCAGCCGTCTACGCGCAGCGCGATCGGGGATCAACCAGCCCGGCGCCGCGGGAATCGGGATCCAGGCATCAACCAGCCGGGTGTCGGTGGTTCAGCTCGGCAGGTGCGAGCCGTCGGGGACCCAGGCCTGAACCAGCCTGGCGCGGCAGGCAACGCCGGCAGAGACCCCGGGCTCAATCAGCCTGGTGCTGCAGGCAATCGCTAAGTGGATTCCACAGCCCAGTGACTACTCATTTACTTCTTGTCCCAGACCGTGCGGGAGACCAGCGTGAGAAACAAGAAACCCTTCCTCGGCCAGGTGCTGCCGATCCTGATATCGATTACCGCCGCTTCGCCCCTCGGCAGCAGTGCGCAGACTGGACGAATCCGACGGGGTGGATTCAGATGCAATCGCGCTGTTGAAGCGGACCACCGACTATCTGTCGTCGTTGAAACAGTTTCGAGTAGACACGAACACGTCGATCGAAGCCGTGATCTTGACTGGGCAGAAGCTCCAGTTCGATCACCAGTGGTGATCACAGTGAAGCGGCCGAACAAGCTCCGTGCCGAGCGCGTCGGCGAGCTGATCAGCCAGACGTTTTATTACGACGGCAAGGCGCTGAGCGTGAACCTGCCCGAGCAGAAATACTACGCAACGACGACGGCGCCGCCCACGCTGGATGCGATGCTCGACTTCGCGCGCGACGAGCTCGGCGTGATCGCGCCCGGCTCCGATCTGATCTATGCCAACGCCTTCGCACGCCTGAGCGATAAGCTGACCTCGGCATTCATCTACGGCGAGGCCGGTGGTCGGCGGCGTCCGCTGCCAACACACTCGCGTTCCGCAACCCTGAGGTCGACTGGCAGATCTGGGTCCAGGAAGGCGATAAGCCCTGGCCAATCAAGATGGTCATCACCTCCAAACGCATGGCCCAATCGCCGCAGTTCACCGTGCGTGCTGACGAAGTGGGATGCTGGGCAAGACAGTAACCGATGCCACATTCAACTTCGTGCCGCCCGCGGGATCGCACAAGATCGACTTCATTCCGACAACAGCGCTATTGAAAAGATAGCTGAGGAGTACGCATGAACGTGTTCTTGAGACGGTTTGCTCTGGGCGCTGGCGCCTTCGTACTGATAGGCGTGACGATAGAATCCGTGTCGCCCGTAAGGGTTGGCTTGGTCAACACTGCAGAGGCCGTCATCGGCGTGGCGCCGGGCGGTTCCGTGGTGCGGCGTCGCACGGTCTATGCGGCCACCACCAACGTCGCTGCGTCATCCGCGAACGCAAGCGCCGCTGCGACGGCGAATGCCAATGCGGAAGCGGCCACCGCGAATGCGAACGCCGCCGCGGCAAGCGCGAACGCTGCGGCTAGCGCGGCACAGGCCGCCGGCCCGCCCCCGGTCGGAACCACCGTCACGACTCTGCCTCCGGGCTGTGCGGCGACGACGATCAACGGTGTCGAGTACCAGCGCTGCGGCACGCACCGTATTACAAACCGTCGATGATGGGAAGCAACCTGGTGTTCGTCGCGTAGCGCAGCCGTGAGCCAGCAGCGGGGTCGCAACCGGCACGAAGCCTGTAGCGCGCCGCGCGATCGAGCTGAATGTCGCGAGTCCTCCTCGAGCAGGCGGACGTCCAGTTTGTGAAATGAACCTATCGGGCATTTGACATCAGCGTAGACGCGATAACGAGGAGACCAGCATGAAGCTCATGTTGAACACGAAGTGGGCCGCCCGAAGCGCCAAGAGAGTGTCGTCTGTCTGGTGCTTGCTGTGCATTGCCGGGCCTGACGGCGCGCCGCCTCTCCAGGCGCAGGACGTCACGGGCTCGTCGGGCTGGCAATTCGCGGCGACGATCTACGCGTGGCTGCCGGACAATCGGGGGCAATACCGAGCTCCCATTAGGTGGCGGCAGCACCATCAATGTCGACGTGAGCACTATCCTCGATCATCTGAAGATGACCGGCCAGGGCTCCTTCGAGATTCGGAAGGGCGCTGGGGCGCAATTACGGACATCGTTTATCTCGATGTCGGCGACTCGGATTCACGGACCCAGAACGTCTCGATCGGCGGCGTGACGCTTCCGGCCACTGTTACGGCGGACACGGATTTTGATCTCAAGTCCACGATCTGGTCTCTCGCCGCCAGCTATCGAGTTGTGGCCAGCGGCGAGGCAGCGTTCGACTTGCTGGCAGGTGCGCGGCTCGCCCATCTGGAGCAGAACCTCAAGTGGACCTTCACCGGAGACTTCGGCGATCAGCGATCACGCCGCCACCACTCACGGGCAGTGCCAACGCATCTGTCGATCAGTGGGACGCGATCGTCGGGGGCAAGGGGCGAATCACGTTTGGTGCCAATCACAGGTGGGCGGTGCCTTACTACTTTGACATCGGCACCGGCGACTCCGATCTCACCTGGCAGGCGATGCTCGGCCTGACGTATTCGTTTGGCTGGGGAGATATCGGCGCCGCGTGGCGCTATCTGGACTATGACCTGAACTCAGGGCACAATCAAGGACCTGAATTTCAACGGACCGGCCGTGGGGCCACGTTCCGATGGTAACCGCCTACACCTCACCGATCTGGTACACGCCAGCCGGCTGGAGGCGGGCGGCACGGATCGATTGCGTACCAACAAGACGTGGACTGTCACACACTGACCAAACCTGCGACCCTCGGAAGAACAGCCAGTTTCTCTCTGGTGCTCGGTGGTCCGCTGTTTCAGCTGTTCCGGCGGGCGCATCTGTCCGGGGATGCGCTAGAGATGTTGCGGCGGCGGATCGTGATCATCGCGTCAGTCGCCTGGGTACCGTTGTTGCTGTTGTCGCTGTTATCAGGCTATGCGGGGGCGACAGAGTTGCGATTCCGTTTCTCTACGACATCGAGGCACACGTTCGTTTCCTGGTCGCGCTGCCGATTCTGATCGCTGCCGAGTTGGTGGTGCATCTTCGCCTCCTTCCCATCGTGAGACGGTTCGTCGAACGCCGCATCGTCAGTCCCGAAGAAATGCCCAGAATTTCACCAGGCCATCGAGTCCACCTTGCGCCTGCGCAACTCGGCAATCTTGGAAGTCCTGCTCCTGGCGCTGGTCTACGCGCTGGGCTTCTGGGTGTGGCGAACCCAGTTCGCAGTTGGTGCGCCCAGCTGGTATGCGGTCACGGATGGAACACAGCTGCGTCTCACACCTGCCGGGTATTGGTATGTGTTCGTGAGTCTGCCAATCTTTCAGTTCATCCTGCTGCGGTGGTATTTGCGCCTTTTCTTCTGGTTCTGGTTTCTGTTCCGGGTTTCGAGGCTGAAGCTGCACCTCATTCCACTCCACCCGGACAAGACCGGCGGTCTCGCGTTTTCTGAACCTGAGCACCTATGCCTTCACGCCAATTCTCGTTGCGCAGGCGCTGCGCTGGCAGGACTGTTTGCCGGCCAGATCCTCCATACGGGACAGGATCTGATGGCACTTCAAGGTGCAGATTGTGTGCTTTCTGGGTTTCTTCATCGTCGTCCTGCTCGATCCCGCTGACTGTGTTCATACCAAGTCTCGGGCGGGCGAAACGCCAGGGACTGGGCGAGTTCGGCTCGCTCGCAAGCCGGTATGTGAGGGAGTTCGAAGAGAAGTGGGTACAGGGTGGCGTGTCGCCAGTGAAGCACTTCTTGGTAGCGCCGACGTTCAGTCTCTCGCCGACCTCGGAAACAGTTTCTCCTTCGTCCAGGAAATGCGCGTCATGCCGTTTGGACTGAAAGATGTGGCAAGGCTCGCGAGCGTCGCGGCAGTGCCTTTTCTGCCATTGCTGCTGACGAGTCTTCTCGCCGGAGCAGCTGGCGGACTACCTGATAAAGATGCTGTTCTGACCACGCAGCGTACACATGTCATCGTCAGCGAAGGACTAGCAATACGTAACTGAACGAAGTACAA
>ERZ1370068.9265-contig-8054_pt1 | contig 13034 bp, 22 predicted proteins | sample MGYA00561227_ERZ1370068 | MGnify/ENA primary metagenome ERZ1370068 (study PRJEB38410, sample SAMEA6850437) | metagenome | study: Metagenomic assessment of the ecological functions of the soil: analysis of the soil microbiota associated with the...
CAAAGTTGTTGACTAAATGTCCGACAAACTTCAGTTTGTCGCCGAGCTTCGACCAGCTAAGGCTTGTCGGACATGAAATGCGCTTGCATAAAGTCGAAACATTTTACATAAAGATGTCTGAGAGACGAACTGGGCCATGAAAAGTAGGGGTACGGTTTGACTCCCTCTCCCGTTGGGAGAGGGTTGGGGAGAGGGCCTGAGCGCAAACTGCAACCACAACGTTGCTGCGGGCTTCAGCCCGCAATCCGTTCAGGAATTCTCGCAGCATCAACGGCGTTGAAGAATTGACTGGTGGCTCGTCTCGATAACGGGCTAAAGCCCGGTGAATTATTCCGAGCTCTGCCGTACTAAGCCCTCACCCCGACCCTCTCCCAAAGGGAGAGGGAGGCAAACTGTGCCGCTACAATGAAAGACTGTTCTCGATAGCACTTTTACTGGTCGTTGGTTTCACAACTTCTCAGGCGCAGAAACTGAAGACGCGCTGAAGAGTATAACAATCGAGGACTGGAGCGTCAGGCGAAGGCGATCTCGACGGGGCCATTGAGGATTACACGGCGGCCGTTGCGCTGAAGGGAAAGCGAAGCACGCTGGCAGTTGCCTACAACAACCGGGCGAATGCCCGCACGAGCAGAGAATGACTTTGAAGGCGCGGCGGCCGATTACGGCAAAGCTATCGAGCTCGAGCCGGCCAACGAGGAGAATTACTACAACCGCGGCGTGGTCCTGATGAGCAAGGGTGATAACGATGCGGCGATTGCGGATTTTACCCGCGCGATTGAACTATCACCCCGCCTGGCTGTCGCTTACAACAATCGTGCGAATGCCCGGAAAGCAAAAGGGCGATATCGACGGCGCAATTTCCGACTACACCAAAGCGCTGGAGCAGAGACCGAAATATGCCGAGGCGCTCTACAATCGCGGCCTGGCCTGGCAAAGCAAAGGTGAGTTTGACGCGGCGATTAAGGATTACTTCGAGTGCGTTGGCAATCGCACCGCAATTCGTAGAGGCGTATGTCAATCGGGGACAGGCCAAGCAATCCAGACAGGACTGGGCCGGCGCCATCTCTGACTATTCTGAGGCCCTTCGATTAAAGCCCGAGGCGGGCACTTACTTCGCCCGCGCGAGTGCTCGGGATATTAAAGGGAGATCTCGAGGGCGCAATTGCGGACTATTCGAGGACTCTGGAATTAGACTCGAACTCGGCCCAGGCTTACGTGAACCGGGCCGCGATTGAGACCATGCTGGGCAAGAAAATAGAAGCAGATCGGGATTTTGAAAGGGCTTTCAGAGATCGATCCTAATCTGCGCCCCCAATACAAAGAGTTCATTGAGAAATGGCGAGCAAAATCAAAGCCTTAGCTGCCAAAGCGAGAAGCCGGCTAAGCCCAAATCGGCCCAGTACTTGATCGATCAATTTCATGGACGATACCGTAAGGTTAAGGGTATAGTGCTTCGCTATTCGGGCGAGCCTTATGCTGTTAAGACTCTCAAGAGGGAACCGTTGAATGCGCAAGGTCATTCTGGTAAATCCGGCAAATACAACCGTTGGCTACAGTGTGATCACGCCTCGCTGGCTCTACGTGCTTGCCGGCGCCACGCCGACTGAACTGGTCGGTGATCCGATTATCATCGATGAGCCGATTACGGCTTTTGATCCTGACCAGGTCAATGCGGGCGACATCGTCGGCGTCGGCATTCATACGGGGAACGTGCCGGCCCGGCTATCGGGTTGTGCGCGAGGCCAAAGAACGCGGCGCGACCGTGATCGTCGGCGGTATTCATCCGACGATTTTTCCGGACGAGCCTTTGCAGATGGGCGCTGACGCGGTGGTAAAAGGCGGCGGCGATCTCATCTGGGGCAAGATCGTCGAAGACGGAATTTAATGGTCGTCTGCAGCGTGTCTACGACGGTGGCCGCGTGCCCGGCGAGCAAATGATCAAAGCGCGTTGGGACCTGCTCGATCCCAACAAGTACCTGATGGGTTCGATTCAAACCGTGGCCGGCTGTCCTGAGAATTGCAGCTTCTGCTCGGTTTGGGTTACTGAAGGGCGCACGCCGCGGCTTCATTTGAACGATCACATCATCGAAGAAGCGAACGAACTGCACCAGCTGGGTTTTCGCTACATCTTTTTGCCGACGATAACTTTACGCCGGCCACGCTGGGCCGAATCGCCCGCGAACGGAACCTGCCGACACAGCAAATCCTCGGAACAGATGCGTGAGGATCGGCTGCGGCTTTTTGATCAATACGATCGTTCGGTGCCGTCATCACTTTACGCTTTCACGCAGATGACCGCCGAAGCTGTCGAGCGATGACGAATATCTCGACGCGATGTATGAAAAGATGCGCGTGCGCGGCGCGCTGATTGGCGTCGAGTCATTCACCGAACAAGGTTTGAAGGACGCGAACAAGACCTGGAATCCGGTCGGCGAGCGGATGGTTGAAGCCATTCAGAAAATTCAAAGTCACGGCATTTTCGTGCTGGCCTCGATTATTAATGGACTGGAGAGCGACACGGTGGAAACACTGCAGACGATGCGCGAGTTTGCGATCGCTTTCGGGCACGGCGTTCGCTCAGTTTCCGATTTACAGCGTCTATCCGGGGACCAAGGACTATCACGAGATGGTCCGTGATTGGAAGAATCGCGACGTGGCGGACTATGTGCCGAAGCATGCAGTGCAAATGATCAGCGAAAGTTCTGGCTCGACTTCGATCACACAGAGGTCAACGTCAAGCATCCGACCATGTCGAGCGCGGAAATTGAGCAGGAAGTGCGCACCAGTTGGCGCACCTTCTACAGCCTCAGATGCAATCATCAAACGAACGCAGATTGGTCCGCTGCGCAAGACTTTCACCCATCGGAAAATTCGTTTATGCAGTGACCTGCCTGGTGTTTTACACGCTCTATCCGGATGGGATTGCCGCCGACAACGCGCGAAAAATGAAACTGAGCCTGATGGCCAGGCTGCGAGTCCGCGTCTTGATTGCGGTGACGCGCCGGACGGGCGACTGGTTTGGAACTCGTGCTCCGCGATCGTCGCCGTCAAGCCCAAGCCGGAAGTCTTTGCTGCGGAACCTCGCAGTTCCACCTTTGGCGCTGGGGTGCCTTGAAATGAAATTCCACCGCGGGCCGGCTGATAATTCTGACGTATATTAATTGGCGCTGGCTGGTTCTCACCATGCGGCCGGCCAGAAGCCTGGCGCCCCAGTCAACAATGAACCGCTCGACATCAGTTGCGGTCACAGGGCTGAAATCTATTCAGCCTGGCGCGGACGCCAATCAGGAAATTCAGACAGCGCTCAAGCGAGCGGTTTCAGAAAAGAAACGCGATCCTGCTCGTCTTTGGCGCGAACTGGTGTTACGACTGTCATGTGCTGGAGCGCGCCTTGCACGAAGGCGCCGCCGGAAAGATTGTCGAGGAGAGTTTTCTTTTGGTGCATGTTGACATCGGCGAAGGCGAGAAGAATCCCGAAGCTCGTTAAGACCTACCGAATTCCCATCGAACAGGGGTGTGCCCGCGGTTGCGGTATTGAATGGCGATGGCAAATTACTCTACTAGCAGTGGTGACGGCGAGTTCGAGTCCGCCCGCACCATGTTCAAGAAAGATCTCGTCGCGTTTTGAAGTCGTTGGCGAGTAAAGCCGTTCGGCCCGGCTCGTAGAAACCTGAGCGTGGCTTGAGTGCAAGCCTCCGGCAATCAGCACGCTAGTCAGGAACGCCTGCCCGCCGTTTGAGTAACGCCTCGCTTTTTGGTAGCTTCGTTCACAGTCGTTCCCAGGAAAAATTCCAACCAATCACTAACGAGGTTTATTCATGAAAGTCAGGCTACTTCTATTCGTTACGATCATCATCGGCATCTCCACTATCACAGCGATTTCTTTCGCGCAGCGAACGCGCGACACCGCCGATAAGCCGATTAGCGGCGATTTCAAAATCACCATCAAGAACACTGTGGCCGGTCAGACTTCTCAAGGCACCACCATGATTAAGGGCAGCCGGCCAGCGTGACGAGACGAGCATGGGCGGCATGGCCCAGGGCCAGACTACCATCACCCAGTGCGACCTGAAGCGCACGATTCAAATCAACGACAGCGCGCGCAAGTACATCATCACTCCGATGGCCACGGACGAAAGCGATGCGTCAGGTGCGGTGGTGGACATGCAGCCGGCGGTGGCCGCAGCGCAACGTGGCGGCATCGTGACCATGACCGTAAACACGGTGGACACCGGCGAGCGCAAAGAAATGTTTGGGTTCACGGCGCGGCACTTGAAGCGCACCACGATGATGGAATCGGGACCCGGCGCCTGCTCGCAACAGAAGATGAAAATCGAGACTGACGGCTGGTACATCAATCTCGAATACGGTCTGGCGTGTGAAACCGCGAGCCCGGCCACCACAGATGGGCGCCACGTCGGCGCAGGGCTGCCGCGATCGCTATCAGTATCGCCGGACCGGCCCGACGAACATCGGGTTTCCTTTGTTCGAAACCACCACGATGTACGGCGAAGACGGCTCTGCCAAACTTTACGATGACCAAAGAGGTCATTGAACTCTCGCGCCAGTCGCTCGATGCCGCGTTGTTCGATGTTCCGGCCGGTTACACGCTGGCAAGCAGCCAGCAGGAAATGTATGGGGCGCCTTCGATGGATCAGATGATGGCCCAGGCGCGGCAGCAATCAGGGCAGACGTCAACGCCGACTGAGAACGCGACTTCGAGTGGGGCCGCAGCCGCCAGCGCCCAAACGCGGGCCAAAATCGGAGTGGTTGATTTCAATAACAAGGCCAAAGCATCCGTTTCTACCGACTCACTGCGGTCAACAGCTCATCGCGGTGCTGAGCGGCAGCGGTGATCGAGGCCGTGGCCCTCAACGCAAAGTTCAGCGAGCGAGGCGGCGCTCGCGAGGCGAAGGCCAAAGGGTGCACCTACATCCTGTACACGGACATCTCAACGCTCAAGACCGCCTCAACCGCGGAAAGAAGTTGGGCGGTTTTCTCGGCAAGGCGACCGGCGTCAGTTCCGGTGACAGCGGCAAGTCCGAAGCGAAGTTAGACTTTCAGCTGGTTCCGGTCGATGGAACTTCGCCGAAGCTGCAATCATCGGCCTCTGGCAGGAAGAGACTGCCGATGCCAGCGTTAATGCCGCGCTTCAGGAAGAAGCACGCGCGGTAGCCGGAGCCCTGGGCGGAAATTAAAGGGTAGGAGTTTAATTGGCGTGCGTGGCTCGGGTTGACGCCGGACCACGCGATCAGATTGTATCCATGACCGATGGACAGAGCTCTGATTCAGTATCCGGTGTTTCAGCCGGGCGAGAAGAATGATCGAGGTAATTCTCCGATCGAGGCGCTGGAAAGACTCAACGCTGATCTCAAGGAGCAGAATCGCAAAGCTTCGTGACCTCGCTCAGCGCCGCTCGGCGTCCATCGCTCACCTGGCGCATGAGTTGCGCACCCCATTGACTTCAATAATTGGATTCGCTGAGATCCTGCTGACGCAGGAACAGTTGACGCCGGCCTCAGCGGAACTTCTGTGAACGAATCCAGAACTCTGCTCACCAGTTGCAGAACAGCCTCAGTCAGCTCGGCGAACTTTCTCGCGCTGAGATTTTGCCGTCGATGCACACCTGCTGAATGACACCAGTGAAGTGGCACGGGCGTCCCGCCGTGAAATGAATCGAGCGCGTCCAAATCGAATGACACCTCGGGGATCTCTATGAAACATTTCATCCCTACACGGCGCAGAGAATTTCAAATTAGACACCCAGCAGTCAAATTCGCACCACAATTCAGCGTGATATTATTTCCGCTTTAACCATCTATGTCTTCAAACCAGCAAGCCACGGGCGCAGTCGTCGAAATTCGTGAGGTTTCGACTATCGATGAATATGACGCGTGTATCCGTTTGCAGCGCGACGTCTTCGGTCTGCCTGATTTGGAAATATCTCCGCGGCGGCATTTGATTGTTTCGCACTGCGCGGGCGGGTGGACCTCTGGGCGCTTTTGTCGCCGGCGAAGCTAATCGGTTTTGTCCATCACCTGGCGGCGGTAAAAGAGAACTATGTTTTTGGCTATTCGCATATGATGGCGGTAGCGTCGGACTATCAGAACAAAGGCGTGGGCGCGCAATTGAAATGGGCGCAGCGGGCGCGCGCACTGGCCGAAGGACGCGATTTCATTAAATGGACTTTTGAACCGATGCGCGCGCGCAATGCGCATTTTAATTTGAATCGTCTCGGCGTGGTTATTCGCGAATACGCGGTCAACTTTTACGGCACCGACTATTCCTAAATCCCGCGGAGCAGGGCAGTGGCGCCAGCGGCCTCGACAGCGATCGGTTGTTTGCAAGTTGGGATCTGCAGATCGTCGCGCGTGGAAGCATTTTCTCGACATAAAGATTACGAGCTAGGCCCGCCGGGCGAACCATCGAGCATCCCGGCCGACTACTCTTCGCTGTTGAAGTCCGATCCCCAGGCTGCCAAACACGAGGTCCTGCGCGTTCGTGAGGAATTTGTAAAGGCCCTGGCTGACGGTTATGTGTGTCGCGCATTTGATCGCGAACGGCCGCATTATTTGTTCTATCCATCCTGAAAACCTTGCCTGCTCGATCTGTGGAAAAGACCGTTAAGCGCCCTGCGCGACGAGATTCGGCGTCACGATGAGCTGTACTACCTGCGAGGAAGATCCCGGAAATATCAGATCGCGAATACGATGCGCTCATGGAAAAGCTTCGCGAACTCGAAGCGAAGCACCCGGCACTGGTAACGATCCCGACAGTCCTACCCAACGTGTCGGGGGAAAACCGGCCGAAGGGTTTCCGGAGTTTACTCATCGCGTCCCGATGTTGTCCCTGGACAACAGCTACAGCATCGATGAACTGCGGGCGTTCGATGAACGTTGTCGCAAGCTGGCGGATGGCAAGTCGCCTGAATATGTAGCTGAGTTGAAGATTGATGGTTTGTCCCTTTCGGTCCACTACGAAGACGGCGCTGTTTGTCAGAGGTGTTACCCGTGGCGACGGTTCCCGGGGCGAGGACGTCTCGTCGAACGTGCGCACGATTCGCAGTGTGCCGCTGCGATTGAACCAGAAGGCGCAGAGCGATCGCGCCTGAGATCGAGGTGCGCGGCGAAGCTTATTTCGGACGGCGAATTTTTGAGCGCGTCAATGCCGAGCGCGAGGAATCCGGCGAGAACCACGCTTTGCGAATCCACGCAACGCGGCCTCCGGCACCATCCGGCAGCTCGATCCTTCAATAACGGCCAGACGCCGGTTGGAAATGTTTGCCTATGACGTCATCGCCGGCCAGCGCAAGGCTTTTGCGACGCACTGGGACGCTCTCAATTGGGCCGACGCGGCCGGGTTTCGCGTAAATGAGAATCGCGAATTATGCGAGTCGATCGATCAAGTGATCGATTTTTGTAATCGCATGGAAGCGAAGCGCGACGATCTGGATTACGAGATCGACGGCGTCGTGGTTAAGGTGAATTCGACAGCCCTGCAGCAGCAGTTCGGCGCAACCGGCAAAGCCCCGCGCTGGGCCGTAGCCTACAAGTATGCTGGCGCGCCAGGCGACCACCAGAGTCAACGACATTGTGATCCAGGTTGGACGTACTGGCGCGCTGACGCCCGTGGCGATGCTGGAGCCGGTGCAGCTGGGCGGCGTGACGGTGTCGCGTTCGACGCTGCATAACGAAGATGAAATTGAGCGCCTCGGGTTGTTGATTGGCGATTCCGTTCTGATTGAACGCGGCGGCGATGTAATCCCTAAAGTCGTCAAAGTCATTGAAGCGAAGCGCACCGGCAAAGAAAAAAGTTCCGTCCGCCGGACCAGTGTCCGATCTGCGGCGGGCTGGTCTCTCGGCCTGAAGGCGAAGCAGTGTCGAGATGTATCGCGGCGGATTGTCCGGCTCAGTTGGCTGGGCGCCTGCTGCACTTTGTTTCGCGCCGGGCCATGCGGATAGAGGGCCTGGGCTTTGCGCTGGCGGAACAGTTACTCGAAAAGAAAATGGTGAGCGACGTTGCCGATCTTTACAGCCTAACGCTTGACGACCTCGCGTCGCTGGAACGGATGGCAAAGAAATCCGCGTCAAATGTGCTGGCTCAAATCGAGGCGAGCAAGTCTCGGGATCTTTGGCATTTAATCTATGGTTTGGGCATTCGTCATGTGGGCGAGCGCACCGCCGGAATTCTGGCGAAGGAATTTGCGTCTCTCGACCGGTTGGCGGCAGCAACGGTCGAGGAACTCGACAGCGTTCACGAGATCCGGTTTGACCATGGCCCAGAGTATTCATGACTGGTTTGCCGATCCTGGCAACAAGGAATTGTGTGCGCGGCTTACGAAAGCCGGGTGTGCGCACGGAAGTAATCGAGCAGGCCGCCACGCCGGACCGATGATCAGCGTTTTGCCGGCAAGGTCTTCGTACTAACCGGTACCCTGCCAGGCATGAGCCGGGACGAAGCGCGAAGTCTGATTGAGGCCGCCGGCGGGCGGGTGACCGGTTCAGTGAGCAAGAAAACTGATTTTGTCCTGGCCGGCGCCGATCCGGATCCAAATTGGACAAGGCTAACGAGCTGGGTGTGCAGGTAATCGATGAGGCCGAATTCAGGAAAGATGTTGGAGCAGGCTTGATAGCGTAATATCATGAAAGACGAAAGCCAAACCTGTGAAATCGGAATCGCGATAGAAACGGTGCCCCAAATGTCTGAGCACGTACACGGATGACACGTTGCGGTTTTGTCTGACGGACGGAACGATACTGTCGCGGCCCAACGATCCGCCGGAAACGCTCCGCATGCCTGCGCCGCAGGTGACTGATCCGCGGCGTAACCCCGAGACGTCTCCGGCAGACTTAGGACTGCGGGCCAGCCGAAACAAAGGGGACTGATTTACGCCGGGCTCGCGGCTTTCCTGATTCCTTCCTGGCGCTGGTGTCGGTCCTTTCCTGGGCGCGATTCGCGGCTGGCCGGATCAACATCCAGCGAGTCTCAGTCAGCTAAGCCAAATCAAAAATACCTCCCCACCGAAAGAGACGAAGGAGATCAAAACGGAAGGTCAGGTATTGTATGCGGATGATTTTTCGGGTGACTCGTTAGGCCAATAATTGGCAAGTGGTGTCAGGGGACTGGTTCGCGAAAGATGGAGTCTTGAATGGAATCTCAAATCAAAGAGAGCTCAATCGGAGAGCCCGTCTGGGCGGCCGTCACTTTGAATCGCGACTTGCCGTCAAATTACTCGGTGTCCTTCCGCACAAGGATTGTCGATGGCGACCTTTCGGAACTGATAGCTTCATTTATCAACCGGCCGGTACGTGAGAGCATATTTGTACGATATCGATCAGGATGTGGTGCTGGGCGACGGTAAAATTTCTGACTGAGAACAAACCGGGCTCTAACGGTCTGGAAGAGAACTTAAAGAATCTGGGCGGAGGACCAAGTGTTGCATCCGGGCATTCCCAATTACCAAAGGCAACGTGGTACAACGTCAAGGTCACGGCAAGAGACAACACCTATGCGATCAGCGTCGGAGGTCAATTGGTTTGTTAAGTACGTAGATGAAAATCGATCCTAAACAAAGAGGGCACCATCGGACTTATTTCAAACGGTAAGATGCAGTATGATGATCTGGAAGATATCCGCGGCAGAAGGTCAGTGAGAAGGATTCAAGCGAAGTCTGGCAACCTGCGCTCTGCTGGTTGACCGGACTTTTCACTTGTGAAGACAAAATATGGAATCAACACCGAGTCCGAAAACTGGAATTGGTTTATACGCTTTTTGCGATGACGTGCGATTGGAAGTCGGCAACAAGCTCTCCTACATGGGGGTGTTTCAAAACATCATCGTGCCGCAGTTGCCGGTATGGCTGCCGAAGCTGGCCGTCGTCAATCACTGGCGTGGTGACGGCGCGCATCTGTCGGAGGTGCGCATCCTGATGCCCGATCGGCAGCAGGCCCTGGTGGTTTCACAGCCGGCCCGATTTGAAATTAATCAGGGCTCAGCCGGACAACATCAGTTTCTTTGTGAACGTGACGCTTGCCGGTGGCGGGTCAATACGTCGTGCAGACGCTGGTTGACTCGAACCTGTTCGAGGAGCGGCTGCTGAACGTTTCCGATCAGCCGTTGCTTGGATCAGAAGAAGAATCTGAAGCAGTGAACTGAGAACTTTTACCCTGGCAAATGCGTGTAAAGGCGGCGCAAGGGCCGCCTTTTACACATAGAAGTCAGGACTCGGGACTCAGAGCATTTCGTATGCTTTGATTTTGTAATTCAGCGTGGTGGTGCCCAGCCCCAACAATCGCGCAGCTCGCGCCTGATTGCCCCCTGAGAGTTCCAGGGCGCGGGCAATCAACTTCATCTCAAAGCGCCGCACCTCTTCAAAAAATCAACGCGAGACTTCAGGCTGAGATTCTCGAAGGTCGAAGACACTTCAGCGAGCGCATTATCGTGATCCAGTGATTCGGCCTCATCTAACAATGCTGTCGCCAGGTCCCGGATCTTCGAGAACTCGTTCAGTCCGTGGCAGCCTTTCGCGATGGAAGTCCTCTGATCTGGGGAGTTGTCAGTGATTCGATTACAGCTTGCGCGGTACTCATGATCATAGTCCTCGATTGTTATTGGGGCAGTAACTGTTCTGTAAATAAATGACGCTGGAATTAGGCGACTGTTAACAGCGACGTCGTGTTGCTGAATGGTAGAGACGCTTCGGCACCGAAGTCGGTTCCAAGTTTTTTGTTAAGTTTTTGTTAAGCCAACCCAGAGGCGAGTTAGGTGTCAGGTTCGCGGCTACTGGTTTGGCCCACTGATTCAATATTTCAGTGACGCTTCGCGAGAAAATGGATCAACGGCGATTGCGAGTGTCGTCTGCAACGCGTACGTTAGGAGTTGTTCGATTCCCGTTTTTGGGACGGACTCGAGATCAGCAAGTTTCATCGAGCGCCGGCCCAACAGCACGTAAGCCTCGATGCGCATCAAACAGCTTCTGCGACGAAATCGCATCGACGTGCTTTTGGACTGTGGCTACGTCGCCGCGCTTGAAGGTTCCAGTCAGCGCGCGCGAAGGATCGGCGTCGGTCAAATTGTCGATCGTACTCCTCGAGTAGAGGTAGCAAGACCCTTCTTGACCGATTAGCGGACAGTCCACAGCGGCTAAGCATTTCGAGGGCGATATCAACCAGTGCCGTCAGATTTGGCGAGGCCATTAAGGCTGCAGCGTGATAGAGCGGCTTGGACGCAGCTGCGATGGTGAAAGCCTGACCTCCCAGATCTCGCACGATTCGCTCGCCCACCCGCCTGGCGGCGGTATCACCTTCTACTGAAAAAAAGCCCGGCTGAGCCATTCAGCGCCGCCTCTGGCGTCGCTGATGGAAACCAGCGGATGCATGCGCCCCGACCGGAGATTCGCAGTTTTCGAAGGGGCTCCAGCACCTCGGAAGAGAAGCGCGCCACTGGTGTGCAGGACGATTGGCGCGCTCGCCGGCGCGGTTCGAGATTTCAGCAAATCCGCCAGCCCTTCGGCGGCGACCGTCAATCGACGTCATCTGGCGTGGCAATGACGATTAATGAGGTTTGTTCAAGCAGTTCACGATGCCTCGGCGCCAGTTCGCGAAATTGCTTTGCGGACAAAGGCCAACAGCCTGGCCGCCCGCTAGTCTGGCAGCGCGTTTCGCACTGGCCGCGTGTCTGGCGACGACTGAGTCTGATTGGGTATCCGGCCTTATCGAGGGCAATCGCGAGCGCGGTTCCCAGGCGGCCCTGCTCCGATGATAGAAACGGAAAGCTTTTGGCCCCGGCGCCTGGCGGTTGGCTTTCAGCTTCTGGATGTCGTTTAGCTGTCAACGGCGGATACAAGAGTTGGTTCTGTTTGCGATGAATTCGGGGCGCCCGGTTTGCGGACTCTAGCACGCGGGCACTGACTCGCGCAATTTCGTAGGTCTTTGACGGCGGCTGGCATATAATGGCGGCGCTCGGAAGTTGGGACGATTTGCGTAAGAAGTTCAAACTCATGGCGCAACCTTCCGTGGCAACGCCCGCATCATAGCGATGCGTTTAACTGTTGCAGTGCCAGCGCCTCAGGTGCTGTTCCCGGAAAAAGAAAGCGGTCGCTCAGGGGCGGCCACCGAGAGATGAAGCCCGGTGTTTCTCTCCCGGCCTCGTGAAGTTGGAGGTTCAAATGAAAATTCACCTCTCTCGTGCCGTAATTGCTTTCGGCTTGGGAGCTAGTTTGTGGTTCGGCACCGTGAGTTCGTTGGCCGCCCGCAACAGACCAAGGATCAGGATCAATCGTCGACAAAGTCCCAGACAAATCAACCCACAAATCAGAAGGACCAGAAGTCCAGCACCACTCAAGCTCCTACACAGCAAGCTCCGGCGCAAGCCTCGAACAAGAAGCCGCTCTCGACGGGCGAAGACCCGACGATGATCGGTAAACGCAATATTAACAAAGGCATTTGGGCAGGGGGCATTCTCGGCGCCAAGGGCGTTGATTCGGAAGTCAAGATGGGCCGGATGCTGGCGGCGCAGGTAGATAAGGAAGCTAAGTTTGTTGACGATCCGATAATCACAGAGTACGTCAACAGAGTCGGCCAAAACATCGTGCTGCACTCAGACGCGAAAGTCCCGTTTACGATCAGGGTTATTGATTCAGACGAGGTTAACGCGTTTGCGCTTCCCGGCGGATTCTTTTATGTGAATAAAGGTCTAATTCTCGCCGCTGACAATGAGGCCGAATTGGCTGGGGTGATAGCTCACGAGATTGCGCACGTCACCGCGCGCCACGCTATGGAGAATGAAGCGAAGATGCGGGCAATTGATTACGGCATGTTGGCCGGAGTCCTGCTCGGCGGGCCAATAGTCAGTAACGTTCTTTATAACGGCGGCAGTTTTTTGAAGGCCTGGCCTTCCTGAAATTCAGTCGTGGCGCCGAAGAAGAAGCCGACAAGCTGGGCGTCCAATACATGTGGGCGGCGGGATACGATCCCGGTGCCATGGCCACCATGTTTGAGAAGCTCGAGGCCAAGAACAAGAAGAAGCCGGGAACG
>ERZ1370068.1300-contig-11190_pt1 | contig 13024 bp, 18 predicted proteins | sample MGYA00561227_ERZ1370068 | MGnify/ENA primary metagenome ERZ1370068 (study PRJEB38410, sample SAMEA6850437) | metagenome | study: Metagenomic assessment of the ecological functions of the soil: analysis of the soil microbiota associated with the...
ACCGGAAGATTCGGCTTGCCTAAAAGCGGGGAATCGGATAAAGGATGACGGCGTTTGTAATGAGGAGACTTCTTGCGGCTTGTCTTAGTCTGGCGATTGCTGGTGCCCCGAAAGTCTTCGGGGACGAACAATCCACTTCTCCCTACGCAACGGCGGGGGATTTCGCCAAATACGCAATGAAGCTGCGGGAGCAGGCGTTGATCAAAGTGGAACCGCAGGTTCTTATCCCGACCAGCTCCCGCCCGGCGGTCCAGCGGTACCCGTGGAAAATGAATATTGTTACGACGGTGTTCTGGGTGGGGGAACAGGCCAGCGGAAACAATCCGGTGCCTAACTACAAGAGTTCGTGGGACTTCAATTGGACAGCGAATTACGGCGGCACGGACAACCCGGAGCCGAGCGCGCGCCGGAATTACATTCCAATTGCGTTCGTCCCGAGGCAGAATCCCTTCTACATCGCGTTGCCTTATAACGACGTCACGCACGGCCAGTTCAAGCCGGAAGCGCCGCTGGTAATCCCGTGGTTCAAGCAATCCTACACTGGGCCGGGGCAGTCGGTCTGCCGCAATCGTTGGATTGCCATTCGCAAAGGGAATCGCCTCTGCTACGCGCAATGGGAGGATTGCGGCCCGTTTCGCACGGACCATTTCCAATACGTCTTCGGCAATGAGCGCCCGAAGCCGAATCTGAACCATGGGGCCGGATTGGATGTTTCCCCGCGGTGCGCGATTATCTGGGGCTAGCGCCGACTGATGTGGCGGACTGGCAATTTGTTGAAGTTCGGGATGTGCCTCCGGGTCCCTGGCGAAGCTACGGCGATAACAATCATTTCGTCATCGCGCGTCGCCAAAGCGAGCAACGCGTGGCTGCGGGCGGCAGCGGCGCTGCGAAGAAGTAAGCGTTTCACTCGGAGGCTGTAGCCACGGCCCTGCGGGCCGTTAGTTTTCGACCAAGCAATCTGTGCACTGGACCGGCACAGGCCGGTGGCTCCAACTGACCTAGCCGCCCGGAGAAGATGTTGGAACAGCAGATGGAGCGGCTTTCGCTGCCGTCTTTTCAGCGGGCTCCGCCTTGGGATGCGGCGTCACCGGCGTCGCCATGTCAAGCAACTCTGAGACAGTGACAAACTTGAAACCTTTGGCCTCCAGCTCATCGAAGGTAGAAGGCATCGCCTCGATTGTCCCCGGATGAATGTCATGGGAAAGCACGATCGAACCGGCTCGCGTTTCCTTGAGAATACGATTGCGAACTACCGCCGGGCCGGGTCGTTTCCAGTCGAGCGGATCAACGTCCCAAAGAATGATGTCATATCCGTATTCGTCGTGGATCCACCTTTTTCGTGTTCGGTAATCGATCCATACGGCGGGCGCATCAACGTGGGACTTTTCCCGGTGGCGTTCTTAATTGCATCGTCGGTCCGCTGCAATTGGCTGCGAACACCTTCCTGCGACATCTTGGCGAGATTGGGGTGCGACCAACTGTGGCTCGCGATTTCGTGTCCTTCGCGTGCGGCCCGCGCAACGATCTCCGGATGTTCCGCAACGTTTTCGCCGATGACGAAGAACGTTGCCTTGATGTGGTGGGCCGCCAGTAAATCGAGCAATTTCGGCGTAAGCGTCGCGCTCGGTCCATCGTCAAAGGTCATCGCGATGTAAGGCCCATCGACGTGCACCGAATTAAACGTGATCGCCGGTTCCTTGGGCGGAGCTGGAGTCTTTGCCGCAGCTTCCTTTTGCACCTTCGCAGGTACGGCCTTGGGTGCCGCTTCGATCGGACGGGCGGTTATGGCGGGCTTGGTTGCCGGCGTGGGTTGGGCTGCGATCGCAACAGTGAAACTTAACGTGGCTGCGCAACCCAACAGCAGACGATAATTAGCCATTGCAGCGTGAAGGTAAGAAATTGAAGCGCGTGTATCTAGCAGAGCGCGCACAGTTTCGCAAGACGCAATGAATGTCTGGGAAGCGTACGCCTCGCGTGTTGGGTGCACCTCGCGACCGGACTCGTCGCCTGCAAGAAGTCTGCGCCGGAAGCCAGCGCCACGCTGCGTGGCCTAACGAAATGACAACGCCGTTACTTTTGCGCCACCATTGTGCTGCCGTAGACCCTTGACAAACAGTGCGGCGTGCTGTTGTAAAGGGACGCGGGAGGGTCGATCTTCGCGAGCATATGAAACGTTTCATTTTCATTGTCGAGGCTGGTTTTGCGGTGAGCACTGTCGTTTCGGCTGCCAATGCGCAGGTCAACGTCACGCAGGAGCATAACAATCCTTCCCGCGACGGCGTTTACATCGATGCGGCATTTACGCCTTCGGCCGCTGCGAATCTGACGCGGGACCTCAACTTCAATGGTGCGCATCTCCGGTAATGTTTACGCGCAGCCGCTTTACATCGAGGGCGGCCCGAACGGGCCGATGGTCATTGCCGTCACCGAATCGAATAACGTTTATGCCCTTGATGCCACAACAGGCCTCCCGATCTGGTCGCGCACCGATATTGGTCCGCCCGTCCCAAACTACCCCGTGCGGAGGTTTTAATCCCACTGGGATCACAGGCACGCCGGTTGTCGATCTCGCCTCCCGTCGGCTTTTCTTCGACGCATTGATCAACGGCTCCCCACAAAACATTTCATTTATTCGTTGAACCTGGACACCGGCGCCACCACTGCCGGGTTGGCCGGTGGACCTGAACGCCACCGTCATTTACAACGGAATTCCATTCATTTCTCTGGCGCAGGAACAACGCGGTGGACTCGCGCTGGTGAACGGGATCGTATACTCGTCCTACTCCGGCTACGTGGGCGACTGCGGCAATTATCATGGCTGGGTTGTCGGCGTGGACATCAACAACCCGACCAATGTGCATGGCTGGGCTACAACAGCCATGGGCGGCGGTATTTGGGGTCACGGCGGCGTTGCCAGCGATGGCACAAACATGTTTGTCGTCACAGGGAACACCTTCAATACAGGCGGCAACTGGATGGGCGGTGAAGCCATTATCCGTTTGCAGGCGGGACCGACATGGACGGGTCAACCTACCGACTACTGGGCGCCTACGAATTGGTTCAGTCTCGATAACAGCGATACCGATCTCGGAGGCGTCAGCGCGACGATCGTCGATGTGCCTGGAGCTACACCTTCGCAGCTTGTGCTCGCTCTGGGCAAAGATAGCAATGCTTACCTGCTCAACCGCAATAATCTCGGCGGTATTCCCGGGACCCCTTACCAGGCGAACGTGGGAGGAACTAACAGAGGGATATCTGCTGTCACTTACCATACCAGCCAGGGAACGTATATTGGTTTTCATAACGACGCCGGCACGGTCAGGGCCTATAAGATTACTCCGACAAATCCGCCTACGATCACGTTTGGTTGGAGCCAAAGTCAGAACGGGCGCGGCTCGCCCTGGGTCACGACGACCGACGGCACAAACAATATGATTGTGTGGTACGCTGCCACCACGAGTAGTGGCGATCAACGCCTGCACGCCTATGATGGGGATACCGGCGCCATTATTTATGCCGGCGGCGGCACCAACGAACTGATGACCGGCACACGGCAGTGGAACACCGGCATGGTCGCTCGTGGTCGGATCTACTTCGGTGCGGATAACAGGGTCTATGCCTTTAGGCTGCCAGCAGGAACTCCTACACCTACGGCGACGGCTGAGTCCAACTGCTACAGCGACAGCCACAGCAACCGCGACCGCAACTTCCACTGCTACCTCGACTGCAACTGCAACTTCCACTCCAACATCTACACCAACGGCCACCGCGACTGCGACAGCCACGGCAACTTCGACGGCCACGCCAATTGTGACTCCGACGCCAACTGCCACAGCCTCCGCTTCAGGCAGTCCGACAGCGACACCCAGACCAATCCCCACTCCGAGACCCCATACGACACCGAGGCCGCGCCCGAGCTCCGCCGCCAAGGCCGGGCGCAAGGTAAGCGGTAGCAGCAAACACTCTGCGGGGTCATCGTCAAAGGTCATCGCGATGTAAGGCCGATCGACGCGCCCTCGCGATCACGGATTTTCTATTTTTACTTGGATTGTGAAACCCTGCCGCGCCGCCTGTGTTCTCCCGAAAACGAAAACGACAGCTCCATTACTCTGCGCCACGGTTGTGCTGCCTAAACCCTTGACAAACAATTGACAGGCTGTTGTAAAGGGGCCGGGAGGGGCATCTTCGCGGGCATATGACGCGTTTCATTTTCATTGTCGTAATTCTTGTTTTCGCTCTGTGCGGTGTCGTTGCGCGTGCGGAGCACGCAGGTGAACGTGACGCAGAAAAACAATAATCCTTCGCGGGATGGCCTCTATATCGATCCGGCGTTCACGCCGGCCAACGCGGCCACTCTGGTCCGCGATTTAAACTTTAATGGCACAATCGTCGGCAACGTTCATGCGCAGCCGCTTTACATCGAAGGCGGGGCGAACGGGCCGATGATCATTGCTGTTACCGCATCGAATAATATCTATGCGCTCAACGCGAGCACCGGCGCAGTGATCTGGCAGCGCAGACATGTGGGCACGCCGTCACGTCCGGGAGGCAGTCCATGCGGTAACATCTTCCCGGTGGGGACCATCGGCACACCGGTTGTCGATCTCGCCTCCCGATCCCTTTTCTTCGATGCAATGCTTGAGCGGGAGTCCCAACAAGCATTTCATCTACTCGCTGAATGTGGACACCGGTGCCACGAATGCGGGCTGGCCCGTGGATGTGAATAACGCGAGTACTCCGGATTTACGCTCCTCGGTGCAAGAAGACCGAGGGCACTCGGTCTTGTTAACGGGATCGTGTACGTGCCTTATTCCGGATATTTCGGCGATTGCGGTAATTATCATGGCTGGGTGGTCGGTGTGCCGGCTAACAATCCTCTACTGGCGCGATGGGTTGGGCGACGACAGCGATTGGCGGCGGCATTTGGGGACACAGCGGAGTCGCCAGCGACGGCACCAATATGTTTGTAATCACCGGGAATACCTTTAACACTGGTGGAAACTGGATGGGCGGCGAAGCAATCATTCGCTTGCAAGCCGGGCCAGTCTTTACCGGCCAGCCGACAGACTACTGGGCACCAACGAATTGGTTTTCACTTCGATCAACGGTGACACTGACCTTGGCGGTGTAAGCGCGATGCTGATCGACGTGCCTGGAGCAAATCCTTCCCAGCTGGTGCTCGCGATAGGAAAAGATAGCAACGCTTATTTGATTAATCGAAACAATCTTGGTGGTATCACAGCACCAGTAGCCCAGCTAAGCGTTGGTTTCGCAATCGGCCAATCATCTGCCACTTATACCACGAGCCAGGGAACCTATTTTGTTTTTCGTACTGGGAGCACGATTAAGGCTTACAAGATTACTCCTACAACTCCTCCGACGATAGTCTTCGCCTGGAGCGTGAGTCAGACGGGATCGGGATCTCCGTGGGTCACAACGACAGATGGAACAAATAACGCGATTGTATGGGTCGTAGGTGCCCAGGGCGATCAGCGGTTACATGGTTACAACGGTGACACGGGAGCCGTCGTCTATGCCAGGCGGCGGCGCCGACGAATTGATGACCGGTACGCGCAAATGGAACAGCGGCATCGCTGCTCGTGGGAGCATCTACGTAGCCAATGACAACAAGGTTTTATGCTTTTCGCATTCCCGGAGGAGGAACGCTCTACTCCAACGCCTACGGCAACTGCGACTTCTACTGCCACACCTACTGCGACGCCAATCGTAACTCCGACAGGAACAGCGACCGCCACGGCAACTGCGACGCCAATGGTAACTCCGACGGGAACAGCGACTGCCACGGCAACTGCGACGCCAATCGTAACTCCGACGGCAACTGCCACGGCCGACGGGGTACAGCAGCTGCGACGCCTACTACTAGTGTAACGCCAACGCCCAGTGAGGCGCCTTGTGCAGCGACCGGTTCCCAGCCAGGCTGTAACAGCATTGTCTTTACCCAACTGACTGATTTTGCCGTTTACATCAGCGGCTTTGTCGGTTCTGCCCCTCCCCGAGCGTTTTCACGGTTAACGGGATCCCTGCGGACAAGCGCTGGTGGTGGTGGATCGACGATAGGGTTCCACTTCAATGCCTCGCCTGTGATACCGGGGCAAAATACGATGGATATCCCCCTGGCGCTTTCACGTGCTCCAACAGCGGGCGCCCCTTCGAGGGTTTCCACTGCACCTTCACCTACCAGCCATCCACGCCTACGCCTACACCCAGACCAACGCCCACTCCAAGAGCGCATACGACACCGAGAGCCGCGGCCGACTCCGCCGCCAAGGCCGTGAGGGAATCCGCGATGCTGCGTCGTTGGAATTCTTGACAGACAGGACAGGGCGCTGTGGTAGAAGAGGCGCGGTTTATTCAAACGCCAACTCTTGAAAGCTTTACTTCCATTTCTTCGGTTGTTGCTGCAGCCTTGTGGAGCGTAATTCTTCCAGCAGACGCGCAGGTGAATGTCACCCAGTTTCACAACACGATCCTACGCGGGACGGTCTTCTACATTGATTCTGCATTCACGCCGGGAGCCGCCGCCAATCTTACGCGCGACCTGAACTTTGACGGCACAATCAGTGGCGCCGTTTACGCGCAGCCACTTTACATCGATAGCGGCCCGGGCGGCAGGCCGACGATCATTGCGGTGACCGAATCGAATAATGTCTACGCGCTCGACGCGGTCGATGGCAGCGTCATCTGGCAGCGCAATCGTTGGCGCGCCGCTGGTGGCAAGTAATCTGCCATGCGCCAAGTCTCTGAGTCCTATGGGCATCACCGGCACGCCTATTGTCGATCTCGGCTTCACGCGCGCTTTTTTGACGCAATGACTACACCCGACGGCGGCGCGACCAAGAAACATCTTATCTTCTCTCTTAACGTGGATACGGGCGACATCAATCCCGGCTGGCCCGTTGACGTGGAGGCGACAGCTTCATACAACGGGACGACGTTCACTGCAGCGATCCAACAGCAACGACCCGCGCTCGGCATCGTAGGCAACATTCTTTATGTGCCATATGGGAGTTTGCGGATCATTGCGACTCATCGTGGCTGGCTGGTTGGCGTGCCGATCAATAATCCGGCCAGCGTAACGGCATGGGCCACCGGCATCAGAGGCGGCGCCATATGGGGCGTTGGCGGCGTCGCCAGTGACGGCATGAATCCGTTCGTTACTACCGGTAACACTTTCAACAGCTGCGAACTGGAGCGGCGGCGAAGCAGTGATTCGTTTTCAACCGGGCCCGATCTTTAGCAGCGATCCCAGCGATTACTGGGTGCCAACGAATTGGCAATCACTAGATCACCGGAGATAGGGATCTGGGTGGCCTCCGGTCCATTGCTGGTCGACGTGCCCGGTGCAACGCCGTCCCAGTCTGGTTGTTGCCCTGGGTAAGGACGGCAATGCGTATTTGGTTAATCGCGGTAATCTCGGTGGCATCGCGCCGCCTGTGGCTTCATTGCATCTTACCAACAGCTTCATCATCAATGCAGCGGCAAGTTATCGAACCAAACAAGGCACATACGTCGCTTACCGCGTGAACGGCAATAATCTTGCCGCGCTTTCGCATCAATCCAGCCAATCCGCCTACGATGACCAGCGTGTGGAACGTGAGCCAAAACGGTGTCGGGTCGCCTTTCGTCACATCCACTGACGGTACCAGTAATGTGATTGTATGGGCGGTCGGCAGCGGTGGCGACCAACGATTACTGGTTACGACGGAGACACTGGTAGTGTCATTTTCGCTGGAGGCGGTCCGAACGACACGGTGGGCAGGAACGCACTCATGCAGCACCACTGGCATCGCTGCTCGCGGTCGCGCTTTACGTCGCCGGTGACAACAGAGTATATGCTTTTAATCTCGCCGGCACGGACCGACGCCGACGCCTACAGCATCGGCAACTGCTACGACCACGCCAACTGCGACTGCAACCGCGACTGCGACAGCCGCAGCTGCAAGTGCGACTGCAACTGCCACGGCAACAGCACACATCGACGGCAACGCGCCACGTCTCACAGTCACTGCAACTAGCGACTGCGACTGCCACGGCCACGCCAGTACGTGACTCCGACGCCAACTGCTACAGCCTCCGCTTCAGGCAGTCCGACACCGACGCACCCAGACCAACGCCCCACTCAGAGACCCCATACGACACCGAGGCCGCGCCCGAGTCCGCCGCCAAGGCCAGGCGCTCTGAGCCGGTGATTAAGGTAGCGCATGCGTCTCGCGTGCTGGTTTCGGCGTCGCGCCGAAACGAACTTCCTCGGTGCTTCATGGCTGGGTTGATCGAATACGTAAGAGAAGTTCGCGATGGCGAGGACACCATCGCCAGCACGCGAGAACGCGCGCGCTCCCCAGAATAACGCCCATCGCCGAAAAACACGCGCGGAGTATTGACGGTGTTCTGCGCTTCTGGCTAAAACACCAGTTGGGTATCAGAGCAATCGAGAATTACGCACGATGGCCAGACATCCAAACCGCGCATCGGAGTCGTCGCGACTGCGGATTGTTTTTTCCTCTGTCCTGTTCATCGCAGCCACGATTGCCTGTCGTAGGGGGACCGGCTCCTCGCGTGCCATCAGCCAACGCGTTGAGGATCGCCGCGGCGACCGTTCCACCTCAAGATCGCGCCGTGGGTAATTGAGCGTACTGCTAACGGCCAGAAGGCAGAATTCTTTGTCGTGCTCGCTGACCAGGCGGACCTGAGCGGGGCCATAAACTTAGCGACAAAGGCTGAGAAGGGTCGCTACGTTTACGAGGAGCTAAGGAATAAGAGCCAGAGCAACACAAGGGCCGGTCCTTCAATGGTTGCGTGAACGCGGCATCGAGCATCGCTCCTTTTACATTGTGAACGCGATCCTGGTGAAAGGCAGCCGCGAGAGTAGCTGAAGCGTTGGCTAGCCGGCAGGACGTGGCGCGAATCGAAGGCAATCCGCACATTCAAAATTCGCTGCCTGAGTCTGCCGCGTTTGCTGGCGGCTTGTCGCTGCCGGATAAACCGGAGACAGTTGAACCGAACATCACCTACACGCACGCGCCGGATGTCTGGGCGCTGGGGTTCAGAGGCCAGGGAATTACAGTTGGCGGCGCAGATACTGGTCAGCGTTGGACACACAACGCGCTGAAGCCTCAGTACGCGGCTGGGATGGAGTCGCGGCCGATCACGACTACAACTGGCATGACTCAATCCACGACAGCATTGGAAATCCGTGCGGCAATGATTCGCCGTTTCCTTGCGACGACACCGGTCATGGCACGCATACGATCGGGCACAGCGATTGGCGACGACGGCATGGGAAACCAGATTGGGATGGCGCCCCTCGCGAAATGGATCGGATGTCGTAACCTGGATCAAGGCAACGGCACACCTGCCAGATACCTCGAGTGCATGGAATGGTTCCTTGCGCCTTACCCGATAGGCGGCGGCCAGGGCGATCCGCTTAAAGCTCCTGACATTACCGTTAACGGATGGCACTGCCCGCCTTCGGAAGGTTGTTCTGTTAACACCTTGCAAGCCGCCATCGAAGCTCAAGCCGCTGCCGGCATCATGACAGTGGTCAGGGCGGATAGCACAGGTCCGAACTGTTCCACCATGGAAGATCCGCCATCCATCTATGCAGCATCTTACACCGTTGGTGCGTTGAACACCGGCACCGATAACGTCGCTTCCTTTAGCAGCCGTGGCCCCGTGATCATCGATGGGAGTAATCGAATAAAACCGGATATTAGCGCGCCGGGCACGAACATTCGCTCAAGCTACAATGGCTCCGACAATGATTATGCAAGTCTTAGCGGCACATCCATGGCGACGCCGCACATCGCTGGCGCGATGGCATTGCTATGGTGCGCGCGACCGGAGTTGCGTCACAACATTTCTGGAAGTCGGACAGTATTGAATGAGGCCGCTTTTTTCTCGCCTACAAACAATGCGGCACGCCCGGCCCTCCAAACAATGTTGTTGGTTGGGGTCGAGTCGATATCGCGGCCGCTGTGGGCACGCCATCACCAACGCCTACTGCGACACCAACAGCAACCGCAACACCAACCGCGACAGCGACGCCAACGACTACAGCCACGCCCAGTGTTACACCAACAGCCACTCCAACGGCTACGGTTAGACCAACACCCACTGCACGGCCGAACGCAACACCGAGGCCACGTCCCACGCCCGCGCCTCGCCCGATTCCGGCATGAAATTGGTAGGGCGCGACCGCTCGCCACGGCGGAGCCCGTCCACGGCAAAGGCGGGCCGGGCGCGCCGGAGCGAAGCACGCGCGGTGAGTCGGCATGACACCGTAAAAGTATTGACAGTGTTCTGCGCTTCTGGCTAAAACACCACTTGGGTATCAGAGCAATCGGGAATTACGCACGATGGCCAGACATCCAAACCGCGCATCGGAGTCGTCGCGACTGCGGATTGTTTTTTGCTCTTGTCCTGTTCATCGCAGCCACCATCGCTGTCGTAGGGGGATCGGCTCCTCGCGTGCGACCGGCCAACACGTTGAGCCGCCTTCACCAAGGTTACGGCGTGCCAAGGGACAACGTGTTCCACCTCAAGATCGCGCCGTGGGTAATTGAGCATACTGCCAATGGCCAGCAGGCGGAATTTTTCGTCGTGCTTGCTGATCAGGCAGACCTGCGTCCGGCAGCGACGTTGGCCACAAAAGCTGAAAAAGGGCCGCTATGTGTGACGCGCTGCGCAAAAGAGCCAGGAAACTCAGGGACCGATTCTGCGATGGTTGCGCGAGCGCGCGATCGAGCATCGCTCCTTCTACATTGTGAATGCGATTTTAGTGAAGGGCAGTCGCGAGATCGCCGAAGCGTTGGCGGCGCGTCCGGATGTGGCGCGAGTGGAAGGCAATCCACGCATTCGAAATGCGCTTCTCAGCCGGAAGCCAGTGATCAATCGTCTTCGCAACCGCAGACACCGGAGACAATCGAGCCGGGCATCGCTTACACGCACGCGCCGGATGTATGGGCGCTGGGTTTCAGGGGCCAGGGAATCACGGTTGCTGGCGCTGATACCGGCCAGCGCTGGACGCATAACGCGCTCAAGCCTCACTATCGCGGCTGGGACGGCGTCACCGCCGATCACAATTACAACTGGCACGATTCCATCCACGACAGCGTCGGAAATCCGTGCGGGAATAATTCGCCTTTCCCGTGCGATGATAATGGCCATGGCACTCATACGATAGGCACCGCAGTCGGCGACGACGGCATGGGCAACCAGATTGGGATGGCGCCCGGAGCGAGGTGGATCGGTTGCCGTAACATGGACCAGGGCAACGGCACGCCGGCCAGATACATCGAGTGCATGGAATGGTTCCTTGCGCCTTACCCGATAGGCGGCGGCCAGGGCGACCCACTCAGGGCTCCGGATATTACGAGTAACTCCTGGGTCTGTCCGCCTTCAGAAGGTTGTTCGGCTAACACGTTGCAAGCTGCTGTCGAAGCTCAAGCCGCCGCCGGGATTATGATGGTGGCAGGCGCGGGCAACGACGGTCCCAGCTGTTCCACCGTGATGTATCCGCCGGCTATCTACGCGGCATCTTACACGGTCGGGGCATTGAACACGGGCACAGGACAACATTGCTTCCTTTAGCAGCCGCGGCCCGGTGACAATCGATGGGAGTAACCGGATCAAACCGGATATCTCTGCGCCGGGCACGGGCACTCGCTCCAGCTATAACACCTCCGATAACGCTTACGTGAGTCTTAGCGGCACGTCCATGGCGACTCCGCATATCGCTGGCGCCATGACATTGCTGTGGTGCGCCCGACCAGAGTTGCGTCACAACATTTCCGGAAGTCGGACAGCGTTAAATGACGCGGCCCATTTTATCGCTCTACAAGCAGTGCGGCATCGGCGGGCCACCAAACAATGTTACTGGATGGGGACGAGTCGATATCCTTGCCGCCGTTCCGCCCAAGTCCGCCGCAGTGTCCGCCGTGTTGGTTGCATGGACACACTTTGCCGAGAACTTCGATGGCGTGACGCCGCCTGCATTGCCCCCGGACTGGGTAGCGACAAATGCGCAAGGACCGCCGCCGCTCTGGGTCACTTCAAATTCCGGAGTGCCGATGCCGCCTGCCGATTCGCCGCCCAATGCCGCGTTCATTGATGACCCAGCCGATAGTGAGCGACAAACGGCTCGACTCGCCAAACTTAGTTTTTTCGAGGGTTTACGTCCGCGCAGTTGACATTCCGGCAGAACTTCAACTTTGAAGCGTCCAGACATGAATCCTAACCTCGGCTTTGACGGCGGCGTGCTTGAGTTCAGCACTGACGGCGGAAATACATTTCAAGTACGTTCCTGCCGCCGGTGGAGCTTCGTTATTGGCGGCTACAACCGCACAATCAGCACGGATCGCGGTAGCCCCATTGCTGGTCTTCAGGCATGGAGCGGCAACTCAGAGGGTTTCATCACGACCGTGGTGAACCTACCAGCCTTTCGGTATCAGACGTCAGTGCTGCGCTGGCGAATGGCCAGTGATACCAGTGGCTCCGAGCGAGGGCTGGCGCGTGGACACCGTCAATGTCATTTGGTGCCGAGGCATCGGGTCGCCGTCAGCCGACGCCAACTCCGACCTGTACTCAAAGCCCAACGCCTAGCCGCTACCGCGACACCCACGCCAACACCCACAGCTGACGTGCTACGGCGACGCCAACGGCAACCGCGACAGCTACGTCTACACCGACGGCTGACGCCTACCGCTACGGCCACGTAGCGACTCCGACGGCCACTGCCAGGCCAGACACCTACCGCGAGGCCCTAATGTAACGCCGAGGCACACGTCGCTACTGCGACCAGCCACCTGCCAGCTCTAAGGGAGCTGGCGTGGCGATTCTGGGGAGCGCGTCGCACGCGGCGACCTGGTTTCGGCGTCCACGCCGAAACAATCTTTGGCGCTTCGTAGCTGCCTTGAATCGAGTAGGTAAGAGAAGTCCGCGACTGGCGAGGACGCCATCGCCAGCACGCGGGCCGCGTGCGCTCACCCAGAACAGCGCGTGCCAC
>ERZ1370068.7185-contig-6116_pt1 | contig 13015 bp, 16 predicted proteins | sample MGYA00561227_ERZ1370068 | MGnify/ENA primary metagenome ERZ1370068 (study PRJEB38410, sample SAMEA6850437) | metagenome | study: Metagenomic assessment of the ecological functions of the soil: analysis of the soil microbiota associated with the...
GAGATCGCCCTCATGCGTCGCGCGGCGTCCATCTCCGCCTCCGCTCACAGGCGGGCGATGGATCGTACCCGCGCCGGCTGGCACGAGTACCAGGTCGAAGCGGAGCTCGCGCATGAGTTTCTGCGGAGCGGTGCGCAGGCAGTCGCTTATCCGTCGATCGTCGCGGGCGGGCCGAACGCGTGCGTGCTGCATTACCGCGAGAACAGCCGCCAGCTGCAGGACGGCGAGCTCCTGCTGATCGACGCCGGCTGCGAGTATCAGGGCTACGCGTCCGACATCACGCGCGACTTTCCCGGTGAGCGGTCGCTTCACCGGGCCGCAGAAGGCAGTCTATGAAGTCGTGCTCGCCGCGCAACTCGCGTGTCTCGACGCGGTGCGCCCGGGCGCGGAATTCCACGATTATCACAAGATGGCGGAGCGCGTGCTGGCCCAGGGCTACATCGATATCGGGCTTTGCCGCGGCTCGCTCGACGAAGTGCTCGAGACCGGAGCCTACAAGCAGTTCTATATGCATCGGGCGGGACACTGGCTCGGCATGGACGTGCACGACGCCGGCCTTTATCAACTGAAGGGCGCATCGCAGAAGCTCGTGCCCGGCATGGTGCTCACCGTCGAGCCCGGCACGTATATCCGGCCCGCCGACAACGTGCCCGACGATTTCTGGGACATCGGCATCCGGATCGAGGACGACGTCCTCGTCACTGCAACCGGAATCGAGAACCTGACGCTGGGTGCGCCGAAATCCGTGGCCGAGGTCGAGGCGGCGTGCCGCCGGTGAGCGCGCAGGTGAGTGCTACGATGCCGGCATCCGTCGCCGGCTCGCGGCAGCACCCCGGCGCGCCGTGTCACGCGATGCCGCATGATGTCGCCGTCGTCGGCGCCGGGCCGGTCGGCTCCACGCTGGCGCTGGCGCTCGCCGCAGGCGACGTCGACGTAACAATCCTCGACGCCCGTCCCGTCGGGCAGCCGTCTCGCGGCGATCGCTCGCTCGCGCTGTCGCACGGCTGCGCGCCTCATCCTCGAAAGGCTCGGGGTCTGGGATCCGCTGTCGGTTGCGCCCGGCGCCGTGACGCCGATCGTCCGCATCGACATTTCGCAGGCCGGCGGCTTCGGACAGACGCAGCTCGCGGCGGCCGAGCACGGCATTCCTGCGCTCGGCTATGTCGTCAGCTATCGCTCGCTGCAGGCCGCGCTCGACGCGGCCCTCGCGCGCTCGGGCGTGACATGGCGGCACGCCGCGGTCGCCGCCGTGCACGGCGCCCACGAGCACGCGTCGATCGAGCTCGTGGAGAGCGGCGACGGACCGATTCTCGCGCATTTGGCGGCAGTGGCCGACGGCACCGGCGATGCGATCGCGTCCATCGCGCGGCAACGCCACGACTACCGGCAGGTCGCGCTCGTCGCCAAGCTCTGGCGCGCGGTGCCGCACGAGGGAACGGCGTTCGAGCGCTTCACGCCGCACGGGCCGATGGCGCTCCTGCCCGAGCACGATCACTACGGGCTTGTCTGGACGGCAACGCCCGATCGGGCGCAGGAATTGCTAGGTCTCGACGATTCCGATTTCCTCGATCGGCTCGCACGCGAATTTGGCGCCCGGGCCGGTGGTTTCACCCGCGTTGCCGATCGCCGCACGTTCCCGCTCGTGCTGGAGTTTGCACGCGAGCCTGCCCGTGCGCGATGCGTCGCGCTCGGCAATGCGGCGCAGACGCTGCATCCGGTGGCGGGACAGGGATTCAACGTCGGGCTGCGCGACGCGTGGGAATTGGCGCAGGTCGTCCTCGACACGCCGCGCGGAAAGATCGGCGACGACGCGATGTTGCGCCGCTATTCGCGCGGCCGTCGCGCCGACCGGATGGCGGGCATCGCGCTCACGCACGGCCTCGTCCGCTTGTTCGGCAACGATCTGCCGTTCGTTCGCTGGCCGCGCGGGTTGGCGCTCACTTTGCTCGACGCCGTTCCGGTGGCGAAGCGCGCGTTCACGCGCGCGATGTTGTTCGGCATCCGCTAGCCGCGCACTTCGCGGCCACCCAAAAAGCGTGCCACTTGTCGCGACGCGGAACGAAAGAAAAAGTCGCGCGCACATCGCTCACCACGTTCCGCGGAACGGTTATAATCCGCTCCCGCCGTCGCAACTCCATTCCGGTTTTCCGTTCATCTCTCGTGCGCATCGGTCACTACGTCATTGGCAACAATCTCGTCGTCGCGCCAATGGCGGGCGTCACCGATCGTCCGTTCCGGCAGCTGTGCAAGCGGCAGGGCGCGGGTTACGCGGTGTCCGAGATGGTCGCCTCGAATCCGAAGTTGTGGTGTACGGAGAAGTCGCAGCGGCGAACCGATCACCAGGGCGAGGTGGAGCCCATTGCCGTGCAGATCGCCGGGGCCGATCCCGCGCTGATGGCAGATGCCGCGCGCTACAACGTCGAGCGCGGCGCGCAGATCATCGACATCAACATGGGTTGCCCGGCGAAGAAGGTCTGCAACGCCGCCGCGGGGTCGGCACTGCTCGCGAACGAGCCGCTGGTGGAAGCTATCGTCGGCGCCGTCGTGCGCGCGGTGGACGTGCCGGTGACGCTCAAGATCCGCACCGGCATCGATCCCGAGCACCGCAATGCCCTGGCGATCGCGCGCATCGCCGAAGCCTCCGGAATAGCGGCGCTCGCCGTGCATGGCCGCACGCGGGCGTGTGCGTACGTCGGCCCGGTCGAATACGACACCATCCGCGCCGTCAAGGCGGCCGTGCGCATCCCGGTGATCGCCAATGGGGATATCGCCACGCCCGAGCAGGCGAAGCGCGTGCTCGAATACACCGCCGCCGACGCGATCATGATCGGCCGCGCCGCGCAGGGGCGGCCGTGGATCTTTCGCGAGGTCCGCCACTACCTCGACACCGGCCGCCATCTGCCGCCGCCGACCGTGGTCGAAGCGCGGGCGGCCATCCTGCAGCATCTTGACGACCATTACATGTTTTACGGCGAGGGCATGGGTGTGCGGATTGCGCGCAAGCACCTTGGCTGGTACACGAAGGACCTCTCCGGCGGCGATGCGTTCCGCCGCGAGGTCAGCGGATTGGATGCGAGCGATCGACAGATTGCCGCAGTCGGCCGTTTCTTCGATACACTCGCCGAACAGGGGACCGGCTCGCTTATCGCGTGCCGGTCGCGGCGATCGTGGACGCCAATCCGGCGTTCCTGAAATCACGACAAGAATCGCAACGGGGCGGGAGGCCCTGGCCGCGTGAGAAAAACACTGCGCATCAACACCGGCAACGAAATCGGCAAGACGGTCGAAAAATCGCTCGACGAGTATTTCCGCAGGTTGGACGGAGAGCCTCCGCACGGCATCTACGACATGGTGATCAATCATGTCGAGCGCGCGCTCATCGCCTCGGTGATGGACCGCGCGGGCGGCAACCAGACGCAGGCGGCCGACATGCTCGGAATGAACCGGAACACGCTGCGGGCGAAGCTCACCAAAGTACGACATCCGCTGACGGCCCGGAAGCCGGGCTTTCGAGGTCATCGCAACGCCCATGACGCTCTCAGGTTAGCTTCGTCATGTCGGCGCCCATGACCCAGGCCCTTCTGTCAGTCTCGGACAAGACGGGACTCGCCGCGTTCGCGCGCGGGCTTTCCGGCCTCGGCATCAGGCTCCTGTCGACGGGCGGCACCGCGAAGGCGCTCTCGGACGCCGGGCTTGCGGTCACCGAGATCGGCGACTACACGGGCTTTCCCGAGATGCTCGATGGCCGCGTCAAGACGCTCCATCCGAAGGTGCACGCCGGAATTCTCGCGCGGCGGGACGTCGGTGAGCATGCGGCGGCACTGGAAGCGCACGCGATTCCCTCGATCGACCTCGTCGTCGTCAATCTCTACCCGTTTCGCGAGACGGTCGCGAAGGACGGCTGCACGCTCGACGACGCGATCGAGAACATCGACATCGGCGGTCCGACGCTTGTTGCGCGCCGCGGCGAAGAACTGGAAGCATGTCGGCGTGGTCGTCGAGCCGGCGGACTACGACATGGTGCTCGCGGAGCTCGCGCGAAGCGGCAAGGCGCTCTCCGCGACAACGCGCTTCGCGCTCGCGCAAAAGGCGTTTTCGCACACGGCTTCGCTACGACGGCGCGATTTCCAATTGGCTTACCGCGCGCGGCCTCGATGGCAAGGCCGCGCCGTTTCCCGAGCGGTTCAACCTGCAGGCGATCAAGGCGCAGGATCTGCGCTACGGCGAAAACCCCCATCAGGAAGCCGCCTTCTATCGGGACGAGAAGCCCTCGCCGGGAACGATTGCCACGTACCGGCAGCTGCAGGGCAAGGAGCTCTCGTTCAACAACCTCGCGGATTCCGATGCCGCATGGGAGTGCGTGAAATCGCTCGGGTCCGCCGGAGCGGCGGCGTGCGTGATCGTCAAGCACGCGAACCCCTGCGGCGCCGCGGTTGCGGACACTCCCTCGCCGCCTACCGGAATGCGTTCGCGACCGACCCGGTTTCTGCCTTCGGCGGCATCATCGCGTTCGATCGGCCGATCGACGCGGCGACGCTCGAGATCGTTTCCGGCGCAATTCCTCGAGGTCCTGATCGCGCCGGGCTACACGGAGGACGCGATGCGGGTGATAGCGCAGAAGAAGAACGTGCGCGTGCTGGAAGTCGCGCTGCCCGCCGTCGCCGCGCCGCCACAGCTCGACTTGAAGCGCATCGGCGGTGGATTGCTCCTGCAGAGCGCCGATGCACGGAACATCGCGCCCGCCGAGCTCGAGGTCGTGACCGCGAAAGGGCCCACCGCCGACCAGTTGCGCGACCTCCTGTTCGCGTGGCGCGTCGCGAAGTTCGTGAAGAGCAACGCGATCGTCGTTCTGCGGCGCCGGGCGCACGCTCGGCGTAGGCGCAGGGCAGATGAGCCGCGTCGACTCGACGCGGATCGCGGCGGCGAAGGCGGCGGCGGCGAAGCTGTCGCTCGCCGGATCGGTCGTCGCGTCCGACGCCTTCTTCCCGTTTCGCGACGGCCTCGACGTCGTCGCCGACAGCGGCGCCGCGGCCGTCATCCAGCCGGGCGGCAGCGTGCGCGACGACGAAGTCATCGCGGCGGCCAACGAACGGGGCATCGCCATGGTCTTCACCGGCGTCCGCCACTTCCGTCATTAACGCCTCAGGAGGTCGAGGGTGTCATTCAAACGTTTCCGGTGGCTCCTGGTGCGTGGTTTCGGCACTCAATTGCGCCCCGGCGCTCGCCGTCGATTGCGACGCCGATCCGAGCTCCGCGGATCTGTCGTTCCTCGACCGCGCGTGCAGCCGGCTCACCGATACGTGGAAGAAAGGCAAGAATGAGCTGATCTTCTCCGGCTACACTTGGCACACGCCGTGGACCTGGACGAAGGAGCTACGGGACGAGGAAAACGCGCTGGGCATGGGGCGGCGGCTACGGCAGGACGGTCGAGGAAGCCAACGGCAACACGCATACGGTCTTCGGCCTCGCCTTTCTCGATTCGCACAAGAATATCCAGTGGCAACGTGGGTTACGGCTGGTCGACGTTCTGGGGTCCGCGCGACGGGGTGCAGCCGGGACTCGGTTACACGGCGATGATCGTCCAGCGCCCGGACATCGCGAACGGCATTCCGTTTCCGGCCGTGCTGCCGATCGCCACGCTGCGTTACGGCCAGGCGAGGGTCGACGCGACGTACATCCCGAATTTCGGCGGCGGCATCAACCACGGCAGCGTATTCTACGTTTTGCGGACGCGTGATCCTCGACTAGGATCGGGATTCTGACCGGACTGGCATGAACATTCTCGTCGTCGGCGGCGGCGGACGCGAACATGCTCTTGCGTGGAAGATCGCGCAATCGCCGCGCGTCGCGAAGGTGTTCGTGGCGCCGGGCAACGGCGGCACGGCCGGCGAGTCCGAGCTCACGAACGTTCCCGGCGCCACGATCGCCGATCTCGTGACATTTGCGACGAAAGAGCCGATCGCGCTCACGATCGTCGGCCCCGAGGCACCGCTCGCCGCGGGCATCGTCGATGCCTTCCGCGCAGCCGGATTGCGCATCTACGGCGTCACCAAAGCCGCGGCGCAGCTCGAGAGCTCGAAGGACTACGCGAAAGCTTTCATGGCGCGGCACGGCATTCCCGACCGCGCGCTACCAGACGTTCACGGACGCCGCCGCCGCCCGCGACTACGTCTCGCGCGGAGGGCGCCCCGATCGTCGTCAAGGCGGATGGGCTTGCGGCGGGCAAGGGCGTGGTGGTCGCGCAGAGCGTCGCGGAGGCTCACGCGGCGATCGACGCGATGCTGGTCGGGCATTCGATGGGCGCCGCCGGCGCGCGAGTAGTGGTCGAGGCCTGTCTCGAAGGCGAGGAGGCGAGTTTCATCGTCATGGCGGATGGGCGGCACGTGCTGCCGCTCGCGTCGAGCGCAGGATCACAAGCGATTGCGGGATCACGACCAGGGCCCGAATACCGGGGGCATGGGCGCCTACTCGCCGGCGCCGGTGATCACGCCCGCGGTGCACGCGCGAATCATGCGCGAGGTCATCCTGCCGGTGGTCAACGGAATGGCCGCCGACGGGATCCCGTACGCGGGATTCCTCTATGCGGGCGTGATGATCGACGCGGCGGGCAATCCCAAGGTCCTCGAGTTCAACTGCAGGTTGGGCGATCCCGAAACCCAGCCGATCATGGTCAGGCTCAAATCCGATCTCGTCGATCTCGTCGAGCACGGCGTCAACGGCACGCTCGACCGCGCCGACGCCCAATGGGACCGGCGCGCGGCGCTCGGCGTCGTGCTCGCGGCGCGCGGCTATCCCGAAAGCCCGGAATCGGGCGATGCCATCGAAGGTCTCGACCGCGTGACGCCGGAAACGCATCCCGACTGCAAGGTCTTCCACGCCGGCACGACACGCGATCGCGACGGCAAGGTCAGTGGTTTCCGGCGGGCGCGTCCTGTGCGTCACTGCGCTCGGCGATTCGGTGAAGCAGGCCCAGCGCGCCGCGTATGCGACCGTCGCGGAAATCCAGTTCGCCGGCATGCAGTACCGTGGCGACATCGGCCATCGCGCGACCGCGAACCGGGGCGCCTGAAGTGCAATGGACGTCACTGGTCCCCGCGACTACTTCCGGGACCCTGCAATCGCGCATCGTCGATGCGCTCGAGGCGGTGGACGGGCAGGCGTTCCGCCGCGACGAATGGGCACGGCCGGAGGGCGGCGGCGGCATCGCGCGGGTGATCGAGGACGGCGGCGTCTTCGAGCGCGGCGGTGTCAACTACTCGCACGTCACCGGTGACAGGCTGCCGTCGTCGGCGACAGCCGCGCGCCCGGATCTCGCCGACCGCCCGTGGGAGGCGATCGGCGTGTCGCTCGTCCTCCATCCGCGCAATCCGTACGTCCCCACGGTGCACATGAACGTCCGCGCGTTCGTCGCGCATTCGCCGCGAGGCGCAGAGGAGACGACGATCGATGGTGGTTCGGCGGCGGAATGGATCTCACGCCCTATTACGGTTTCGCCGACGACGCGATCCATTTCCATCGGACGTGCCATGCGGCGCTCGCGCCTTTCGGCGACGACGTCCACCGCAGATACAAGCGCTGGTGCGACGAATATTTCTATCTCAAGCATCGAAAGGAGCCGCGCGGAATCGGCGGCATTTTCTTCGACGACCTGGCCGACGGCGGTTTCGAGCGCTGCTTCGCGTTGGCGCGCAGCGTCGGGGACCACTTCCTCGATGCCTACCTCCCGATCGTCGCGCGGCGGAAGGAAACGCCCTACGGCGAGCGCGAGCGCGACTTCCAGGCGTATCGCCGCGGACGCTACGTGGAATTCAATCTCGTCTGGGACCGGGGAACGCTCTTCGGCCTGCAGTCGAACGGTCGCACCGAGGCGATCCTGATGTCGCTCCCGCCCGTGGTGAAGTGGCGCTACGACTGGGCGCCTGCCGCGGGAACGCCGGAAGCCAGCTCTACTCTGATTTCCTCATTGCGAAGGATTGGCTGGAATGAGCGAGGCGGGCGAGCGCAGCGAGCCAAGGCCCGAAGGGCGCGTCGCCGAGCGACTGACCGCGGCCGACAGGCGAGTGCGACGCATTCCTGGGATGGTCCGAGGTCGTAATGAGCGAGGCAGGCGAAGGTCCGGAGGCCGCAAGCAGCGAGCGGGTGGAAGACGCGCACCTGACGGAGACGATGGTCGAGTCCGAAAAGGTGTTCGACGGAGTGTTGCTGCACATCCGCCGCGATACGGTGCGCCTTCCCGACGGCAGTCTCGCCTCGCGCGAATTCATCGTGCATCCGGGCGCTGCGCTGGTCGTGCCGGTGCTTCCGGACGGGAACCTCGTCGCGGTGCGCCAGTTTCGCTATCCGGTAGGTGCTGTGTTCCTCGGAGTTTCCGGCGGGCAAGATCGATCCTCCGGAATCGGCGCTCGCCACCGCGCGCCGCGAGCTCACCGAGGAAGCGGGCTACACCGCCGCGCGCATCACGCCGCTCGGCCGCATCCATTCGGTCGTCGGCTATTCCGGACGAGGCGATCGACTTGTTCGTCGCGGAGGGTCTGAGTTCGTCGGCGCACGACCCGATGCCGGCGAGTTCCTCGAGATCGTCACGCTCTCTCCCGAAGCCATGCTGGAGGCATTGGACAAGGGCGAGATCACCGACGCCAAGACGGTTGCCGCGCTTTTGCTGTACACGCGGCTTCGCTCGCGCTGATCCGCGTGATTGCACGGCGTCTTGTCGTTCGCGGCCGCGTGCAGGGCGTGGGCTATCGCTTTGCGATGACCGAGGCGGCGCTCGCGCAGGGTGTTGCCGGGTGGGTCCGCAATCGCCGCGACGGGACCGTCGAAGCGGTGATCCAGGGAGATGAAGCGAGCGTGGCGCGATTGGTCGAATGGTGCCGTCGCGGTCCACGTGGAGCGCACGTCACCGGGCATCGAAACCGAAGCGCTCGACGTCGATCCCGCGTTGCAGGACTTCGCCGCGCGTGACACGGAATGAGCGAGGTGGGCGCGAAGCGAGCCAGGCGAAAGCGCGCGTCGCCGACGCGATTGACAGCAGCCGACAAGCGAACGCAACGCATTCCGAGAATCGCCCGGAGGCCGCAGTGAGCCTTACGCGTCCGGCGCGTCGCGGATGCCGAAAATATCCTTCCAGGCGGCGTAGCTCGACGCCACCCAGAGCGGCAGCGCGAGCACGAGGCCGAGCCCGAAGGTCAGCGAGACCGAAGGCGAGCCAGCACGAGCGACGCGGCGGCATAGGTCAGGAGCGGAATCGTGTTGAGTGCGAAGGCATGCCAGCTCGCCGCAAATGCCGCGCCCGGCGCCACCGGCTCCAGCAGCACGTGAAACGGCACGAACATGACCGGCAGCGACGCGAGGATGCCGATCGCGTAGATGCCGATCAGGACTGGAAGCTCGAATGTCCCCGCCGAACCGGCCGGGTCGAGCAGGTTCGTGCCGGCAATCCACCACGCGGCGAAAGATTCGGCGCGCGAACGTGACGAGCGCGGACGCGACGATCGCGGCCAGCGCGCCCAGCGGGAGCGCGAAACGCCTTGGTCGCATTGGCGAGCGCCGGCGGTCCGCCGCGATCGGCGGAGGCCGCCGCGAAGATCAGGCCGCAGGCGACGAGCGGCGACAATGATTTCGGCGAGCAGCGGGCCGAGCGACGGCACGAGCCGCAACGCGAACTCGGCGGCGATCGTGATGAGCGCGAGCGTCAGCCAGGTCGCCGGCCCGCGCTTGAAGAGCCGCATCGCGTCCTCGTACCACGCGAGCGCATGCTGCCAGGGAACGATGCGCGGATGCAGATGAGCCGCCGGCGGAGGAGTGAGCGGCGGCAGGTCCGTCATCGGTGTCGGAGCTTCCTATGCCCCCTCGCCGAGATACGCGGCGCGGACGGCGGGATCGTGCAGCAGCGTCCGCGCTTCGCCGGAGATCGTGATCTCCCGGACTCCATCACGTAGCCGCGATTGCTGACTTCGAGCGCGAGCTTGCGCGTTCTGCTCGATCAGCAGGATCGTGACGCCCTCGGCCGAAACCTTGAGCACGGTCTCGAAGACTTTCTGCACCATGAGCGGCGCGAGTCCCATCGAGGGCTCGTCGAGCAGCAGGAGCTTCGGCTTCGACATCAGCGCGCGGCCCATCGCGAGCATCTGCTGCTCGCCGCCGGACAGCGTGCCGGCGGTCTGCCGCCGCCGCTCCTTCAAGCGCGGAAAGAGCGCGAACACGCGCTCGATGTCCTGCCTTGATCGCGGCCGTGTCGTTCCGGATGTATGCGCCCATCGCCAGGTTTTCCTCGATGGTCAGCGCGCCGAACACGCCGCGGCCCTCGGGAACCATCGCGAGACCCTTTGCGCACGAGCTCGAACGCAGGGCGGCCGGTGACGTTCTCGCCGGCGTAGCGGATCGTGCCGCCTTGACGGGCTGCAGGCCGGTGATGCCCTTGAGCGTGGTCGTCTTGCCGGCGCCGTTGGTGCCGATCAGGCACACGAGCTCGCCCTTGTCGACGATGGAGATCGATGCCCTTGACCGCGTGAATGCCGCCGTAGGCGATCTCGACGCGCGAGGCTCGAGCAGCGCGTTGCCGTGGCCGCTCATGCCAGCCTGCGCCTGCGCGCTGCCGCCCTTCGAGGTTGAGCAGCGACCTCGCCGCCGAGGTACGGCGGCGATCACCTCCGGGTCCTTCTGCACATCCGCCGCCGATCCTTCGGCGATCTTCTTGCCGTAGTCGAGGACCGAGCACGCGGTCGCAGACGCTCATCACGAGCTTCATGTCGTGCTCGATCAGCAGGATCGTCGTGCCGTCGCGCGCGGATGTTCGTCGAGCAGGTCCTTGCAGCGACGCCGTCTCGGTGGCGTTCATCCCCGCGGCCGGGCTCGTCGAGCGCCAGCAGCTTGGGCTCGGTGGCGAGCGCACGCGCGATCTCGAGCGCGGCGCTGGTCGCCGTACGGCGAGGTGCTTGCGCCAGCGTCGTTGGCGCGCGCTTGCGACGCCGACGTAGTCGAGGAGCTCTGTGCGCGCGCTTGCTCGATCGCCGCTCTCCTCGGCGCGCGTGCTCGGCGTCCCGCAGGATCGCGCCGAACGACGCCGCGCGTGCGTGCGCACGTGGCGGCCGATCATCACGTTCTCGAGCGCGCGAGAGGTTCGCGAACAGGCGGATGTTCTGGAACGTGCGCGCGATGCCGCGCTCGGCGACTTCGTTCGGCTTGAGTCGTTGAGCGGCAGGCCGTCGAACAGTGAACTCGCCGTCGTCGGCCGAGTAGATTCCGGTCAGCACGTTGAAGAGGCGTGGTCTTGCCCGCGCCGTTCGGGCCGATCAGGCCGTAGATCTCGCCGTGATGGATCGTGAAGCCGACATCCGCCAGCGCGTGCGACGCCGCCGAAGCGCTTGCTGATGCCCTTCGCCGTCAGCAGCGCGCGAGCGGTGCTCGTTGCGCTCGCCATCGCGCGCTCGTCTCGAGCTCGCGCTTGCGCAGCGCCGAGGGCAGGATGCCCGCCGGGCCGGAACAGCATCATCAGCACCAGCGCGAGGCCGAACGAGCAGCATGCGGATCACCTCGGGCTCGATCAGCATCCGGCCGAAGAGCGCCTTCTGCAGCGGCTCGACCGTGTAGCGCAGGCACTTCGGGCGACGAACGACAGCAGGATCGCGCCGCAGGACGACGCCGAAGACGTTGCCCATGCCGCCCAGCACGACCATCGACAGCACCATCATCGACTCGACGAGCACGAAGCTCTCCGGGCTGATGAAGCCCTGCGTCGCCGAGAAGATGCCGCCCGAGATGCCGCCGAACGACGCGCCCATGGCGAACGCGAGCAGCTTCATGTTGCGCGTGTTGATGCCCATCGCGCGCGCGGCGATCTCGTCCTCGCGGATCGCCTCCCACGCGCGGCCGATGCGCGAATTCTGCAGGCGCAGGTTGATGACGATGATGACGACACCAGCGACGCAGCAGGAAGTAGTAGTACTTGATCGGCCCGGTGAACGTCGAGGCCGCGCGATCGTGTCGGCGTCGGCGAAGTTGAAGCTGCCGATGCCGGAACGGGTCGATCAGCGTGATGCCCTGCGGCCCGTTGGTGAGGTTGACCGGCTGCGACAGGTTGTTGAGGAAGATGCGGATGATCTCGCCGAAGCCGAGCGTCACGATCGCGAGGTAGTCGCCGCGCAGCTTCAGCGTCGGCGCGCCGAGCAGCACGCCGAAGAGGCAGGCGACCGCGGCGCCGATGCGGCAGGATGATCCAGAACGGCAGGTGCAGGTCGAAGTGCGGCGACGCGAGCAGCGCGTAGCACGTAGGCGCCGACCGCGTAGAACGCGATGTAGCCGAGGTCGAGCAGGCCCGCGAAGCCGACGACGATGTTGAGCCCGAGCGACAGCAGCACGAACAGGGATCGCGAGATTCGTGATGCGCACCCAGGCGCGTGCCGATCCCCGCCAGCACGAACGGGCAGCAGGACAGGCGCAATGCTCACCAGGACGATGCCCACCCACGCGCCGCGCGGGTACTGCCTCCGGTCGAAGAACTGCTGCATGCGGATGCCCTTACGCGCGGTCGCTGACGCGCTCGCCCAGAAGGCCCGACGGCCGGAAGATGAGCACCGCGATCCAGCACCAGGAACGCGAAGACGTCCTGGTAGTTAGGAGCCGAACAGCGTGAGGTTCGGATCGTCGACGCAGCGCCTCGCGATCGCATCGGACCACGACGCGATCTGGCACAGGTTGGTGAGATCGCCGACATAGCCGCGCGCCCAGCGCCTCGATCGAGCCGAGCAGCACGCCGCCGCCCAGCATCGCGCCGGCGAGGTTGCCGATGCCGCCCAGCACTGCGGCCGAGAACGCCTTGAGCCCGAGGATGAAGCCCATCTGGTATTGCGCGATGCCGTAGTACGTGCCGACCATCACGCCGGCCATCGCGCCCGAGCCCGGCGCCGATGACGAACGTGAGCGCGATCACCGTGTTGATGTTGATGCCCATCAGGCCGGCGACCTGCTGGTTCTGCGACGTCGCGCGCATGGCGATGCCGAGCTAGCAATACGTAAC
>ERZ1370068.7201-contig-6132_pt1 | contig 13007 bp, 20 predicted proteins | sample MGYA00561227_ERZ1370068 | MGnify/ENA primary metagenome ERZ1370068 (study PRJEB38410, sample SAMEA6850437) | metagenome | study: Metagenomic assessment of the ecological functions of the soil: analysis of the soil microbiota associated with the...
TCTTCGTTCTTTCGACCGGTGGCGTAGCTTCGTCGGCTGAGGCATCGAAATAGGTGCGGCGGTTCTGCATCGGCGAGACGCCGGAGAAATTTTTCGGTAATCTGGTCGCGCGGGCGGGTGATCTGGTCGTAAGCTACCGCGCCCGCATGTCGTAGACGCCGTAAAAGCCGACCACCGCCTTCACGTTGGCGGCCGTGGCGGCGTTCGGATCGTTGCGATACTCGGTCGAGAACAAGGGCTCGGTCGCCGGCCAGCGCAACCAGCGCGGTCAGATGACCGCCGGCGGAATCGCCCATCAGTCCGATGCGGTCCGGATCGATGCCGAGCCGGGCTGGCGTTGGCACGCGCGCGAACTGGACCGGCGGCTTTGACATCATAGACGCGCCCCGGAAACGTCTTGGCGCCGGGCTTCGAGAGCCGGTAGCTGACCGCGAACACCGCGATAGCCATTCTTGGCGAGAAAAGTTCCCCAATGCCGATAAGTGGCGGGAGCACCGGCCTGCCATCCGCCACCATGCACCGCGATCACCAGCGGCGCCTTGTCGAGACCCTTCGGCACGCAGAGGTCGCCCGTCAGGTGTCACGCCGTCGTGCTGCGGCATATTCGATTTTGGCCTGCGTCGAAACCGCGTAGGTCGACGGCGGAGCTTGTGCCTGGCGGCCGCCGTCGTGACCATCGACGCCAGCGCGAACATTGTCAGCAAGGCCTTCATGTCCGCCCTCCTCCTCAATCCCGCCCCTGCCTTCGTGGGCATCATTGTGGCTGAACTTCATCCTCTCCGCGGTTGTCCACAGCCGCGCGAAGCCCGAATGGCGGGCTTGCGGGCATGGACTAGCGAACTGCCCTCGTTCTCACTACGTTCCGGAAGTCCGCGCGCAAGGGTGCGTCGGGACGTTCGTTCGCTCTCCCCGATCTGACTGCGCCGACGGACCCGCATGAACAACCTCTTCGACAAGAGCCGATCCTCGCCGCCAGACGGCTCCCGACGGAGCCGCGTGATCGCGATCCGCGGCGCGCGCGAGCACAATCTCAAGAATGTCGATCGTCGAGATCCCGCGCGACCAGCTGGTGGTGTTCACCGGGCTCTCGGGCTCGGGCAAGTCCTCGCTCGCCTTCGACACCATCTATGCCGAGGGCCAGCGCCGCTACGTGGAGTCGCTCTCCGCCTATGCCCGCCAGTTCCTGGAGATGATGCAGAAGCCGGACGTCGACCAGATCGACGGCCTCTCGCCCGCCGATCTCGATCGAGCAGAAGACCACCTCGCGCAATCCGCGCTCGACCGTCGGCACCGTCACCGAGATCTACGACTACATGCGGCTGCTGTGGGCGCGCGTCGGCGTGCCCTATTCGCCCGCCACCGGGCTGCCGATCGAGAGCCAGACGGTTTCGCAGATGGTCGACCGCGTGCTGGCGCTGCCCGAGGGCACGCGGCTCTATCTGCTGGCGCCCGTGGTGCGCGGCCGCAAGGGCGAGTACCGCAAGGAGCTCGCCGACTACATGAAGCGCGGCTTCCAGCGGGTGAAGATCGACGGCAGGTTCTACGAGATCGCCGAGGCGCCCGACGCTCGACAAGAAGTTCAAGCACGACATCGACGTGGTGGTGGACCGCCTCGTGGTGCGGCCCGACATCGCAACCCGGCTCGCGGAATCGTTCGAGACCGCGCTGCAGCTCGCCGACGGCTTGGCGGTGGTGGAATTCGCCGGACGCGCCCGGCGCCGCTCCGCCGGGTGAGGCGACCGGAAAGAAGATCGGCCAAGATCCACGACCAGAGCGGGCCCGAGCGCCTGATCTTCTCGGAAAAGTTCGCCTGCGCCGGTGTCTGGCTTCACCATTCCCGAGGTCGAGCCGCGGCTGTTCTCGTTCAACAACCCGTTCGGCGCCTGCCCGGCCTGTGGCGGGCTTGGCGTCGAGCAGCATATCGACGCCGACCTGGTCATTCCCGACAAGGACAAGACCTCGCGCGGCGGCGCGATCGCGCCGTGGGCGAAATCGACCTCGCCCCTATTACATCCAGACGCTGCAGGCGCCTGGGCAAGCACTACAAGTTCACGCTCGACACCAAATGGAAGGACCTGCCGAAGAAGACGCAGGACGCCCTCCTTCATGGCTCGGGCGAGGACACGATCCAGCTTCGTCTATGACGACGGGCTGCGCTCCTATCAGACCACGAAGCCGTTCGAAGGCGTGCGTCACCAATCTCGAGCGGCGCTGGCGCGAGACCGACAGCGACTGGGCGCGCGAGGAGATGGCGAAGTACTTCACCGACATCCCCTGCGCCGCCTGCAACGGCTTCCGGCTCAAGCCCGAGGCGCTGTGCGTGAAGGTCGGCGGGTCGCACATCGGCGAGGTCGCCGAGATGTCGGTCAAGCACGCCGGCGAATGGTTCACCGAACTGCCCGGCCGGCTCAGTCCCAAGCAGAACGAGATCGCGGTGCGGGTGCTCAAGGAGATCCGCGACCGGCTCAAATTCCTGGTCGACGTCGGGCTCGAATATCTCACGCTGGCGCGCGCATCGGGCACGCTGTCGGGCGGCGAAAGCCAGCGCATCCGGCTCGCCTCGCAGATCGGCTCGGGGCTCACGGGCGTGCTCTACGTGCTCGACGAGCCTTCGATCGGGCTGCACCAGCGCGACAACGCGCGGCTGCTGGAAACGCTCAAGCGGCTGCGCGACCTCGGCAATACCGTGATCGTGGTGGAGCACGACGAGGACGCCATCCGCACCGCCGACCACGTGCTCGACATCGGGCCCGGCGCCGGCATCCACGGCGGCCATGTGATCGCGCAGGGGACGGTCGACGACCTCGTCGCCACGCCCGCGTCCCTCACCGGCAAATATCTCTCGGGCGAGATGATCGTTCGCATTCCCGAGCGCCGGCCGAAGAACCCGCGGCGCGTGCTGAAGGTCGTCAACGCCCGCGGCAACAACCTCAAGAACGTCAGCGCCGAAGATTCCGCTCGGCCTGTTCACCTGCGTGACCGGCGTCTCCGGCGGCGGCAAGTCGACGTTGCTGGTCGACACCGCTCTACAAGGCGATCGCGCGCAAGCTCAACGGCGCCTCCGAGGCCCCCGCCCCGCACGACCGCATCGAAGGGCTCGAGCATCTCGACAAGGTCATCGACATCGACCAGTCGCCGATCGGCCGCACGCCGCGCAGCAACCCGGCGACCTATACCGGCGCGTTCACGCCGATCCGCGAATGGTTCGCCGGGCTGCCCGAGGCGAAGGCGCGCGGCTACGAGCCCGGCCGCTTCTCGTTCAACGTCAAGGGCGGGCGCTGCGAGGCCTGCCAGGGCGACGGCGTGATCAAGATCGAGATGCACTTTCTGCCGGACGTCTACGTCACCTGCGACGTCTGCAAGGGCAAGCGCTACAACCGCGAGACGCTCGACGTGACTGTTCAAGGGCAAGTCGATCGCCGACGTGCTCGACATGACGGTCGAGGAGGCGCTGGGCTTCTTCAAGGCGGTGCCGCGCGTGCGCAACGTGCTCGAGCTTGCTGCACCGCGTCGGCCTCGACTACATCCATGTCGGCCAGCAGGCCACCACGCTCTCGGGCGGCGAGGCGCAGCGCGTCAAGCTCGCCAAGGAGCTGTCGAAGCGCGCCACCGGCCGCACGCTCTACATTCTGGACGAGCCCACCACCGGGCTGCACTTCCACGACGTCGCGAAGCTGCTCGAGGTGCTGCACGAGCTGGTCGAGCAGCGGCAACACCGTGGTGGTGATCGAGCACAATCTCGAAGTGATCAAGACCGCCGGACTGGCTCATCGACCTCGGCCCCGAGGGCGGCGACGGCGGCGGCGAGATCGTGGCCGCGGGCACGCCCGAGGACATCGCCAAGGCGAAGCGCAGCTATACCGGCCAGTTCCTGGCGCCGGTGCTGGGACGGCGTGAGGCCAAGGGGCAAGGCGCGGACGGAAGCGGCGGGAGTGATTGCCGAAAGAAATTTCCGGCAACTTCGACCCACTGTCGATCCGTCCCCGGCCGGGCTGAGATCGAACGCGCTCGAACCTGCTGAGAAGTTCCGCTGCGCAGCCTCCGCCGCGTTTCAAACCGCGGCAGCGGCCGCTTCGACTTCGCGGCCGAGGGCACCTTCACCAGCGCCTCGCCGTCGAGCACGATTTCGTCGCGCCACCTTGCAGGTGCAGGTGAGCCGGGCGCGCTGGCGCTCCGGGAATGAGCTCCGCCACCGTCACGGTCACGTCGACCTGGTCGCCGATGCGCACCGGCGCGCGGAAATTGAGCGTCTGCGAGATGTAGACCGCGCCGGGGCCCGGCAGCCGCGTGCCCAGCACCGCCGAGATCAGGCTCGCCGTGTAGAGACCATGGGCGATGCGCTTTCCAAATTGGGTCTTGGCGGCGAAATGCTCCGACAGATGGATGGGATTGCGATCGCCGGTGAGCTGCGCAAATCCCACCACATCCGAGGAAGCAATGATCTTCGACAAGGTCTCGGTCATGCCGACCGAGAGATCTTCGAAGTGGAGAATGCGCAGCGCCAGGATCATCTGGACGCGAGCGTAGCCGGAATGCGAGCGCCAGTGAAATGCGGGAGAAGATGCCTTGGGATTCGCCGCGCTACATCGGGGCGCACGTCCTTACGCCGCGGCGAGCTCCTTGTCCTGCGCTTCGGCGCGTTGCAGTGCCGGTCGCGCTGCGCAAGGCGCCCGACATAGGCGAGTGAATTCGGGGCGCTCGGGCAGCAGCTTGAACAGCATGCCCCAGCGCAGTCCCGATCCGATGACCACGTCGGCGGCGGTGAACTGCTCGCCCAGGAGATAGGGCCCTTGGACACCGCCTTCGCCACCACGTCCATGACCGTATCGAAATCCCCGTAGCCCAGCATGCCGCGGCGCGCCTCCTCCTTGCGCGGGAGCGGCGCGATCGATGCATGGCCGGCTCGATGCAGCTCGGGCCGAAGAACAGCCATTTGAGATAGACGCCGCGGCGCGGATCGCCGACCGGCACGTTGAGCTTGGCGCGCGGAAACTCGTCGGCGAGATAGGCGCAGATCGCCGCCGCCTCGGTGATGACGACGTCGCCGTGCTTGAGTGCCGGAACCTTGCCCATCGGATTGACCGCGAGATAATCGGGCGCGCGGTTGTCGCCTTTGTTCAAGCTGAGCAGATGAATGTCATAAGGCTCGCCGATCTCCTCGAGCATCCATCGCGTGATCGACGAGCGCGACGGGGCGGCGTGATAGAGCGTAAGCTTCGCCATGCGTAACTCCGTTGTTGGACGAGGCCGTGCCGTAGCGCCGGAATCATGTCGGTTCTGCGAAATTGGCGGGACCGCGAGAGGAAAGCACTCGGATGAGCAAGCGCAACCGCATCTGGCGCCGCGATCGTTGTGCTGTCTGTGCGTTCTCGGTCGCGACGGCGGTCGACCGCGGCGCCGATCGCGCCCGGCGATGGCCAGCAGACGATCGATATCGCCGGCACGCGCATGACGGTTTTCACATACCGTCCTGCGAACTGTTCCGGATCCGTCGCTGCTGCTGGTGTTTCACGGCGTCGCGCCGCAATGCCCGCAGCTACCGGGATTACGCCCGCCCACTCGCCGACCGGAACTGCCTGCTGCTGGTGGCGCCGTTGTCCGCCCAGCGCGACTTTCCAGGATGGCGCTATCAGCGCGGCGGCATCGTCAGGGATGGCGCAGTCCAGCCGCCGTCGGACTGGTCGGGCAACCTGGTGCCGGCGCTGGCCGAGTGGGTCCGCCAGCAGGAGGGCCGACCGCTTGCCTATTCCCTGCTCGGCCATTCGGCCGGCGGCCAGCTCCTGGAGCGGCTCGCCGCCTTCGTCCCCACCCAGGCGCGCCGGATCGTCGTCGCCAACCCCGGGAGCTATGTGCTTCCCAGCCTCGAGGTTGCGGCGCCCTATGGGCTGGGCAAAGTCTACGCCGGAGCGGCGGGCGAGGCGCAACTGCGGCGCTACTCGAACTGCCGCTCACCATCTATCTCGGCGAAGCTGATACGCGCGATGACCGCGACGAGAGTCCGGAGGCGCGCGCCCAGGGCGCCTCGCGTCATCAGCGCGGCATGAATGTGTTCGACGCTGCGCGAAAGCTGGCGCAAGCGCGCGGCTGGGCCTTCAACTGGCGCCTGGTCGAATTGCCGGGCGTCGGCCACAGCGCGTCGAAGATGTTCGCCGCGCCGCAAGCCTCGGACGCGCTTGCGCCGTGAACATTCGGGACGAAGCAAACTGAATCGAAGAACAACGATTGAGCACTGCCACGTGCTGCTCGGTCCGCTCGATTGCGGGTCGTACGCATCCTGATCCATTGTCACCGCGTCCGCTCATGAGACAGGAGAACCACATGTCAAAGCCACTGTGCCGCTCGCCATTGCTACGCTGTTAGCATTGCAGTCGCTGCTTGCATTCACATCAGCCACGGCCCAAGAGGCCATGGAGAAGAAATCGTATAACTATTCAGCCTGGACACCGGGCATCTTCTCCGGAAGCGGTGACCATCACCGAACATGGGCAAGGGCAAAGTTCATTTTCCTCGCCGGCGTCGGCGCCGAGGACGAGAACGGCCCGCGCGGAAGATCCGCCACGCCGGCGATTTCGCGGCGCAGTGCGCCTACGCCTACGACAAGATCAAGCGTGCCTTGGCGGCGAACGGGTCGAGCCTGAAGGGACGCGGGTCAAGATGACGGTCTACGTGACCGACATGCGCCACCGTCTCGATTGGGCGAAGGTGCTCTGGCGAGGCCTTCGCGGGCGCCACCGTGCCGGCGCAGACGCTTCTGGGCATCAGCCAGCTCGCCTTTCCCGAGATGATGGTGGAGATCGACGTCACCGCGGTTTCGCACGAATAGGCACGGCGCCAGGACGGGTGACCGACGCGAAATCCATCCTACCCTTGCGAAGCAGGTGCATGCGCGGGTCAAGCCCGCGCATGACAGTGCAGGGCGTATTCAGCCTCCGGCCGGCGGCGGCCCTCGCGTGCCCGAGCACGCGCAACTTGCGCACCGTGAGCTCGTCGACCTCGAGCGTTTGAAAGCGCGCCCGCTTGACCGTGATGCGTCCCCACGGCGAGTCCGGCCGATGGCCAGAGCGCCGATCGCGACCGCGCCGACGGCGATCGCACCAAAGGCGGCGGCACCGATCGCAGCCGCGATCACGCTCGACGGCGGGTACGGCTTCGCGCGCGGCGGCGGACGATTTCACGCGGCATCGGCGACCTCCGTCGGCGCCAGTGTGGCGGTTCAGAAGTCCGCATCATTTCCGCGGCAAGTCCGAAATGCGGACTTCTGAACCAAAGCCACACTAGGTCAATAAGCTGCTAGTGTCCTTCGATTCCGAAGTTCGCAAGCGAGCGTGCCGCACAATGATGCGAACTTCGGAATCGGGACACTAGCCCTGCGGCATTACGTCCGTTCGGGTTTGCCGCTTCGCAGCAGTCGTGTATCATCCCCGGAACAAGAACAACCGGCGCCCAGGGAGATATCATGCCAGCTCGCTCAACGACGCTGCCCATCGTGCTGTCTCGCATTCGCCGCTCTGATCGCAGCGCCCGTGAGCGCCGGCGCGCAGACCTATGCCCGATCGTCCGGTGAAGATCATCGTGCCGATCGGTCCTTCGGGCAGCTACGACATCGTCGGGCGGCTGCTCGCGGACCAGCTCTCGAAGCGGCTGGGGCAGAGCGTGGTGGTGGAGAACCGGCCCGGCGCGGGCACCATCGTCGGCACGCAGGCGGTGATCAATGCGCCGCCCGACGGCTATACTTTGCTCGTGGGTGGCCTGAGCAACATCGTGTTCAACGCCGGCCTCTATCAAAAGCTGCCCTATGACCCGCTGACCGACCTCGTTCCTGTCGCGCTGGTGTTCAACATCTCCTACACGCTGGTTGCTCACAAGGATCTTCCCTATTCGACCCCGAACGAGGTGATCGCGGCGGCAAAGAAGGATCCGGGCGGATTGAAGCTCGCCAATGCGGGGACCGGCACGGGGCAGCACATTCTCGGCGCGTGCCTTCATGAAATTCACCGGCACCAAGTTCCTGAGGTGCCTTATCGCGGATCGTCGGCGGCGCTTCCGATCTGCTCGCCGGCCGTGTCGACCTGTTTGTCGATTCCACACCGGGAGCCCTGCCCCTACATCAAGTCCGGCCAGGCCAAAGGGATCGCGATCCTGTCCTCGAAGCGAACCGCACAATGCCCGACGTGCCGATCCATGCACCGAGGCCGGTGTTCCCAATCTCGAGATCGATTCCTGGATCGGTTTGTTCGCTCCCGCCAAGACGCCACCGGCGGTCATCGCGCGTTTGCAGGAGGCGATCGCCCAGTCGCTGCCGGAACTCAAACCGCGTTTCGAGCAGAATGGCGGAGAAGCGATCGACATGCCGCCCGATCAGCTCTAGCCGTTCATCGCGTCCGAATACGGCAAGTGGATCAAGATCATCCACGAAGCGGGCATCCGTCTCGACTGAGCTGACCTGCTGCTAACGCCGCCCGCCGGCCCGGCCCTTCCTCATTGGCTACTACCGAAGGTCTGGTGCGTCGTGTTATTCTTCCGCGGTCGCGACACGGCGACCACGGCATGAAGCGCCACCTGGCGTCGCGACCCCTGACTGCAGGAGGTACGACCGATGGCGCACCAACATGTTCTCATGGGGCGGAGTCGAACCGTGCCCGCCCGATCGTCCGCACCATCGGCCTGAGAGATATCAAGCAATGCGCTCGCCGAGGGCATCGCTGACTTTTCGGCCATGCCCAGCCACGCCGTGTTCCTGTGCTCTGATCTATCCCATTGTCGGCGCGCTGCTCGCGCGCCTGACGCCTGGGCTACGAGGTGTTGCCGCTGTTGTTTCCATTGGCCGCCGGCTTCACCCTGCTAGGGCCATTCGCCGCCATCGGTCTTTATGAACCGAGCCGCCGCCGCGAGCAGGGTCTCGACGCTTCCTGGCAGGGACGCATTCGACGTGCTGCGCCTCGCCCTCGCGCGGTGCGATCGCGGCGCTCGGCCTTCTGCTGCTTACGATCTTCGTGATCTGGATTGCGGTCGCGCAGGCGATCTACGTCGCGTATTTCGGCTATGAGCCGGCCGCTTCCATTCCCCACTTTCTCGATCAGGTCTTCACCACGCCCGCCGGCCGGATGCTGATGATCGTGGGCAATCTTCGTCGGGTTCTGTTCGCCCTTGGGGTGCTCACCATCAGCGTGATTTCGTTTCCCCTGCTGCTCGATCGCGATGTGGGCGCGGTCGAAGCGGTGCTGACATCGGTGCGGGTCGTGGCGAGGAATCCGCTGATGATGGCGATCTGGGGATTGATTGTGGCCGCTCTGCTGTTGATCGGCTCCTTGCCGCTGTTCTTCGGGTTGGCCGTGGTCGTTCCGGTGCTCGGGCATTCGACCTGGCACCTCTATCGCAAGGTGGTCGAGCCGATCCAAACCCTCATCAGGTCCTCCACGGCCGGCGAGAAGCCGCCATTACGCGGCGCAACTCCGGCCGCTCTGTTCACCGGGGAACGCGGCAACCTTCCGAAAGATGCGGTGAAGCGCTCGAACCCGGAAAGAAGCTGAACCGGGAGTCGCGCCGGGGCGCGGCCGGCGCCGCACGCGGCTCACGCCGGAACGTCCGCGACCGACGCGGCCAACTCGCAAACATGCGTCACCGGCTGCGGAGCGGGCCGTCATGCTCCAGCTCATAGCCGACCGCCCGCAGCACTCCACTCTGCCGCACATCTCCACCGCGATACGGGTGTAGGGATTGAGCACCGGCGGTGACACCCAGGCGAAATCGGCGTGTTGAACGATTGCGGCCACGACGACAGCGCCTGGCGCCGCGCGTTGCTGCTGGCTGCGGCCTCGGCTGGTGAAACGGTGAGCAACCGCGTCGCGCACACCCGCGCCTCCCATCCGGGCGCGCTGTGCATCCAGTCGTTGGCCGCCGACGTGTCTTCGTCGCGGCGTGGCAAAGCCTTCTTCGGTTCGCTCGATCACGCAGCGCTCGCCGCGCTCGCACCCGATGAGCGTGAAGATCACCGGACGCGCGATCGGCACGGTCTCGAGCCTGTGTCTGGCCTCGCCGAAATCGCGACAGGTCTCGAACACCTCGCGCAACAGATGATCCGGCGGGCAGAAGCGGATCGCGCCAGGTCCGCAACGCGTTCATCGGCGATGATCATAGGCCGCAGCCACGGGTGGCTGGTGCGGCGCCAGAGCGGCGCCTGGTTGATCGCGGCCGCGAACCGTCCCGGCGCCGACGCCGTCAGCGTCCCGGCATAGCCGGGCCAAGGTCACGTTGATGAAGTCTGCCGGCGGCGCCGCGCATGCGGGCAATCTCGAGATGGCGGCCGAGGCCCGGGAACGGCCAGTCGAGCGTGCGCGCGAGCCACGGCGCGCCGTCTTCGTCGCGGGCGACCGCGGTGCAGCCCCACTCGATACGAGCCGTTGAGAAACCAGATGCCAGGAAAGCCGAGCTGCGGCGGCAATGGCCTCGACGTCGCGCAGGTAAGGCGAGCAGCGAGCGTCGGAGCCAGCGCGCGCGTGAGCGCGTCCAGTGCCGGAAGCAGCATGCGCGCGCGGGCCGCGGCCAATTCAGCCAGACACTCATCGCGAGAGCGCGAGCGCGGCGCGCGCTCGCATCGATCGCGTGGCGGACAGGTGCCGCCTTCGCGAAAGTCCACGACGGGAATGGCAACCAGAGCGGTCGTCGCATGCTGCGGCTCATTGCCGACTGCATGCTTCACGACAGATTCCAAGGCCGCGACGCTATATCCTCGCATCAGAGCGCCTGCCGTGACCTGGAATGCCGCGATCCGGGGTACCGCGCGACACCGCGACTTGATCATTGGCCGCCCGCGCGGCATTCCGTCTACAGTGCGCGGCGAGCGCTGTGGCGTCATTCGGTTTCACGTGGAGTGGTTTGGGAGAGTGCTCAAAGTCGCAGCCACAGCGCTGAGCATGGTCGCGCTTGCAATGCTCGCAACGCCGGTGCTCGGCGAGGACGATCTTCCGCTCGTCGGGCACCTATACGGAAAACCAGGCGCTGCAAGGGCGACGCTTCGGACGCCAAGGTGTCGCGCGTGAAGATCACGCCGACGCGATATCGACTCGGTGTTCGGACTCTGCACCATCCTGAGAACGAAGCGCGAGGGCAACACCTTTGCGGTGCATGTCGAGTGCAACGGCGCCGGCGGCAGCCAGATGCTGGGCGACGTCAACTTCACGCTGCGCGACGACAAGACCGTCGACTTCTCCGATCAGGACCAGACCTACAAGGCCGTCACGCTCCACAAGTGCCCGGACTGAAGCGGCCTGGCGCTCGGCGGCAGGTCGTCCTCCCAACGTCGCTCCTCGATCATGCCCCACGTATACGGGCATTCGCTGCGCTGATCGGGCATGCAATTGGCCGCATGTATAATCGGCGCCGCCGCGCCGACCTCGTGAGACGAGGAACAGCATGACCTATGAAAGCATGCTCGCGGAGACGGTCGCCGTTCGCGCGTCACAGGGCGACGTGGGCGAAGCCTATTACGCGCGTCCGCTCGGCGGCGGGCCGTGGCCCGGCGTGGTGCTGATCCATCACATGCCGGGCTGGGACGAATGGATCATGGAGGCGACGCGCAAGCTCGCCCATCACGGCTATGCGCGACGATCGCGCCGCACCTCTATTTCCGCGACGGCCCCGGCAGCCCCGACGACGTCGGGCGCGCGTGCGCGCGGCCGGCGGCGTCGCCGACGAGCAGGTGATGGGCGACGTCGCGGGCTGCGATCGACTTCTGCGCGCGCAGCCCTATGCCAACGGCAAGGTCGGCGTGATCGGCTTCTGCTCGGGCGGGCGCCACGCTTATCTCGCGGCCTGCAGCCTGTCGCCGGCATCGACGCGGTGGTGGATTGCTGGGGCGGCAATGTCGTCGTCGACGACCCGAAGCTGCTCGACGCCAAGCGGCCGGTCGCGCCCATCGATCTGACCGAGAAGCTGACGTGCCCGCTGCTCGGCATGTTCGGCAACGACGACCAGAACCCGAACCGCGACCACGTCAACCGCACCGAAGCAGGTGCTCAAGAAGCTCGGCAAGACTTACGAGTTCCACCGCTACGACGGCTGCCGGCCACGCCTTCTTCAACACCATGCGCGTCCGCCTACCGGCCGGAGCAGGCGCTCGACGGCTGGAACAAGGTGTTTGCGTTCTTCCGCAAGCATCTCGCCACGCCGGCCGCGGCACGCGCGGCCTAGTCAGACATCGAGGAGATCATCATGTGCTCTTACATCGTCGAGAAGGCCAGGCTCCTGGGCAGCGCCAAGGGGCCGAACGGCTGGATGCGGATCGACACCGCCAACGTCTATTACGATCATCCCTTCCATGCGCCGCTCGATCATGCGCTCGGCATCGACTTCATCAACGAGGCGGAAGGCGGGCGCGAGCGCGTGGCGGTGAGCTGAGCGCGGAATCCGCGCGCGAGCTGGTCGAGAGAGATCCTCGCCGCGCTGGCGAGCGGCGAGTCGAGCACGGCAAGGCGGCGCATCGCGCTGCACTTCAGCCGCATAGCGCGCCGATCAGGCAATCGCGCTCAGCACGATGAGCCGCGGAGGAAGCGCCATGAACGTCATGACCAGAGACGCGGCTCGAGGTCGTTCCGCTGACGCAAGCACATCGGCGCCGAAATCTGCGCGGCATCGATCTGCGCGAGAAGCCCGACGACGAGACCATCAAGCGCGATCTATCAGGCCTGGCTCGACCACCTCGTCATCGTCTTCCCGGACCAGAAGCTGTCGCAGGAGGATTTGGTCCGCGTCACCGGCTATTTCGGCGAGCTCGGCGAGCATGCTCGCCGGCCGGCCGAAATATCTTCCCGAAGGGCTATTCGCAAGCCTGCTGCCCGGCATCATGCTGATCTCCAACATCCGCGAGAACGGCGAGCCGATCGGCGCGCTGCCGGACGGCGAGATGATGTTCCATCACGACATGATCCACGCCGAAGTGCCGAGCAAGGGGACGCTGCTTTCTACTCCGTCGAAATTCCTTCAGCAATACGTAACTGAACGAAGTACAC
>ERZ1370068.5483-contig-4508_pt1 | contig 13006 bp, 17 predicted proteins | sample MGYA00561227_ERZ1370068 | MGnify/ENA primary metagenome ERZ1370068 (study PRJEB38410, sample SAMEA6850437) | metagenome | study: Metagenomic assessment of the ecological functions of the soil: analysis of the soil microbiota associated with the...
ACGTCGGCGTGCCCCACGGACTGGGAGACTCGGCGCGACGCGCGATCCCTCGTTCCAGAATCCTCCTGAAAGAACGAAGCGGCACACTCGTTTCGCGCCGGGTAGACCCTCACGCTGGGGATCGGGTCGGCTCAGGTCAGCCGGAGGCGTGTACGGGGCCTGCCCACGCCGGCCGGGGCCACGCTCAGCCAGCCCAGCTTCTAAGCTGCACGTTCCCTCCGACTGGCCTTCCACCAGGGAACGTGCAGCCTGTTCCTGGCTTTGGTCCGGCGAGGCGTCCTGCTGGACGACCGCATCGATCCGGGCCACATCCTTGTCCGGTCTGACGTTCACGCCGTGATGCCGAGCTACTTTTCGACGCGGCGCGCCCCGCCCGCAAGAGGCGGTCGCGCGATCTGAGGCCGCCTAGCGCGCGCGAGGCGGCCGGGCGCAAACGCGTCGAGGGCGATCTCCACGCCCACGGTGCCGCCCCCACGATCACCGCGTCGTTGCTGGCCATCCGGGTCGAGTCCTCTCTCGCCACGAGTCGCTACCGCCGGGGATCGTCGTCGTCGCGGTGCGCGGTCTCGGTCAGCTCCTACCGCTGCGCTGCCGTGGCTATCGGCCCATTGGCCGACGCCCACGGCGGCGGCAAACGATTCCCTAACGGCCAGGTTGTTACACCCGTACGCAGGGAGGGCGGATGAGCGTGACCGGACACGAGGGGCACCAGGCCGTGTTCATCGTGCGGCTGGCGCGCGATCCGACGGGCCGGGTGACCGGCGTGGTCGAACGGGTCCGGACCGGGGAGAAGGAACGAGTGCGCGGCAGTGGAGGAGATCGGACAGGTCGTCGCCGCAATGTTGGGGCGCGAGGAGGCGGCACCGCCTGACGGGCTGACAGAGTCGCCGCGGGACGAAGAGGGTGGGTCATCCAAGGAGAAGGAGAGCACGCATGGGCACGCGAACGAGGCACTCTACGATGGCCGTCGTGATGACGCGCTGGCGCTGGGAGTCATGGCACTACCTGCCAGCGGTGATGTCGTCAGCGGGGGCCGAAGGTCGGGCAGTGGAAGACCTGGGTACTCACCTCCGGCAACGAGATCCAGGTGGCAGCGCCGCCGGCCGAGACCTCGGACCAGACCAAAAACGGAGCTGGCCGAGCTGCGACGGCTTCAGAATGAAGCGATCGCCGAGCGCCAACACTGCGATCCAGTACTACAACGCCGTGCCCGCCACCCAGCGCTGGAACGACCTCACCTTCGCACTCGCTCGGGCGGAAAAGCACAGTACGAACAGCCAGGCACGGCTGGCCGCCATTCTGCACACAGCGCTGCACGACGCGGTGATCGCGACGTGGGCCGCGAAATACCAGTTCAATCGCAAGCCGCCCAGCCAGGTGGCGCGGGACGTGACCCCGGCGGTCACGATCACCGGCGAGGTCGCGGGGTCCGGAGCCATCGTATCCGTCCGAGCACGCGGCGATCGCGGGGACGGCCGTCGGTCTCCTGACCGCGTTCTTCCCAAAGGCGGAGGCAAACCTGAAGGCAATGGCCGCCGAGCTGGGCCAGACGCGGCTGCTGATGGGCGTCAACTACCGCAGTGACGTCGATGCCGGGTTTGCCCTTGGCCAAGCGGTGGCGCAGAAGGCGCTGGCCCGCGCCGCCACCGACGGCTCGGACGCGAAGTGGACCGGCACGATACCGACCGGGCCTGGATTCTGGGTCGGGAAGGACCCGCTGGAGCCGCTGCAGGGCACCTATAAGCCGTGGCTGATGACCCGGGGCGACCAGTTCCGTCCGGGGCCACCGCCTGCCGTCGGCTCGCCTGAGTTCCAGGAAGAGCTGGCGTTGCTCAAGCGGATCAACAGTAGCCCGACGCCGTCCCAGCGTGCCATCGCGCTCGACATCGCCGCCAAGAGCTTTGACCGCCTCTGGGAGCCCGCCTATGCGCTCGTGCTCCGTGAGCGGCTCAGCGTGCCCCGGAGGTGCGGCTGCTGGCGCCGTTGGCCGCCCTGCAATTCGACGCCTACATCGCCGCGCACGATGTGAAATACATCTTCTGGCGTCTGCGGCCGAACATGGCGGACCCCACGATCGTGCCGTTGATCCGGTGCCGAACCATCCCGCCTACGTGTCGAACGCCGCGATCGTCAGCCAGCGCGGTCGCTGAATTCATCGGCTACATGTTCCCGAAGGAAGCGGCCCTGTGGCGGTATCTGGGCGACGAGGCCGGCCTCTCCCGCATCTACGCGGGCATTCACTACCCCAGCGATGAGCGCGCCAGCAATCAAATGGGCAAGAGTCTCGCGGCACTCGCGATCCAACGCGATCGGCTCAACGGCCAGTGATGGTAAGGGCATGAGACAGCAGACGACGGACCTTTGACTGGCCCTGGCCGGCCCGACGAGTCTCATGGAGCCGCCGGAACATCGGGACGCTGCACTGGATCCTTCGCGTGGCCGTGGCCGCCTGCTTCATCGGCCACGGCGCCTTCGGCATCATCACCAAAGCCGCCTGGCTGCCGTACTTCGCGATCGTCGGCATCCCGGAGGCGTGGGCGTGGAAGATCATGCCCATGGTCGGCGCTGTCGACATCTCGGTCGGCGTGCTCACCCTGTTCCAGCCCGTCCGCGCGGTCATCCTGTACATGGCGTTCTGGGGATTTCAGACCGCGTGCCTGCGTCCCCTCGCCGGGCAGGGGATGGGAGCTCCTCGAGCGCGCCGGCAACTACGGCGTGCCTCTGGCCTTCCTCTGCCTTGCTCGGCGCCGGTCGGTCCCTGGCGGACTGGTTCTCGGCGCGGCCGGCGCCCGTGCTCACCGCGGCGCGCGCCTCGGCGATCGGCTGGATTCTCCGGGTGACGACGGCGCTGCTGCTGATCGGCCACGGGGCCTTCGACGTCGTCATGCACAAGGACTGGACGTGGCTACGCCGCCGCCATCGGCATCAGCCCGGGCACGCTTGCGGCGCATCCGCTCACACCGCTGGCCGGATGGTTCGAGTGCGGGCTCGGTCTGCTCGTCCTCGCCTGGCCCGCGCGTGGTGTGCTGCTCGTCGTCGTCGCGTTGAAGCTCGGCACCGAAGCCCTGCGGCCGCTGGCCGGTGAGCCGATCTGGGAGTTCATCGAGCGGGGCGGCAGCTACGGCGCGCCTCTCGCCCTCGCGTGGATCCAGGGCTGGCGGCGGACGGCAGCCGGCACGGCAGTCTCGTCCCCGGGTTCTACGCTCGAGCGCGCCCCGTCAGGATCTCAGCCGATCTCGGCTAGCAGGGCTCTGGCGGCCCGCAGATCGCGCGTGTCATAGCCCTCGGTGAAGGCGCCCAGCACCGGCGCCAGCGCCGCGCGCGCTCGACCGGGGCCCCGCGGTCGGCGAGCCGCCGGGCCAGGCTGGTCGCCGCGCGCAGCTCGAACGACCGCTCGCCGATGGCCTGGGCGGAGGCAACGGCGCGGCGGAAGCACGCCTCTGCGTCCTCGGCGCCGCGGCCGGACGGCGAGCAGGAGCTCGCCGCGCAGCCGATGGACCTCGGACTCGTAGTGGCGCTCGGCGCCGGCCTCGACCGCCTTCAGCGCGCCGGCGAGGACGTCGAGCCCCGGTCCGGCTGGCCGGCGCCGCCGTATGCCTCGGCCACCAGCATCGCCAGAAGCACACGGCGGGTGAGGACGCCACCGGTCTGTAGCCGGGGCCAGCTCCGCGCCGAGCTCGGCGAGCCCCGGGCGGGCGCCGGCGACGAGGTGGGCCAGCAGCTTGGCGCCCACGGTGAAGAACGTGAAGATGCCGTGCTGGTCGCTGAGCGCCACCACCTCGCCCGCCCGCGCCCGCGCCGCGTCGATCTCGCCGCGCCAGTAGTGCAGGACGGCGGCGTAGCAGATCGCGCGTCCCATCGTATGCGGGTGGGCACCCTGTCGGGCGAGGCGCACCGCGTCCTCGATCGCGGGAGAGCCTGATCAGGGAACCCGGTGAGCCAGAGCCGGCCTGCCTCGATCGTACGGCAGCAGACGCCGGGATCGTGGTCGCCGTAAAGGAAGGTGAGGCCCCGGTGCTTCGTCGGGTCGTAGAGCGCGTAGCCCTGCTCGATGTGCGTACGCGCCTGCGCGCGAACTCGCCGCGCTCCACCAGGATCGGCCAGAGCGAGTGATGCGCTTCGAGAAGCTGGTCCCGATCGTCGTTCTCGCGCGCCACCTCGAGGAGCCGCTCACCCATCTGGCGCGCGCGGTCCGGGTTCCCGCGCATGTGTTCCACGTACCAGAGGCCCCAGAGGACCGGGAAGAGGCGGCGCGTCTCGTCGATGCGCTCGCAGAGCTCGCGGGCCCGGAGGTACGCGGCCTCGACCTCCGTCCCCGCCACCCCCTTGACCACCATGAGGACCGGGCCCATGTCGATGTGGACGTCGATGGCCAGCACGGTCCGCTCCCGCCCGTCCGGCAGGCGCTCGAGCGCCGCCAGCGCGCGCTCGAAGTAATCGAGCGCCTCAGGGTAGGCCAGGCGCGTCGCCGCCTTGACCCCCGCCTGCCGGAGGTAGCGGACGGCCTTGTCCCAGACCTCGCCGCGCTCGGCGTGGTAGGCGACCATCTCCACGTGCTCGGCGAGACGGTCGACGAAGAACTGCTCGACGGCCTCGACGATCGCGGCATGCAGCGCGCGGCGATGGGGCGGCCGCAGCGCGAGGTAGGCGACTCCCGGATCCGGTCGTGCGTGAAGTCGAAGCGCTCGCCCGTCGCGTGCAGCACGCGCCGCCGGACCAGCTCCTCGAGACCCTCGGCGGTGTCGTGGTCGGCGAGGCCGGCCGTGCGGTGCAGGAGCTCGAACTCGAACTCGCGTCCGATGATCGGCGGCCACGCTCGCCAGCTGGCGCCCGCGCGGGCTGAGGCGGTCGAGGCGGCGGGCAATCATGTCTCGCACGCGACTCGGCAACGGCACGCCGGCCGGACTGCCGAGCGCCTCGCCCTCCCGACCGCCCGCATGGTCTCGACCACGATGAACGGATTCCCGGCGCTCGCCTCCCACACCTGCTCGGCCAGCTGCACCCCGGCGCCCGGCGGGCTCGCTCGTCCGAGGAGCCGGACCAGCGCCAGCGTATCCTCGCGTCCGAGCCTCGGCAGCACCAGCCGGGTCAGCCGCCCTTCCGCCAGCTCGTCGAGCGTGCGGCGGAGGATCGGGCTGTCGGCCATCTCCTCCTCCCGGACGCTGACCGCCACCAGGACTGGCGCCTCGTAGAGGCGGCGACCGAGGAACGCGAGGAAGCGAAGGCTCATGTCGTCCGCCCAGTGGACGTCCTCGAGCATGAGGACGAGCGGCTGCCTGAGGGCGAGATGCCGGAGCAGTCGGGCGAGGGCCTCGAACAGGCGCAGGGGATCGCCGGGTTCAGCCACGGCCGGCAGGCCCGGCGGCGAGCTCGGGAAACAGCCGAGCGAGCTCAGCGAGCCAGACGCCTTCGAGGCCCTCCAGAGATCGCGCGTTCATCAAGACCGCGCCCTGCCGGAGCGCGTCGACCCAGGGCCCGAACGGCAGGATCTGTTCACTCTCGTAGGCGCGGCCGAGGAGGACGTAGCCGCCACGGCGTTCAGCCTCGGCCGTCAGATCGGCGAGGAGCCGGCTCTTGCCGATCCCGGCCTCGCCGAGGATCGCCGCGATCTGACCGTGTCCGGCCCACGCCGCCGCCAGGAGCCTCGTGGAGCTGGACCACCTCGGCGCCTCGACCGACGAGCGGTCGATCGGCAGGTCTGGCTGGCGCCGGAGAGCGGCACCGCCACTGTCTGGCCTGGGCGCTGTCGGAGGATCTCCTGATAGAGCGCCTTGGTCTCGGGCTCGGCTCCACGCCCAGCTCACGCTGCAGGACCTCCACACACTCCTGGTATTGTCGGAGCGCGGCGTCCCGGCGCCCGAACTGCCCGTACAGCCGCATGAGCGTCCGGTGCACAGACTCCTGCAGCGGGTCGAGCGCCAGTAGCCGGAGCGCCGTCTGCAGCGCCCGCGCGGTCGCGCCGCTCTGTGCGCTGGTGGGCGAGCAATCGCGCGAGCGCTTCCAGGGCCAGCTCACGCAGCCGCTCCCGCTCCGTCATCAGCCAGTCTTCGAAAACCGGCTCGGTCACGCCGAGCCCCGACAACAAGTCGCCGCGATAGAGCTCGACCGCCTGCTCGAGGCTGGCGGGCGTTCCTCGCTGACCGCGCGCTCGAACGCCGCCGTGTCGCTCTGAACGGCCCCGGGGACGAGTGTGATGGCGTCGGCAGTTCCTGGAGGATTTCTCCCTCGATGGCGCCGAGAGCCCTCGGAGGGCGAAGAGCGCTTGCCGAAGCGCATTGCGAGCCGGCCCGGGGCCGTGTCGGCCCAGAGAAGAGCCGCGAGCTTGTCTCGCGGATGCGACTGGCCCGGCGTCAGCGCCAGGTAAGCGAGGAGAGCTTGGGCCTTCTTGGTCGTGACGGGAACAGGCGATCCGGGCCCGGTTCTCGCCTCGAACCCACCGAGCAGCGACAGCGTGAGCTGGCCCATGTCACTCCGACCACCGCGGATGCGCCAACCTTAACACCATGTTTGGCGGCGTGCTGGACGGCCCAATGGCCTGGGGGCTCGGAGGGTCCCCCAGGCCACTGCCTGGCGTTTCACCTACACTCGGTCGTCGCCTGGGCGGCGCCAGTTTCGGGATCCGTCACTGAAAGCGACGCGAAGGTCATGCCCCCTTCACCGGTCACCACGCAGCCGCACATGGTCCCCAGCGCAATGCTGACATGACAGAACGTTCCCGTCCTCGCGGGAATGGTGCTCGGCCCGCACGTCGTGAAGCCTCCGTTGAGGGCGTACACCGATATCGTCACACCCGTGTCCGCCGACCGTGCTGTAGTTCTGAACCGCACACTTGCAGGGAGGCGTATGGGGCCACCACCTGGACCGGGATCGGAGGACAGTATCTGGCGGCGGCCGCCTCCCGGCCGGTTATTGGTGACAGCACCGACGATGAACAGGAACACTGCGATTGACTTCACCATGGAATCCTCCTTCACGTGAATGGGCTTCACGTTTGCTTGCCTTCCCGGCCCGCTCCGCTCACCTGCTCGAGGCCTAGAGCCGACCGACCAGGCAGTCGGGACCGGTATTGGCGTCTCCGGAGATCAGGTCGTAGGCGCGCTGCGCATCGTCAGCCGCCTTGGCCAGATCACCCTTGAGGATCGCCTGCCCCGCTTTGGTGACCCGGCTTCGGGCTTCAGGATCCTGCCGGGTTGCCGCCGAGGGCCTCGACTTCGTCAATGTTGAACGCGACGACCTCGATGATGAAGGATGTGAGCATCGTGTTGAAATTCCGGAGCGTGTTGAACGCATCCTCCGAGGTGAATTGTTCGAGCTTGAGCTTGGAGACATCACGGACGCCTCGGGCGGCTTCCGCAAGGGCCCGCTCATCCTCCTTGCTGGCCTGGGCGCACTTGTCGTCGTCGCTCAGCGACGGGTCGTCCAACTTCGAGATCGCGTCCTCGAACGACTCGAACGCCGCCGTGAAATGCCCGATCAGCTCCTACACCGTCCTTCGCCTTTGCAAGGGCGCCCTCGACGGCAAGCCCGCCGACAGAACACCCCGAACTCCAGGCCCGGGCGGCACAGGGCCAAATCCGGCTCCACAGAGGGGCAGAGCCTGCGCCATTGCGGTGAAGGACAGCATTCCCAGACCTGCCACGACCATCGTGAAACGCTTTCATAGCGCTATACCTCCCTTTGAATGGTTGTTCACTGCTCCTCGTGATGGCTGGCGAGCGACGGTCACCGGAGTCGCGCCTCCCGTGGACCGATGGCCGTCCTGCGGCTCACCGGCCGGGCCTTTCCCTCCTTCTCTGATGTTCCGGTTCTGGCGCCCCGGCAACCGCGGTCTTGCCGCCTGCATGTGACTGTTCTACCGGGGTGACCGTCTGCGCTTCGTCTGTCGGAGCGTCAAAAATCGCGTCCCATGCCGGCGACGGGCGTGACGGCAGGCCTGGTGCGAGCCTGGACCCTGAGCGCCCGACGCGGCTCCGGGCGGGGGTGACAGGCGGGATGGATGGTGCAAGCCGGTGGTCACCGGCGAGACCGTCGAGTGTCTCACGAGGCGCTGATCCTGCCCACTGGGATCGGCTCAAGACCTGGGTGAACGGCGATCGTAGGTGCTCCTCAGGCGGGAGCGCTTCCGCGGGCTGCGCGCCGAATGCCAGCGACGCGACTAGACGCCGGCGCGCTGCTCCCGCCCGCCCTGCTATCGGAAGCCAAGGGCTGGCTCGGCGAGCGCGGCAGACCGGCTGACCGCCGACGAGCGCGACGCCTCGTCCAACGTGACCGTCGGCATCTTTGCGGTGGGGGACCGCGCCAAGGGGTCGAGCGGCAGCCCACGGCCAACAACAGGGGCACGGTTGGCGTGGACGCGGGCGACAAGGTCCTGGTCACCATGAACACCCCGCAGCGGCAATGGGGTGGCCGGCATCCTCGAAACTCGGCTGGCCCCGGCCCGGGGCATATTGGCCCGCCGGGCCAGAAACGGGATTCAAACTTTGGGATTCACATGATATTCCTTCCAGCCGCTGCCCGCCACGTAGCCGCACGACGCATTTCCCGATGGCCAGCGGGGGTGGCTGTTTTCACGATGATGCTGCGGCGGGAATCGAGTTGAAGAATGGCTTTGCCATGTGCGCCAGGATGTCACCCCGAGTCTCCGCGCCGGGAAGAGCCCCCAGCGGAGCTACTCCAGTGCTCGCAAAACTGGATTTTTCTGATCCAGTGCTCCGGAGAGGTGCCGGTAGTCCGCCCTCGGCGAACTCCCTGGAGGGAGAGCTCACGATCGATCCCACTCGAGGTGCGCCAGCTCCATCCGCAAGAACCCCAGCGCGACCGCTGCTCGCCGGCCGGTATGTAGAGGATGCAGCTCACATCGGTCGAACGAGATCGAAGTCCGCGCGTCAGCGGCACCGAGCGAACATCCCCGTGAAGGAAGGAGACTCCACGAACCACTGTTGCGCTCGCGCGCTCGGTGCTGATCTCGACCATCACCGGTGCGGGGAGTCCACGCCGAAGACCTCGGCCTGGTGGCGAGCGGCGAGATGGAGTCAGCCGCCCCCAGTCACTGCCGACATCCAGGACGCGCATCCCGGATCGTAGCTGAAGGCGCTGACAGAAAGATTCCACCATCGCGATCCCGCCCGGCGCCTGAAAGCCGTGCCCATGCATCCACTCTGAGCGCAGGATGCTGCGGCGCGAATACCGCGCCGCCTCGGTGGGGAGCTGTTCGAGGGTGCGCCCGCTGGTTCACGGCGTCACCTTGATCAAGTTGAGCCAGCGCCAATATGGGAAGACCAGCAGGAGCCCGGCCAGCGTTACGGCGACGAACGCGAAGCACGCGATGCGCGCCTGGGCCTGCGTGAAGAGCCGCCCCTCGGAGGCCTCATAACGCCACCGTGTAGCTCGCGGTCTGAGTCGGCAACAGCCACAGGCGTGAACGTCGCCAGCAGGGTGATGACGACAACCCAGGGGTGAACGCCGACAACCGGCGCCACCGGGATCAGGACGATGGACAACAACAGGAGCGTCTGGTCGTCCGGCAGCAGCAGCCGCACCGCGATGTTGAGCAAGGCAATCGACATCACGAAGGCCAGCGGGCTGAACTTGGCGTCCCTGATCAGTCCGCCCAGGGTGCGTGGCGATCGCGGCATCGATGCCGAGCGAGGAGATGATCGGCGGCAGGCTGAGAATGACACCGTAGCTGATCAGAAAATCCCAGTTGAGCGATTGCAGCGATTGCCGGTCGAAGCACCCAACCAAGGCGGCGGCCACGAGGCTCGTAAGCCCGACGACGCCGGTCGAGATTCCGAGCGCCGGACCAACGTTGAAGCCGACGACCATCGCAACGAGGATCGCGGCCATGGCGATTTCCCGGCCGGACAACCGGCCAAGCAGCGACAATTGCAGATCGATCCGCTGGTGCGACGCCTGATCGGTCTTTCCCGGGCGCAAGATGAACCAAAGACTGCCCAGCGACCCGATGGCGGTGAACAGCGCCAGGGGCGCCGCGGCGATGAACCAGTAGGCGAGATCGAAGCGGGCCCGGCTTGCTTCGGGAATGAGGCCGAGCCCCAGGAAGTTGGAGCTGGATCCATTCAGGAAGATGTAGAGCAGCGGGCTTGCGCCGATGAAAGCCGACAGTCCGAGAAACGCGCTTTCCGGGCTGCGGTCCTTTGAAGCGTTGCGATTGCGCGGCGGCCAATGCGGTCGGCAGGATCAAGCGTGTGCGCGCCGTGCTCGACGGCACCATCAGCGTCAATCCCAGGCCGGAGCCAAGGCACGCCGCGCCTTGCGCGAGCAAGCCCTTCGGCAGACGCCGGATGAGCATCAGCCCGAGTCGAAAGACCAGACCTGAAGCCGACAGCGCAGACGCAATCGAAAGGATCGGCAAAGATCGAAATCCACGACGTGCTGCCGAAACCCGCCACCGCCTGGGCAGGCTTGGCGATGCCGAGAAAAACCCACGCGATCACCAGGCCCAGGTAGACGACAAATTCCGGAAGGATTGCCACCACCCAGAGCGCGATTGCGGGCCCAGCAGAAGCACAAACGCCCCTGCTTTGGAGAAGGCGGTGACCACAATTGCCGCCAGGATCAGGACAAACGCTGGAGCGCAACCGCCCCGAAGCGCGATGGATTCGCACGAAGGTCCTGCCGGAATGTCGCAGTCGCGAGGGAGCGCCCGGCTTGGCCCCCTCGATCACCCCGACCGCTTTCGCGTGTCGGACGATTTCTGCTTCGATGCGCGAAATCGCGGAGGCGTCGCCACGCGCCTGCGCCAGCGGAAGCGCCCGCCGCAGCAGGCGAAGCGCCGCCTCCGGCGTGCCGCTCGCGCCGTACGCGGTTGCGCGCGCCACCGCGAGCACGGCATCGTCCGCTGCTTCGACCTCGCTCAACTGCGCCAGCCATGGCGCGACCTGCTCGCCGGGCAGCGTGTCCTCGCGGCGCAGCGCGCGTCCGAGGAGCGCCGCCATCGCCGGCCGGTCGGAAAAGCTCCCGGCAAGCGCCAACGCGTTCCGCCACGAGCCAGCATCCGCCAAACGCTCAACCGCCTCGCGGGCGAAGGACCGCACGGCGTCGGCTCCCGCCTCACTGGCATACGTGTCGCTCAACGCCCGCGCGATCGGCGGCGGCGGCTTGCCATTCACCCAACCGAGCGCTGCTAGCTGCTCCGAAATGTCTGCCGCATCGGCGCCGAACAAGGCCAGCATGGCGGTGGCATCGGCGTCATTGAGCAAACTGGCCCGCAATATGGGTGTGCGGAGTTGGGAGGGAACCTGCTCGAGCTGGCGCGCGACCTGATGGCGGACCGCCGCGTCCGATTCCTTGATGCTCTGCGATGCGGCATGGAGGCGGCGGCTCCAACGATGCGCTGAGCGTCAAGCCAATGCTTGGGTCACGGCGCACCAACTCCGAAAGCGGTCCTTATCGAGGCGAAGCAACTCGGCATCGCCGTCGGCCAGCACAGTCGCTGAGCGTGGCTCGCCAGTGAGGAGCGCCATCTCTCCAAAACATGCGCCACGCCCCAACGTGGCGACACGAGACCTGACGCGCGTCATGTTCGCTGCTGACGAAAACGCCGAATGCGCCCTCGGAGACGAGGTAGAGGCTGTCGCCCACCTCGCCTTGCTTGCAGGCCGCGCCGTCTTTGACGAAGCTGATGGGATCGAGATGGGCCGCCAGCTTGGCCAGGGTCACCCGATCGACTCCCGAGAACAGATCGGCCTTCGACAGAAGTTCCGCCGACCGGCTGCGGCGGCGATCCTCGGCATCGTCCCCGGATTGCCCGTCTGTCGAATGTGATTCAGCCATCGCCGTCAATGTACGCGATCCGATAGGAGGGCAGGTGCTTAGCGGCGCGTGCGAGAGCAGTATCTTGCAGATCGCGGCAGATCACTGCACCAGCCGCAACCCAGGCGCAACCAGTTCCGCTCCGGGTGAGCCAGCTCGCGTGCTTCGCCCGACGCCGCCAATCCCAAACGCCGCGGCGCGCGCCGTCCAGACGTTTGAGCAAAGCAATGCTCTCGCGCTATCACGCGCCTGCCCGACGTCGGGCCGGCCATCCACAAGGTCGATGGGAGATCGCCCAGGGGACGAGCCCGCGGCAGATCTCGCGCTCGGCGCCGGCCGCGGGTGCGTGGAACGGAACCCGAGCGTCACCGCGTCGCCCGACGTTGGCGCCCCCACGATCCGCCCCCGCTGATCCCGCCCGTCCCGTAATCGTCCGGTGAACCACACCTTCACACCGGGCCGGTTGAATCGCAGGATGTGGGCTTCGCTCGTAGGCACTTTCTGGGAGGTTACCCCTGGCGACGATTCGAGGAGCCGCAGGGCCGCGCCCGGCGCGCGGGAATACTGGCGGGCGCAGATTGAAGCGCACACAGGGGCAGTGGCCTCAGCCAGGTGGCATTCTGGCGGATCGCACGGACGGCGCAGCGGCAATTCGGTTCAGTTTCTGAAGGCTGGAGGCGCGACATCGGCACCGGAGCCGGCCGCAGAGGGCGCTCGGGATGCGGTCGGCTGGGTCTCCGCCTTCGTGCCGATCCAGATCCACGGCCCGGAGGTCCCGGGGCGCGCGGCGCCGGAACCGCTGGATGGCGAAGGTCGAGATCGCGTTGCCGGTGCGATCTGGCGCGTGCGTGGCGGCGGCGCGTGGATCCGGCGCTGGCTCGTCCAGCAGGCGCTCCACGCTCGAGCGCCGGCGCGCCCTGATCGGCTCCTCGCGCGCGCGGACGGGTGGTGCCGGCACCGCGCGGCGTCATGGGTGCTCAGTCCGGCCGGTCCATTTGCCGCTTGACGGCGGCGGTGCCCGCGACATAGCATCCGGCTACACAGCCGGGCTGGCGCGGTCGGCGCCAGGCGGCCCAATTGGAAATCCCAGGGTCGAGAAAGGAGCCGCCAATGTCAGAGCAGAACAAGGCCACGGTACGCCGCATCGTCGAGGATCATTGGAACAAGAAGAACCCGGCGTTGATTGGTGAGCTGTTTGCCACGGACTGTGTTCTTCACAGCAATACGTAAC
>ERZ1370068.10438-contig-9138_pt1 | contig 13002 bp, 31 predicted proteins | sample MGYA00561227_ERZ1370068 | MGnify/ENA primary metagenome ERZ1370068 (study PRJEB38410, sample SAMEA6850437) | metagenome | study: Metagenomic assessment of the ecological functions of the soil: analysis of the soil microbiota associated with the...
ATTACGTATTGCTAGAGATCTTCGGCCCCGTGTTATGCGTTGCGCGCACGGGCGGCTATGAGGAAGCCGCCCAACTCGTCAACAGCAACGAATACGGCAACGGCACCGCCATCTTCACCCGCGACGGAGACGCCGCCCGCGCCTTCGCCTCTTCGATCGAAGATCGGCATGGTCGGGATCAATGTGCCGATCCCGGTTCCGGTCGCCTACCACTCCTTCGGCGGCTGGAAGCGGTCGCTGTTCGGCGATCACTCCATCTACGGCCCCGAAGGCGTGCGCTTCTACACCCGCCTCAAGACCGTGACCGCGCGCTGGCCGACCGGCATCCGCGGCGGCGCCGAGTTCAATTTTCCGAGCTTGAAGTAGTTTAGTGGGCGCCTTTGCGCCGCACGAAGAAGCACCAGTCACCCAGTGAACTTGGCGCGTTGCTGGTCGCAGGACTTGACGCGGATCAGATTGGGCATGTCCTTGAGCTTGTCGGCAGGTACGCAGTCCGGCAGTCCGGCCTTCCGCGCACCATTGACAAACAACTCGGCCTCCTTTCCGCATAGCCGCCCGCTCACTGAGATATCGTTCTGCGATCCAGGTGGGATCCAGCTTTTTGACGTTGGCGGCGGCCGTCTCTGCATCATCCGTGCGACCCAGATATGCATTAGCCATGGCCAGGAAGGCATAGTCGAGGGCAAGCGGGCTCCTTCACGAGCAATCTGTATTTCACCGCCTTGTCGTATTGCTCACCAAAGAAGAACACCACACTGAGCCCTTGATTGTACCAGTCGGGATAATGAGGGTTCAGCTTCAGCGCGCCGTTCCGCCAGGCTCACTGCCCGTGCCGTTTCACCAAACTGAGGCGATAGACCAAGCGATCGATGAGAAGCAGGTCTGCATCGGAGGGTGCAAGAGTTTCAGCCCTGTCGAACTCGGCGAGAGCTTGCTCCGGTTTCCCGTGATAGGCGTAGGCCATGGCCGAGAGCCAGTGTGCGTTGTGCCATCGTTGGGATCGAGCTGCACCGCCTTCTCGCCCGCGTCCATCATCTTTGACAGCGCCTCCTCGACAGAGGGTGCCAAGCCGAGATCAATCAAATAGAATTGGACAGTCGACCAGCCCGACGTAAGCTCGTGCCAATTGCGGATCGAGTTCGAGAGCTTTGCGGAATAAGCCTTCTGCTTCCTCCAAGCCTTCCTTGGTAACCTTGTGTTTGGCCTCCATGCCAAGCGAGATAGGTGTCGATAGGCCGTCAAATCGCTGGGCGGCTTTCGTCTCATGAGAAGACGCGCTCGGCTTCGGCAACCGCGCCCTCGTAGCCGGTGAGAGTGGCTGCGATTCTTTGCTGTGACGTCGTTCTGCACCGTGAACAGGTCTGTCGACAGGCCGATCATAGCGCTCAGACCAGACGTGGCCGCCGGTGTCGTGCATCGATGAGCTGGGCGGTCACGCGGATCTGGTCGCCGATCGACTGGATGCTGCCCTCGAGCACATATTTCGACGCCGAGATCGCGACCGACGTTTGGCGGATGTCCGCATCGGCTTGCCCTTGTAGATCTCGGTTGAATTGCGGGCGATGACGAACAAGGTCCTTGGAGTGCGAGAGATCGGTAATGATGTCCTCGGTAATGCCATCGGCAAAGCGGTCCCACTTGGTATCGCCGCCGATGTTGTCGAACGGCAGGACTGCAATCGAAGCTTTTCCGATAGCGGCGAGACCGGAGGAGATGACCATCTCCACGCGCCGGCAGCGCCAGCAGCAGCAGGATCGCCGCTACGACCGGCACGGCGATCTGCCATCGCATGCGGCGCTTCGGCCTAGAGCGCACCGACGCGTTGCTTGGACTCGGCGCGCACGCGGTAGACGCGGACCGGCTTCGCAATGTTCTTGACCTGGTGCTCGCCCAGAAAATCGAACCCCAAGGCAAGCTTGCCTTCGACGGCGTCGTAGACGGTGGAGGAGATGCAGACGCCGCCGCCCTCGGCGAGGGCCTCCATGCGCGCGGCGATGTTGACGCCATCGCCGTAGATCGTGCCGTCGGCCTCTTCGATCACATCGCCCAGATTGACCCCAATGCGGAACTGCATGCGCCGGTCCGCTTCGAGTTCGATGTTGTGCCCTTCCACGGATTGCTGGATCTCGATCGCGGCCTGGACCGCCTCGACCGCACTCGGGAACTCGGCCAACAGCGCATCGCCGGGTGCGTTGACCACGCGGCCGCCGCGGCGCACCACCAGGCGGGCGATGATGTCGCGATAGGCCTTGAGGGTCTCGACGGTGGCGGCCTCGTTGGCCGCCATCAGACGGGAATAGCCGACCACGTCCGCGCTCAAGATCGCGGCGAGCTTGCGTCGGCTGCTTGGGTCGGCCATCGCCCCTCCACGAGGAACAGGCCGCAAACTTTCACGCTTCCAGTTGACGGCGAGCAACCGCACGGGCGGTGCGTCGTTCACTTTCCGAGCTTGAGGCAAAGAAAAGCCGGTCCGTTCGCGGGGAAGAAGCGGACCGGCGATGGACGCGGGGGAAGCGTCCAGGTAACTGTATGTGTCGCGGGCTACTCTGCCGCGACGAGGCGAACTTTCTCCGTCGGACGCTCCGTCGAAGCCGAGCGAAGCCGCGACCGCCTTATGCATGATCCGGCCGTCGCGCACGTTCAGTCCGGCGGCAAGGTGCGGGTCGTCATCGAAAGCAGCCACGCCCCGTGCTGGCAGAGCTTGATCACGAAGGGCAGCGTCGCGTTGTTGAGCGCCTGCGCCGAGGTGACCGGCACCGCGCCCGGCATGTTCGCCACGCAGTAATGGATGATGCCGTCGACCTCGAAGGTCGGGTCGGCGTGCGTCGTCGGCCGCGAGGTCTCGAAGCAGCCGCCCTGGTCGATGGACGACATCGACCAGCACCGCGCCCGCGCTTCATGCGCGGGAGCATGTCGCGGGTGACGAGCTTCGGTGCGCTGGCGCCGGCGACCAGCACCGCGCCGATCACCACGTCGGCGCCGAGCACTTCGGTCTCGATCGAGTCCATGGTCGAGGCGAGCGTGCGCACGCGGCCATGGAACAGCTCGTCGAGCTGACGCGAGCCGCGGCAGCGACCGGTCGATGATCGAAACTTCGGCGCCGAGGCCTGCGGCCATGCGCGCGCGCATGGGTGCCGACGACACCGCCGCCGAGCACCACGACCTTGGCCGGGCGAACGCCGGGGACGCCGCCCATGAGCACGCCACGTCCGCCGGTCGGACGGCGCAGCGCGATCGGCGGCAGCCTCGATCGCCAGACGGCCGGCAACCTCGCTCATCGGCGCAAGCAGCGGCAGCCCGCCGTTCGCATCGGTCACGGTCTCATAGGCAATGGCCGTGGCGCCCGATGCCATCAGGCCGCGGGCCTGCTCCGGATCCGGCGCGAGATGAAGATAGGTGAAGAGAGATCTGGTGCGGCTTGAGCCGGCGATACTCGACCGCCTGAGGCTCCTTGACCTTGACGATCATCTCGGCCTCGGCGAACACGGCTTCCGCCGTCGGCAGAATGCGGGCGCCGGCCTTCATAGTCCGCGTCGTCGGCGAAGATGCCTGCGCCTGCGCCTGACTGCACCACGACGTCGTGCCCGCGCGCGGTCAGCTCACGCACCGAGCCAGGTACGAGCCCAACCCTGAACTCATTGCTCTTGATCTCAGTCGGAACGCCGATGCGCATGATGTCCTCCGCTTTCAGGAGCGGCTTCGCTTGACATTAAGACTGCCACAAATCGCGAAGATGATTGTTGGCGTTTTGCGTCAGCGAATCGGCTACGAGTATCGCAGAAAACGCGCGAATATTCTAGGCTAGAGGCGCCAGAAAATGAAAGAAATCGAACTAGATGCGCTGGATCGTGCGATTCTCGGGGCGCTGCTCGAGGACGGCCGCCAGAGCCAGGTCGAGCTTGCCGAGCGCATCCCGCTTTCCGCCACGGCAATCGCCCGGCGCATCCGCGCGCTCGAGGAGAAGGGCGTCATTCAAGGCTATCAGGCGCGCATCAACCGCAAGGCGCTTGGTCTCGGCATGACGGTCATCGTGCATATCGGCCTCACGAGTCAGAACGAGGATTTGCTCGAGGCCTTCGAGGAAGGCCGTCGCCTCCGCGCCCTCCGTCGTCTCCTGTCATCTGATGTCTGGCGAGGACGACTACCTCGTCACCGTCAGGGCGCGCGATCTCGCCGATTACGAGCGCATCCACAAAGAGCAGCTCGCGCGGCTTCCGGGCGTCGCGCGGCTGAAGTCGAGCTTCGTGCTGCGGGATGTCGCCGACAAGCCGCTGCCGGCGTCGTGCCTGTTGCCCTGACGCAGATGATGGTGCGCTGCAAGCGCTTCTCTGACGCGGAATCACGCAAACGCTCAGGACCACTTTGGGCCGCCGAGCTTTTCAGGAAGCCCCGCCTCTGTTATGATTCTACACTGTCGAATTTGTCCTAGCGGCGGTAACGATGCCACTTCATATCTCGTCGCTCGCGATTGCTTGAGCGGCATCGCCCTGAACATCGCCGCCGGACTTGCGCCGCTCGCCGAGCTTCGCGCTGATCCTCGCTTCACATAACGTCTCGTTCATCACAAAGTCGGGGTCCATGCCATGTCGCGCACGCCTTTGTTCGCCGCCGTACAGAAAGCCTTAGCGCGTTCTTTGCGTGATAGCTCTGTCGTCTGGCCGCAATCATCCGCACTGACGAGGCGGCAAGCTGCTGCGGCTGTCCGCGGCAGCGGCGGGCGCTGCGGCGTTGTCTCCCGTCTTCGAGTGGAGCGCTTACGCCAAGAAGAAGAAGCGGCATGGAAAACACGGGCCGTACTCGATCGCCATCATCGGCGGCGGCGTCGCCGGGCTGACCGCGGCCTATCGTCTGCAGCGCCGCCGGCGCGAAGCCGGTTGTGTTCGAGGCGAGCAATCGCTGGGGCGGACGCATGTTCACCCAATACGATTTCTATAAGGGCATGTTCTGCGAACTCGGCGGCGAGTTCGTGGACACCGGTCATGAGGATTTGCAGAAGCTCGGCAGCCGAACTCGGCGTGGAGATGCAGAAGCTCTGACCGCCGAAGGCGGTGGCGAGACCTCTATTTTTTCAAGGGAGCATTCCACACGCCGAAGGACATGATCGACCCGGCGAAGCAGACGGGCGCCTTTGCGCCGATCGCCAAGCAGATCGCCGAGGACGCCGACAAGCTGACCGACAAGGACGAGAACTGGACGGCCCACGCCCGCAAGCTCGATCAGATGAGCCTGAAGGCCTATCTGGAGCAGTTCCGCGGCAAGACCGAGGACTGGGCGATCGATCTGCTCGATGTGGCCTACAACATCGAATTCGGGCTGCTGACGGAGGATCAGTCCAGCCTCGCACATGGTGGACTTCATCGCCACCGATATGAGCAAGCCTTTTCAGATGTTCGGCGAGAGCGACGAGGTCTACCGCATCAAGGGCGGCTCGTCGGCGCTGATCAAGGCTCTGGTGGCCGCGCTCGAGAACAAGGTCGATATGCAGCAGGGCGTACGCGCTCGACGGCGCTCGACACCAAGGGCGGGCAGATCGTCGCGAGCTTCGACGCGCCGGAGGGCACGCACTCGGAAAGCTTCGATGCCGTGATCCTCGCGCTTGCCATTCACCAAGCTGCGGCAGGTCAAGGGTCTGGAGCGTCTGCGGCTCGGAGCGGAAAAGCTGAAGACCATTCGCGAGCTCGGCTACGGGATCGAATGCCAAGATCATGAACGGCACCACATCGCGCGTGTGGCGGAGCCCTGACTCGGGACTTCCCGCGCCATCGAATGGCGACTTCTATTCCGATCTCGGCTTCCAGAACTTGTGGAGACAAGCCGCGCCCAGCCGGGCGAGGCCGGCATCATCACCGACTTCCTGGGCGTCAAGCCGGGCATAACTGACGCGAAGGCCGCGCTTGACGTCTTCCGCGCCGACCTTGCCGAAGATGTCGCCGAAGATGGCCGAAAGTCTCGACCCGTCGGCGGTCACGTCCTGGTTCTGGGCCACCTATCCCTTCACGCTCGGCAGCTACGCCAGCGCCAAGGTGGGGCAATACACCACGATGTTGGAGGTGGCGCCGGAGCCGGCGCTCGGCGGCCGCCTGCAATTTGCCGGCGAGCATACCAGCAGCGACTTCCTCGGTTACATGAACGGTGGCGTCAAAGCGGCAACCGTGCCGCCGCCGCGCTCGATCAAGACTCTGGCACTGCACAAATGAATGTGCGGGCCGCTGGGCCGGTCTGAGCAGGTGCGAGACGGCGGCTTTCCTGTGGCGCTTGGTACCGTCCTAGACTAACATTCCTCTTGGTTTACCGAGGGTTGCGCCCCTTGTTCGCACCCGGATTCAAATCCTTTGCGCGTCGCTCACCGTCTCGTTCGAGGAGTCAACGAGTATGAAACCCACAATAAGTGTCGCAGCATCATGTCGTCGCCCTGCTTGTTCTCGGCGGCACCGCGCTTGCCGAAATGCCCAAAGCCGTCGGCGAGGGCGAAGGCGAAGTCGATATCGTTGCCTGGCCCGGCTACATCGAGCGCGGCGAGACCGACAAGAACTATGACTGGGTCACCGCGCTTCGAGAAGGAGACGGGCTGCAAGGTCAACGTCAAGACGGCCGCCACCTCCGACGAGATGGTGACGCTGATGAACCAGGGCGGCTTCGATCTCGTCACCGCCTCGGGCGACGCCTCGCTTGCGCTTGGTCGCCGGCAAGAAGGTGCAGCCGATCAACATCGACCTCGATTCCCGAGTTGGAAGACCGTCGATGAGCGGCTGCAGGACGCACCCTGGCACACCGTCGACGGCGTCCACTACGGCGTCCCTTATCAATGGGGACCCGAACGTGCTCGCCTACAATACGGATGTCTTCAAGGAGGCGCCCAAGAGCTGGTCGGTGGTGTTCGAGGAGCAGACACCTGCCCGACGGCAAGAGCAACAAGGGGCGCGTGCAGGCCTATGACGGCCCGATCTACATCGCCGACGCCGCCGTCTACCTGATGAAGAAGAAGCCTGAGCTCGGCATCAAGAATCCCTACGAGCTCACCCCCGACCAATATGCAGCTGCGATTGCCCTGCTTCAGCGCGCAGAGGGCGCTGGTCGGCCGCTATTGGCACGACGCCATGGTGCAGGTCGACGACTTCAAGAACGAAGGCGTGGTCGCGTCCGTCGTCATGGCCGTTCCAGGTCAATCTTCTGGCGACCGACAAGAAGCCCGTCGCCTCGACCATCCCGGAAGAAGGGGCGACGGGATGGGCCGACACCACGATGATGCATGCCGACGCCAAGCATCCCAACTGCGCCTATAAGTGGCTCGAGCATTCGCTGAACCCCGAAGCTGCAGGGTGATCTCGCATCCTGGTTCGGCTCGGTGCCCGTCGGTGCCGGCTGCCTGCAAGGGCAACGCACTCCTGACCGATACGGGTTGCGCCACCAACGGCTACGAAAATTTCGAGAAGATCTGGTTCTGGCGGACGCCGACGGCCAAGTGCGAGCAGGAAGGCAAGTGCGTGCCGTACTCGCAATGGGCGAAGGACTATATCGCCATTCTCGGCAAGTAACGCGTCCAACAAAGTTCGGCCCGGCCTTTCAGAGGTCGGGCCGCTCCCGCGATGGCGCAGCCAATGTCGCCAGCCGTCAAATTCGTGAATGTCTCGCCGCCATTTCGGCCCGGTGCGGGCCGTCGACGGCGTGACTCTCGACATCGCCGAGGGCGAATTCTTCGCCATGCTCGGCCCTTCCGGCTCGGGCAAGACCACCTGCTTGCGCCTCATTGCCGGTTTCGAGCAGCCGACAGAAGGTCACATCGAGATCTTCGGCGAGACCGCCGAAGGCGTGCCGCCCTACAAGCGCAACGTCAACACCGTGTTCCAGGACTACGCCCTCTTTCCGCATATGACAGTGGGCGAGAACGTCGCCTATGGCCTGATGATCAAGGGCGTCGCCCAGGGCTGAGCGCGAAGCGAAAGCGAGAGACGCGCTCGCCATGGTCAAGCTCGCCGGATATGAGGATCGCCGTCCGTCGCAGCTCTCCGGCGGTCAGCGCCAGCGCGTGGCGCTCGCCCGCGCGCTGGTCAACGGACCCAAGGTGCTGCTGCTCGACGAGCCGCTCGGCGCGCTCGATCTCAAGCTCAGAGAGCAGATGCAGGAAGAGCTGAAGGCGCTGCAGAAAAAGCTCGGCATCACCTTCGTCTTCGTCACCCACGACCAGGGCGAGGCGCTGTCGATGGCCGATCGCGTCGCCATCTTCAATGACGGCAAGATCGTCCAGGTCGAGTCTCCCGCCGATATCTACGAGCGCCCGCGATCGCAGCTTCGTCGCCGACTTCGTCGGGGTCATCGAACGTGCTTTCGCCCGCCTTCGCCGCCAGCCATGGCGGAGCCGCCAAATGGACGAGCCTCAGGCCGGAGAAAGTCGATGTCTTCGCGGCGGGCAGCGCCGTCGCCGCAGGCGCACGCCCACGCCGACGGGCGAAATCAAGGCGATCTCGCTATCAGGGCGCGTCACCAGATACAGCGTCGAGACCGAGACTGCGGATCTGCGCTGAGGATGCCGCCACCGGTCCTCGTTCACGAGGAGCGGCGACAAGGTGCGGCTCATTTGGCCGAAAGCGGCCATGGTCACCATGGAGGACGGCGCGTGAGCCAGGCGGTGACAGCCGATAGGCACGCGGCGATAGCCGATCGGAGAGAGGGGATCCTCGACCGGATCTCCGACTGTCCTCATTGCGCGCCCCAAGCTCCTGACACTGCTGCTTTTGCTGCCGCCGCTGCTGTGGATCGGCGTCGTCTATGTCGGCTCGCTGTTCGCGCTCCTGCTGCAGAGCTTCTATTCGCTCGACGATTACTCCGGGCTCATCGTCCGCGAGTTCACGCTCTCGACCTATGCGCAGCTGCTGGAGACCGCCAATCTTCAGATCATCATCCTGCGCACGGTGATGATGGCGGCGCTCGTCACGCTTGCCTTGCTCGGTCATCGCCTTTCCCATCGCCTATTACGCGGCGCGCTATGCGCAGCGGCTGGACCAAGGCGCTGTTCTATCTCGCGGTGATGATGCCGCTGTGGTCGAGCTATCTGGTCAAGATCTACGCCTGGAAGCTGATCCTGGCCAAGGAAGGCATCCTCACCTGGCTCGCCAGGCAGCCTGCATCTCTCCTGGCTGCTCGACGTGGTTCTGGCGATGCCGATGATCGGCGGTCCGTCGCTGTCGATTCAGCTATATCGGCACCTTCCTGGTCTTCGTCTATATCTGGCTGCCCTATCATGATCCTGCCGATGCAGGCGGCGCTCGAGCGCGTGCCGGTGCAACTGCATCGAGGCCTCCGCCGATCTCGGCGCCGCAGCCGCGGCCAGACCTTCCGGACGGTGATCTTTCCGCTGGCGCTGCCCGGCATCGTCGCCGGCTCGATCTTCACCTTCTCGCTGACGCTCGGCGACTACATCATCCCGCAGCATCGTCGGCAACTCGCGTCTCATTCATCGGGCAGGCGGTCTACACGCTAGCAGGGCACCGCCGGCAACATTCCGCTTGCGGCCGCCTTCACCGTCGTGCCCATCGTGATCATGGGCATCTATCTCTGGGTGGCGAAGCGCATGGGGGCGTTCGATGTCGCTCTGATCGCGAACCGCACCGCGCCGACCGGACTGCGCATCGTCGGCGCATCGCCGGGCTTCTGTTCCTGCATCTGCCGCTGGCGCTGATCTTTCTCTACGCCTTCACCACCGAGGAGAAGAGCTACCAGTTTCCGCCGCCGGGCTACACGACGAAATGGTTCGCCGTCGCCTGGTCGCAGCGCCCGGATATCTGGGCGGCGCTCGTAGCTCTCGCTCGAGGTCGCCGCGATCGCGACGTTGCTCGCGCTGCATGCTCGGCACGCTGTGCCGCCGCGGCGCTGTCGCGCGCGCAATTCTTCGGCCGCGAGGCGATCTCGCTGCTGTTCATCCTGCCGATCGCGCTGCCCGGCATCATCACCGGCATCTGCGCTGCGCTCGGCCTTCGACATCATGGACATCGCTTTCTCGTTCTGGACCATCGTGCTCGGCCACGCCACCTTCTGCATCGTGGTGGTCTACAACAACGCCGTCGCCCGGCTTCCGGCGGCTCTCAGGCTAGCCTCGATCGAGGCGTCGATGGACCTCGGCGCCGACGGCTTCCAGACCTTCCGCCACGTCGATCCTGCCGCAACATCGGCACGGCGCTGCTCGCCGGCGGCATGCTCGCCTTCGCGCTGTCGTTCGACGAGGTTATCGTCACCACCTTCACCGCCGGCCAGCAGTCGACGCTGCCGATCTGGATGCTGTCCGAGCTGATCCGCCCGCGGCAGCGGCCGGTGACCAACGTCGTCGCGGTGTTCGTCGTCGCTGGTGACGCTGCGTGCCGATCCTCGCCGCCTACTATCTGACGCGCGAGGGCGAGCACATCGGCGGATCGGTCAAGTAACCGGCAAACCACGCGATAAGTGGAGGACAGTCCATGCTCGACACGCAAATGCTGATCGGCGCGAAGTTCGTCGCCGGCACCGAGGCGGCCGAAGACCGTGATCAATCCCAAGACCGAGGAGACCATCGTCGACGCTGCCCGAAGCGTCGCCTGGCGCAGGTCGACGCGGCGGTGGACGCCGCCGAAAAGCGTTCGACACCTGGTCGCGCACCACGCCACGCCGAGCGCTCGGCGCTCCTGCTGAAGCTCGCCGATCGCCATCGAGGCGAGGCCGAAGCCTTCGCCACGCTCGAGGCGCTGAATTGCGGCAAGCCGATGGATCGCGCGTGCTGCAGCGACGAGATCCCGGCGATCGTCGACTGCTTCCGCTTCTTTGCCGGCGCGGTGCGCTGCATGCACGGCGCCGGTGGCCGGCGAGTATCTGGCCGGCCACACCTCGCATGATCCGCCGCGATCCGATCGGCGTCGTCGGCTCGATCGCGCCGTGGAACTATCCGCTGATGATGGCGGCCTGGAAGCTTGCGCCGGCGCTCGCCGGCGGCAACACCGTCGTCATCAAGCCGTCGGAGCAGACGCCGCTGACGACGCTGAAGCTCGCCAAGATCATCGCCGAGATCTTCCCGAAGGGCGTCGTCAATGTCGTGCTCGGCCGCGGGCCGACGACCGGCGGCACGCGCTGATCAATCACCCGAAGGTCGCGCATGATCTCGCTCACCGGCGACATCGCCACCGGCAAGAAGGTGCTCGCAGGCCGCCGCCAGACCGGTCAAGCGCACGCATCTCGAGCTCGGCGGCAAGGCGCCGGTCATCGTGCTTCGACGATGCCGACATCGCCGCGGTGGTCGACGGCATGCGACGCCTTCGGCTACTACAACGCCGGCCAGGACTGCACCGCGGCCTGCCGCATCTACGCCGGCAAGAAGGTCTACGACAAGCTGGTCGCCGACCTGTCGTGCGCCGTCTCAGACGCATCAAGTACAGCCTGCCCGACGACACGGAGAACGAGATCGGCCCGCTGATCTCGACGCGCCAGCAGCGACCGCGTCGCCGAGCTTCGTCGAGCGCGCTGGCGCAGCTGAAGCACATCGAGATCACCGCCGGCGGCAAGTCGCGCCGACGGCAAGGGCTTCTTCTACGAGCCGACGGTGGTCGCCGGCGCGCTGCAGGACGACGAGATCGTGCGCAGAGAAGTGTTCGGCCCGGTCGTGTCGGTCACGCGCTTCGACGATGTCGACCAGGCCGTGGCCTGGGCCAATGACAGCGACTACGGCCTGGCGTCCTCGGTGTGGACCACGGACGTCGGCAAGGCGCATGGCGACGGCCGCGCGGCCTGCAATACGGCTGCACCTGGGTCAACACGCACTTCATGCTGGTGAACGAAGATGCCGCATGGCGGGCTACGAAGGCCTCAGGCTACGGCAAGGACCTGTCGATGTACGCGCTCGAGGACTACACGGTCGCGCTGCCACGTGATGGTCTAAGCTATGGGTCGCGAGCGCGCGGCGTTAATCGCACCCGCCAGCCGCCAAGGCCCTTTGACGGTCGGGGCGACATCGGCCGTCGGCAAGCAGGTGTGATCGCGCAGCGCGCAGGGTGGGCGACGAGCTGTGGCGCGATGCGGGACTTCGGCAGTTGGTCTTGCCTCAAGACTACTTAGCAGTTGACTGCGCGCACGGTTTCGACATTCTGCTCCCAGATGGCGAATAAAGAGCTCGATAATCCTCGGCCTCCTCATCGCTGTTTGCAGCGCAGCTGCGAATTCTTGGCTATCAAAGGTGGCTTGGTCGGTACCGGACGCCGCGCGCAGGATCCACGGTCCTAGGGCGAGGCGCCACCTTTGCGCGTCTGCTGACGCCACCTTGCTCGCGATCGTAAAGGGCGAGCGAAGGGGGTTGCCGAATGTAATGGCCAGCGCCCGCTTGGTGGCATCCGTCTCGGCGCCCTTTGAGTGCGGCTCGTGCGCCTGGCCTGGGCTGAGGCTTTTTCGCTTCTCCGGTTCCTGATCCCTCGCGTAGAATTTTTGTCGCCTGCGCGTACGGTCACGCGGACCTTCGCGATGTAGGCGGCAAAATGATTTTGGCCAGTTGCGGAGCTGAAGACGCAGTTGGTTGAAAGTGTCCTGCGGTCCCAGGCATCAAGCCGAATATGCGGTTGGCTTCCGCCATGACGTGCCAGCCTTCCGCGTAGGTGAAGCTCCCGTTCCGTTGGCTTGGCGAGTTTTAACGTGCCTCGCATCAAGCTTCGCTCCTGGCTGTTGAAGTTGCGTGTCAGGTCCGCGGCACATATGCATCACTTGGTCCCCACGGTGAAGCACCGGCTTCGGGTTGCTGAGGCTGAGCACCGGGAATTAGAGTCGCCGCGTTTGAGCTCCGCGAGCAACGCCTGTCGAGCGAGCTTCGGAGGGCTGGGGAAAGCCCGGTAATCGAGGGGATCGTGTGCTCGGAGATCACGACCAGCGCAGGGGATGCCGGCGCGAGGCTGGTGCGGTGAGATCCTGGCTGCTCAGAGCTTGCTGAGGCCTACCTCGGTCATGGCCTCGAGGGCAGAAGCGCCCCGCTTCTTGGCGGCTGCTCTCAGCAATACGTGG
>ERZ1370068.8570-contig-7411_pt1 | contig 12989 bp, 23 predicted proteins | sample MGYA00561227_ERZ1370068 | MGnify/ENA primary metagenome ERZ1370068 (study PRJEB38410, sample SAMEA6850437) | metagenome | study: Metagenomic assessment of the ecological functions of the soil: analysis of the soil microbiota associated with the...
TGTAGCGACGGCGCAGCGACTGCTGCACGTAAGCCACAGATCAACGTCTCTGCCAGCCAGAAAAACAGGGAAGGCTTTACCAAGCCCATTTGCTAACGAAAGGGCCCCGACCCGTGTGCCTGTACCCAACCTCACCAGGCTAATCGGACCTGGTCACGGGAGCGCCATCGGGGGTAACTTCGCCGTAGCCTGACCGAATCTCCATTCGAACATGGCGCCCCGAGCCCTTCTACAATCTGAGGCCACTGCCGGGATAGGCGCCAGCCAGAATCAGGGTCAGCAAAATGCCGCCCCTCCAACCGCCGTCGAGGGTCAGCTCCGGGGCCGACCCCTGTCTTGAGCGAATCCCTCCCCAGCAGCGTAAGGACACCACCGTACACCGCGGCACCAGCGGCACGGCGAGGCCAGACCGCAGTCGGCCGAGCGGCAGGCAGCGCTCCCGCCATTGCTGGCGGGCAGCCGCTGGACGCCAGAATCGACTGAGGCTGGGAATGGAAATCCCGGCCCTGCCAGCATAGACCGGAGTCCACCAGTCCGAGACCAGATTCGAGTCCCGAGGGTGGCACCCGCCGCCCCGAGCATCCCCCAGCGTGGAATCAGGGCAAGGTTCAGCGCCAGGTTCAGACAGGCGCGCGCCAAAGTCGTGCGGAACACCAACTCCTGACGGTTAGCCGAAATGAGAGCCGTTTGCGGGACATTGCGGAAGAACGCCACGGGAATCGACCACAAGAGAATTATCAGCGCGGGAGTGGCGGTCGTAAACTTGCGGTCCAAAACCAGCAGCAGGGATGTTCGAGGCGAGCAGGGTTCCTCCGGCGGCGAGCGGGAGAGCCGCTGCGAACACCTGTGCCAAAGCCGAGTGATACAGTTGCCGCTGTTCCACGACCATCGGCCTGAGCCGAGTCAGCGTTGGCAACAGACTCTGTCCATAGGTGACTCCAAGATTGAGCAGGAAACTGATCAAGGTATAGGCTGCGGCGTATCGGCCGACTTCACTGAGGTGCGGAGGATACGGAGGAAGATCAGGTCGGAGTTGTAGATCAGCAGCCCCACGACCGCGTTGCCAACCAGCCAGGATCCTTGCCGCACTACCGGTCCGGCCTCTTGCAGGTCCCACCGCATGACCAGGGGACGGCCGATTCGACTCAGCCCCACAGCGAGCAGGATCGCTGCCAGCATGTCGCCCGAGAACTGCGCCAGGGGACTCGACCCAGATCGCCCGAATCGCGGATCAGGAGGAGGACGAGCAGGAGCATCGTCGTCTCTCCGCTGCGCGCCCCAGGGCGGCGAAACCAGCGCGCTTCGAGCCCCAGAGTGCACCCATCGGGTATTTCCGCCGATCCGCGAGTAAAGTGAGGCTGTAACCGGCGAGCACCGCGCCGTCGGGCTGCGGGAGCACGGCGAGCCCCAGCACCACGACACCAAGGGCCAGCAGCGCACCGACGGTGAGGCGGGAGCGCCAGGACGGGCAGGACCAGCTCTCGATTTGCCCCGGGGCGGCGGCGCGACCTCGCGTACCCCCAGCACTTCTACCCGCAATCCGGTCAGGTAGTTGAGGTAGAGCATGATCGCCATCGCGCACGGCGATGACCCCATAACCAGCCGCGCCCAGGGTGCGGGCCAGATAGACTGTCGCACCGAACGAGATGACCCGGGCCGCCACTTCCCCGCCACCCAGCGCGAGGAAGTTGCGGGCCACGGCGGATTCAGCGCGTGGAATAGATCACCCAGAAACAGTAGAGAAACCGAGAGGACAACCGACGCCAGGAGCGCACGGTCGGTAAACAGGACGTCGTTCGGATTGCCTCCTTCCCTCTGGTGAACCAGGAACAGGTAGCGGAAGACGCCATACAGCACGAAGCCGGTGCTGTAGGTGAGCCGATAAGAGCCGATCTCTGCCAGTTTCTCCGGCGAGCAAGCGTATACATGATGTAGGCGACGATCGTCACAGAGAGCAGTACGCCCGACATCTGATCCAGAAAGGCCGGACTGCTAATCCGCGAGAACGCTGCGGTGCTGGGAGGACTCGCCGCCCAGGAGTATCAACTCGTGACGCCGCTTGGCGAACCGAGGTAGAGCGCGAGAAGCCCGCCGCAGAGCAGGAGCCAGATGGACGGCACTACCGCCACCGCCCGGGCGCCGGCGAGGAGTCGCAACACGAAGAAGCCGGCGACGCAGGAGACGTCCAGCACCACGATCTGCTTGAGGCGGAAAGAGTAGAGGACGTTCAGCGCCAGATAGGCGACGGCAACCATCAAGACCGGCTGACCCAGAAATGGCACACCCGGCCAAACCGAACCCCGCCAGGATGGCCCCAGCCAGGCAGCCGCAGACACGCCGATTCGGCCGGCAGCGACCGGCCGGAGTCTCTGATCGGATGCTGTCGGTCACCGTCGCGGTCGAGAATGTCATTCAGGCGTAAACCGCACTGGCGAGAGGAGACAGAACGAGAGGAACGCCAAGCCAGCGCGAAGATCGGCACCGAGGTCGAGGAACTTCCCGGAAAAGAGCAACGGGGGTGAGCACGAAGGCGTTCTATGATCCATTGCTGCGGCCGAATGAGGCGTATCAATCACGCAGACCGGCCTCGACCCTCGTAGCTTCGCTCACTGGCATTCTGGACCCTGGCGTGAACTGTGGTGATTAGAGAAAGCTCAGCAGATTGAGCCGGCGCGCAGCAAGGAAAATACCACATGACTCTTGGACCTCGATGCCCCTATCGGTATGGGGCAGCGCCACTTGCGGTCCTCCTGTTTCCTTGGTCTGCACTGCTCCGGGAGCAGTTCGGACGGGATCGGAGCACAGCCCGGCCAGCTCACGGTAATCGATCTGACCCCGGGCAGAGTGACCATAGCACCCTCGGGACCCGCTATTTGTGGCATCCTGCCGCGACACACAAGGCATTCCGGTCGCCTGTCTCGAGCTCATCTGGGACGGTGCACGGGGTATCCGCGAGTCTACTATGAAGTACATCCGGCGCGGAGCGGTGCGGGTGGAGGCACCCGGCGTCAACACGATCTCAGGAACACCTTGAACCACATGCCGAAACTAGCGGCGGTCCTCAGCCTCACTCTCGTGCTGGGATGCGGAGCCAAAGGCGCGGCCCGAATCGCCATCGATTCGACTCGCACCCACCAGACCATCACCGGGTGGGAAGCCACCGTTGCGATGAGACGAGGACGCCCTGAGCCCGGCCTCCCGTGAGTCACTCATCGTTGCGGCGGTTGACCGATACGGCATCACCCAGTTGCGACTCCAGGCCCAGGGCAACGTGATCGAGTCAGTGGATCACAGCCACTCCCACCAGAGTTAGCCGTTGGATCGAACGACAACGACGATCCCAATGTGACGGTCCCGGAGCGGTTCCTGGTGGGAGATCTTCGACCGAAAGCGTCCAAGGACTACGTCCTGCCAATCAAAGCGCGGGTCGAGGCCCGGGGGATCGATTCACGCTGAACGTTTGCTTCGTGGGATTCAAGCTCTACAAGTCGGTTTCTGCAGGAGAATCCCGCAGAGTATGTGGAATTCATGCTGGCCGTGCTCAACCATCTGAAGACAGGCTTATTCAGACGCCACTCGAGCCCGACCTATGGGAAATGCGGCTGGAACCAGACAACGGCAAGGTAAGGATGAGCCCCGACCAGATGGGCGTGTATCTCGTCGCCGCCGGCAACGCAGCACGGAAGGCCGGCTTCGAGCGCATGCGCTTCAGCGTGCCTTCTACCCTGGATCCCAATCTGGTGCCCCTGTATCCACGAGATCTTGAGCCATCCCGGAGCGGCGGAGTACATCGCGGAAGTCTCCTACCACCGATACCGCAAACCCCGGCCGGAAACGTTCGAGCAGCTGCGAAGGCTCAGCGCGGAGCACGGGCGGACCACCGCCATGCTGGAACATATCCGTGCGGATCATCGAGAGCTGGCTGAGGATCTCACAAAGGCCAATGTGTCGGCATGGGCCCAATACACCCTGGTCGGACCGAACCGCGGCGACACCGGCGGAAAATATTTCTACCTGACCCTGCCACGAGAGACCTGGAAGGTAGGACGCCGTACGCCGGCCCTCGCGCAGTTCTTTCAATTATGTGCGTCCGGGGTCAACCCGGGTCGAAGCGACTGAGTGACGATCCGGAACTCGTGCCGGTGGCCTTTCGGCGACCGGACGGCCGGTTCGTCGCCGTCATCAGTTCAACCGGCGCTACCCGGGCGGAGGTCACCGGCCTGCCCGGGGGTAACTACGCGATCACGTTTGCGAGTGCGGATGGACAGCCGAGAGAATCTTCAGCCGCGAGGCTGCAGGCGGACACTGCCCTGCCGGTCGTCATCCCGGCCGCGGGGGCCCTCACGGTGACCGCGGCAGACTGAGGGCCCGTTCAGGTCGATCCGACCAGCTTGTTGTACACCCCGCCGATGAGCCGTCCGATCGCGTAGCCCAGCACAAAGGCATAGATGAAGCCGATGATGCTGCCCACGAAGGTCACGCTGTAGCCCGGGAAGAGCACCCCCAGTAACCGGAGGTGCTTCCCCACATTCGGTCCGCCCTTCAGGACCAGAATGTTGGTTGCGATGAACAGCCCGCCGCCGAGCAACAACCCCGCTGCAATGCCCCAGGCCCGGCCGTTGAGGCGAAGGATGGCGGCATTCAGGGGATTCTTCATTCTCGGTCATGTTTGGCTCGCTTCAGCGCAGTCAGATGTGATCCAGGAAATCATGGCCCTGGTTCAGGGTCCGCCTTGGCCCGGATCAGGAAGATCGAGATCGCAAGCATCAGGTTGCGGCAGAACGCGATGAACCAGCCAGCCACAAAGCCCACCACGAAGCCCCACACGAACCCCATGAAGGCGCCGGGCCAGGTGACGCGGTAAAACCGGAAATACTGGCCCAACAGCCAGAGATTGGTGCCCTCGACCGGGCCGCGGATGAGATAAAGCGCGGTGAACCCGAAGAAGAGCAGACCACCAGGCAAGCCCCGAGTGCCGTCCCGAACGCCCGCTTGTGCAGGGGCGCGAAGGCGAGAGGGCCAACTGGGGCGGCAACGATCCATCGCCGTACGAGGGTCTGGAAGCCATCTTCTGGTCTGGGAGAGCAGTCATGGAAATATATACCCCCGGGTCACCGGCCCCATGCACTGCCCTGGGCCTTGCGCGGCAGCGGCGGCCAGGTCTGGAGCCCCACCTCAGCGAAGGCCTGCACCTCCGGGGTTGAGCGCCGGCGCGCCGACCAGGTGGTGCATGAACCACCCGGTACCGGCCGCGAGCCCATTCAGCAGGTAGTAGCAGAGGTGGAGCGGAATGATCCTGAATGTGAACCAGAGTCCCCTGGTCCGGTGATAGAAGCGGATAGACCGGTAAGCTCATGGCAACCACGAGAGCAAAGCATCCCAGCACACCGAACAGCCAGCGCGGCTGGCGGGTTAACAGGAGCCACCAGACAGAGGGCTACGGCAAGGCCGGTGAGGGCCGTCTTGACCTTCTCGATGGTCTTGAGATTCAGCGAAGTACGCTGACCAAGCTTTGCCCTCCCTGGAGCAGGAGGCGCATCCAGGGTATGCCCCGATCCAGCAGATCGGTGCGCAGCATTGGAGAGGGTCCAGTGCTTGAGGTGAGCGCCCTGAATCTCGGGGCGAGGAGGATCCTGCGGTCCAAACGCCGGATGCGGTGTCCCAGCTCGATGTCCTCGATGGAAGGGCGGCGATAGTGCCACTCGTCGAACATGCCAGCGTCGCGGAACACCGTTGTGCGCACCGCCCCGCACCCGGCCCAGAAGGTTTCGGCCTCACCAGGGTTCTCCTGGTGATGATAGTGATGGAGCAGGTTCCGGTATTGGGAGACGAGGCCCGGGCTCGGCGGGGCTGGCATCATAGGACCCGAAGACGGCACCGAGTTCGAGTCATTGGCGAACTGCCAGGCGAAACGACGCAGCGTGTCGGGGTGCACAACGACGTCCGCGTCGATGAAGGCGACAACATCTCCGCGCGCCACCTCGACACCGCGGTTACGGGCATAGGCGGGACCGTGCGGTGCACCGGCCAGGCGGACCACCAGGTCGGCGTAGGCCGCCGCCAGTTCGGCGGTCGAGTCGTTGCTCGCGTCGTCAACCACGATCAGTTCCCAGCAGGCACGCGGTGGATCGCTTGCCGCGAGCGCGGCGAGGCTCTGCGGCAGGACGGCTGGTCCCGCTGCGCGCCGTACGATGACCGAAAGCAGCGGACGATCCGGCGCTACCATCGGCCACTCCCGGCGGCTAGCCGTTCGCGCAGGCGCCGCGCCTGAGCCCGCATCCATAGGCGGCCCTGGAATCGAGCGCTGCCCATGCCTGAGCCGTCCCGGCTCGCGCCAGTCAAAACATGTCGAGCCGGGGAAGCAACTCGGGGCGATCCTCGGGATCGAGATCACCCGAAGCCCGGTGGTGCAGGCCCGTGGTATAGACCTTGGTAACCGCCGCGGCGACCAGCGGATTCACGTCCCCATACGGATACGCAAACTCGTCCGGACGGCGGCCGGTTTCCTGGCGGATTTACCCCGCCGCACCGGCAAGTTCATCCTCCAGCGCGTGGGCCGGGAGTCGCGTGAGATGAGGATGAGTCATGGCGTGCGCGCCGAGTCGGACCCCCGCTTCCGAGCAGGGCCAGGCGCTCCCAGCTCAGGAGAGGCAGCGGGGATCCGCGGATCGGTTCTGCCGTGCCCCAGGCATTGGTTCGACCACGACCTGGCCCGCCACGATGAAGACAGTAGCCGGCAGGCTGTACTCTTTAATCAGGGCGCCACTTCGCTGCCAAAATTGACCAAACGCATCGTCGAAGGTCAGCGCTACTGCGTCCTCGCCCGGCGGAGTCCTCAACAGCGCCTCGAGGCTTCACCACTCGGACCTCGCCCTCGACGCCAGCCAACTCCACTTGTTGGCGGAACGCCGCGGGCGACACCGAAATCGGCGATCCCGAGGAGTCGAGTGGAGTGGTAGGTCAGTATGGCGCGCATTGCGTTCGTGGGTATCGTTGTTCGATTCTTGGTTTTGCCGTTAGGCTGTCAGCCTCGATCATCCCTTTCCTTCTCACCGCTTCTCACGGTTTCTCTCTGCTCTCACTTCGCTGTGCCAACCTGCCTCGCAAGTCGCGACGACATCCGCGATGATCTCTGCCAGCGGGGTACGAGGACGGGGAAACCAACGGCCCGTTCAGCTCCCCGGATCGGGGACCTCCGGCGCTGCATATCCCCAAAGCCTTCGGCATACGCTTTCGAATAGGGGAACCAGAACGATCTCGGAGTTACTCTCCCGCGCGCATCCCGAACCAGCTCGGCCGGGCGGTAAATGAAGTCCGCTCCCTCGTCACACCTCGACGTGTTGAAGGCCACCAACCGGCCGGCCGCCGAGTCTCGCGCAGTCGGATGACGGCAGCCTCGACCCGCGTCCTTCACGTGACCGAAACACCGGGACTGCGTGCCGAGCCTGAGCACCATGATCGGCTCTTCCAGCGAGGGCCTGGGCCGCAAAGTTGGGCAGTACCATCCCGTAACGGCCGGTCTGTCGGGGACCCACGGTATTGAAGAACCGGGCGATGATCACCGGGACGTCCTTCTCCCGATAGTACGCCAGCGCCAGCCACTCATCGAGAGCCTTCGAGCAGGCATAGGCCCAGCGGGAATTGCTGGTGCGGGCCCAGCTTCAGGTCGTCGTCCTCGCTGAAGGGAATCTTCTCGCTCTCACCGTAGACCTCCGAGGTAGGACGCCAGCGAATTCAGCAGCTTCTGCTTCTGGCCGCCGCGCCCAGCACCGCCTCTGGTGCCCCGAACGTTGGTCTCGATGGTACGTGACGGGTTGATCCACGATGAGGCGGATCGCCCACCGCGGCCGCGAGGTGCACCGTCACGTCGCAGCGGTCCACACAGCTCTGCCCACGAGGCGGCGAAGACATCGAGCGACCGACCCGACCCGGTGCTCGAATCCCGGCCGACCCATCAGGTGGCGTGATGCTGTCCATGCTGGCCGGTGGAGAGGTCGTTCGGCATCGTCGAGCACCTTTGTCTCCCCGCTCGAGGAGCCGCGCTTACGGGAGAGATGGGAGCTCGATGAAGCCCTCGCGCCGCCGGTGATGAAGACCTTCATGGCCTGGTTTCAAGAGGGTATACCGGGTACTGGGTACTGGGTACTGGGTACTGGGTACTGGGTACTGGTTGTCATTCCGAGGAGCGTAGCGACGAGGACTCTCAAGCGTCGGAGGGCACCGTGGAGATCGCGACCAGTCGCCGCTTTGACGGCTGACGGCTCGGATGGCAGCCACGGCACTGCCGGACGCCAACTACACCATGTGCACTCAATTTTCCACGGGCTGCCCGGCGTCCCTTCCGCTCCGCCGACCCGCTGCACGATTGTCCAGGTAGCGGCGCACGACCCGCGCTCGCACCGAATGCTGCTGCACGTAGGCTCGGTAGCCGGCCTCGGGGCCTTAGTCGCGCTCGGTGTTCGCGGTCTCTGCTGCAACCGGCCGCATCGCGGCCAGCCAGCTCGCCCTGCGTGCTAGCAACGAGCTCGCCGCCGCCGGATTGCTCGCGACGATCTCCGGGAAGGGCCCGATGCGCCGGGCGATCACCGGGGCGCCCCGCCGGAACGCCTCGATCAGAATGATGCCGAAGGTCTCGAAACAGACCGAGGGCACGATCGAGCGCAACAGCGTGCCGGTAGTAGCGCGCGGAGCTTCGTCCAGCCCGACCCGACCCAGGAATCGCACCCCGCTCGAGGCCTTCGGCCCGTTCGCCGGAGCGTCTGCGTATTCCCGTCTCCCGCGATTACCAGATCCGCCTCGGAGTACCCGCGGAACAGCGGGATCACGTCGTCCAGTCCCTTGATCTTCTCCAGCCGGCCCACGAAGAGAAATACGGCCGCTCGGTGGGGCGACTCTCCCGCCACCGCGGCACCGCCCGGTCTCCGGGTCAGGAAGGAAGTAGGGCAACACCTCCATGTCCCTCGGAAGCCGAACTCGCCGGCGTGCTTGCGCGCGGCTGGAACTCACTCATCGGCGATGAATGGCGTCCACATGCCGGAGCTGGCGCTCCAGGTAGCCGGTGCCCCGCCAGTTAGCTGGGGCGGTCGCCGATAGTGCAGCTGGCACCGCATGCACTGGCGGCCACAGCACCTCGCGTCCATGGCGCCCAGAGACGTGGTGGGGCACACCAGCCAATGCTCGTGAGCCATGTACAGCTTGAGGCGCGTTGCCGTAAGCCAGCAGAGTCCCGGCCCGCCCACCAGCGACACGTTGTGGTAGTTGATGACGTCGAACTCGCCCTCGGCCAGAGCCGCGCGGATGCGGCCGCCATTGGCCACCGGCCGTCCCAGCTGCTGAGTCAGGCAGCGAGCGACAAGCGCCACCACACCCTTGCAGTCGGATCACTGATACCAGGTCGGTTCTGAACTCTGCGGCGCCGGCTCGGGGGGCGCCCTTGTGCGGCATGTTGTACGCGTCGACATCGTGCACCACCGTAACCCGGTGACCTGCCTTGACCAGCCCGCGCGCCAGGCGCTGAACCCCGATCCCGTCCCCGCCGAAATTGTGCGGCGGGTAGAAGCGTCGTGAGGAAGCAGAAGCGGAGCCCGCGTCACGCGGCGGCCTCCCGCAGCGCGTCGAGGCGCTGCGCGCGCCCTCGCGGGGCCAGGAAAGCTGGCCCGCCCGCTCGCGAGAGCCACGCGCGCCATAGTCCGACGCGTGCCGCGCTCGTCACAGAGCATGGTTCGCATGCGCCGGGCAAGCGCAGCCTCGTCCCCGGCCGGACGAAAGATACCCGCCGCCTTCCGAGCAGCTCGGGCAACGGGCTCGCGGTGGTGGCAATCACCGGCGTGCCGCAGGCGGCGCGCTCCACGGCCGGTAGACCAAGTCTCCTCATTGGCCGAAGGCAGCACACAGCGCCATGGGCCGCCGCTGTGCAGGTGCCGCAGCTCATCGTCGGGAACGAAGCCGGTCCAGTCACCAGCGCTCGAGTCCCGGCCTCGGTGATGGCGCCGGCGGATCGCCGCCTGGTCACGCCGTGGAAGACGTCTCTGTCGATGGTACCCACCAGCAGAAGATGCGGCGCGGTCGGACGGGCGTCCCGCACCAGCGCGCGCGTGAGCCCGGACCGATGGCATCTACGTGCCTATGGGGATTGAACCCCCCGACATAGATGAACCACCGGCCCCGGGGCAGGCAGATTGTTCCGGCCAAGGCGGCAGCGGATGTCGGCCTGCCGAGTCGAGGGCCGGAGAAATGCCGGCGCCGGGAGCCTCGCCCGCCACCCGGATTCGTCCCGGCGCGATATGCAGCACCCCGGCAATCTCCCGGGCGGCGAAATCCGAGACACCGTGAGCACCAGCCGCGCCTGACGGAGCGCCAGCCCAACCTGAGCTTCCAGAACCAGCCGGGCCCGCCGGAGTGGGCAGGGTCAGCTCCGGGAAGCGCTCGCGATGGCGTCGTGCACCGTCACCACCGCGGCGCTGCACCGGGGCAGCGGAAATAGGTGTAAACCGAGCGGCGAAGAAGAAAACGTCCGGGCCGACGCCCGCCAGACCGCGCGGGTGAGCCGCAGCATGTCGGCCGGCGAGCGATAGCCGTCGGCCGCGGCGGCCTCGGTCGGCGCGGCCGAGAGCTGCCACCACGACCGGCGTCGGACATTGGGTCCGCAGGTCGAATCGCTCGACCGGCGGCCGGATCGAGGAAGCAGACGAACTCGTCGGTCGGGCGCCTGCTGCGCGCCATCGCCGGCGCAGCAGCTGCCGGGTGAAGCGCGCCGTAGCCCGCGGCCGTTGGCCCAGCGAGCTGGCGTCCACGCCGATGCGTCATACGCTCACCGTCCCGCCGGGACGGCTCCGGCCGTCCTCGGCTCGAGCTTCTGCTCTTCGTGGTACTCGAAGTCGGTGTTGACTTCCCAGATGTCGTGCGAGGCGCCCTGCATGTTCCACACGGCCATCATCGCGGTGAGCATCGAGTGGTCCTGGTTGTTGTACTTGTGCATCCCGTTGCGGCCCACCGTGTGCAGGTTCGGGATCGGGTCGATGAACGCGCCGCACGACGTCGAGGCGCTCGCGGTACGTCGCGTCGTAGATGGGATAGGCCTTCGGCATCCGGATCGACGGTGCCGTCGACTACGACGTCGGCGGCTCGCGCGAGGCCCGAGCGCTCGAGCTCGCGGTCGCCGAGCGCGATCAGATCGGCGTCGCGAGCTCTCCCAGAGCCCGTCGCCCTCGAAGCAGAAGTACTCCATGCCGAGGCAGGTCGTGCCCGGCACCGGGACCATCGCCTGGCTCCAGTTGTTGAAGTTCTGGATGCGGCCGACCTTGACGCCCGGGTGTGGATGTAGATCCAGTTGTCGGGGAACAGGTCGCTCGCGGTCGAGCATGAGCGCGCACGACCAGGAAGTCGCGGTAGCGCGAGCCCTCGGCGGCCTGCGCACGCGGCCGGGCGGCGCGGCTCGAGCGACGCGCACCAGCGATGCGCATCGGCATCGTGATGATCGACGTGGTCGCACTCGAAGCTGTCGCCGCCCGCCGGCGTCTCGGCGCGCGCACCGCGACGGCGCGGCCGTCCTCGAGCTCGATCGCGGTCACGTAGTGCCGCATCAGCACCTCGCTGCCCATGCGCGCACGATCCGATCGCGGGCACATCTCCCACATCTGGCCCGGGGCCGAGGCGCGGGATACTGGAACTCGTTGATCAGCGTCTTGATGCTTGGTCGAGCGCTTGGTTGAGCGCCGCGGCCGAGAGGATCGCCTTGGCCAGCGAGAGGCCCTGGATGCGCTGCGCCGCCCACTCGGCGCGGATCTCGGTGCACGGGAATGCCCCAGACCTTCTCGGTGTAGGTCTTGAAGAAGATCTCGTAGAGCCGCTTGCCGAACCGGTTCGTCACCCACTGCTCGAAGTTCTCCTCGACCGGATTGGGCCGCAGCTGCGCCGCCAGGTAGCTCAGCACGATGCGGATCGGCTTCGAGCAGCCCGAGCCCGTGAGCGCGTTCGCGCGCCTTGAGCGGGTAGTCGAAGTACTTGCCGTCGGTAGTGGATGCGCGACAGCCGCGGGCACCGCGATGAACTCGTCGCCCAGGATCTCGTGCCACAGCGCTTCGCACCGGCGCGATCTTGGTGAAGAAGCGGTGCCCGCCGATGTCGAACCGGAAGCCCTTGTACTGCGCCGTGCGGGAGATCCTCCGACGATGTCGTCGCCTTCGCCGGTGACGGCATGGCCCTGCTTTTGGCCAGGAGGTAGGCGCGGTGAGGCCCGCCCGGTCCCGCGCCGATGACGACGGTGTGGTTGCCTGGCTTGGCTCGGGTTACTGGACGGGCTGCTGGCGTTGAACCGGTCACCGTGCCTCCGGGACAGGCTTGGAATCGAGGTGCTTTAAATTCAGGATGTGCGGTATCAGAGACCCTCTCAGCAGACCTTGCTCAATGCGTCACCGGCTCCGAACCAGAACCGATCACTTCGCCCAGTCCCCACGACGACACGAAGAGGACGAGCAGCGGGATTGAACGCAATGCCTGAACGATGGCGTCCTTTCGCCATACCGTGCGCACTCACCCTGAAGAACAGTATCGGCGGCAGCGCAAAGCGTCGCGAACCCATAAACCAATCGCCGCATGAGAGGTGCTCCCTCCACCCGTACGCCGGCAGCAGACCGGGCGTAGAGAAAGCGTTGCGAGAGATACTCCCACACCGTAGTGCTTATGCCCTACTGAATCTCCGGGCGCTGATAGAGCACCACCCCGTCGCGTCGCAGCATCGTGCAGGTAGCCCAGCGGCCGGCCCGGTGGCGTCCCACAGCTTTTTCCAGGAGCGCCTCCGATAGACCGTGTTGTTGCCGGTGAGTCCTGACCGGCCCTTCCGGAAAGCGCGGCAACAACTGGTTGCATTGCAGAGGAAGGCAGCCCAGTCCACCAGGCGCCTGGTCGCCGCGTTGTCCACCGACCTCGCCCACGACCTCCTCCCTGCCAGCCGCGAGGAGCTGAGCAATACGTAACTGAACGAAGTACAA
>ERZ1370068.8142-contig-702_pt1 | contig 12985 bp, 11 predicted proteins | sample MGYA00561227_ERZ1370068 | MGnify/ENA primary metagenome ERZ1370068 (study PRJEB38410, sample SAMEA6850437) | metagenome | study: Metagenomic assessment of the ecological functions of the soil: analysis of the soil microbiota associated with the...
GCTTCGGCGTCCCCGTCGCGTGGGACGGCGTCACTCTCATCTCCCAGGAGTGCGGCACCGACTACGACTCAACTATCTCGGAGCCAGACGCCGTGGCTGCCGATCTACGTCGCGGCCGGCTCGTTCGCGCTGCTCGATGCCTCGACCTTCACGGCTCGCCTGCCCTTCGCGCTCCTGGGCCTCCTCGCCGTGCCTTCGATGTATCTCCTGGCCCGGCGCGCTTCCGGGGATCGACTGACCGCGATGCTCGCCGCCGGCTCACTACTCCTGTCGGTGCCATTCCTCTTGCACGTGCGGCGGTGCCGGTACTATGCCGTGGCGATCCTTGCCGCGATCTGGCGCGTTCTACTTCTTCTTCCTTCTGCCGACGCGCCGCCGCCTCGCCGCCGCGGGTCTGGCCCTCTCGCTCACGGTCCTCCTGCATGCGAGCCACCTTCTGTTCTTCGGCGCCGTCGCCGGCCTGGCCTTGGCGGCGCTGGTCCTTGCGCCCAGGCGGCGGCGCTCGAATGGCTCGCCGCCGCCGTCGCGGGCACCGTCATCCGTGAATCTTCCGTGGCTCGGGTCCGGTGTCGAACAGACCGGCGGCCGGCTCCTGGCCCTGGCATCCGTGAGATCGTTCGTCTCGAATCTCGCAAGCCAGGGGCGCGCATCGAGCTGTACGCCTTTCCGGCGGTGCTCCTCGCCGTCGCGCGCTTGCCGTGGCCACACGCGCGCGGCCTGATGTGCGGTCGGTCGCGGTCCGCGCCTGCCTCGCGCTGGTCGCGTTCGCGCTGGGCCACATTCTGGTCGTCGCGACCGTGCCGTTCGTCTTCTTCCGGTACGCGATCACGCTCTTGCCCGTCTTCGCGCTTCCTCCAGGCCTGGGCCATCCGCGCGCTGGCCACGCGAAGTCGTGTGCTCGCCGCCGCGATCCTGCTCCTGGCGCTCCTGCCCGACCGGGCCGATCTGGTTCACGGCCGATTCTCGGTGACGCTCGCCCGGTACGGTCGACGAGATCACGCACCACGTTCCCGGTCCGATCGATGGGATCATCCGCCTTCTCGACGCCTCGGCGCGACCTGAGATCGGCTGTTCATCTCCTACGGCGACCTCCCGCTGCGCTTCTATACGCGCGACTGGAAATCCGCGGCGGTCAAGGCTGCCAGAGCCTCGCGGGCTGGCCGCCGCCCGACTGGGTGATCGTGCGGTACTTCTTCAGATTTCAGCCCGCAGCGCCGGCCGCGAAGCAAGACGCCGCGCGCACGCCCAGTATTTGAAGACCGGGATCTCGCAGTCCGCGTACCGCCGGATCGATCTGCCGGTCGTCGATACAATCTGGGAAAACATCCTCGAGCCGGACCGTCACTGTATTTCGTGACCCGGGCGACCGGCCGAAGATCACTCGTGTACGAGAAGGCCCGGCCCTGAGGTCGCGGCTTCCGGTCTGGCTCGCGGTCGCGACGGTGGTGACCGTGGCGGCCGCGATCAGGCTCCGGCTGCTCGACGTCCCGCTCGACCGCGACGAGGCGAAGTGACGCGTACTTCGGCCAGCTCCTGCTCGCGGGTGTCCCACCGTACGCCCAGGCCTACAACCTCAAGCTGCCGGGAATCTACGGCGTCTACGCCTTGATCCTGGCCGTCTTCGGCCAAACGCCCGCGGGGATCCGCACCGGCCTCATCCTGACGACCTCGGCCACCACGGTGGCCACGTATCTGCTCGGCGCCCGACTCGGCGGGTCGGCCCTGGGCGTCGCCGCCGCCGCCGTCTTCGCGGCCCTGTCGTTGAACCCGAAGATGCTCGGCATCGCCGCCTACGCTGAACATTTCGCGCTCCTGCCCGTCGTGGCGGGCGCCCTCGTTCTGTGGAGAGGCGGTCGCGAGCGGCGACCGATCAGCCTGCTCACCTGCGGAATCCTGTTCGGCCTCGGCTTGCTCATACGCCAGAGCGCGGCACTCTTCGTCATCGGCGCCGTCGCCTATCTGCTCGTGGCGCGTGGCGATGGCATCGCGGAACACCCTCGGGTCGGACGCCTCGGCGCCATCGCCGTTTTCTCGCAGGCGCCGCCGCGCCGCTGGCGCTCACCTGCCTGGCGCTCTGGGCCGCCGGGACTTTCCAAACCTTTTGGTTCTGGGTGTTCACGTACGCGCGCTACTACCAGGCCGACCCGGCGACGGGCTGGAGCAACCTCGTCCGCACGCTCGGCGCGGTGGCGCCGTCCACGTCGGTGGTGCTGTGCCCTCGCCGCCGTCGGCCTGGGTGCGGCCATCCGCGACCCGAATCGCGACCGGCGGACCTTCGTCGTCGCGTTCACCGCGTCCGCAGTCCTGGGAACAATGATGGGTCTGCAGTTCAGGCTCCACTACTTCTTACTGGCCGTTCCGGCCCTGGCCATGCTCTCCGGTATCGGACTGGTCGCGCTCGGCGGCCTGCTCGCCACCCAGCCGCCCCGCGCGCTCCGCTGGGCTCTGCCGTGCACCCTGGGCCTCGTCGCGCTCGCCCAGCCGCTCTACGCGTCGCGCGCCGTACTCTTCGAGCTCGGGCCGGGACAGATCTCGCGAGCCATCTACGGGCGGAACCCCTTCCCGGAGTCGGTGGAGGTCGCCCGCTACATTCGTGAGCACAGCGCCGCCGGCGATCGAGTCGCGGTCGTCGGATCGGAGCCGCAGATCTACTTCTATTCGGCCCGCCGATCGGCGACCGGCTACATCTACACGTATCCGCTGATGGAGCTGCAGCCCTATGCGCCGGCGATGCAGCGGGAGATGATCAAGGAGATCGAGGCCGCCGCGCCACGGTTCCTGGTCTTCGTCAGCGCGACCAGCTCGTGGATCGTGCGGCCGGGCTCCGATCGGGACGATCTTCGGCTGGTTCGAGGCCTATCAGCGCGGCTTCACACGGGTCGGTGTCGTAGACATCCCTCCACAGCAGGGAGACCGTGTATCGATGGGGTGACGCGGCGGCCGGCTACACACCACGGTCCGATGTCTGGCTGATGGTCTTCGAGCGGACACGCCCGCAATGAGCGGGACCGACGCCGTCGGCGTGACGGGAGGCGCCGGGGGTGCGGAGTCGCGGCGCGAATCGTGGTGGGTCTGGATCGTCGTGGCCCTCATCCTCGGCGCGGTCGCGATGATCCGTGTCCGGCTGCTGGACGTGCCGCTCAACCGCGACGAGGGCGAGTACGCGTACTTCGGCCAGCTCCTGCTGCAGGGTATTCCGCCGTACGCGAGCGCTTACAACTTCAAGCTGCCCGGCATCTACGTCGCGTACGCCGCCATACTCGCCGTGCTCGGCCAGACGCCGGCGGCGATCCATGTCGGACTCCTCATCGTGAACGCGGTCTCGATCGTGCTGATGTTCCTGGTGGCGCGCCGCCTGATCGGCACGCTCGGCGGCCTCGCGAGCAGCGCGACGTACGCAGCGCTCACTTTGAGCCCGCGGCTCTTCTCGCCATCGGCCTACGCCGAGCACTTCGTGGTCGTGCCCGTGCTCCTCGGCGTGCTGGTACTCACCCGAACGAGCCGGCGCGCGAGGCTGATCACCCTGTTCGGCGCGGGAGCCCTCTTCGGCGCAGCATTTCTGGTGAAGCAGAGCGGCGGCGTCTTCGCCCTGTTCGGTCTCGTGTCCATCCTGGTCGGCGTTCAGAACGACCGCCGTCGGAAGACGATCGCCGCCGGGGTGTTCGTGGCCGGTACCTTGGCGCCCTACGCGGCGCTTTGTCTTGTCATGCTATTCACGGGCGCGTTCGGCGCTTTCTGGTTCTGGACCGTCACGTACGCGTACTACTACGGAACCGGCGAGTCGGTGGCTCGCGGCGCGGGCAACCTGTGGGCGGCGCTCGGCTCGATCCTGCCGACCTGCTACCTCGCGGCGGCGCTCTCCGCGCTCGGCGTCTCGGCAGTTGTCTGGGATCGTGCTGCGCGCGCCCGCTTCACCCCGATCGGCGTGCTCCTGCTCTGCGGCGTCATCGCGACCTCGGCGGGGCTCTACTTCCGTAACCAGTACTTCATCCTCGTGCTTCCCGCCGTCGCGCTCCTCGCGGGTGTCGCCGTCGACACGGTCACGCGGCACCTCGCCGCCGACGGCAGTCCGGTGAAGCGCGCCGCCGTCGCGACCGCCTTGGCCGCGATCCCGCTCCTCCATCTCATCTATCTGGAGCGCGCGATCCTCTTCACGGCCACGCCACTGCAGGTGGGCCGTGCTCTATACGGTATGAACCCGTTTCCCGAGGCGATCGAGATCGGGCGGTATCTTCGGGATAGGACGTCGGCCGGCGATCGCATCGCCATCGTCGGCTCCGAGCCCGAGATCTACTTCTATTCGCAGCGGCGCGGTGCGACCGGATACGTCTACACCTATCCGTTGATGGAGCCCCAGCCGTACGCGGTCTCGATGCAGAGAGAGATGATCCGCGAGATCGAGGCGGTGGAGCCGCGCTTCGTGGTCTTCGTGCGGGTCTGGTCCTCGTGGCTCGTCCGCCCGGAATCGGACCAGACGATCTTTCGCTGGTTCGACGAATACCAGAAGCGATTCCAGCGGGTCGGCGTCGTCGACATGCTCTCGCCCGGGCAGACGCGCTATCTTTGGGGCGAAGCGGCCGCGGCCTACGCGCCCGTCACGGATCGCTGGATCGCCGTCTACGAGCGTCGCGGGGCGGCGGCCGCCCATGAAAGGACCCGGCCATGAGAAGTGAAGGCTTGACCTTCGAGCAGCACGATGTCGGCGCCACGTTCCGAACGCTCAGCCGGACGGTATCCGAGACCGACATCGTGACCTTCGTCAACCTGTGCGGGTTCACCGAGCCCCTGTTCATGGACATGGAGTACGTCGCGCGCGAGTCCGTGTTCAAGCGCCGTGCGGCGCCCGGAGCCCTGACCTTCGCGCTCTCCGAGGGGCTGATCATGCAGACCGGGCTCATCCACGGCACTGGGATGGCCTACCTCGGCGGTGAGATGCGCCTGACAGCGCCGGTGCTCGAGGGCGACACGCTGACCGTCGAGATCAAGGTCACCGACAAGCGCGAGACGAAGAAGGCCGACCGCGGCATCGTGACGTATCTCCATCGCGTCCTGAACCAGCGCGGTGAGCAGGTGCTCGAGGCTCGCGTGCAGCGGATGATCCGGCGCGGCGAGGCGCGGTAGTGGACGCCAGAATCGTCCAGATCAGCGTCTCGCCCGGTGGAGTTCCGAAAACGGCGATTCCCACGGCGTGGGTAACGACGGAGGGGCTCGAGGGCGACTCGCACCGTTACCGGCACCACGGGGGACAGGAGCGCGCCGTCTGTCTCTACTCGATCGAGGCGATCGAGTGGCTGCGGACCGAGGGCCATTCGATCGCTCCCGGCAGCATCGGCGAGAACGTGACGGTGAAAGGGCTCGATTGGTCCGCCGTCGTGCCGGGCCGCCGCGTGCGCCTCGGAGAGCGCGTCCTGCTCGAGGTGACGCGCTACACGACTCCGTGTCAGACCATCAGAGGCGTCTTCAAGGGCGGCGACATCGCTCGCGTGTCCCAGAAGACCCACCCCGGCTGGAGCCGTGTCTACGCGCGGGTGCTCGTCGAGGGCCTGATACGTCGGAACGATCCGGTACGCCTGCTCGACGCGGTCCAGGCCGCCGAGCTCCAGTGCCGCCGCACCCCGGTGAGCCGGCGAGCGTCCGTCGTCATCATCGGCGGCGGTGTCAGTGGCGTGCTCGATCGCCTTTCATCTCGCCGCGGCCGGCGTCCGCGACGTCCTCCTGCTCGAGCGACGGACACTGGCGTCCGGCGGTACGGGCCGATCGGTCGGCATCGTCCGCCAGCTCTATCCGACGAAAGAGACCAGCCAGATGGTGGTGCGCTCGCTCGGCGTGTTCCAGCGCTTCCGCGAAGCGGTCGGCGGCGACCGGGCTACGTCGCGTGCGGCGCGCTGATCGGCGTGTCGGCGGCGATGCGGCCGGAAGCTCGAAGCGACCGTCGCGCTCCAGCGGTCTGTCGGCGTTCGCGCCGAGGTGCTGGAGCCGAGCGATCTCGTCCGCGTCGAGCCGCGGATCGATCCCGAGAATCTCGGCGCGATCCTTTACGAGCCCGACTCGGGCTACGGCGATCCCACCGCGGTGACGAACGGCTACGCGGACGCGGCGCGCCGCAGCGGCGTGCGCATCGAGCAGGGTGTCGAGGTGGTGGCGATTCGCAGCGCGGCGGGCCGCGTCACCGGCGTCGACACCGCGTCGGGCGAGCGCATCGACGCACCAGTGGTCGTCAACGCGGCGGGACTCTGGTCGCCGGCCGTCGCACACCTGGCCGGCATCGCGCTGCCGATCGTGATCGGTCGACATCCAGTCTTCGTCGTCGAGCGCGACGCCTCCTTCGGCGCCCGCACCTCGTCTATCTCGACCTCGCGGGCGGGAGCTACGCGCGGCCCGAGACCGGCGGACTCACCCTCACCGGCTCGCTCACCGACGACGAGACACAGCATCCGATGGAGCCCGAGCTGCTCGGTGCCGACGTCGGCCTCGATGAAGCGACCGAGGTTCTCGAGCGCACGGGCCGGGCCATTCCACGCCTGGCGGAGGCGCGCTACCGCCGTGGCTGGGCCGGCGCCTTCGACATCACGCCCGACTGGATGCCGATTCTCGACGAGTCGCCGCTGCGCGGCTTCTGGATCGCGGCCGGCATGAGCGGGCACGGCTTCAAGCTGTCGCCGGCGGTCGGCGAGATGATGGCGGCGCTGATCACCGGGGCCACGCCGCCGGTCGATCCGGCGCCGTTCGCGTTCGGGCGCTTCGACGCGAAGGGGCCGAGCGGCACCTTCGTCGCGTCCTACCTCAGCTGAGCCGCGGCGGCGTGCGTCAGCGCGCCACCGGCAGCTCGACGGTGAACGTCGTGCCGGCGCCTTCGACGCTCTCGACGCGAATCCTGCCTCCGACCGACTCCACGATGGTCTTGGTGATCGCCAGTCCGAGGCCCGTTCCGGCGATCTCGCGAGTGGCCTTGCTCTGGACCCGGTAGAACTTGTCGAACACGTGAGGCAGGTCGCGGGCGGGAATCCCCAGGCCCGTATCCGACACGCGGATCGTCACGGTCTCGCGCGCCGTCGCCGCCGGCCGAGAACGCGGCCGAGACCGTGACCCGCCCGCCCGACGGGCGTGTACTTGATGCCGTTGTCGATGAGATTGACCAGCGCCTGCCTGATTCGAATCGGCGCGGCGATGACGATCGCGCGCTCGGGAAGATCGGCGCGCAGATCGATCGTCTTCCGCTCGGCGTTGGGCCCGACGAGCCGCAGCGCCTCCTCCGCGACCGGCACCACGTCCATCGGCTCACGGGCCGCGTCGAGCCCAGCCTCGATCTTGCCGATGTCGAGAAGGTCGGTCACGAGATCGGCCATATGCTGGGCCGTGTCGCGGATGTCGTGGCAGTGCTTCTCGAAGTTCGGATCGGCCGGGCCGGCCATGCGCATCAGGTCCGCGAGCCCCGCGATGACCGTGATCGGGCTCTTGAGGTCGTGCGAAACGGTGTTGATGAAGTCGTTCTTCATCTGCTCGAGGTTTTTCAGAAGCGAGATGTCGCGAAGCACGACGGCCAGCCCCACGGGCTCACCGAATGGCGTGACGACCTGGACCATGCTCGCCTGCGCGATGCGGCCGTCGGGCAGCGGCAGCTCCGAGATGCCGGGCTTACCCTTCACGAACAGCTCACGCAGCGGGCCGTAGTCGACGACCTCGAGCAGTGGGCGACCCTCGATGACATCCGGCGTCAAGTCCAGCATCTGGCGAACAGCCCCGTTCGCCAGCAGTACGAGACCGCCCAGGTTCATCGCGAGCACGGCGTCCGCGGTGCTGCCGAGCACCCCCAGCATCGTCATCCGCTCGTCGGCGAGAGTCTGATAAGCCTGGGACGTCTCGAGCGCGGCCGAGAGCCCCGCCGCCAGCAGGGTCGCCACCTGCGCGTCGTCGTCCCCGTACGTGACCGGCGGTCGGCTCGCGAACAGCAAGGCACCGAAGACGTCGAGTCCCCGACGGATCGGAACCACCAATGTCGCGCGCAGCCCCGCCGAGATCAGTACCCCCTCGAGATCGTGGACGCCGTCGCGAACGAGCGCCAGATCGTCGATTCGCTGCGGCTGTCCCGTGGTCATCGCGCGTCCCGGCAGCCCCTCGTAGAGCGAGAAGCCGCGTAAGCTCACGGCGCCGGCGTCGAGGCCGGCGAGCGTGTGCACGAGATAGCTGCCCTTCTCGGGATCCGCGAGGCACACCGCGAGGTAGTCGTGCGGCACCGCACTTCCCGCGTGGTCGCCGAGCGTCTGAAAGAAGTGGGTGGGAATCGGCGAACGGAACAGCTCGATGAGGATCTCGCTGAGCCGTTTGAGGCGCTCGGCCTGACTCATATCCGCACGGGGGTCCCGCCGCAGCGGGTTCGCGCCAGCTGGGCGAGCTCGGCACCGCTCGGGACTGGATCGATCGGGCCGACGACCGTGACGTTGCGGATCACGCCCTGCTTGTCGATCAGGAACATGCCCTGCTCGTGCGCCGTCATCGCGTGATGGTGGAGTCGGCGCACGAAGTTCCGGTTCATGACGTCGAAGAACGCGCCGCGCGTCTGGTTGACGCTGTCCCCGTGCGTGAACGCGTGGGCGAAGCTCACCACCGCCGTACGAGTCGCCTCGAGCACGCCTCGGTCGCCGAGGCCGTAGACCGCAAAGAGCCGCTTGTCGGGATCGCACACGAACGGGAACGGGAGCGGCGACGAAAGCCGAAATAGCGGCGCGCGCTCTCCAGGAGATTCGGCGCGACCTGGATCACCTCGGTCTCAGCGGTCTGGAGCTCCGCGTAGTTGCTGCGGATTCCGTCCGTGTAGATGCGGCAGAAAGGGCACGTGAACCCGCGTGAGAACCAGACGATCACGTTCCGGCGCTCGCGGTAGGACGCGAGATCGACCATGGGTCCGCAGACCGATGGCAGCGAGAAGCTGGGCGCTCGCTCGCCGACGGCGGGATGCTGGGATGCCTGCTCAACGGACGTCAGAGTCGCCATGCTCTCCGGCCTCGCGGACCTCTTTCCGCACGTATCATCGAGGCAAGAGCTATACCAATGCTAAGTCCATGTTTTAGCTCACATTATTGCGCCTATGAAAGCTCCTCCTGATCGGCTATTTCCGGCCGGGATGGCCAGGAATGAGCCAGCCGCCGGCGAGCGCCTATCGCGCGATGCCGTTTTGCTGAAAGTATCGCTCGGCGCCCGGGTGGAGCGGCAGCGCCATCCCGCTGGAGCGCCGTGTGCAACGTCAGATGGCGGGCGGCGGGATGCGAGCTCTGAAACTGAGGAAGGTTGTCGAAGACGGCTTTTGTCAGGGAGTAGACCAGCTCGTCGGCCACGCTCGAGCGGGCAACCAGAATCGCCATCACCCCGGCCGACGTGACGTCATGCTCCAACCCCGGGTAGCTATTCGCCGGAATTTTCTCGACCGTATAGAACGGATACGACCGGCGGAGCGCGTCGCCGGCGGAATCACCGATACCGACGAGCGTGAGCTTGCCGGACGTCATCGCGTCCGCGATGAGCGGTGAGCCGAGCGCCGTCGACACGAACACGGCATCGACGGTTCCCGCCTTCAGCTGGTCGAAGGCCGCCGTCCGGCCGATCGGCTGCGTCGTGCGGAGGTCGGTTTCGCGAATGCCGTGCGCCTTCAGAACCTGGAGCGCGTTCTGCTCCGCGCCGCTACCCGGAGCGCCCAGCACGACCCGCTTGCCCTTGAGATCGCGAATCGACCGCACGTCCGCCGATCTTCTCGCAATGACGTGAACGATCTCGGGATACACGCTGAAGACCCCGGCCATGTTCTTCACCGGCTTGCCGGCGAACGCGTCGAGCGTGATGCCGTTGAAGGGCGTAGTACGCGACGTCGTTCTGCAGGAGCGCGAAATCGGCTTCGCCCGACTTGAGGAGCTGGACGTTGGCGATCGAGCCCGCCGACGATTCGACGGCGACCAAAAAGTTGAGATCGCGTGAGTCCGACGTGATGCGCGAGATCGCGCCGGCGATTGGATAGTACGCGCCGTCGACCGAGCCCGACGCCATGATGACGGACCGCCGAGGCTGGGCCGAGAGCGTGCTCGAAAATACCGTTGCCGAGACGAAAGGGCGCCGACTCCCAGAGCGAGAACGCTTTTCAAAATCCCCGCTCTGGGAGTCACAGCCTCATGGTACCGCGCTGTCGAAATTGGCCATGGACAGTCTGGCAAGAAGCTAGCCATCCCTGTCAGCGTCTCGTCGCCGGGTACCGGCTGGCACCGGTTTTCGTTCTCACGAGACTATGGCTTCGGTGCATCATAAGGATCAACCACTTGCGGCCGCGGTTCTCGACTGCCCGCCAGGGATTGCGTCGTCGAGGCCGCTGGCTCGTAATCGATTGCACGCTAGATCGGCCGCAGAGAAGGGAGAGAATTCGTCTTGCCGCCTTCCACGGACGCCGCGTCGCCCCCTCGAAGTACGCGGCAAACGTCCGGGCAGGACCTTGCCCGCCCCGAAGTGCTCGGTGCGTGATGCCCGTCTACAACGAGGGCGCGGTAATCGCCGAGGTCGTGACCACATGGATCCAGGAGGCACTCGAGCGCCTTGAGTACTCGACTACGAGTTCCTCGCATACGACGGATGGCTCACGAGACGAGACAGGACGCATCCTGGAAGCGGCTCGCCGGGCAACAGCAGGGGCCTCATGGTCACGCGGAAGGCGAATTCGGGGCATGGGCCGACGATTCTCCGCGGCTATCGCGAGGCGAGAGCGGCGAATGGGTCTTCCAGGTCGATAGCGACGACGAGATGGGCCCGGAGCACTTTCGCGGGGCTGTGGAAGTACCGCGACGACTACGACCACCGCCCCGATCGGCCGCCGCCAGCATCGCGACTCGCCGCTCACGCTCGCCGGCTCATCACCGCCCTGTCGCGGGCCACCGTGTGGACGCTGTTCGGACATGCCGTGACAGACGTCAACGCACCGTATCGGCTGATCCGTCAGTCCTCGTTGGTCGAGATCCTGTCGATGATCCGCGGGCGACGTTCGCGCCGAACGTGATCATTTCGGGGCTCGCTGCCCGCGGCGGATGGCGCGTGCGCGAGGTGTGAGTTCCGCACCGCTGGGCGACGGACGGGGACGGTCTCGATCGTCAAATGGCGCCTCTGGAAGGCCGCGGCTCGCGCGCTCGGTCCGAAAACCGGCGTGTCGGCGTCGCGCTTCGCGCCCGGAGCCGGCGGTGGCGTTGGACGCAAAGATCCAGGTCGCGTCCTGATCCTGGGGGCTGGACCGACGGGGCTCGGCGCTGCCCATCGATTCCAGCAGCTCGGCTTCGACAACTTTCACCTCCTCGAAGCGGCGCCCTCTCCCGGTGGTCTGGCGACGAGCGTCGTGGACGAGCAGGGCTTCACCTGGGACCTCGGCGGCCACGTGCGGTTCAGCCTCTACGCGTACCGACGGCGCCGTCCTCGATGCCGCCCGCGGCAAGCGAATGGCTTTGGCACGAACGCGAGTCGTGGGTGTGGATTAGAGGGGCGCTTCGTTCCGTACCCGTTCCAGAACAACATTTCACCGGCTCGACCGCGAAGACATGGGTCCGCTGCGGGGCTCGAACGCGCCGCCGAGACGCGTCCGGACGATACCGGCCGCCCACTTCGGCGACTGGATCCATGACGTTCGGCGAGGGTATCGGGCGGCTCCTTCCTGTATCCCTGCCAACTTCAAGGTCTGGGGCGTGCCGCCGGGAGCGAATGGGCGTCTCGTGGATGGGGCGAGCGCGTCGCGGTCCCGGACATTCAGCGCATTCGACAAAAACATTGCCGAAGGTCACGACGACGTCTCGTGGGGGCCGAACAATCGATTTCGCTTTCCCAAGCGCGGGGGCACGGGCGAGATCTGGCGGCGCGTGGCGAGTTTCATCCACGCGCCAGAGCATCTCGCTCTTCGACCACCGCATGGCTCGCGTCGACACCGACGGGCGGACCGCGACGCTCAGGCCGACGGGCGGAGACGATGCGATACGACGCGCCGGATCACGTCCGCGCCGCTCGACCTTTCGCTCGTCGAGTCGTGCGACGGCCTGACATGGACGCGCGGCGAGCCGCGCGAACACTCGTTCACAGCTTCTTCGGTACCAACATCGTGGGCGCGCTAGAGCCGACGCCCAACGGCCCGATGCCCACCGAGTTCGAGGCGCAAGTGCTGGATGTACTTTCCCGAAGATCACAACCCCTACTATCGGGTGACCGTCTTCCTCGAACTACTCACCCGCTCACGTCCCGGACGCCGAGCTGTCACTTCTCGCTGCTGATGGCCGAGGTGTGCGAGCTCGCCCTCACAAGCCCGTCGACGGCCTCGCTTCGGGATTTGGGGCGCGGTGGCAGCGATGCGAAAGGATCGGCTTGATCGGCGCCGTGACAACGACGTCGTGCGCGTGGCATCACCTGGCGCGTCGAGCACGGCTATCCCACTCCGTTTTCGCGGCCGCGACGAGGTGCTCGACCATCTGATCCCCGCGCCTCGACCGTCCGAATCTACTCGCGCGGGCGCTTCGGAGGCTGGAAATACGAAGTTGCGAACCAGGACCACAAGTTTCATGCAGGGCGTGGAGCTGGCTTGACCGACTTGCCGCAGACAAGCCCGAAACGACCTACTTCTGATCCGAACCGCGCCAACTCCGGCGCATTTCTTCAACGCGCCGCGAAAGCGCCCCTCCCGAGAGACCGCCGTCGTCATCATCGCGCTCGGCGCGCTGGCGCTGCTCATCGCCGCGCGCGGCTGCACACCTATCATGAGCCGCTCGAGCGCGACGATTCATCATTGCACCAGCCGCGGTGGGATCGGCCCGCGCAGATGCCTCGTCGGGCGCTCGCTGTACTCCGACATGCGGGATCACAAGCCGCCCGCTGTGCACATCACCGGCGCGATCTCGATTCTCCCCGTGGGCCACGGCCCGGAGGCGATCTACCTGATCAACGTCGCGGCGGCTGTAGCAATACGTAACTGAACGAAGTACAA
>ERZ1370068.7523-contig-6434_pt1 | contig 12984 bp, 18 predicted proteins | sample MGYA00561227_ERZ1370068 | MGnify/ENA primary metagenome ERZ1370068 (study PRJEB38410, sample SAMEA6850437) | metagenome | study: Metagenomic assessment of the ecological functions of the soil: analysis of the soil microbiota associated with the...
AGTTACGTATTGCTGATTACACCGCAGATGAGTAGCCCCTTCCATCCGTGGCAAAGTCTCCAACGCCGTTTTTATCTTAACGCCGCGTGCACCGAGAGAGAAGGAAGGGTGGATGAAGATTTCGTCCGGCGTCTTATCGAATACCTGGAAGCATTCCCCGGGGCTTCAAGGTCATGTTACTCGCCTTCGACTTTCACTACGACGACGCCGGCATCAAGCACGAGGAGTCAAGCGCGTTTTCCGTCCCCGATCGCTACGCTGCCGAGCTAGCGCACCGTTTCCCGATCGGTGCGAATGGATATGCTCGGTGCATCCGGCTCGTTCCGACGCGGTGGAGGCGCTCGATTGGGCGGCCAAGCGGGAGCGCCCGCGCGGTGAAGTGGTTGCCGTCGGCTATGGGAATAGACCCGGCGTCGGTAAAATACGATGGTTTTTACGAGGCGCTCGTGCGCTTGAATCTGCCACTGCTGAACCATAGCGGTGAAGAGAAGGCGGTGCAGGGCGCAAAAATGGAAGAGTTCAATAATCCGTTACGATTGCGCCGCCCGTTAGATCACGGCGTGCGCGTTATCGTCGCGCACTGCGCGTCGCTCGGTGAAAACGCCGATATCGATCGTGGACCCAACGGACCGCAAACGGATGCCTTTGGTTTATTCTCGCGTTTGATGGATGAGCCACAATACGAAGGGCGATTGTACGGCGACATTTCGGCTGTCACTCAAGCGAACCGTGTCGGCCGGCCTCTGGAGATTCTTATGGCCCGAAGCGACTGGCAAGGGCGGCTGATATATGGGTCAGACTATCCGCTTCCAGGAGTCATACCACTCTTCTCCATGCGGCTGTTCGTGGAACAGAGTTATTTGACGAGCTCACAAGCCACGGTGATATCCGAGATTAGACGTTATAATCCGCTGCTGTTCGATTTTGTACTCAAGCGCAGCCTGGTAAAGAACGGGCAGAGCTTCGCGCCGATCGTCTTCGAGTCGCGTCGCATATTCGATCGCAAGCCAATTACAACGAGCTGATCGCCGTGGACCCGGCTAAGAACGTTCCGGTCATCATTGACGCGTGGCCATATCTTCAAGAATTTTTCGCTCCATGTATTGTACATCGTCGGATCAACCGCAAGCTTTTACGCGTCACCCTCTGCTTGCAAGCACGTATCGAGATGAGCTAGGGTCATGCCTCATCAAGTCATAGAGGAGAAAACATGTATACACGAATGCTGATACCGTTGGACGGTTCCAAGCTGGCCGAAAATGTGCTGCCCTACGCCCGCACCTTGGCTGGAGCGATGGATCTCCGTATCGAGCTGTTGAGCGTGGTGGATACGATGGATTTCGCCCGGACGACGCATGCGGGTCATGTGCGTGACTTTGACCCGATTATTGAAGCGGCGGTGCGGGAGGGCGAGCAATACCTCGAGAATGTCGCCCGCTCTTTCACCGGGAGCACTGTTAACTGTGTCGTGGAACAGGGACAAGCGGACCAGATCATCATCGACAAAGCCGCTGGCGACAAGAAACTTTGATCGGCATGGCCACGCGCGGGCGCTCGGGGATCCATCGGTGGCTGATGGGCAGTGTCGCCGAGAAGGTGCTGCGCGGGGCCACCAATCCACTTTTACTCGTGCGCGGGGATGAAGAGGGAAAGAGCGATGGTGCAGCGACCTTGAAGAGCATTATGGTGCCGCTAGACGGCTCCAAGCTGGCTGAGGCGTTCTGCCGCGTGCTATAGACCTTGCAAAGAAGCTAGGTCTCGAAATCGTTCTCACGCGCGCGTATCAGCTTCCGTTGTCTGCCTACCCTGGAGCAGACACTGCCTACATCCCGAACCAAGACGCGTTCCTGACCGCGGTCAGAGGGGAAGCCGGCGCTTACCTGGAGGCGAAGGTCAATGAGATTAGAGGAAACGGTATCGAGAAGGTCTCCTTCATTTTGTTGGTAGGCTCCGGAGCCGACGAGATCATCGACTTGGCGCGCACAACACCGGACAATTTGATCGCCATGTGCACTCACGGGCGCTCCGGGGTAAAGCGTTGGGCGTTGGGAAGCGTAACCGAAAAGGTCGTGCGTCACTCGGGCGATCCGGTTTTGGTTGTCAGGGCCGAGTGAGGCCAGTGTCGAGTGATGAGTGTCGAGGAAGAGGGATTTTCCCCTCGACACCCGACCCTCGACCCCCTCGTTTTGTTTCGGGATTTTCGCCGCTAACGATCTAAATGAACACATAAGACGGAGGTAAAAGATGATTGAAAGTCGAGCAAAGAAGGTTTTTGTTTGTTATCATTGCATCGCTGTCGATAGGCGCATTCGGTGCCTCGTCGTGTGATAAAGGGACGGGATCTCAGAAAACCGATCCCCAAGCCGACAAGCGAGCGACTGATTGAAAGCCGCAAAGAGCAGCAACAAAAAGAGGAGAGTTGAGAGATGCGGTAAAGTCGGGAGCCAGCGAGGAGGATATCAATCAGTTGCAAAAAAACGTTAAAGAGGGACAGAAAGCCATCGTCCAGGATAAGAAAAGATATCCGTGAAGATCGGCTGGGAACAGGAAAGGACCAAACCAAACAAAGCAGCGATCCTGCCAAGGACGCCAAATAGTCCGTTCGCCATATCAATAGGCGTCCCCTAATACAACAACTGCTGCAGGACTGCGCGACCAATACGCTGAGTTGTAGTTAGCCGCATCTCGATCGGTGCGGCAGCCCCGTCCAATCACGTAATCCGATCCGCGTGAAGTGCGAAAGATGCGCCCAAGCGCCGACCGCGATCCTGCTCAGATGCATCCGTCTCTGTTGACTAAGGAATTTGGAACCGTGAATCGGTGTAAACCCTGATAGACTTCGTACAGTTAGCCGATGATTAAAGTTGATGGTCGGCTAAAAAAGATGGTGGCCTTGATTCATCAGTGAAACCGTTTACCTCTCTGAAAATCGGCGCGGCGATACTGCTTCCACCTTCAATTCCTTACTTCGCCCTCTACACTAAACTATTGGCGGTGTAAGTGTCTCATTCATATTGGCAGAGAAGGTCACCCTGTTGTATTTCAATAGTAGCCTTCACCCATATCAGCAGCGAATGACAGTAAAGTCAGTTACCACCTTTGTGACCCCTGGGATACGTTTGACTAGCCGCACGATTTCCTCCTCTGGCACCGAATATGCGAAAACTCCTGATACATGGACTTCTCCTTTCTCTACCTTCACCGTGATTCCTAAATTTCGAAAACTCGTGAGACATTACCAGTGCGGCTTGTACCTGGCTAGCAATGGCTAAATTTTCAAAATCCTGCTCGAGAGGCGGCGGTGGGCTGATACCGTTCCAATCGCGCAGCCTCAACAATGACCCGTGTTACGCCTTCTATCCCCACTTGGGCCACATTGAGAGCCAGATCGTATCGCGTTATGTCCCGCCAATCGGTCCCAAACAATGCCACGAGCCTCCGAGTACGGGCTTCGTCCACGTGGTCGATGTAGCGCCGTGCCTTCGCCTCATCAAGCCCTTGTTGGGACTGAACCTGTTTGATGCGGAATTCTAGAGGGGCCGTAAGCAACACTTTCAGTACATGGCGGATCCCAGGCAAAAGCTCATGGCCGATGTGTCCGTGGTAAACGATGTTACCTCCTTGTGCCACCTCACACATGGCTGCTTGGAGGGCAATCCGATAAGGGCGCATATTCTGTAACCAGCGCTCCCACCAGTGCGGGTCTTTTTCAAGTATCTCATTGAGCTTGGCCTCGGATATGCCACAACTTCGACTAGCTTCAATGAGTACCTCCCGGCTTACGCATCGGTAACCTAGAGCTTGGGCAACCCCTTTTGCAATCTCCTCGCCGGCTGTGAATGCACCTCGGTAGATTGTGATGATAGGCATACCTTTACCCTCCTTCTCCGGATTCCAGGCCCACCGGTCTCGGATGCTAGAATCTCAGAATACGAATACGCGTCCGCAGAGAAAACCCGAACTTACCAAATATCAATACTGTCCGGCTTAACGAAACACCAGCACGGGTATCTTGGTATGGGTTAAAACTTTGTGGGTCTCGCTGCCGATCAGCAGACCCTGCAGACCCCTTCTACCATGGGACGCCATCATGATGAGATCGCATCCCTTTTTCTCGGCGGCTTTGATAATCATCTCATAGGGATGACTTGAGGTTACATAATCGGTGTCACAGCTCACACCCGCCTTTTCCGCCGCCTTTTTAATGACGCCCAGGAATTGCTCGGCCTGACCTTTAGATTGCCTTTCGTACTGCTCCTTCGTATCCCCTAGTCTCTCCATCTGAAGGGTGAAGACATGGAATGGCAGGATTACATGAAAGCCTGTCACCTTGGCGTTGATGCTTTTGGCGAACTGTATTCCTTTTGGATCGCAGCTTCCGATAGTTCGGAGCCATCGGTAGGCAGTAGGATATGTTTGAACATAGTTACCTCCTTTGTTACGGCAAATTCTCACCTTCCCAAATTTTGGAGATAAACGTTGATGAGATCAGTGACCAAGCACGATAGATAATTAAGGAGCACATCGGTATGCGAGGCGCTCCGCCAATAAAGTCGAGTTAAGGAAAGCGTCCACCGCATCTTCAGTTCATCAATGATCCTCCTGAGCCGCTGCCGTCTCCGGCGGTTTGGTTCCGTTTGAAGTTCTCTCTCCAAGTCCTCGATGGTCGCCGCACATAATCTCTTTTCTTCATCAACAAGGAATAAGAGTGGGAGAGGCGCTCCCTATGCAGTACCAGCCAAAACGCGGTGAACGGGATTGCCGTCCGGCGGTTCTATCGATGGTCTTGTCTTTTTACTACGAGGAGTGAGAGGGATTTAACAACGGTGGCAAAATTTTCACAGCCCATAATCGGTCCTCCTTTATATCCGAGTACACGATCAAGGGTGCTTAACTATGCGTGTAAGGCCATATTTATCATTACCCTGCTGGTAGTCAAGCTATTGTCACGACATCTCGTACACGTTGTTGACAGTCACTTCGCACAGTGGTATTGCGATGCTGTCGAAGGGATCACAGCCCATCCATCCTTGATAGACTTTCCAGCTCGGACAGAGCTTCATCATCTCCGATAGAGCAAGCTTAGGTTAGTGGTCTTTGAGAGGAACGAAGTGTGTTCCTCGGGCGAAGATAAATGAGTCATCAAAGCCGGTCGCACTTGCGGTTGTGCGGCAAGAGTGTACCGTCCGGACTCCATCAGCAAGCCATCCCCTATCGGACAAGGAGCTAAGCTAAGAGCATCCGCCAAAGCCTACATGAACCGCGCCGAAGAACTCTTCAGCCGGATCGAATAGGAGCCAAAAATGGACATGCAGCCTGGCGTCTGCGTAATTGACTTATTTGGCATGAGCTATGACGGGACTTTGCCGAGTATTGTGTTTGCCTGCGATGAGATTTGGTTTGGACTTTTGCGGTTGCACCGCCAAATCCTCCCAACCTAGAGTCTGCCGGTCGTCCGGAGGGGCGGCATTGTCTCTCTCTTTGAAAGCCGTGAGCGTGTCCTCCGATGCTTCGGGTGACCGTTCGCACTTGTCAGTGAGAGAGGTTGCCGACGCGGCAGAACGGGCTTCGCTTAGGAATGAGAAGGCAGCCTAACAGAACGGATCACAGAAGCTGAAAACGCGGCCGCCGCCTATGGCGACAAAGGATTACTATCTGATTCTTGGCGTTTCACGCCGGGAAAATTTGCGCAGCGTGCAGGAGGCCTTTCGGGAATTGGCCAAGAGATACCACCCCGATCGGGCCGGTCCCCAAGGAACCCGTATATTCCAAGACTTACGGGAAGCCTACGAAGTTCTATCCAATCCCGAAAAAGGAAACTCTACAACCATAAGCTTGAGCAAGACGAAATAAAAACACATTCGCGGCCGGAACCGATCTTTTCCCGCCCCCATCCAGGCCGGAGGCGCTGGTCCCGCAGCCTATGTCGCTGTTACATGACTTTGAAACCATCCGTCCATCATTTGAGCCGTTGTTTGAGCGCTTTCTGAGAAACTTTACAGGGGAAAGAGTTCCGAAAAGTGAGCGGCTCGAAAGTTTAAATGTTGAAGTGATTCTTTCTCCTGAGGAAGCGGCCAGAGGGTGTCGTTGTTCCCATCGCCGTTCCGGTGTTTTATACCTGTCCCCAGTGCGGCGGTTCGGGACGTGATTGGCTTTTTCCCTGTATTGATTGCAATGCCCAAGGAATGATTTGAACAAGAGGCAACGGTCAGCTTCCGGATTCCGCCCATGACTCCCGACAGAGCCGTCATTGAAATGCCCATCCACGGATTGGGTATCCATAATTTTTATCTCCGTCTCCACATCCGGATTTCGCGGTAAGCTCGGGCCCCTGGCATCTCACGACTTCGCACAGCCTGCCGCTGATGAACTCGACGGAGGAAACGAAATAAGTCATGAAATGCGGAAAGGGTATTCCGGCGCCGGCAAGGGTTTCATACATCCGGCGGGTGTGGCTGGCGACGAAAGAGCTTGTTACCTCCCGAAATGGCGAAAAACGTGACACGCCGTGATTAAGTTCCCTACATCTAAACAAAAGCTTTAAAAGGAGGGCTAATTATGGAACTAGTAAGATGGGATCAGGTTGAGGGTGTAAACAGATTTCAGTCCCGGATCAACGAGCTATTCGAAGACACGTTCGGTCGGACACGGGCGCAACAGAGTGCTGCCACTGGAGTCTGGTATCCTCCCGTGGACATTCTTGAAAGTAAGGATTCGTATCTCATTCGCGCCGAGTTACCCGGAATGAGAATCGAGGACCTCAAAACGGAAGTGAACGAAGGGATATTGACACTCAGTGGCGAGAGAAAGTTTGACGAGCCGGCCAATGGGGTCGAGTACCACCGGGTCGAGCGGGTTGCAGGTAAATTTTCTCGATCCTTCTACCTGCCGCAAACCGTGAAACACGATGACATCAAAGCAACCTATCGCGACGGAATACTTGAAGTAAAAGTTCCCAAAGCCGATGAGGCCAAGCCAAGACAGATCGCTATAAGCCTGAACTGATTCATCGCAAAGCGGCCAAACAGCAACCAAAGGGGAAGCCAAGCGCTTCCCCTTTTACATTCTCCGTCACGCCGCCAAATGCACGAACCTTCGTAATTGGCTGAACAGTACGAACAAAAACGGGACAGGTTACTTTTGCTCTCTGCTCTCGGTCTCCCGCACGGGCGCAACCTTGCTTCGAGTCTGAACAGTCGTGCCATCACTCCCTGCGACTCTATCTTCCCAAAAGGTCTCGGCCTATTTACACATTGACGAAGCAAATAATCAAAAATGTCTGCCTGACACCGTAGATCCAAATTTTTAAGAGCGCTTGCTTAACAATCGCTCAGCGGTATCGTGGAATAGAAAAAGAAAGAGGAAGCAAAATGGATTTCGAAAAAGCAAAGCTGAATCCCGCAGCCGTTTTTAAGAGCCCTCAAGAAGTCGTTTCAAGCCAAGAATTGTCGCGCGAACAAAAAATTGAAATCCTTCGGCGATGGGAACAGGACGCGACGTTGATGGAAGTCGCGGAGGAAGAAAGCATGCCCGGCCCGCAACCCAAACTGCTCCAGCCGATTCGCGACGCTCTGCACGCCCTCAACTATTGGCCGGATACCGAGCACTCGAGCCCCAGCAAAGTCTAAGAACCGGACCGCAATAAGTCGCGATGGGTCAACCCACTCCGCTCACAGATTTGGCTTTTTTGCAGATTGGGGCGACTTGGCTCCCTTATTATCTGAATCGTCTAGATGAACATCAGGAGAGGCGGGCAGAGTACGAGATGCCTTTACTGAGGAAAAAACGAGCCACCTTGCGTTTATCCGATAGCCCCTCAGATCTCTACTTCGACATCGTCTCCTTCGACTCGGGCGTTATACCGGGCAACCCCTTTGGGAGCCGGGGGGCTGAGGACCTCTCCAGTAGTCAGATCATAGGTTGCGCCGTGCCAGGGGCAGGTCACCTTTTACCCTCAAGGGCCCCTTCTGAAAGCGGCCCACCACGATGGGTACAGGTGTCATCAATGACATAGAAGGAACCCTCCACATTAAAAGGGCGATCTTCTTGCCATTGACTTCGACCTGCTTCCCTGACCGGGAGCGATTTCACCGGTTTTAGCTACTTTGACAAATCCTGCCATAACTCACCTCCTAAAAAGTTTTGATTGAACACCCGAAACTTTTCATCCTCTCCGTCTAACATCTTCCCTGCTGGCAAATACTACGCTCAGACCGCACTGCGGCCGGGCTGGGAGGATCAGCCAGGGGAGTTCGGTAGCCTCACCCGTGGGCTTGTCGACTGTCGCGAGAATTTCCTTTCAGAAATTCTCCTCTTACATGAAGCCAAGCTGAAGCTTAGCCGCTTCGGACATCTTGGACGGTTCCCAGGGAGGGTCCCAGACGACGTCGACCGTGACGTCCGTTACGCCGCGAACACCCCTCGTCTTAGCTTGCACTTCTGCAGGCAATGATTGCGCCGCCGGACAACTGGGCGAGGTGAGGGTCATTCAGATTCCGACCGCGCCTGAGGGATCGACCTTCACATCATAAATCAATCCTAGTTCATAGATGTTGACCGGGATTTCCGGATCGAAACAGGACCGCAGCGCTTCGATCACCTCTGCCTCTATAATAATAGCCTCCATAGCCACCTCCCTCTGTACGTCGTACTCACACCTGCAACACCAGCAAAGGACTCATCGTCCTTTCTCTCCGGGTCCCTATCGTCGGGGCATCGTACTGAGTCCTCACTAGAACTGCGCCTACTGCGCCCACCCAGAACAATTAGCTCTTCTTCGACAGCTGCTTGGCACAGGCATCGGAAACCCCGCTCTCGGCCTTCTCGTCGCCCGGCATAATTGCCCAACTCTGCGTGTCAATATAGCGGCCCTTTTCCCAAGTATCTTTGTCCTTCATTTCGATGAGTTTCTGGCCCTTTGCCGTGTCCCGGTTGAACTGCGCCACGCAAATCGTTCCCAAACGCTCGGCCACCGCAGTGGCAGCGGTCTCCTTCGCCATTGCCACGGCGGTACCGCTGGTCACCCAGCCACCCCAGTTGAATCCGACAATGGCTAATACTATCGCGCCGCCGACGGCACCCCACAAAACTGGTTTAATTTTCTCCCAATCCATTAGACACCTCCCTTCAATGCAAGCTTGGAAAACGTTCGGTCAACGCCCCGCAGCAGTGACAAATCCAGTAGTCCGAGTATGCTTTTGTGACGGACCATTCTTCACAAACCCGGCAATGACTGTGGCGACAGCTACTACAAACAGCGCTGCCATCCGGTTCCGACGCTATGTCGGCCTTTGCCCATGCCTGTTTCGCGGAACGAGCTTCGATCAGAAAAAACGCTTGTTGTCCACCGCGTTGTATCCTTGAGTCACCCGCTGGATCACTCGGTCGCGCACATCAACCGCATAAAACGCCATATTACCTTCGTTCCTACAGGCGAGCCCTACGCTCAGGTTTACCCGTCAGAGTCTTTTACTTGTCATGTTGCGCTGACTCGCCAGGAATTGCTGTCTACTATTGAACCATTCTGAAAAGAATTATTCCGAGTCACGCTGGCAGGGCACACCCGATCGTGATTATTTGGAAAAATATCGCGGGGATGGTTGCCGCGGGCAACTCACGCAATAAAAAGCGCCATCAAATTCGACTCTCGTTTGCGAGCCATGCGGCCGACTTCGCGTCATTTTGCATTGAGACATTAGAACTCATTGACAGCTATTTCCGCAGTGAAGCGTGGAACTAAATATGGCGGCGAACGAGGCGTGATTGTGAAGGAGTCAAATCTTTCGTTGACAGCTCTCACCCAGTGAAGTTGAACCAACTGACAACAACAAACTTGACCGCCTTCGTATTAAGTGAGGAGAAACGCAATACGACGTGTTGAAAGTTGTCTAATCAATGCAAGAGTAAACCTAGGCGGTCGGAGGTGATCGATGCAGATAGCGAGTGTTTTCTCTCTTTCGCCTTTCAGACTAGTTGTCCGCGGTTTTCCGAGAGGCGCCCGTGTCTATTCGCGATGTGTTTAGGGCTGCTGCTTTCTCAGGGCTGCGGGATCATGAATACGAGCACTCGAGTCCCAGCAAAGCCTAAGAACCGGACCACAATAAGTCGCGATGGGCTAACCCACTCCGTTTGCGGGCGCAACGTGCTTTCGAGTCCAAACAGTCGCGCTATCTCGCCCTGCGACTCTATCTTCCCAAAAGGTCTCTGCCTATTTACACATTGACGAAGCAAATCGAGTTTCTGCTCTTCTAACGGCCACTCTATCTATTTCAACCACCTCCTCTCACCGTCAACGGGCCAGCGGTCGACTACGTCACCCTCTGCAAACTGGACCATCTCCAGACCCTTACCGATTGAGTCAAGCTTGCACGAACCAAAAGGAAACCGCGAAAGATTTCCCGTATCGACATGAGGCGGGTTTTGTCTTGGCGCAATTACACAACTCCAGATCTGCCCCCAAATCTTTTTGTAAGGGATTTGACAAAATCGAGCTGAACTGGGCGAGTAATACCACAATATGGCGCAGTATAGATGGAACGTTGATCTTAGAGAAAACCGAAAGCAAGCCATTCATTTTCTCACTAAGAGAGTCGGAATAAAGAGAGAGTTCTTAGAGGACGTCATAGAAGAGGTAAAGCAGGCATGCTCTCCAATCGAGCACCGGCAGACGAGGATTTAGCAAAAAGATGTCAAGCGAAAGAGAAAGACGCCGTGCCGTAGAACTCGTACAACAGATAGAGGATTGGCAGAGGCGATGGTTAAAGGATCCTCGAGGGACAAAGAAGGCGGCCTTCAATAAAATTATTCAGAAAGAAATTAACCCCAGAAGAAAAGAACTGGCTCGTTTAATGCGTCAATATAACTTCACTCGACCCGGGAGCAGGTCAAAGTTGGTATCGCGTTTACTGTATGGATTTTCGAAGTTGAATCAAACCAATACTGAGGGAATGGAATTAAGAGTGCATGCCATTCACGGATTTGCAATCCTGCTTTACTGCGATGGGCTGCTGAAAGGCAGTGAGAAGACCGTCAGGCATGCAACTCCAGCCTATCAGGGAGTGACGAGGAGGATTGAGAGGTTCGCTTCAGGTAAGTTTCCCCGAAAACAAAAACAGAAGATTTTAGGAAGAATCGCATATATAACAAACCTCCGACATAGCCTATTGGCAAGCCCGCACGTGACCGTAAAGACGCTCCGATAGCTTACACGAAGATTGAATGACGCTTCGGTGCAACCAAGACAAGCAAGCAATTGAACACGGTAACGGTGACTTACCGAGCGCGATGCCAAAATTATCGCTCTTCTATTAATCTTTTCTCTGTGGGCACATCGGCGCCTAGCTAGATCCGCGACGATTCGCGGAATTGTTCGAGGGCGGCTTCAAGGTCTTCGTCGAACATCGGGAGGTTGTCGAACTCTTCGAGGCTTTCGTCTCGGAGCCAGAAGATGCTCGATACCAGAAAGACTCCCGGCCGTTCCATCTCCTTGTGCGCGCCCCTGACATTTACGCTCTAATCATGACGAGGATCATTTTGAATTTCCTGACTGCTTTAACCGCGTGGGGTTGATGAGCCGGAAGCATAAGAATCTCTGCCGCTTTGACTGTGTGCGTCACGCCCGAGATGGTAATCTCCGCTTCACCATCGACCATCAGGACCAACGCATCAAAGGGCGCCGTGTGCTCACTTAGTCCCTCGCCGGCATCAAAGGCGAAGGCCGTCACTGTCCCGGTAGGCTTTTTGATCAGGGTGCGGCTCACCACAGCGCCAGGTTGATATTGCACAAGATCGGCCTGCGCGATAGCGCCCGACCACTCATTTCCGGTGCTTGTTTCTGAAGGCATTGCTGTCCCCTCTTTTACTGGTTTGATCTTTCTCCTCTCACAGTGGTCACTTAGATCCAGGCGGATTGTGCTGAGTTATTCGAGGGCGGCTTCCAGGTCTTCGAAAGATGTTCTACGCAAGAACGTCAACATCCAGGATTGTCAGATTCTTCGAGGCTTTTAGCCCCAAGCCAGAAGATGTCGAGGCTGGCATTGTCGATCTATTGTGAAAAACTTCCGATCCCGACCATGAAGATTGTCTAGAATAGAAAGCCTGAGTTCACTTGCCTCGATCTCGCGCCTTTGGACGTAGGGCCGCTCGCGCCGACGATCCCAATTCCGGACTGCAACTATTGTCTGAATGTGCAATTCATAATCCCCGCGCCGAGTGTTCTTTCGAACTTTATCGATACGAACGGTTATCGCCGGTGCCTTGTGCTGCATGCCATTAATCAGCCGCAAGAGAAATGGCCTTTGTACCTGTTTCAGTCTTTTAGTCCAATAAGGCTTAATTGCACGGTACTCAATTTTCTTCCTGCCAGCCGCAATTTCCTGCAGCCACTGTCGTTTGATTGTGGTAGTGAGCTTATCCATGCGCATTAATAAACTGTTCTGCTAGAAAAGAACAACCACGTGCGTCGTACCATGCGGCATCTCGCCTCGCTGCACGACGTGATGCGGAAAATCGCTAACGGGGGTGTGGTCATTGAACGTTGAACTTTTGAACTTTGAACTGCCGTGAGGCTGTGAACGGTGGAACGTTTGGAACCGGCCGCAGCATGCGTTAGCGATGGAACGTTTTGAACGATTGGAACGAGCGACTTCCTATGGAGGTTACGTGATAAGAGCATCGGAGTTTGCATCTCTGAGGCTACTTGTCAATCGCTGCATACTGTCCCCGAAATTGCTCCCACACAGCAAAACAGCAAAAGTAAAGACCTGACTCCCCGGGATGATTGGGAACTAGCTACTGCATAGTGAGTGATGTGCCAGATAAGGCCCGGCACGAAATGACGGTTGGCGCGCGGCATCGCTTCTCTGCCTGAGACCGTGCTTTTCGCTACCAAAAAGCCGCTTCTAAGAGCTTATATCAAGCCCATATTGGAGATTTAGATCAAGAGATCAATTAGTTACATTGGTCCGACCCGGGTTTGCGGGCCGA
>ERZ1370068.8345-contig-7206_pt1 | contig 12975 bp, 12 predicted proteins | sample MGYA00561227_ERZ1370068 | MGnify/ENA primary metagenome ERZ1370068 (study PRJEB38410, sample SAMEA6850437) | metagenome | study: Metagenomic assessment of the ecological functions of the soil: analysis of the soil microbiota associated with the...
CCGCGCCGCGCCACTGGCGCATGCGCTGGGCGCGCTTGAGCTTCGATGCCGCGACGAACTGCATCGCCCGGGTGATCTGCTTGATGTTCTTGACGGCGCCGATGCGCGGCGCCGGATGTCACTATTGAGATGCCATGCGGTCGTCCTTAGCGGCCGCGCGGCAGCGCGTCAGGCCAGGAACGACTTTCGCGGAAGGCGTCCAGTCGCTTCTTCGAGCTTCTTGGCCAGCTCGTCGGAGAGGGCGCTGATGTCGCCCAGTTCGCCCGAGGGATGTCGGGGCGCTCGGTCTCGAGGAAGCGATAGAACTGGATCTCGAACTCCTTGACGCGCGGCGTCGGGACGTCGTCGAGCTTGCCGGTCGTCGCCGACGTACAGGATCGCGACCTGCTTCTCGACCGCGAGCGGCTGGTACTGGGGCTGCTTGACGATCTCGGACGAGCTTCTCGCCGCGGGTCAGCTGGTCGCGCGTCGCCTTGTCCAGGTCCGACGCGAACTGGGCGAACGCGGCGAGCGCGCGGTACTGCGCCAGGTCGAGCTTGAGCGGCGCCGGCGACCGTACTTCATCGCCTTGGTCTGGGCGGCGGAGCCGACGCGCGACACGGAGATGCCGATGTTGAGCGCGGGCCGCTGGCCGGCGTTGAACAGGTCCGTCTCGAGGAAGATCTGGCCGTCGGTGATGGAGATGACGTTGGTCGGGATGTAGGCCGACACGTCGCCGGCCTGCGTCTCGATGATCGGCAGGGCGGTCAGCGAGCCGCCGCCGTTCTCCTCGCTCATGCGCGCGGCGCGCTCGAGCAGCCGGCTGTGGAGGTAGAAGACGTCGCCGGGTACGGCCTCGCGACCGGGCGGGCGGCGCAGCAGGCAGGGCCATCTCGCGATACGCCCAGGCGTGCTTGCCGAGGTCGTCGTAGACGCACAGGGCGTCCTTGACGAGTCTTGCCCGTCGACCTCGACGCCGACCTCCATGACCTCCTCGCCCATCGCCACGCCCGGAGTACGGGGCGAGGTACTGGAGCGGGGCGGGCTCCTCGGCACCGGCGACGACGACGATCGTGTGCTCCATGGCGCCGTACTGCTCGAGGATCGCGACCGTGTTGGCGACGGTCGAGAGCTTCTGGCCGATGGCCACGTAGATGCAGACGAGGCCCTTGCCCTTCTGGTTGATGATCGCGTCGATCGCGATGGCGGTCTTGCCCGGTCTGGCGGTCGCCGATGATCAGCCTGCGCTGGCCGCGGCCGATCGGGATCAGCGCGTCGATGGCCTTGACGCCGGTCTGGACCGGCGTGTCGACCGACTGGCGGACGATGACGCCCGGGGCGATGCGCTCGACCGGGCGGATCTGTGTCGGTCGTGATCGGGCCCCTTGTCGTCGAGCGGGCGACCGAGCGGGTCGACGACCCGGCCGAGCAGCGCCTGGCCCTGACCGGCACCTCGACGACGCGGCCGGTGGTCTTGACCGTGTCGCCTTCCTTGATGCGCTCGACGTCGCCCAGGATGACCGCGCCGACCGTCTCCTCCTCGAGGTTGAGGGCGATGCCCATCACGCCGCCGGGAACTCGAGCAGCTCCGACGACGAGGGCGTCGGCAGGCCGTAGATCTGGGCGATGCCGTCGCCGACCTCGACGACCGGTCCCGACGCTGCGGGTCTCGACGCCCGGCGTCGAACTGGTCGATCGCGGACTTGATGATGCTGGTGATCTCGTCGGAACGGATGGCCATGTGCGGATCTCCCAGAGGGCGCCCGAGACGAGCTGGTTGCGCAGCCGCTCGAGGCGGCCTCGGACGCTCCCATCGATCATGCGGTCGCCGACGCGGACCATCGAGGCCGCCCAGCAGGCTGGGATCGACCTGGAGATCGAGCTCGATGCGAGCGCCGGTCATCTGTTCGAGCCGGGCTCAGCAGGGCGCGGACCTCGTCCTGAGCTGAGCGGGGAGGCGGACGTTGCGGTGGCAGGCACGATGCCCTGACGGGCGTTGTCGAGGCGGCGGAACTCCGCCGCGACCGCGGGAGCAGCTGTTCGATCCGGCCGCGCCGGAGCATCAGCTCGACGAGGTTGAGGACCGGGACCGAGACGATCGAGCCGATGCGCCGAGATCGACCATCGCGTCACGGCTCTCGAGCGCGACCGCCGGGTTGGCGAGGATCCGCGCGACGCGCGGGGTCCTCGACGATCGCCGCCGGCCATGTCGAGCTCCGAGCGCCACGCCTCGACGGTCCCGTCGCGCATCGCGATCTCGGACGCGGCCTCCGCGTAGCGTCGTGCGGCCGTGTCCCGGCGGGCGGCCATCAGTTCTTCGACCCGTCCACGGCCGCGGCTCTTGCAGGAACTCCTCGACGAGGCGGCGCTGGCGGTCGTCGTTCATCGACTCGCCGACCACGCGACTGGCGGCCGCGAGGGGCCAGGTCGGCGACTTCCGCGCGCAACTCGCCGATCGCTCGCTGCTTCTCGGCCTCGATATCGGAGGCCGCTCGCACGCGCATGCGCTCCGGCTCCTCGCGCGTCGCGGCGATGTCCGCGTCGCGCGTCTCCTGGGCGACCTTCTGGGCGCGGGTCATGATCTCGTTGGCCTCGCGCCGAGCCTCGGTCAGCGCGGCCGACGCGCTCCGTGCTCCGCGTTCTCGCGGTCACGGCGCGCCTGTTCGGCGTCCTTGAGGCCCTGCTCGATCTTCGTCCTTGCGTTCGGCGAGCATCCTCGAGACCGGCTTGAACGCGAACGCCCAGATGATCGCGAAGAACAGGATGAAGTTGAGCGCGCTGACGATCACCCAGAACAGGTTGATCTGGAACAGCGCGCGCACCCTCTTCGGCGGCCAGCTGGACGGCGTCGCGGCCCGCCCCGGTCGCGACGGCCAGGATGTCCACGCGTCGCTCCGTACGGTCCGGCTACGTGCTGGATGAAGATCGCGAGCAGGCCGACGACGATCGCGAGGACGCCGAGGCCCTCGGCGAACGCCGCGAGGATGATCGCGATGCCGCGGATCTGTCCGGCCGCGTCGGGGTTGCGACCGATCGCCGGTGGCGGCCAGGCCGCCGAGGATGCCGATGCCGATGCCCGGACCGATCACGCCAAGGGCTGCGAGTCCGGCGCCTGTGTAATCCATGTCGTGTGTTCCTCCTACTCCCCGGCCGGCGGCCGGGATCATTGGGACCGTGGTGGTGGCGCCGATGGGCGCCGCGTCAGTGGGCTGGCTGGAGCTGGCGCTCCTCGCCATCGATGGCGTCGAGCGCCTCCTCGGCGACGTGGCCCTCCTCGTGGCTCGTGGCTCTCGATCGCGAGGACGATGAACATCGAGCGTCAGGATGCTGAAGATGAGGGCCTGGATCGCGTTGAGCATGACCTCGAGGCCGAGCAGGCCGACCGGGATGAACGCGATGGTCAGCGCCGTGATGACGCCGAGCGCGACCTCGCCGCCGTAGATGTTGCCGAAGAGTCGCATCGAGAGCGTGACCGGCTTGACGAACTCGAGCATGAGCTCGACGAGACCGACGAACAGCGCGATGCCCCCGGCGCCGATCCCGTTCTTGAACTCGTAGAACGGGAAGAACTTGCCGAGCATAGCCGCCGACGCCGAGGCGCTTGAAGCCCTGGAACTCGAAGTAGATGAAGCTGACGAGCGCGAGCCCGAGCGTGATGTTGACGTCGCTCGTCGGGGCGCGCAGCTCCTCGATCCGACCGACCGGCGGGATCAGCCCGCTCCAGTTGCAGAACAGGATGAGCAGGAAGAACGCGACGAACAGCGGGATGTACGGGCTGCGCGGCCGGGTCCGGCGATGCCGAGCCCGAAGTCAGCTCAGGAACTCGTAGAACCACTCGAACGACGTTCTGGCGCGCGGCCGGGATGAGCTTCGAGCCACGGACCATCAGGATCGACACGATCAGCACGACCGCCATGACGATCCACATCGTCAGGATCGTCGAGCTGATGCTCGGGTAGAACGATGATGAGCTCGTTGGCCGGTCGGCGGCGTCGAGCCCTCGGGCGCCCAGACGACATGCGGCGCCGGGAACTCGAGCGTGCCCTCGATGAAGCAGACCGGGAAGGCGCACGCGTCACCCGGGGCGCCCTTCACGTCGGGAACGGCGGCACGAGGATGAGCGCGCGACGATGTTGAAGACGATGACCGGCGCCGATGAGCAGTGAACCAGCGCGCGGACAGCCCGCGGCCGCGCTTCGGCTGCGGTTCTGGGGCCTCGGCGACCTCCGGTGGTCACGACCTGCTCGCTCGACACGCTTGCTCCACACACAGGAGCGCGGCTCGACGCCGCGCTCGCATCCTCCACCGACCGGTCTGCGCAGGCGACCGGCTAATCGAATCGTCTTCAGGAACCGGCTGATCAGCCTGGCGATCATCAGCGTCCCGGCCCCGGCGCCGAGCGAAGAAGCCGACGATCATGAAGACCGGGAAGGGTCCCGAGTTGCTCATCGACCCAGTAGCCGACCAGCACGCCGATCAGCGTCGTCACCAGGAGTGAGACGCCGATCTCCGAGAAGAGGACGACGATAGCCCAAACCTCGGCCGGGCTCGATCATGGGCGACCTGTCAAGGCGGCGGAAGTATACAGAGGCGACCGCCGGGTCGCCGCGACCGTCCCGCAACCTTCGGGCCCTCGATCCGGCCCATTCGCACGCGGCTCAGCGCGGGACGACGAAGCCGTCGATGTCGACCCGTCCGTCGCCGACCGGCTGGATCTCCAGGTCGTGGGTCGGCGAGGCGTGGCGAAGTGGCGGGCGAGACCAGCTTTGCGGTAGAGCGGTGCTGGCGCGGTCGAGGTCGACGGTCCCGATCAGGGTCCCGTCGATGAAGATCCGGGCCTTGCCGCTGGACGCTGGTTCGCGGTGGCGATCCAGCCGCACGTCATAGCCTCGTGAAGTCGGAACGTGCGCTCGCTTCGTCGAGGCGGTCGCGTGACGTGCGCGCCGCCATAACGCCTTCGGCGACTTTGTCTTCTTCCAGGCACCCAGGTACGTGACCCGAGCGCTCGCGCTCCGGAGTACCGGACGGAAGTCAGCGAGGACCAGTGGCGTACGAGGCTGACGTTGCCTGCTCCGTCGGTGGCGCGGACGCGCGGAACCGATATGCGTGGCCGTCTTGAGCTTCCGGTCTGATCGATGCGTGGTGGTCGCCGACGAGGTGGCGATGGTCTTCCAGCCGCGCCATCGACGCTGGACTGGAGCTTGTAGCTCGTGACGCCGGAGCCAGCGTCCGGTCGCGCGCTCAGCTGATCCGCGCCGTCGCGTCGCTCCCAGCCGCGACCAGGTCTGGCCGACCCACCGAGACATCGGGGCCGTGACCACGGGTGGCGCAGTGTCAGGAGGTGTGGTCCCGGGTGGGCGACGACAAAGTGACGCTGACGGTCGCTACGTGTCGGTGTCGGACCCATCGCTGACCGTGTAGGTGAGACGAGATCCGGACCGCGGTAGCCCGGGTCGGGCTCGGTAGGTCAGCACCGACCCGCCGCCCGAGACGTTGACCGTGCCGTGCAACGTGGATCGCTTGTCGACAGGATCTCCAGTGCGTCGCCGTCGGCGTCGACGTCCCCCATCGAGGACCCCGGCACCGCGCGGTCGGCCCGGCAATCCTCGCTCGATTTTTCGGTGAGCGTCCGTCGTCGGCGACGGGGAGGATTCCGGAGGTTCATCGACCACCGGATAGGACCGGCCGATCTCCAGAACGCGACCCTCGTCGCTCGTGTCGTCCGGCTTCGACGAGCAGTGTCCTGAATGCCGCAGTCCTCCAGCCCGCCGTCGTCCTTGGCGCGCACCGTGAGCTCGGCGAGACCGTACTGGTCGGGGCCGGGCGTGAAGGTCAGGGCACCGCTCGAGGAGATGGCGGGCTCGACCGTGAACAAGTCATGCAAGCCGTGCGTGGTGACCGAGACCTCGAACTGGACCATCTGTGCGGATTCGTTGGCTGGCCCGGGCGGAAATGTTGGTCGCCCAAGAGCCGCTGACGGACCGCTGTCCTCGTTGATGGCCTCGACCAGCGATGGCCCACCGGTGAACGTGGGTGGATCGTTGACCGGCGCGATCCAGAAACGCATGGTGGCCGGGGGCCGAGCAATGCCGTCGCGTCACATGCGTGATAGGTGAAGCTGTCGGAGTTCCAGTTGCCGCCGGGCTGGTCGCCCGCGATCGTGCTGTAGTCAGGCTCGACGGGTACGCGAACCACCTGGTTCGGGATCTTGACGGACCTGTCCGTGCGCGGGCGCCGTGAAGAAGTCGAAAGTCAGTGGCGTCGCCGTCGGCGTCCGTGTCGTTGGCGAGAGAGAGCGCAGGTCCCGAAGAAGAGGACCCATCACGAAGTCGCCGGCGATCCGATAGTCCTCGGGGATCGGATAGCTCCCGCCGAAATTCGGGCCGTTGCAGGCGACGCTGGGGTCGTCGTTCGCGACCGGGACCGCGGCGAACACGCTCGCTGGCGTCGCCAGCGAGGCGACAGGGCACCAGCATGAGCAGCGCGGCGGGATGCTGGGACGTCCGGATCTGCGAAGAGTTCCCCCATCGGGCCTGCTCTGAAGCGCGACCTGACCGGCAGCCAACCGCAGCACGACGAACCCGTCGATGTCGACTCGCCCGTCGCCGACCGGTTGGATCTCGAGGTCGTGGGCGGCCAGCGTGTGGCGAAGATGGCGGGCGAAGACCAGCTTGCGATACGCCGTCTCCGTGCGGTCCGAGGTCGATCGTGCCGACAAGCGCGCCGTCGATGTAGATGCGCGCCTTTCCGCTCGAGGTCGCCGTGGTCGCGATCCAGCCGACGTCGTAGCCGGTGAAGGCGAACCTGGCCCGCTTGGCGCTCGACGTGGCGTGGCGGGTACTCCGCCGAGGGTAGCCTGGCCGTCGTGCTCTTCGCCCAGACGCCGACGCTACCCGACCGTCGCACTCGCCTCGGAGTAGCGGGCGACCCGGAACAGCGGACCCTTCACGTAGGCGCTGACGTTGCCCATGCCGTCGGCGGCGCGGACGCGGAACCGGTACGTGTGGCCGGTCTTGAGCGTCGGCTCGATCGATTCGTGGTCGCCTTCGGCAGCGCGATCGTCTTCCAGCCACCGCCATCGACGCTGACCTGGGCTTGCGCGCTGGACGCCGGATCGCCGGGTCCTTGGCCGACCATGTCAGTCGGGCCTTCGTCGTCGAGCTGCCCACCGTGGCCGGGAACCGTTCGATCGGAGCGACCACGACCGGGGCGGTCTTGTCCCTGTCGACGGTCACGAGGACCGTGGCCGTGTCGGACACCAGCCCGTCGCTGATCGTGTAGGTGAACGTGTCGATGCCGTGGTAGCTGCTTGACCGGGTTGGTGGGTCAGCCCGGTCCGCCGCCGGTGATCGCGCGACCGTGCCGTGGGCGCCGTTCGTCCTGGCCTTGATGGTCAGGTTGTTGCCGTCGAGGTCCTGGTCGTTGGCAAGGATAGTCAGGGACCGAGGACCCGGCGCCCAGGGGAACATGCAGGCTGTCGTTGACCGCGTTGGGGGCGCGGTTGCTCGTGGTGATCGTCACGCTGACCGTGCCGACGGTGGTCGCGCCGTGACCATCGCTGACCGTGTACGTGAAGCTGTCGGGTCCCGACAGAGTCGTGGAACGGGCGGTATGGTGATCGTCGTCCCCCCGCCGATCACGACCATCCCTTTGCCGGGTTGGTATTGGCGGTGATCGTCAGCGTGTCGCCGTCGACGTCACTGTCGTTGGCGAGTGCATGGACATCGACGGCGCCGGCATTCGCGGGGATGCTCAGCGAGGATCCGGCGAGCGCGATCGGGTCGTCGTTGGACGGCGTGATGCTGATGTGGACCGTCGTGCACCGTCTCGCCGTTGATCCTGTAGTGAACGAGTCGTCGCCGTTCGCGTCGTCGTCCGGGACGTACCGGACTGCATCATTTCCCGACGCCACGCTCGAGTGTGCCCTTGGTCGCCGAGCCGACGTCCGATGACCGACTCTCGGCCCGCCGTCGATGTCGGTGTCGTTGTCGAGGACGTGCCGAGCGTCTGGATCGACGTCCTCTGCGATGACGAAGCTGTCGTCGACGGCTTGCGGCGGGTCATCGACCGACGAGATCGTGATCGGAGACGGTCGCCGCTCGAGCCGCCGTTGAGGGTGTAGTCGAACGAGTCGGTGCCGGTCGCGTTCAGGTCCGGGGTGTAGGTCACGCCGGTGCCACCGGCGACGACGGCGCTCGTCCCCCTTCGTCGGCCCCGTCACCGACGATGACGTGCTTGGCGCCGTCGTCGATGTCGGTGTCGTTGTCGAGAGACGTCCAGGACCAGGACGGCCAGATCCCCGGGGATCGTGACGTCGTCGTTCGAGGACCGCAGGTGGGTCGTCGACGGCAGCGACGGTGACCACGACGTCGGCGGTGTCCGTGTCGGAACCGTCGGTGACCGTGTACTCGAACGAGTCTTCGCCGGCGAAGTCGGCGTCGGGCTCGTAGGTGAGCGATAGGCCGTCGTCGGCCACCTCGACCCTGCCGTGCGGTGGGTTCGTCGCGTCGTCGATGGTCAGGACATCCCCCGTCGTCGTCGGTGTCGTTGTCCGAGGACGTTGATCGTGGTCGGCGACGCGTCCTCCATCGGACCGGTCGCCGTGTCGTCGGTGGCCACGGGCGCGGCGCCAACGCACCACCGGGCATCAGGAGGGCGCCAGCAGCGCCAATGCGATGGCTCGCGAGAGGCGGTGCGTGGTCATCACCATCGATGCGATGGCCTCCCGGAGTCTGCGTCCCGAAGTCCGTTGACGATCTGTCAGCGCGCGTGCCCGGCAGGTCAGGGGGTGAGCCCGACCTCGTAGGCGTGTCCGGTCGAATTCGATCCCGACGCGTTGGTGACGGTCAGCGTCACCTGGTGCTGCCCGGGAAGGTGTAGAGGTGCGTGGTCTGTGGCCGGCGGCCGGTCCCCATCGCCGAAGTCCCACGCGACGACTCACCAAACCGGGAAGCGCTGCCGTCGCAAAGTCGAGCGTAGCGCGAGAGTCGTGCAGTCGAAAGAAGCCGGTCGATGGCGGCGTCGGGGTCGGCCGGGCGTCGGAGTCGGCTTAGGTGTCGGGGTCGGCTTGGGCGGTGGCTTCGGCGTCGCGCGGGCGGAGCCGCGACGGGCGGTCGAGGCGTCACGGACGCGGTCTTCACGGACCCGCTCGCGGCCGCGGACGGGTCCGGCGAGGGGCTCGGCGCGGGCACGCGCGGCGCCGCGGACGGCGATGAGCGGAGCCTGCGGCGGCGCAGACGACGGGCGTGCCGTGGCGGGCGGCGGCGTCGGGCTGGCGGTCGCGGGGACGAGACCGGCGCCATCAGGAGACCTGCGGGCGGCCGGTCTCGCCGAGGACGCCGCCCTGGGCGCCGAGACCGGAGCAGGACGACGACGGCGAACACGGAACGCCGCGGCGAGGGCCGCCACAGCCCGGTACGATCGCGCGCAGCCGATCGCTGCCCGGCGACGCCGGTTGCCGACGCATCACGTATGACTCGGCCTCGACTGTCGGCTGGGATCGGTGCCAGCGCACCTCGGGCCCTTCGGCGCCCGGCCTCGGTCGAGCTGTCCCCTTGCGACGGGCGGCGCGCGCCGCCGAGCACGCCCGATCCGGTACGCAGGCGCTCGTCCTCGATGACGTCCGGCAGGGGCGGCACCGAAGACGGCGCGGGCGGTCGGCGCGTACCCGGCCGTCATGGCGGCAGCCCGAGCCCGCGGTTGCGGGCGCGCCGTCCCGCTCGACGGCCGGCTCCGCGTGCGTCGGCGGCGCGGCCTCCGTGTAGGTCCCAGAGGGCAGGAACAAGCGGGACCGGCTCGGACGAGGCGGCGGCCGGCTCCTCCGGCAGAGCTCGTCGGCCGACGGCCAGCCGAAACCGCGGCGGCGGCGGCAGCTGCAGCAGCCGGTTCCGCCGTCTCGGGCTCGGCCGTCTCGACGGGCTCCTCGACCGGCGGGGCCGACCCGCACGCTTGCCGGCCGGTCGCTTGCGGCTCGCGACGATCCCGAGCTACCGGCCATGGCAGCATCCGAGAGGCCGGGCTCGGGCTCCGGCTCCGGCTCGGGACTCAGGGATCGGCGGTGTCGGACTCGGCGGCGTCCGGGCTCGGACGTTGACGGGCGCGGCCGCGGACCATGTCGGCTCTCGAGGACTTCTGGCTCGGTCGATCGGCCTCAGGCGTCGCGCACGGCGGACGCGACCGCGACGGACGCGACCACGGCGGACCCGATCTCGGCGTCGGAGCTCGTCCGACTCCCTCGCGTACGCGTACGGGTACGCGTGCGCGGGCGACGCGCCCGCATCCTCGAGTATCGCGCGTCGACCGGCTCCGCCGCGAACGGAGGCGCCGAGCGCGGCGAAGGCCGGCCGGGATCCCATCGCGGGCGCCTGCCGCTCGAGCGCGCCAGACGGTGCCGTCCTCGGGCGTCGGGCGGGGGACCGCACGCTCGAGGCGCGCTGTGCGATCGATCCGACGGGACCGGTGCTGTAGCTCCCAGAGCGGGCCCGCGGCGTCGTTCCAGGACAGCCCGGAGCAGGCCTACGACCACGGCCCAGCACTGGCGACCACGATCGTCCCCGGTCAGGAGAAGGATGTCCGGGGGCATCGAACCTCAGCGTAAGACGGACCCAGCCTCCCTGCCGGGACCAGTACCGCCCGATGCTAGCACCGCGCCCCGACATCCCGGCCCACCGCCACACTTCGCACCGCACTGCGCCCGACCGACGAGGACCGGTTGGCAGCCGTCACCAGTACGGAAGTCCGGGGTCAGCCCGTGCCCGCGGACCTCGAGCGTCGGGTCGTCGTCGGAGGGTCGCGGACGGTTCGTCCGCGAGTCGGGTTGCGGGTCGTCGTCCGCCGACGGGTCGCGCGAGGGTCCTCGTCGTAGGTCGTGGCCTCCAGCTCCTCGGGCCGGCGAAGGGCGCCACGCGTGGGGATGAACAGCACCAGCCCGAACGCGAGGAAGACGCCGAGGAACGCGTGGGGGCTGGAGTCACCCCGACGAGGGGCGAGGGCCAGTACCGCAAGCACGAGACAGAGGCCGTAGATGGCGAAGACGGTCTGTCGGTGGGAGAGGCCGAGGTCGAGCAGCCGGTGGTGGATGTGACCACGGTCCGGGGCTGAACGGCGAGCGGCCCTGCGAGGCAGCCGCCGGACGATGATCCAGAACGTGTCGATGATCGGCACGCCGAGGACGAGCAGCGCGACCGCGACCTTGGCCGTCCCGAGGATCGCACAGCACGGCCAGGCGTGTACCCGACGAACTGCACGCCGCTCGTGCCCGGCGAAGATCGACGCCGGATGGAAGTTCCAGCGCAGGAACCCGAGCAGCGAGCCGGCCAGGATGAAGCACAGCACCGCGATGAGCGGCTGACCTGACGACCGCGTCGTCAGGCTGATCAGCCCGAGCGTCACGGCCGCGATGAACGCGATCCCGGACGACAGGCCATCGAGCCCGTCGATGCAGTTGATGCTGTTGATCATCCCGACGATCCAGAAGACCGTGAAGGCCGACCGCGACCGCGCCCGGCGAAGCGTGATCACGCCGCCGCCGAACGGGTTCGCGATGAACGTCGATGCGTGATCCCGAGGGCGACCGCGACCAGGCCGAGGCCGAGCTGGCCGGCGAGCTGCCAGCGCGCCCGGAGGTCGAACAGGTCGTCGATGGCGCCGAGCGCCGCCGCCGAGCGCGCCGCCGAGCAGGAGCGCCGCGAGCTGCCTGCGGAGCGGAGCGCGGGACCGAGCAGCGCAGTGAGCTCGCCTGCGTTCGACGAGGAGGAAGACGACGGCGACCACGAGGAACGCGGTCGCGCACCGCGATGCCGCCGCCGCGCGGGATCGGCGACGTGTTGACTCGGCGGGCCTCGGGTCGATCGACCATCTCGTAGCGCACGCACGACCCGGCGCGACGAGCGGGCGTCAGGACCAGCGCGAGGAGCGCCGCGCGCGACGAACGCCAGCGACGATCGGGACCGATGGCGTCGCCGTGCAGTCGGGATGAAGCGTCATCGGGTCGTCGGCCCGAGGCGGTGATGCGCCGGCTGCGCCCGGGAGCTCGATCACGCGGCCGGCAGGCCCGGCACCGGGAAGCGGCCGACGATCTCGCGGACCTCGCCGGCGAGGCGCGCCTGGGCCGCCGGCGTCGTCGCGCCGCGGATCGCGTCGATGATGATCCGGCCGACCGTGCGCATCTCGTCCGTCGCCCGAAGCCGCGCGACGGTCGTGGCCGGCGTGCCGATCCGGATGCCCGACGCCGTGTTCGGCGGCAGCGTGTCGAACGGGATCGCGTTCTTGTTGACGGTGATCCCGATCTCGTCGAGCAGGTGCTCGGCCTCCTTGCCGGTCACGCCGAGCGGCGTCACGTCGACGAGCATGAGGTGGTTGTCCGTGCCGCCCGAGACGACGCGGGCGCCGAGGCCGGCGAGGTCTCGGCCATGACCCGGCGTTCTCGACCGTCCGGCGCTGGTCCTCGCGGAACGTCTCGCTCGGCGGCCAGCTTGAAGCGCGACCGCCTTGCCGGCGATGACCTGCATGAGCGGGCCGCCCTGGATGCCCGGGAAGACGTTCCGGTCGATCGACGCGACGCGCGCGTCAGCGAGCCCTTGACCGTCGGGAAGTCGGCCGCGTCGACGGACGGCGGCAGCGTCCGGCCGGCTGAAGATCATCCCGCCGCGCGGTCCGCGCAGGGTCTTGTGGGTCGTGGTCGTGACGAGGTCGGCGTGCGGGAACGGGCTGGGATGGACGCCGGCCGCGACGAGGCCCGCGATGTGGGCCATGTCGATGAACAGGAGCGCGCCGACGCTGTGCGGCGATCGTCGGCCATCCGCTCGAAGTCCCAGATGCCGCGGATAGGCGCTGCGCGCCGCCGACGATGAGCTTGGGGCCGGACCTCCGTCGCCTGCGCCTCCATGCGCGTCGTAGTCGATCCGCTCGGTGTCCTGGCGGACGCCGTACGGCGTGGACCTCGTACAGCCGGCCCGAGAAGTTGAGGGCCATGCCGTGGGTGAGGTGACCGCCGTG
>ERZ1370068.8319-contig-7183_pt1 | contig 12974 bp, 23 predicted proteins | sample MGYA00561227_ERZ1370068 | MGnify/ENA primary metagenome ERZ1370068 (study PRJEB38410, sample SAMEA6850437) | metagenome | study: Metagenomic assessment of the ecological functions of the soil: analysis of the soil microbiota associated with the...
CCGCCTGCTGGGCACGCCCGCCAGCGGCGTCTCGCCGCCGGCGCCTCGCAAGTAAGCGGACGCGACAGATGAACGAGACCCCGCAGACGCAGATCGACGCCTATCTGCCCCATCTCAACAGTCTCATCCGCCGGGGGCGCGAGGCTCCGCGTCCTGCTGGCGGCCGATCCCTCCAGCAACGCGGCGCTTGCGGAGACCCGCATCTGGCAGAAGGACTGCGTGGCGGCGGTCAACCAGCTGTCGGGCGGCAGCAAGGCGCACTGGCTCTCGCGCGCGTACAGCCAGGCGTTCCTCATGCGTTCAGACGGCCGATCGCGTCGTCGAAGAGGCGACCGTCGGCGACATCGTGGACCGGCTTGTCGACGTGCTCGTTCAGGGGATTGCCTCGCTCGCGCAAATGGGCCGGGATGCCGCCGCCTCTGCCTCGACCGATGCGGCGTCTTCCGCGCCGCTTCGAGGTCTCGTCCACGATCCCGCGCTTCGGCCGGTCGTCGAGCAGGCGTATGCCGAGAGCCGGCGTGCTCTCGAACAGGGCCAGTACGGCTCTGCGTTGCTCACCTCTTGCGGCATCCTCGAGGCCATCGTGACCGACGCGCTGGAGCACAACGGTTTCGGTGCGGTTGCCGCCGGGGAAACGGCTGCCGGGACGATAGCCGCGTGGTCGTTCGAGACCCGCCTGGCCGCCGCGGAAAAGGCGGGACTCATTCGCGGCGGCTGCGCCCGGCTGCCGCCCGTCGCGCGGACGTATCCGGGATATCGCCGCTGCCGACGGCGAGCCGGTGCCGGACGTGGTCGTGTCCGAGCGCGAGGCGCGAGTGACGGGGCAGGTGCTCCTTGTCGTGATGCGAGATCTCGATCCCGGGCGGTGAGAATCGGAGCAAACTACCCGCGCGTTCGGACAGACCAATCCCGCGACGCCAGGAGTTTCAAGATGTCCAACACCGGAATTTCCACAAGCGGCGCCATGCCTGTGAACCGCTGGATGCAGCTGTTCGCTGGGTGTCATCTGCATGGTGATGATCGCCAACCTGCAATACGGCTGGACCTACTTCGTCGATCCCGATGGACGCCAGGCACCACTGGGGCCGCACGGACATCCAAATCGCCTTCACGATCTTCGTCGCCACCGAGACCTGGCTGGTGCCGGTCGAAGGCTGGTTCGTCGATCGCTTCGGTCCGCGGCATCGTGGTCATGTTCGGCGGCATCGTGGTGGCCATCGCCTGGTCGCTCAACTCGATCGCCAGCACGCTGCCGATGCTGTACATTCGGCGGCGGCGCTCTCGGGCGTCGGCGCCGGCGCCGTCTACGGCACCTGCGTCGGCAACGCGCTCAAATGGTTCGCCGACCGGCGCGGCCTCGCGGCGGGTCTCACGGCGGCGGGCTTCGGCGCGGGCGCGGCGGCGACGGTTGTTCCCATCATCACCGTGATCAGAACCTACGGCTATGAGACGCGCTTTCCTCTGGTTCGGAATCGGCCAGGGGCGGTCATCCTCGCGCTGTCGCAGTTTCTGAAAGCGCCCGCGCCCGGAGAGGCGCCGAAGGCGGCGCCGCAGGCTCAGCCAGAGCTCGCGCGACTACACGCCGATGGAGATGCTCGAGACGCCGATCTTCTGGATCCTCTACGTCATGTTCGTGCTGGTCGCGGCGAGCGGCCTCGTCGTGACCGCGCAGGTGGCGCCGATCGCCAGGGACTACAGGCATCGGCGGGCTGCCGGTGAACTTCCTGTTCATCAGCTCGACCGTCCTCGTCGTGGCCGGAATCGTCGACAACATCCTGAACGGGCTGGCGCGGCCGACCTTCGGCTGGGTCTCCGACCATATCGGACGCGAGAACACGATGGCGATCGTGTTCACCTGCCGGCGCCGGCGCGTACTGGGCGCTCGGCACCATCGGCAACACGCCCTGGACGTTCATCGCGACCGCCGGGCTCGTCGTACGTTCACCTGGGGCGAGATCTACAGCCTCTTCCCGGCGACCTGCACCGATACCTACGGATCGAAATACGCGCGCCACCAATGCGGGCCTGCTGTACACCGCGAAGGGCGCCGCGGCGTTCCTGGTGCCGGCGGCGAGCTGGCTGCAAAGCTACACCGGCGGCTGGCACGCGGTCTTCGTCGTGGCGACGATCGCGAATCTGGCGGTTGCCGCCACCGCCTTCTTCATCGTCAAGCCGATGCGGGCGGCCCATCATGCCGAGATGCAGCCGGCACCCTCGTGCCGGAGTGACGCCCGCACGAGCGGTGCGCGGTGGCGAAATAGTCGTCTGCGCGAACGAGCCACTGGCGCTGATCTGCGGCGCGGCGGTCCTTCTCGTCCCCTCCAGCGTATTGGCGAAGCTGTCGGACCGACTCAGATCAGGAAACCAATGCAGCCACGAAAACACGAAGACACGAAGAAGACCAGTTCTTTTTCGTGACCTCGTGCTTTCGTGGTTGCAATTTCAAGCGGCGCAATGAACGTTCAAAAACTCCTGGTCGCCAACCGATCCGAGATCGCCATCCGCTGTTTCCGCGCCGCGACCGAGCTTGGGCTCCAGACCGTCGCCGTCTACAGCTACGAGGACCGGCTTCTCGCTCCATCGCTTCAAGGCCGACGAAGCGTTCCTCATCGGGCCGGCCGAGGGCGGCGCGCCGGTCCGGTCCTACCTCGAACATCGACGGCGCTGATCGCGATTGCCAGGCAGCACGACGTCGACGCGATTCATCCCGGCTACGGCTTCCTCTGCCGAGAACGCCGCGTTCGCGCGCGCGTGCGCGCGCGCGGGCATTCAGTTTGTCGGCCCGACGCCGGAGCATCTCGAGATCTTCGGCGACAAGACGGCTGCCAAGCGGCTGGCCGACCGCGCCGGCGTGCCGACGATTCCCGGGACCGAGGGCACGCTCAATGAACGGTCGGAGGTCGAGGCCGCCGCGCGATCGATCGGCTATCCGTTGATCGATCAAGGCGAGCTTCGGCGGCGGCGGCCGCGGCATGCGCATCGTCACGCGCCACGAGGACCTCGCCGAGCAAGCTCGCCGAGGCGCAGCGCGAGGCCGCGGCGGCCTTCGGGCGATCGGAGGTATTCCTCGAGCGCGTACATCGCAACGCGCGAAGCACATCGAGGTGCAGGTCCTCGGCGATGCGCACGGCCACCTCGTGCATCTGTGGGAGCGCGACTGCTCGGTGCAGCGGCGCCATCAGAAGGTCGTCGAAGTCGCGCCGAGCATCACGCTCGCCGGCCGGTCTCCGGCGCGACATCTGCGACGCCGCGGTGCGCCTCTGTGCGATCGGTCGGCTATCGCAGCTGCCGGCACGGTCGAGTTTCTCGTCGACGTCGACAGCGGCGCGTTCTATTTCATCGAGGTGAACCCGCGCATTCAGGTCGAGCACACGGTCACCGAGATGGTGACCGGCATCGACCTGGTGCGCAGCCAGATCCTGCTGTCGCGCAGGGTCACCCGCTGCACGAGGCGCCGCGTCGACGTTCCCAGCGCAGGACGCGATCGAGACGCGCGGCGTCGCGATGCAGTGCCGCATCACGACCGAAGATCCCGATCGACCACTTCATTCCCGATTACGGCCGCATCACCACCTACCGATCGCCGGGCGGCTTCGCCGTGCGGCTCGACGGCGGCAACGGCTTCGGCGGGTCGGTGATCACGCCGTATTTCGACTCGCTGCTGGTCAAGGTCACCACGTGGGGCACCACGCTGCGAGGAAGCGGTCCGCCGCGCCGATCGCGTCGCTGCGCGAGTTCCGCATCCGCGGCGTGAAGACGAACATCGCGTTCCTGCTGCAACCTCATCGACGCATCCGACGTTCATGTCCGGCAACGCCACGACGAGTTCGTCGACGCAGACGCCGGCGCTGTTCGAGATCGGTCAGCCTCGCGACCGCGCGACCAAGATGCTGTCGTCATCTCGGCGACGTCATCGTCAACGGCCGCCCGGACGTGAAGGCGCACTACGATCGATCGGCCGGAAGCTCCGGCGCCGATACCGTCCGCCGTCGAGAGCGGTCGAGCCGCCGCCCGCGGGCACGCGGCAGCAAGCTTCAGGAGCTCGGGCCCGAGCGGTTCGCCGCGTGGGTCCGCGGCGAGCGCCGCCTGCTTCATCACGGATACGACGCATGCGGGATGCGCATCAGTCGCTGCTGGCGACGCGGGTGCGCACCTACGATCTGCTGGCTGTCGCCGACGCGCGATCGCGCGGCTGCGCTCCCGATCTGTTCAGCCTCGAGATGTGGGGCGGCGCGACGTTCGACACCGTCGATGCGGTTCCTGCAGGAGGATCCGTGGGATCGTCTCGTCGGAGCTGCGGCAGCGGATTCCGAACATCCTCTTCCAGATGCTGCTGCGCGCGAGCAACGCCGTCGGGCTACACGAACTATCCGGACAACGTCGTGCGCGGCGTTCATCAAGCAGAGCGCCGCAGACGGCATCGACGTCTTCCGCATCTTCGACTCGCTGAACTGGACCGAGAACATGCAGCGTCGCGATCGAGGCCGTGCGCAGCGACACCGACGCGATCTGCGAGGCGGCGATCTGCTACACGGGCGACATCCTCGATCCCGCGCGCACGAAGTACATCGCTCGAACTACTACGTCCGGCTGGCGAAAGAGCTGGTGCGACATGGGCACGCACATCCTGGCCATCAAGGACATGGCCGGCCTGTGCAAGCCGTGCTGCGGCGTACGCGCTCGTCAAGGCGCTGCGCGATGAGGTCGGCGTGCCGATCCACTTCCACACCCACGACACGAGCGGCATCAACGCCGGCGAGCGTGCCTGCGCGCGGCCGACGCCGGCGTCGACATCGCCGACGCGGCGATCGCGTCGATGAGCGGCATGACGAGCCAGCCGTGCCTGAACTCGCATCGTCGCGGCGCTGCGGCACACGGAGCGCGACACCGGCCTCGACCAGGACGCGCTCGACGAGTCTGAGCCGCTACTGGGCGGCCGTCCGCGAGCTGTACTACCCGTTCGAAGAGGGGCTCAAGGCGCCGAGCGCCGACGTCTATCAGCACGAGATGCCGGGCGGCCAGTACACGAACCTGCGGCAGCAGGCGCAAGAGCCTTGGGCCTGGAGGACCGGTGGCCGGAGCTCTGCGACGCGTACGCCGCCGGCCAACCAGCTGTTCGGCGACATCGTCAAGGTGACGCCGTCGAGCAAGGTCGTGGGCGACATGGCGCTGTTCATGGTGACGAACAAGCTCTCGCCGGCGCGACATCCTGGACGGCCGGACACCGCTGGCGCTTTCCCGCGGAGCGTGGTCGAGATGATGCAGGGCATGCTCGGCCGTCCGGAGGGCGGATGGCCGCAGCGCGTTGCAGCAGATCGTGCTGCAAGACGGCCGGCGTGGAGCCGCTGACCGAGCGGCCGGGGCGACCCTCGCGCCCATCGACTTTGCGCGCCGCCACGCGCGAGCTCCACGGAAAAATCAGTCGGGAACCGCGTCCGAGGAGGACGTGCTGTCGTATCTGCTGTATCCGCAGGTCTTTCTCGAGTACGCCAGATCACCGGCAGCAGCATGCGAGAACACGTCGGTCGTTCCCACCAGGAATTTCTTCTATGGACTGAAGGCCGGCGAGGAGACTCGCGGTCGAGATCGAGCGCGGCAAGACGTTGATCATCCGGTATCTCACCATGGGCGATGTCCGGCCTGACGGGACTCGCACCGTCTTCTTCGAGCTCAACGGGCATCCGCGCGAGGTGACCGTGGTCGATCGATCGGTGAAGGCCACGGTGGAGCGCCGCCCCGAAGGCGGATCCCGAGCAACGCTCAGCACGTCGCAGCGCCGATGGCCGGGAAGATCGTCAGCGTCGCTGTGAAGCGAGGACAGACCGTGCGTGCCGGCGAGCGGCTTGCTCTCGATCGAGGCGATGAAGATGGAGTCCGGCCGTCTACAGCCCGCGCGGCGCCACAAGTGTCAGCACGTGCGTGAGCGAAGGCGAAGTCGTCGAATCCGGCGATCTCCTGCTCACCTTGGAAGCGTGAGATCTAGCCGATCAAATGCAACCACGAAAGCACGAAGACACGAAAAAGAAGTGTCGTGGCAGGTCGATGCCTTCGTGATGAACGGGAACACCGGTTGACGGGCATGAACCGGCCAGTCAGAAGTCGTGGCCGGCGGCGAAAATAGTCAGCGGCACGCTCGCGGGGCGTGCCGCGCGCTGATTGGCCCGATGGGTTCCAAGTCCCTCGATTGCAGCGTGTTACGGCCCGCCATTCGATGCGACTCGTGCAGCCGTGTTCACGGAACAGCGGTTGCTCTGGAAGCATGAATCCCGCTCGAATCACGCCGCCCGAATGACGCGGTTACAAGACCCTAGGAGAATATGAAACATGCCGATCGATAGCCATTTGATTCGAAGGATCGCCCTGCGCATCACCCTTATGGTGCCTTTCCTGATGCACGGATCTGCACAGGTCGCTACTCGCTCAAGGAGCGCAGGACTACATCGTGAGATTCCGGGAGGGAGCCAATGCAGCCGCCCGGGCGACGGTCGTCCGAAACGCCGGCGCTGCCCTTGGTTTCAGCTTCCACCGCGTTCAATGCCGCAGCGGTGAGGGTGCCGAACGCCAGGGCGTTGGCCGCTCTCCAGAACGATCCTTCCGTGCTTGCCGTGATCCCGAACCGTCCCGTCTTTGCGTATCAGGTCAACGAGAACGGGAAAGGCGAGAGCGGGAACGGTAAGCCGGGAGGCGGAGGAGGAGGCGCGGCGCAGGTCATTCCCGCTGGCGTGGTTCGAGTAGGCACGCCGACTGGCACCTCCAATGGCAGTGGGGTTGGCGTCGCGGTCTTGGACACCGGTGTTGATCTGGCGCATGCGGACCTTGCGGGTACGGTCGACGCCTTCAACGGCTTCGGAGGTCCGTCCTGTCAGGATGACCAGGGGCATGGGACACATGTAACAGGGATCATCGCGGCGCGGGACAACAGCGTGTGATGTGGTCGGCGTGGCACCCAACGCGCAAATCTACTGTGTGAAGGTGCTCGATAGCGCCGGCAGCGGTTCGGATGCGACCGTGATGGCGGGCCTCGAATGGGTTTTGGATCATCACGCGTCTTCCGTTCCCAATATCAACGTGGTGAATATGAGCCTGGGCCGTCCAGGTTCAGTCGACGACAATCCTGATCTGCATGACCTGATTACCTCGCTCGAAGACTGCGGGTATCACCGTCGTGGTTGCTGCCGGCAATGATCCTTCTCTGGACGCGAGCGAACAAATTCCTGGTGGTTACCCTGAGGTCATTGCGGTTGCGAGTGCGACTGCGAAAGCGGGCTCGAATCTGTGTCGCTTCCTGAGTTCGCCTATCGCGGCGGATACGGCGTCTTACTTCACGAGCGACGGGGTGAGCGTGACCGTGTCCGCACCGGGCGAGGAGAAGGAAGACGTCGCCAGGAGCTGTTCAATCACATCCGTCGGCATACTGTCGACGCGCCTTGGGCGGAGGAACGACGCGGATGTCCGGGACCAGTATGGCGTCACCGCATGTGGCCGGAATTGTCGCCCGCTACTATCAGCAGAACCCGTTGTATACAGTTGACGATATTCGACAGTTCTTGGAGTCCGACGCCGATCGCGTAGGCATCGCCCCTCTGGATTCACCAACCGGGAGTTACACCTTCGACGGGGAGCGTGAGGGCATCGCCCAGGCTCCCTGAGCGCGGAGTAGATCGTTCGAGGCGTTGGATATAAAACGTTCAAGAAGGCGTCGGTCCAGGAGGGCCGGTCTTTTTGTATCGAACCGGTTCAAGGCGAGGCCGGCCGCGGCTTCCAGTTCAGGATGATGGCGCACGGCAGATCTCCCTCGTGGCAAGTGTCTTATTGGGGCGCCGAGTGTCTTCGATGATGCCGTACCTTCGATTTCTGCGCGCGACGCGCGTCGTGCGTGGGGAAGGCGTCTGCGCGGCAGCCTCGGCGAGCTCGCACGCTGGCTGCGGCTTGCGCGCGGACGCTGGTCGTGACGCCGTTACCGCGGCCTGGTGGCAGCCGGCTACGTGAAGCGGGCGGCCGCCGTGCTCGAGGCCCGCCGGTGTCGCCTCGTTCTTTTTCACGGCTGCGACAGCAATCCCGATACGCGAATGGGCGAGGCCGGCCGCGCGCATGCCGCCTCCTGAGCGCATCGACTCATCTGTGGCGCTCGGCGGCGGCAGCTCGCTCGACTGCGCCAAGGGCATCAACTTCGTGCTGACCAACGGCGGCACGATGCGCGACTACCGCGGGCTACGGCAAGGCGGCGAAGCCGATGCTGCCGTCGATCGGCATGCCGACGACGGCCGGCACCGGCAGCGAGGCGCAGTCGTACGCGCTCATCTCCGACGCCGAGACGCACGTGAAGATGGCGTGCGGCGATCCGAAGGCCGCGTTCCGCGATCGCGATTCTCGATCCGGCGCTGACGCGTGTCGCAGCCGCGCGGCGGTGACGGCGACCGCCGGCTACGACGCCATCTCGCACGCGGTCGAGTCGTTCGTCACGACGCGCGCACGCACGTCTCCGATCTGTTCGCCCGCGAGGCGTGGCGGCTGCTCGAGGCGACACTACGAGCGCGTGCTCGCCGACACCGCGACGATCTGATCGCCCGCGGCGCGATGCTGCTCGGCGCGCCACTACGCCGGCATCGCGATCGAGCAGTCGATGCTCGGCGCCACGCACGCCTGCGCCAACCCGCTGACCGCGCGCTACGACACGACGCACGGCGTGGCGCATCGCGGTGCATGCTGCCGCACGTCGTGCGGCTGGAACGCCGGTCATGTCGGCGAGCTGCCACGGCGAATTGCTTCGCGCACCTCTGGCGCGACGGCCCCGGTGGACGCGGGCGCGCGGCTGGCCGGATCGCGGCTCGAGGGCGACTGGCGCGCGCGGCGAGGTCTGCCCGCGACGCTGCGCGACCTCGGCGTCGAGCGGCGCGCGCTACCAGACGCTGGCCGCCGAGGCCGCGACGCAGTGGACCGGCACGTTCAATCCGCGGCCGTTCGACGAGGCTACGCGCGGCGCTGGAGCGCTACGAGCGGGCGTTCTAGGAGTCTGCGTGGTCCAGATTTCAGGAGGCCGGCTCGACTTTCTCGGCACCGCCAGGGCTCTATTGCTAGTCGTGCACGATGACGGTCAGAAGGGAGGTGATTGACCTTGAGGCCGCCGTTGTATTCGATGAACCCGAGCTTCTTGAACTTGTTCATGAAGAAGTTCACGCGCGAGCGCGTCGTGCCGATCATTTCCGCGAGCGTCTCCTGAGAGATCCGCGGCAGCACGCGATGTGTCTGGTCTGGCTTGCCGTAACGCGCCAGCAGCAAGCAGCGCGCGGGCCAGCCGCTTCTCGCTGGAATTGAACAACTGATCGACAAGGTCTTCTTCGATGCGAATGTTCCGAGCCAGCATGTGCGTGATGAACCGGTCCGAGAGGGCGTGCTGCTCGTGGAGCAGGCGAATCATCTGCTCGTTTCGGGATGATCAGCACGGTCGTCGCGGTCATGGCGGTCGCGGCCTCCAGGCGAACGGGATGACCCGCCAGCGCCCGCTCACCGAAGAAGTCACCCGGCCCGAGCATCGCCACGACCGCCTCTTTGCCGCCGTGCGACTGCACCGAGAGCTTGACGGCGCCCTCCTGAATGTACAGGACGCTGTCGGACGCATCGCCTTGGGAGAAAATGACGTCGGTGGGTTGATAGGTCGCGACGGTCTTCCCCGCCCCTGCGGAACGGAGAAACGCGTCCGCGTCGAACGCAGCGCTTCTGCTTGACCTTCATGAACGTTGCGGTCGCACCTCTTCGGTTCGAGTCCGTATCGTCCGCCCGTGCGCAGGCTGTTGGTCCTCGATTGCCGTTGTGCGTCACCGCGTCGCCGCGAACGATGCGACCGAGATAGTCGGTGAGCGACGCCACCTCGACACGAACCAGACCTTCACGCTCATACTGCACGAGCTTGCGACGACGGAGCCGTCCCATCGTGACCGTGACGTGCGGGCGGCTCATGCCGGCGAGCTGGGCCAGCTCGTTGTGACTCACCGACACAGTGACCGTGTCCCTGCGCGCCGATGCGGCCCTTGCGTCCGCGCGATGTGGCCAGACGAAGCAGCAGGCGGCCGAGCCGCTGCTCCGCCCCGCGATGCGCCATCACCTCGATTCGATGCTCGGCGTCTGTCAGCCGCAGGCATAAGGTGAACATCAACGCTCTCGAGCGCCGCGCGGTTCTGGCGCAGGTAGCCCAGGAAGCTTGCTCAGCTTGATTTCGAACGCTTCACTCGCGACCAGAGCACAGGCCGTGGTTCCTCGAATACCCGCTCGAACGCTGCAGAGGCACAACTCGCCGAAGGGCTGGTCCGGCTCGATCGTGCGCAGGGCAACCGGCCGTTCGTGGGGCTTGGCGGTCATGACCACCACTCGGCCTTTTCGAAGGAAATAGATCCGATCGGCAAGCGTCGTCCGGTTGCCACAGGTACGCGCCCTTCGCGAAACGCCGGACGCGCCCCAGTGACCCATCGCGCGGCAGATGGTCCAGCGTGATGCCGGTCAACGCCTCGCAGTCGCGATGATGCGGAAATTTTGGCGTGTCCATGGTCGCGATTCTCAGGCATCATCCCCGCGCAGAAACAGCAGTGCGACGCCGCGCCGCTCCCTTGCTGTTGAGAGTCAGCGAATCCATAGCGTACTCCGGTGGGCGGGCCATTGCAAGTTCGCCCGCGAACATCGGACGCCGTCTTCGAGGAGCGCTGGCGCGGCAGTTATCTGGCCTTCGGCCGGTGGGGAAAACTTCTTGTTCCCTCGGTGCTGCAGGATAGTGGCATCGAGCGGAGCGAGCTTTCCGGATGTTGCGTGCAGGGACTAAAGTCCTGCGCCACGAGTGCGTCTCGCAACATCCTCGTAGCGCAGGACTCTTAGTCCTGGCTGGCAAAAGCGTTCTGTTTTCTGTGTCTTCGTGTCTTCGTGTTTTCGTGGTTGCATTTCAGTCTGGTAGATTTTCGCGCGTCGGCTCGGGGAGCCAGAAGCTGGCCGTGACGCCGATGACGTATGCGGCCGTGCCGACGAAGCGCGCACGCGCACGTCCAGCTTCGCGGGCGCTCGCGGTCCCGGGCAATGATCGCCAGCTAGCTGCCGTCGTCGCGCAGCGCCAGCCGACGTGCCAATCCATCCGTCCGCCGATGTTGGCGGCAAAGCTCTCGCCTGTTCCCCGCAAGTATGTCGGGTAGACGCGCGGCAGATAATTGCCCCAGAAGCTGAACTGGGCGATGGTCATGAAGCCGACCAGAAAACTTAACAACCCTGACTGGACGAACGAGAGCTCGCTCGTCGGCGCAGCCAGGAACACGATCGGGCAGGAGAAGGAGGCCCGGAATCTGAGCGAAATGCATGGAGGCGGCGCGCGGCTCAGGATCCGCACGGCGAGAAACGCGAGGGACGAGTCGACCCTGCCAGCCCGCCGAACTCCTGAAACGACTGCACGAGGCTCACCATCTGCTGCTGCGCAGGACGCGGGAGCGCGTGGACATCGGGGGAGACCGGGCACGATGCCGGCATCTAAGCTGAACCGTCCGAACGCCGCCGCGAACGAGCACGCCATCATGACCGTCGTGACGAGCGTCGTCGCATGGAACCGCGATTGGAACAGCTCGCGCCGATGCTCGGCCGCCTGAGCGTGCCGTCAAGCTTCTTCTTCGGCGCCACGTCGGAGATTCCGGCAGGAACGGACGGGGATGATGATGAGGGGAATGGCCGGGATGATGCCCGACATCAGCTGTACCGCCACGCTCGTGGACCCCGCGCACGGCCGGCAGTTGCTCGCCGCGCCGTGGACGACGAGGTAGTAGACAGCTGGTCACGAGGACGCCGCCGGATCGACCCGAACGCCTCGCTGTGTACCCGACGATCGCTTCTCCCCGCTGCTTGGGATTCGGGAACAGCTCCGGACAGCCACGCGACCGCCGCCACGAACTCCACGCGCAGACGCCGACAAACGTGCAGCACCGCCAGAACAGCAGCCACTGGACCGACGTTTCCAGTAAAAGCCGGCCGCGAATGCCGAGAGCGCGCACAGCAGGATGGCTCCAGACGAGCACGCCGCGCCGGCGGGCCGAACAGATCGGCGAGGTAGCCCCCGAGCAGGCCGAGAGAGCTGCCTCCTGCCACGGCAGGCACGTAAAAGAGAATGCCTCACCGGCACTCGTTCACCAGCGGACTCGGTCGCCGGCACGCCGGAGCAGTTCGGACGAGCGCGGGCCGCACGAACAGGGGCGCCATCAGCAGTTGGGCATGAGTCGAAGGCGAATCCGGATTGCCGCGATGATCACGATCGCCCACTGCACGAAGGTGGAAGTGAGGCGCAATTAATGCGACTCGACTGTGGCCATTGTGCTTCGCCTCGAAGTAGCGCCTAGCGCTTGTGAGAAAAACCCGTTCATCGCAGCTGCCTTCGTGCCGGAGGCTGGCGAGCCTCGCCGAAGCTCGGAAACCACGCCGAGCGGAGTGGGAGACCGCGGAGGCCGCAGAGAAAGATGCTCAAGATTCTCTGCGTGCTCTTCGAGCTCTGCGTTCAAACGTGGTACATTTCAGGCCTGCCGCGCCAGGAGAAAATATTTGGCCAGCGGCCGCGTCCTTCGACGGCCGTGACGCCGCCGTCCAGCGAAACGACCATCATCAGAAGCGCCGAGACGATGCGCCAATCGGCAACCGACCGGCAAAGCAAACCTGCAGAACCGTGACGCCTCCCGTCGTCTGGCGGCTGAGGATGTCGATGCCGCCGATCGAGAGAATCGGGTGGCGCCGCCCGGTGGCGGCGCCGGCACCACCGCCTGCAGCAGCGCGATCGCGAGCACGGCCGCCGCGGTCCAGGACGGTTGCCGCGAGCGCGCTCCCATTTCGCGTGCTGCCCCTCCAGAAGTAGCGCAGGCCACGAAGAAGCGGCGACAAAGCGCCAAGCATAGCCGGCGAACGCGCATTGCGCGGCGAGATCGAAAATGGATCGTGAGTAATACGTAACTGAAACGAAGTACTAC
>ERZ1370068.3514-contig-2623_pt1 | contig 12964 bp, 19 predicted proteins | sample MGYA00561227_ERZ1370068 | MGnify/ENA primary metagenome ERZ1370068 (study PRJEB38410, sample SAMEA6850437) | metagenome | study: Metagenomic assessment of the ecological functions of the soil: analysis of the soil microbiota associated with the...
GGTTGCGCTGGCGCGGGCATGACCGCGACCCGTTTTATGTCTGGCGCGATCTGCATGAGCAAATCAAGCCATTTGCCGCTCAGGCTATATTCGAACAACATGAAGCCTGTGGCGTTGCCACTTGGCCGCGCGAGGTTGTTGACAAAACCAGAGCCCAGTGGATCCGTGACGATCGTGAAGACGATGGGCACAGTGCGGGTAGACTGAAGCAGATGGTCCGTGGGGCGCTGCCAAAAGCAACGAGGACGTCCGGCGTCAACGCGACCAGCTCCGTCGCATATTTGCGTAGAACGCTTCGGCATTCCCTCCGGCCGCGCGCATGTCGGTGCGGACGTTGCGGCCATCGGTCCAGCCCAGTCGCGGCAGCTCCTGCAACAACGGATCGATACGGACTTTGTTCTTCCGCCTCGTCCAGGGCTGTGAGTATGCCGATGCGTCGTACCCGTTGGTCTTGCGCGTGTGCCACGAGCGGCTAAGCCGCCGTTCCGCCAAGAAGCCTGATGAACTCGCGCCGTCTCACTGGCTGCCCCCGAAGTCTCTCGGATAGGCCACTCATATCGGAACAAAGGACAGTGCCGGAAGCGGCAATGTCCGCTTTGGGTCACTAGCGGACATATCGCAGTGCAATCACCATGTCCGCCTTACCCCCGAAAACCGGACATTGATGGGCGGAGTAATATGTTCGCGACCTTGAACAAGGCGGGCTAAATCGTTCGTCGCGGTGCTGCCTCCTGACGACGATAAAATAGCGTGGCGCCTGGCGGCCGGAAATGAGCCCCGTTGGCCGCATCTCATGCCTGAAAATAAGCTATGAAGCGAAAACGCGTTGCCCGACTGAAATAAACGGCAGCGCCTGGTGCCAGGCGCTGCCTGTCGCGTCGATTATCTTAACGTCGGGGTCATGTCGTCCTTGTCAAAACTCGCTCCGGGCACTGACGTGTTGTCGGTGCCATAAAATCCACGGAGGCTTCGTTCCCCTTGAAGCCTGTGTTTGAGCTGCGCCCTCCGTGTGACGCGTCTTTTTGCCGACGACATCTTGTGCAGGCGTTTCCAGCGCCCAGGTTTTAGTTTGGTCTACAAAATACGCCGCGTAGGAGAGGCTCGGTGCGACGACCGAGAGCATTAGGGCGGAAACGAACATAACTTTGGTGGCGGTCTTCATCGTTTAACTCCGTTAGGTTGACGCAAGATGATTTCCCCGCTCGGCGGCTCTCGTGCTCCGCCAGCGTCGGAGGTGGAGATGCACGACCGTGCCGGCTTGCTCGAAATTGCTGCTTTTGTCGTGATATTGCGCAATTCGACCGGCGGAGCCGATCATGTTCGAACGCAGAGCTTCTGCGCATGAAGCAAATACGCACACACGGATTTTGCCGCGTAATTGCAGGCGCCACGCCGCGCCAATGTTATGTCCGCTTTGGGCCAAAAGCAGACATGTGCAGCGCACAAGCCGATGTCCGCTAAGTGCCAATAGCGGACAAATTGCGACCTCTCATTTCGGCCCGGTTGTCGGCGCGACATCTTCGAAGTCCGGCAGCTTCCAGCTCCGGCTGAGATAGGGCTCTAGCGGGCCGAAAAGCCGGAAGTAGGCAAACCACGCCTTCCCGGGATTGGTCTGGAGCCAGTTTTTCTCGTACCCGCAGGCGCTTCAGGACCGACATAGAGATCGACTGACCCATCCGGGTTTTTACGCAAGCCTTCGTCGCGCGACCAGAAATCGGCGTTCTGTGTCTTGTCGTCAATCCCGATGCGGTTGTACGTGTCATAGATCGTGAGCAACCAAAACTGCTTGGCTGGCGGATTTGGTGGGACGGTGAGCTTGTAAGTTTTGCCACCATCAAACCACTTGCCGTTTTTGTCCTTGTAAGCCCCAAGATGGGCTTGCTCGATGCCGGGGGTCGTACTGACCATGCCCTTCGACGAGGTCACGGCCCCGTAGAAATAGTCGGCACGCTCGTCGAGTTCGCTATAGTTCTTCTTCTCTTGGCTCGGATCAAATATGATCACGTAGGCCCACTTGGTGTCAGGCCAGTAATAGGAATTTTCAAAACGCTTGGCATAGGAAATATTCATCGACATCAGTTCGCCGACAAGCGCACCTTGAGCGAGATCGAGGCCTGGCCTTTTTGAAAGCGTCACTCTGTCCGGAAACCGTGCGAGGAAAACCTTATTCATTCCGCCGTCCAGTTCGCTGTAAATTGGGGCGGCTGGCACGTTGTCTTCAAGCAATTGCGCGTATTCAAGCTCGTCGGCGCGTTGTTTCTCCAGCGCCCGCCGCGCGATTTTCGGATTCACGACAAAGGCGGGGCATTTATCGGTGGGATTGAACACAAGAGGCTTCGGTGAATTCGGGGGACGTTGCGCATCGAATACATAGAGGCGGTTGCACACGTCCACCTTGGGTTCGAGATGCGTCGCCTCGAAGTGATCGTTGCCGATCTTGAGCATCTTCCAGAAGGCCAAGTTCGGATTATTTCGATGCCGCGCCAGATTCTGCCGGCGTCAGACGGAACGGATAGGTCTGGACCTGGAATGACGGCCGGCCGCCCTGGAATGAGTCGCGCGCCAGCGAATAGATCTCGCTTATCTGTTCGTCGGTCATGGCATAGCAACCGCTCGACCAGCAGTCGCCGTGGATCATGAGCAAGCTGCCGTCGCGGTTGTTCGCTTTGTCGAAGCTGTTGGGGTAGCCGATGTTGATTGCAAGATAGTAGTTGGAGTGGGGATTCATCAGCTCGGGCGTAACTCTATAGAACCCCTCTGGAGTCTGACGGTCGCCCTCCTGCAACTTCGGCCCAAGATCGCCCGACCACCGACAAATCGGATAGGTCTTGAGGATCTGGAAACGGCCGGTGGTGTCCTGTTTCCAGACTTCGAGCTCCGCCTCTTCCTTGAAAACGCGCACAAGGATCGGTGAATGTATGGGCATCTTCTTTTGCCGGAGCAGCGAGAGCAGCTCGGGCGGTAGCTTCTTCGTTGCCTTGGTCGGCAACCGATTGCTGTTTTCGCCAAGGCACGTGACCGGCGTCAACGCCGCGGCAAAAGCCGCCGTCAGCACAAGCGCACGGAGTACCGTGGTGCGGATCATTGCTGTACCCCCGACGTGGAACCCTTCCTATCTGAGTGCCTGTAGTCGGTGGCTTTAAGCATGCCTTGGTGAGCGATGGAACGGGGTTGAATGTCGATAATTCGATCCCCGCGGATGTCCGCTATGGGTCAAAAGCGGACATTGAGAGGCTCAGTGAAATGTCCGTTAGTGCCAAGGACTTTGGCCAAGTTTATTCGATCACCTCGCCGGCGCGCGAGCACAGCGGGCGGCACGGTGAGGCCGAGGCCTTTGCCGTCTTGAGGTTGATCGCAAGCTCGTACTTGGTCGCCGCCTGTACCGGCAGCTCGGCTGGCTTCTCGCCCTTGAGGATGCGATCAACGTAGCCGGCCGCCTGTCGGTATTGGTCGACAAAATCAGGTCCATAGGAGATGAGGCCACCAACGGTGACGAAGAAGCGATAGGGGTAGACGGCGGGCAATCGGAGCCGGGCGGCGAGCGCAATGATGCAGATCGCGATGACGCGTCGCCAACGCGCTCGCCGTCACGATCAGGCCGCCATTCGAGGAGCGCGCGAATGCCGTGACGGCGCGCTCGATTTCGCCGGCATCGCGCACGTCGACCGCACTCAAATCCACCCCAGCGATGGCGCCACGGCCTGGACGGCAGCGAACTGCCCGATCCCGGAGGCGATGGTCGGATCCCGAAGCACCGCCGCCCGCGTCACGGCGGGCGCGATCTGCTTCAGCAGCTCCAGCCATTTTCCGCTCATGCCGTATTCGAAAACCGTGAACCCAGTCGCGTTGCCACCCGGCCGTGCCAGGCTGTCGACGAAGCCGGCGCCGACCGGGTCGATGACCACCGCGAACACGATCGGCACGGTGCGGGTCGCCTGTAGCAACGGCGCCACTGTTGCGGTGCCAGTACCAGCCAGGATGACGTCCGGCGCGAGCGCAGCTAATTCGGCCGCGTGCCTGCGAATATCGTCGGCTTTGGTCGTGGCCCAGCGCGTGTCGATGTGCACATTGCGGCCGTCGCTCCAGCCCAGTTGCTGCAGGCCCTGTTGGAACGCCGCGATCCGGGCCTGATAGTCAGGATCGTCGGCGGTCGCGGCCAAAAGCACGCCGATGCGCCGCACGCGGTCGCTCTGCTGTGCGCGCGCCACGAGCGGCCACGCTACGGCCGCGCCACCGAGAAGTCTGATGAAGTTGCGCCGCTGCATGTGGCCCCACGCTTGACAGTGAGCCTAGCACTTCGCGGCTGGGCGGCGAGTTGAAATAGCAGTCCCGAACGTCCGACTAAGATCGCTCGGCGCGAATGTCACTTGTTGCTCTCCGGATGCACTTCGTAGCCGGAATCCTCGATCGAACCGGCGCCCATCCAGCCCCAGACCAGCAACAACGTCTTCGGTCGACGTGTTGTTGAAGCCGTGCCAGCAGCCGCGTGGCGAATAGACCACGTCGCCTTCGCTCGACGGCTTGTCGCCATGATCGGTGTAGATCATGCCCTTGCCTTTGAGCACGATGAAAAACTCGTCGCAATTGCGCTGGCGATGGTTTACATGCCGCGCACCTGGCTTAAGCACGGTCCAGCCAACCACGTGATTGGCGCCGGCGGATTTCTTATCGATCAGGAATTGCACCTGCATATCGACCCAGCCGTCATCGCGCTTGAGGCCATCACCTTCGGTACGTCGCGCAGGTTTGCGCGATACATGACGGGCGCTGCTCGCCTTTTTCCATTCGGCGGCGGCACTCTTCACGGCCTTTGCCAGCGCGGCGCCGATTTTTCCTCCCCGAGGTCAGTGATGTCCTCCTACACGCTGATGGGACTCGATGTGCGACGACTATCAGTGTCGCCGATCCTGCTTCCCGATCGTCCGCTTTGTGCCGCAGCGGCATGGCATGGTGACAACCCGCAGCTAGACGAAAGGCGCTAAAGTGCTGTCGACACCTGACGGACTGCTCCTCTGGGGCCGTTCGAAGGTACTGATATTGATTTTCGACTGCAGCGTTTTATGCACGGGGCACTTATCGGCGATTTCCATCAGCCGCTTGCGCTGCTCATCGTCGAGCGGACCCTCCAGCGTTATGGCGCGATCGATGTGATCGAGCGTGCTGACTTTGGTGTCGCAAGTTTCGCAATCCTTAGCATGGATCTTGCCGTGGCTTAGCCGCACAGAGACGTTCTCGAGTGGCAGTTTCTTGAAGTCAGCATAAAGCCTGATCGTCATTGACGTTGCAGGCGCCAAGTCCCGCCAACAGAAAGTCGTAAGGGCCGGGGCCGGAACCGAGCCCACCAAGCTTGACCGGCTCGTCAGCCAACAAATGGTGCGGGCCAGTCAATATCTCCTGCTGGAATTTGCCACCGTGCGTCTCGCGCACGAGTACGAGGCCAGCTTCGACTTCGGCCTCGGTCATAGTTTCGGGCTGATCAAGGTAGCGATCGGCCCATGCGGCGATCACGTTCGCCACATAGACGGCATCACTTCTCTGGCTCAGCAGGTGATCGGCGCCAGCAAGCGAGATGAAGCTCTTTGGATGCTTCGCGCTGATAAAGATTTGCGAGGCATTCTCGATGCCGACCAGATCATCAGTCGGTGAGTGGAACACCAGCAGCGCCTTGCGCAGATTGGCGATACAGCCTTGTAGATTTTCTCGGCCACATCATCGAGAAATTCGCGTTTGATGCGAAATGCCCGCCCTGCCAAACTTACCTCGATCTCACCCTGCTGCCTGAAGCTTGTCAATATCCGCTTTAAACAAATTGGTAACGTGCTTCGGGTGGTAGGGCGCACGCGATAGTCACGCACCCACGTGCTTCAGGAATCTTGTGCAGCGGCGGCAAGCATCGCGGTGCCGCCCAGACTGTGGCCTATCAAAATTGCGGGCGCAGCATAACTCTTCCGCAGATGATCGGCGGCAGCGATAAGGTCGTCTACATTCGACGAAAAATGCGTGTTGGCGAATTCGCCTTCGCTGCCGCCCAATCCGGTGAAATCGAAACGCAGCACGCCGATGCCGTGCATCGTCAGCTGCTCGGCGATACGTTTGGCCGCCAACATATCCCTTGCCGCAGGTAAAGCAATGCGCGAACAGCGTGAATGCGATTCGGCTTGCCCAGCGGCAGATCAAGTACCGCCGCCAATTTTTCACCCTTGGAATTAGGAAAATCAAATCGTTCGCTACGCATGGCTGGTCTTTCCAGTTTGACTGGCATGGATAAATGCCAAGACGATCGGTTTGCCCTCGATCAAACAAATCGAGGGATTGGACCGTTATGCGGCGTCGTACGCCCGCCGAGGTCAATGAACTTGCTTGATCAACATAGCACCAGCCCCAACCTCTGGCGGATCGTAGCCTTCATGATCGGATGACCGGTTTGCGTGGAAATGTTTGGTTGCATGCTCGTTAGGCGAAGAACTCGCAACAGCCGACATGACCGCAGGTGCGGATGATAGAGCAATACGTAACTGAACGAAGTAATACCGATTACGTATTGCCACCAACGGCGCGGCTTTTCCGACAATGCCACCGCTCACCTCAAGACCCGCACCACTCACTCAACCCTGCGTGTTCTCCTCGTCACCGATAAGCCTTCAACTGAGGCGGCGGCGGCCCGGCGGCCCGGTGGCGTCCATCCAGGCAGCGGGCCGCGGCTGGTTTCCACCTTCGCGTCGCGTCGCCACTGCCGGCACCACCGACACGCGGCGCCGGAACGACTCGCCACCGCTGGTGCCGAGCCGCGCATGGGCGCGACCAAGTACTACCTGGCCACGCTGCGCGACGAGTCACCGTACCACCCAGATCACCGGCTATGTCACCAACTGCGTCTACCCGCTGACCTCCGCGCCCCCTCGCCTTCCAACGACGTCGCCGTCGTGTCGGCACCATGCGCATCCAGCGCAACGCCATGAGCGGCTGGGACTGCCGGTCCGAACATGCAGTCGGTGATCCTGCACGGGGCGGCCTCGCGATCTGGCCAGCCCGGGATGGCCGGCAGCACCAGATCATCTTCGGCTGCCTCGAACATCCCGATCCCCTAGGCTTCTAGAAGCCCTTGGTGATCACCACGTAGAAGCCGGTCACGCCCTGCCGAAGTTGGAGACGAAGTTGGTGGTGTAGTCCACGCCGTCGATGGTGAATTCCATCTGGCTGAAGACCTGATGCTGGCGGTCAGTTCCCATCACCATCAGCGGCGAGCACAGCCCCGTGCTGAGGGTGTGTCGGGCGCGGGCGCGCCGCCGTCCCGGCTGGTCACGTTGGTGTCGCGGCCGACGATCAGCTGCCACACCGCCCCCGCGCCCGGATCCAGGTGCCGTCGCCGAGATCGTAGTGGGCGATGTCGCCTCGTCAGCCGGCCTTCCTCCATGCCCGGCGCCGTCAGCACGAAGCCACGTGCGCGTTCTGGCACTCCTCGTAGGTGGCGAAGGTGGCGGGTGAGACGCTGGTCAGGGGTCACCATCACCGGCAGGGTCACCTTCTGGTCTCCGCCGCGACGATCACCACACCTGTTGGGATTCAACCGCTGCCAGCTGCACTTCTGGGGCACGCCGGTGGGATGGCCGGACTTGCCGTCGTAGCAGCAGCTTGCCCTGCCTCGTCCTTGGCAGCAGACCGGCAGGCTGCTGGCCGGAGCCGCCCCCTCCCGGTAACGACGATAATCGCCGCCCGCCGACCCCAGCCGCCGCGGCTTCGGTCAGCATCGCCTGGGCGGAGGCTCCACTGGGTGGGCTGCCCGTCGAAGGCGCTGGAATGGGTCTGGGCTTCGCGCAGCCGGTGAGCGCGCCGAGCGATGCAGGCCAGGAGGGCTGGAGTACGCACGACACCGGGATCATCGGGCGCCGCGGTGCTTTCTGATGGGCCAGCCGCAGCGCGCCTTGGTCGCGAGAGCCGCTCACTCGCCGCACAGGCCGTCGACGGTGAAGGAGATCTCCCGCAGGAGCGTCCCATCGGGCCCCAGCACCTGGACGTCGTAGGCCTGCTGCGACATGGCGGGCACCCAAATCGCCAGCGGCGGCCGGCGCCCACCGGCAGATAGAAGCGGGCCACCACGTCGTCGCGGTACCAGACGTGCTCGATGAAGCCGCTGTTGAGGCCGGTCACCGAGGTCCAGGCCACCAGCTTGTCGCCATCCAGGAACAGGTTGTCGCCGTCCACGGTCTTGAGCAGGTGGTTCTTCACCTTGTAAATCGACAGCCGCCCACCTGGTCCGGCGGCATCGGCGACCTCGCCGGGGAAGGAGGCGGCGGTGGCGCAGAAGGGAAGCACAGTCCGGTCATGAACATCATGGCAGCTCCGTTTCGTTGAGGGTCGGGAGGCGGCTTGCAGCCGCTGTGCCGGGGAGAGTTTTGCCAGCCGTCAGCTGTCGCTGTCAGTGGAAAAGCTCGGATTTCCGGGCGAGACCTCCTGATCTGGAGGCTGACGGCTGACAGCTGATGACAGCCTCTCCCTTCATCTTTCACATATCGTTTGAGGTGGTATCGCATGCGGACTGAGCTTATGCGTGCAGCACGACCTGGTGAAGCGGTTGCTCTGGCCGGCCCGATCGCCGGGATCTGGGCGGGGCGCCGGCGCCCAGCGAGCTGGTGGCCAGCCTGGTCGACGACGAAGGGAAACCCCCACCACGGCCGCGACGCCTGACCGCGCTGGCGGGAGATCGCGGCCCCGCCCGCGCCCCCTGGATGCCTCGGCGCCGCCCTGGACCAGGCGGTGGGCGCGCGGCGCAGCGAGACTCGGACGGGCGCTGATGCTCGACGGCGCGTTTCTTGTGCTTTGGCTGCTCTTTGCCTTTCGAAAGGAACCCCTGAATGCCCTGACTCCTGGTCATCGACGATCGCGACCAGACGGTGGAGATGTGCCACCGCCAGCTCCCGCCGGCTCGGACCCGTCGACGCGTTGCGATCGCCGGATCCCCGTCAGGTGTGCGAGGAGCGCGACCGCGGCTGCCCGCTCGCGTGCGCCCACGACTGCGCGGAGGCCGCCGAGGTCGCTGGGCCGCACGCGCGCGCTGCTCGGACCTGGTGGTCCCTCGACCTGCACTTTCGCTGCTCCCGAGGAGCGGCTGCTGCCCGAGGACAAGTCGCACCTGCCTGACCGACGCCAAGAGCGCGCGAGCAGCGCGGCTCGAGGGGCTGCGGCGCACAGCAGGGCTGCTCATCCTCGAGCGACCTGCGCCGCGACTACCCCCAGCTGCCCGTCGTGATGCTGCACGCACCACTGCCTCCGAGTCTCGGCGCCGACCGCCCGGCCGATCCGCTGGTCTACTTTTGCGAGAACGAGGTCGGTGGACAGCCGCAGCCTGGCCGCCGGAGATCACCGCAGGCGCTCGGCGCACCAGGCGCGCGCAGGAGGGGCCGGTGTTCTGGGGCGCAGCGCGGCGCCATGGCCGAGCTGCGGCGCCGGCGGTGACCGTGCTGGCGCGCTCGCCGCTGCCGGTGCTGATCGAGGGCGAGACCGGCACCGGAAGAGCTTCCTCGCCGAGCACGTGATCCACCCGCGCTCGGGCTCAAGGGGCCGCTGGTGGTCACCGATCTGTCGCACCGATGCCCGCGACGCTGCTGCCGGCGCATCTGTTCGGCGCGCGGCGCGGCGCGCATACACTGGCGCCGTCGAGGATCACGCGGGCGTGTTCGAGCAGGCGCACGGCGGCACGCTGTTCCTCGACGAGATCGCCAACCTGGATCTCGATCTGCAGCGGCAGCTCCCTGCTGGTGCTGGAGCGCGGGCAGGTGACGCGCTCTGGGTGACAGCAATGCCGCGGCCGGCGGCGCCCAAAGCTGGTGGCCGCCGACCAACCAGGATCTGTCGGCGCTGGTGCGGCCGGGCGCTTCCGCGCCGACCTCACATGCGCCTCAACCCGGCCACCCGGCTGCGCGCACGTGCCAGCGCTGCGCGAGCGCGCCGGAGGAGCTGCCTGAGCTGGTGCGCTTTCGCCTTCCTGGAGGCGGTGCGCGCCGGAGGGGCTGCGGCCGCTGGCAGGGTGCCAGTACCTGGCTCCGCTTCCACCCCCGACGACCTTCGCTGCGAGGGCGTCAGCACCGATCATCTCTTCGGTCGCGCCGGCGGCTGAAGGCGGCGCGGCGGGACGCCGTTCTCGCGCTGTTCATCAGCCAGGAGGCGCTGGCGCGCTCGTCCGAGCACGCCCGGCCGGGCAACCACCGGGGCGAGCCGCGCCTGCTCGCCACCTCACAACGTTGCTGGTCTAGCGCGCTCGGCTCCGCTGATGGGCGCGCCCGAGGGGGCGACCTCGCCCGCGTCGCCGGGCCATCCTCACCATATCGGCGACCAGCTGATCGATCGCCGCCCGCTGGGCAGAGCCCGGACGGTCGCCGGGCCGCGCGCCTGGGGCTGCGCGGTGCCGGCGGCGGGGGAGCGCGGGCGCACCTGTCGAGATCGAGGTGCCGAGCTGGCCCCAGCTTCTCGCGGATCTCCGCGCCGACGTCGAGCGGCAGCACCTGCGCGCGCTGCTCGTGGCCACTGAGCGGCGACCTGGAGAAGATGGCCATGAGCTGCTGGGCGTGCGCGGTTTCGGGCCGCCAGGTCCCACCTGCGCCTTAACCTTCGTTGGGTCTGCGCCCGCGTGAGCTGTGGAGGCAACGGCGAAACAACAACAACATCAAAGCTGGCCCTGGTCTTGTTGTTGCTGGCGCTGGCCACGCCGGCGATGGCCGCCGACGGCGCGGCCGGGCTGGCCATGTCCCGGGCCGGGCGGTGGGGCCGAGGCGGCGCCTCTCCCGAGACAGGCGCTGGAGGCCGATCCTGAACAACCCCACCATGGCCGCCGAGCTGGGGCTGGTGCTGTACAAGCTGGGGCACTGCAGCGAGGCCGAGGCCCTCCTGCGGCGGGCCATCATCGGCCTGGAGCCGGGCAACCGTACCTACTCTCACCTCCTGGGCGAGCTGCTGGTGCAGGCGCCGGATCGGTGGCGCTGGCGCGACGAGCTGGTGGCCTTCCTGAGCGGGGCCTGGTGCGCGTTGAAGGCGATTGGTGCCGGCGGCCGGACCTGGCTGACCCTGCGGCTGGGGCTGCCTCGAGCGGAGCGTGGGATGCCGCCCTGGGCGCAGCGGCGGTTACCACGCTGCTGGCGACGCCCGACGTGCCGGCGAGCTGCGTCAGCAGTCGGTGGACCTGCGCGCGCAGCAGATCGGCCGACGGCCGCCCAGCCGGAGGACTGGCCCGATGGCTCTGTCGGAGGCCGATCGCCTGGCGCCTGGTGCGTCGCACGAGGCCGCCCTGCGCGACGGCAACCCCAGCGCACCGTCGGAGGCCCTGACCCCGGTGCTGGGCGGGTGCCCGAGTCGGCGAGGCGCGCTGGCTGCGGGCCCGGCCTCGACGACTCCGGCCACATACGCTGACCGCGCGATCCGATCGACCTTCTTGCAGCTTGCGCCCTCCTGTCGCGGGCGGCTGGCGGCGGCTGGAAAGATAAGCCGCCGAGCGGCGGCACCCTCGACGCCGAGGCCGCCGACGAGGCCCTGCGCCACGCGCTGGCGCTGGAGCCCTGGGGACGATCTGCGCGAAAGTTGCGCCGGAGCGGCGCTGCGCGCGGGCCGATCGAGGAGCGTGCTGCCGGTGCCCTGCCGCCTCCCCGCCCACACCAAACGCCTTGAAGCCGCTGGCCGATGCCCAGCGGTGGCGCGACGACGCCCCTGAGTTTGGCAGCCGAGCCGGTGCCGTCACCCAGGCGCTGGCCGAATCACCTGGCTACGTCGAGGCGGCCGCGACCTTCGGCGGTGTGCCAGACTTCGGTCAGGTGCCGGAGCCACCAAAAGCGTTGTGGACGATCCCGACGGCCTCGCTGCGGCTGGCGAGCGCGGTCCAGATCGGCGCCGCCCCAGCCCGGCGGTGGGCGCTGCCCTGGATCGCGCGGTCGGTGCTTCGGTTCACCTGGCGGGCGCTGGCGGCGGCGCTGCGCGCTGACCGTGACCCGGGTCAGCGCTCGCCGATCCCACGACTGCATGGCCCGGGAACTGAACCCACCCAACTTGACGAGTCAGGCTCCGTGCGCCAAATCCCGGTGCCGAGCGAAGGCGTGTGGGGTTCGAGAAGCAGGCCTTCCTGGCCCTGCTGGCCGAGCGCGTGGCGGAGGCCGAGCGCCTGCTGGGGCCCTGTCGCGCCGAGCTCCTGCGTGAAGAGCAGGAAGCTGGGGCAAGTGTATACGCCGGTTAATGGCCCCGGCGCTGGAGTGTTACCGGCTGGCGGTGGCAGCAAAGCTGCAGACGCCTGGCGCTGCGGGCGGCGCAGAGCCGGCTGGCGGCGGCGGCGGCGCGCGCTCCACGAGCTGTTGGCTTCCGTCGAGGCGCCGCTGCGGGTGGCCCTGGGCGCAGATCCCGGCGGCGGCCTGCCCTGGCGCGCCTGAAACTCCAGCGCCAGCAGCTGACGAGGCCCGTACCACCTGGGAGGCCTTCCTGGCCACCGCGCTCCGACGACGAGTCCGGCGGTGCCGCTGGCCCGGGACGTCCCAGCGTATCCTGACCAAGAACGATAGCGTCGGGCGCGGCGCGCCGGCTGGGGCTGGGGGTCGTCGCGGCCACGGCCCTGACCATGCTGCTGGTTGGGATCGCCCGGCGCTTCCGGGACCACCGTGGCGCGCGCGCTGCCGCGGCGGCCGGCCCCTTGTTCCTGAGCTGCGCGCGGTGGCTGGAGGTGCGCCACGACGTCATCAAGCACCGCCAAAGAACGTGCCGGATGGGCGACGAGGATCGGGTGAGGATTACGGCTCCGCGTCCTGTTGGAGCCGCAGCCCGCCTCCGGAGCTGGTGGCGGAGATCTACGTGCAGTGCGCCGCCACCGGCTGGGTTGACCCTGCGGCCGCTGGATCGCGAGCCGACCTTTCGGCCCGATCGCCCGCGAGCTGCGCCAGGCGGAGCGGATCCTGCGGGAGGGAGAGACAAGAGCAATACGTAACTGAACGAAGCA
>ERZ1370068.1932-contig-1189_pt1 | contig 12962 bp, 16 predicted proteins | sample MGYA00561227_ERZ1370068 | MGnify/ENA primary metagenome ERZ1370068 (study PRJEB38410, sample SAMEA6850437) | metagenome | study: Metagenomic assessment of the ecological functions of the soil: analysis of the soil microbiota associated with the...
TCAGTGGCGGTTACTCGACTGTCTGATGCCCGCGCCGGTCGTCGACTTCCACCTCGCACTGCTACGACCGGCCGCTGCGGGCGCCCGGTCGTTCATCGCCTTCATGGACCGCCGAGCTCGCCAGGACGCACGGCTCGTTCGCGAAGTTCCTGGAGCGTCACGGCAGCGCCGAGGCTCGCGCTCTCCGACGCCGCCAAGGAGCGCATCCTCGGCGGCAACGCCGCGCGGCTTCTGAAGCTCGCCTAGCGGGTGCTACGCGGGTCCGAAGCCGACCGCCGTCTGGTTTCCGATGACGAGCGGGCGGAAGCGGACCGGCAGACCGACGCCGACCTTGTCGACGGGGATGTCGACGATCCGCCCGAGGATCGACACACCCTCCTCAGCTTCACGACCGCGAGGGCGTAAGGGGCATCGCCCGCGTGGGCCCTCGGCGCGACCGGATGACCGTGAAGCTCGCGATCGTGCCCTCACCGCGCAGGTCGACCGGCTGCCACGCTCGCGTGTGGCAGGCCGGGCAGAGCTGCCTGGGCGGGATGGCGAGCTCCCCGCACGAGCCGCAGCGCAGGGCCGTCAGCTGGCCGGCGCGCGCGCTCGAAGAAGGCGCGCGCGGTGATGGACGACTCAGTCACGGCCAAACAGGCTCACCAGAACCGTTGCGGTGTTGCCCCGAGAGTGTGGGTGAGCCCGGTCTTGGCGCCGTCGACCTGGCGCGGACCGGCCTCGCCGCGGATCTGCGTGACGATCTCGGCGATCTGCGCGGCGCCCGTCGCGCCGATGGGATGCCCCTTCGCCTTCAGGCCGCCAGAGGGTTGACGGGAATCTCGCCGCCGAGGCTCGTCCGGCCCGCCTCGGCTGCCCGGCCGCCGGCGCCCGGCTCGAAGAGGCCGAGCCCCTCGGTGGCGACGATCTCGGCGATCGTGAAGCAGTCGTGCAGCTCCACGACGTCCACGTCGCGGGGGCCGAGGCCGGCCTGCCGATACGCCGCCGCCGCCGCGCGCTCGGTCGCCGGCACGCGCGAGAGGTCGCGCTTGTCGCCGAGGAGCATCAGTCCGACGCCGCCGCCGGAGCCGAGCACCCACACCGGCTCGCGATGACGCCGCGCCACCTCCTCGGAGGCGAGCACGAGGGCGGCGCCGCCGTCGCTGAACGGACAGCAGTCGAAGAGCTTGAGTGGGTCGGCGACGTAGCGCCGACCGGAGCACCTGCTCGATCGTGATCTGCTTCTGGAACTGCGCCTTCGGATTGAGCGCGCCGTGCCGGTGGTTCTTCACGGCGACCGCCGCCATCTGCTGCCTCCGTCGTCCCGTACTTCTCCATGTGCGCCCGCGCGATCAGCGCCGAACACGCCGGGGAAGGTGAGGCCCAGCGGCTGCTCCCAGACGGCGTCGGAGGCGTAGGCGAAGTACTCGGTGGACTCCGCCGTCGAGACGTTGAGCACGCGCTCGGCGCCGCCGACGAGGACCACGTCCGACACGCCCGCGGCGATCTCCATCACCGCGTGGCGGAACGCGGCGTGCGAGCTGGCGCACGCGGTCTCGAAGCGGGTCGTGGGCACGGACGGGATGCCCAGCACCGAGGCGCGCCTGCGGGCCGGTGTGGAGCTGGTGCTCGGTCTCACCGCCGACGACGTTGCCGTAGTAGAGCGCCTGGACGGCGCTCGCCGGAATGGCGGCGTCGGTCAGCGCGTCATGAGCCGCCTCGGCGAAGAGCTCCGCCGACGTGCGATCGTGCAGGCCGAACTTCGTCACTCCGACTCCGATCACGCCGACGCGGCGCATGAGTGTCCCCCTCGTCGCATGCTAGCATTAAAATTCATGGCGTTGCGAGGGCTCGTGCTCTTCGGCTGCGGCTGGATCGCGCGCCGTCACGCGGGCGCGGCCCGGCGCCTCGGCGTCCCGCTGCTCGTCGCCAGCCGCGACCTCGCGCGGGCCCGTGCGTTCGCGCGCGAGTTCGGCGCGGCCGACGCGTTCGGCGCATACGAGGACGCCGCGCGCGATCCGCGCGCCGAGGCCGCGGTGATCTGCACTCCGCACGACCGGCACGGCGCGGACACCCTCTGGCGCTCGGCGCGCGGCCTGCACGTCCTCGTCGAGAAGCCGATCGCGCCGACGGTCGAGGAGGCCGATCGGATGATCGCGGCGGCGCGGGACGCCGGGACGCGTGCTGATGGTCGCCGAGAACTTTCACTTCATGCCCGCGTTCCGCCACGTCCACGGCCTCCTGACGTCCGGCGCCCTGGGCGCCCTGCGCTCGCTTCACCTCGTCGCCCGCGGGTACCGCCAGCACTCGGGCTGGCGCCTGGCGGCGGGCGCCGCGGGCGGCGGCGTCCTGATCGACGGCGGCATCCACTACGTGCACAACCTGAGCTGGTGGGGCGGCGAAGTGCGGCGCGTTTTCGCGCTCCGTCCGCCGCAGACGGTCGAGCTGGGCGGCGAGGACGCGGTGGACCTTCTGGCCGAGCTCGCGGGCGGGGTCGTCGGCTTCGTCTCCAATTCTCTTGGCGCTCGCGGTGCTCCGCGGGTTCAATGGTCCTCAGTGACGGGCGTCGACGGAACGATCATCGCCGACAATCGCGGGCGCTTCATCCTGTCGCGGGGCGCGGCCGCATGCGCCTTCGGCTCTTCCGTCGTGATTCGCGCGGTCACGAGGCCATGCTCCGGGCGTTCGCCGACGCGGTCGGCTCCGGCCAGCCGCCCGGAGACCGACGGCCGGTCGGGTCGGCGCGATCTGGCGGTGGTGCTGGCGGCGTACCGTTCGGTGGCCGAGCGGCGGCCGGTGGATCTGGCGTGCTGAGCGAAGAGGCGCTGATCCTCGGTGTGCTCGCTGGAGCCTGCATGCTGCTGATCCTGGGCGTGCTCGAGCAGATCTGGCCCTCGAGGCCTCGCTACCCGGTTCGCCGCCCCAGGGCCCTGGCGCCGCCGCCACCACCACTGCGCCCGGCCGAGCCACTGATGTCCCCGCGCTTGACGTTGGGCCTCTCGCCGTCGAGGCCGCCCGCCGAGACCCTGTTTCGCCGACCGGCCGGCTACGTCGAGCCAGCGGTGCGCGTCGAGGCCCGTCGCGCCGAGCGGGCCGCCGTGCCCGCGCAGTCCGTCGTGCCGGAGCCGCCGGCGCCACCCGTCGATCTCGCCGCCCGCACCCGTGACCCCTCCACCCGGACCGGTGACTCCTCACCCGCACCCGTGAGTCCGCCGTCCTCGCCCGTCATTCCGCCGCCTCCCACGAACGTCGTTCTGCTTCCCGAGCGGCGCGAGCTATGTCGCTGCCCGAGCGCCGCGAGATTCGCCCGATCGAGTATCCCGCGCCGGTGCGGTCGGCCGAGCCCCCGGCGCCGGTTCAGCCGACGGAGCCCGATGGGCCCGCTGGGCCCAGGCAGCCGGACGCTCCAGCGTTGCCCCCGCCGACGCCGGAGCAAGATCTCGCCCCACGCGCGGCCGCACCGCGTGCTGCGATCTCCGGGAGCTCCGTCCGATCCGGTCTCGGAGCCGCCGGCGGCTGACGTCGCCGGGTTCGGGGGCGGCCCGCTGGCTCCGGCGCAGCCTCTTCGGCGATGGGACGGGCTCCGCCGCCGGTGGCGGAGACGAAGCCGAAGCGGGACTCGTCCCTCCTGGAGACATGCTTCGCCCTCTATCAGGAGAAGCGCTTCAGCGAGGTCGTGACGGCCGGCGAGGAAATGCTGGCGAGGCTCCCGGTGCAGTGGCCGGCCGGCACGTCGCACGATATCGCGGCGCTTCAGTCGGTGATGGGTCTGGCCAAGCAGGCCCTCGGCGACGACGACGGCGCGCGCCTGGCGCTCGAGGCGGCGATCGACGCCTCGCCCGAGGCCGAGCGGCCGACCTATCGCCTCCACCTCGCGGCGCTCTCCCTCGACGCCGCGCAGGCCGGGCTCGCGCGAGCCGCGGGTCACGACACACGGGCGACCGGATCGCGACGATCCGATCGGCCATCGCGTGGAGCGAGCGCGGGCTTGCCGCGGTGGCCTCCGACCCGGGGCTCGCCGGCGCGCGCGAAGCCGCTCACGACGCGCTCTGGCAGGCCTACGAGCTCACCGCCACGGCGCTGCTGCAGCGGCAGGACTTCGGCGGGGCCCGCCAGCTTCTCCGCGAGGCGCTCGACGACCCCGCATTGCCGACCGTCCGCGCCGCGGGATTCCGCGGGCTCTTCTCCAGCACCTTCGGCGCCGAGGTCGGCCAGCTCACCGCCCAGGCGATCCTCGGCATGCAGGAGGGCCGCGAGGCCGAGGCGCTCGAATCACTCAAGCGGGCCGAAGTGGTGCTGGCGGCGATTCCCGCCGACGCGCTGCCGCCGACGCGCCGCGACGAGGTGGATCAGCGGCTCTGGTGGGGCTACGCCGAGCTCGGGAGCCGCCGGCTCGAGGCCGGCGATTACGAGGATGGCGCTCGACCCGCTGATTCACGCGCTCCGGTTCGAGTCCATCGGCCCCGAGCGCCAGGCCGAGACGCGCGCGGCGATCGTGCGCGCGCTCGAGGGCATCTCGGCGATGCGCGCCATGTCCATCCGTCGTCTCGCCGACGCCGGCTGCCACGACGAGGCCGTGGAGGGCGCCGAGGATCTCCGCAAGCTGCTGCGCGACTGTGTGGACCTCGGGATCAGCGAGACGGATCTGTGGGCGGTCTACACGCGCATCCTGCGCCTCAGCGACGAGCTGGACCTGGAAGAGCCGGCCTGAGCCGGTCGGGCTACGGCTCGACGCTCTTGCGGCGGATCTCGGCGAGCAGCGTCTCGGGCACCGGAAGAACGCCGCCACGACGTCGGGATCGAAGTGCTTGCCGGAGCACCGCTGGATCTCGGCCTTCGCGGCCTCGAAGGGCTGCGCCTTCGAGTACGGGCGATCGAACGTGATGGCGTCGAAGGCGTCCACGACCATGAAGATCCGCGCGCCGAGGGGAATTCCCTCGCCCCTGAGCCCGCGCGGATACCCGGTGCCGTCCCACTTCTCGTGGTGGGCGTAGACGATCGGCACGGCGCCTCGGAGGAACGGGATCCTCTCGACCAGCTGCTTGCCGATCTCCGGATGGCGCCGCATGATCGCCCACTCTTCCGGGGTGAGCGGACCGGCCTTCAACAGGATCGCGTCGGGAATGCCGATCTTGCCGATGTCGTGGAGCAGCACGCCGTGGGCGAGGTCGGCCAGGTCCTTCTCCGGCACGCCGTACTCGCGGGCCGTCGCCAGCGCGTAGCCGTGGACGCGCCGCGAGTGGGATTCGGTCCCGACGTCGCGCGTGTCGAGGGCGGAGCCGAGCGCCTCCAGCGTCGTCCGGTAGGTGTCCTGGAGCTGCCGATAGGCCTGCTCGAGATCGTGCGTCGCCTCGACGACCCGGCGCTCGAGGAGCTCCTGGTACTGGCGCCGCTCGATCAGCAGCTGGCGCCGCTCGAGGGCCCGGTCGGCGGCGATCAGGAGCTCGTCCACGTTCACCGGCTTCATGATGAAGTCGTACGCCCCGAGCTGGAGGCTCGCGATCGCGGTCTTCACGTCGGCGGCGCCGGTGAGGACGATGACGGCCGCGTCCGGATCGGCCAGCCGGACCTGCTGGAGCAGCTCGATGCCGCCCATGACTGGCATCTTGAGATCGGTGACGGTCAGGGGCGGCCGCGAGGCGCGGAACACCTCGAGCCCTCGTGCCCGTCGTTGGCGAGCAGACACTTGTAGTTGGCGCCGAGGAAGATCTGGTGCAGGACCTCGCGGACCTGCCGATCGTCGTCGACGATGAGGATGTCACGCCGCTCCATGTTAGTCCGCCTTCTCGGGCGGCCCGGCGCCCATGACCTGGTTCTTGCCCGCTCGCTTCGCGGCGTAGAGCGCCTCGTCGGCGGCCCGGAAGAGCTCCTCCGACGTCGTGGCTTCGTCGTCGGGAAGGCTGGAGACGCCGAAGCTGGCGGTGACGGTCTTGCCGTGCGAGAACGGGAAGGTCGCGACGACGTGCCGGATCCGGTCCGCGTAGAGCCGTGCGCCCGTCTTGGACGTCTCGACCAGCAGGACGGCGAACTCGTCGCCGCCGTAGCGTGAGACGACGTTGATGCCGCGCGAGTGCTTCATGAGGATCTGAGCGATGTCGCGCAGCGTCTCGTCGCCTATCGCGTGGCCGAACTCGTCGTTGACGCTCTTGAACCCGTCCAGGTCGAGCACGACCACGGACACCGGGTGATTGAACCGCCTGAAACGCGAGATCTCCTCCTCGAGGCGGAGCGAGAAGAAGCGTCGATTGTAGAGCCCGGTCACCTCGTCCTTGAACGAGGTCTCCTTGAGCTTGGCATTGGTGGCTTCGAGCTCCCGGTATGCCGACGTCGAGCCGCATGGCGAAGGTGTTGATGTCCATCGCCTGCTGCTCGACGGTGCCGAGCATGCTGGAAAACGACTTCATCAGGGTGCCGACCTCGTCGCTCCGGGTGCCGATCTCGGCGAGCCTCGACTCGTTCGACAGGACGCTCCGCCATCCGCGCGAAGGCCCGGCCGAGGGTCCACATGATGTACGCGCCGCCGATCATCCCGAGCCCGGTGAGGAGGATGAGGGCCTGCAGGCCGTAGAATCGGCCGACGTGGCGCCGGGTCGAGGCTGGGCTGCACGTATCGGTGCACCAGGTACCCCAGGACGAGGATCGGAATCACCGAAGAAAGGGTGAGCGCCAGCAGGACTTTGCGTCTCAGCAGCCGTCCCGCGGACGCGGCATCCCCGGAGAATCGTCCCGACATGACCAGATTATTCTATTGCCGCAATACCCGGTCAATGTCAGAATTTTCAAGGAAATAGCCGATATGCCGCTTCGTCGCGGATCAGAAAATCGATTGTCTGGGGCTCTTTTGCCCGATGCCCATTGTGAAGACCCGTGAAGCCCTCCGGCGCATGACCGTGGGACAGACTCTGGAAATGACCTCGGACGATCCGGGCTCCGAGGCCGACATGAAAAGCTGGTCGGCCCGGACCGGGAACGAGCCTGCTGGGGATAGAGAGGGATGGCTCGGTTTTCCGCTTCTTCGTCCGAAAGACTCGGTAGGTCCCCCTCCCGCCGGCGGGACCGCGGGTCTACCTCGACTACGCGGGCTTCTCACCCGTCGACCCCCGGGTCGTTGCGCTGATGCGGCCCTTCCTGGAGGGTGGCGTCGGCAATCCCAACGCTCCAGCACTCGCTGGGCCTCGAGGCGCGCGCGTCGCTGGACGGAGCCCGGGCCAAGGTGGCGCGCCTGTTCGCGGCGACGCCGCCGGCGGCGTCATCTTCACGGGCAGCGCGACCGAGGCGAACAATCTGGCCATCAAGGGTCTCGGCCCAGCGCGCCGCCGGCCGGCACGTGGTCACATCGGCGATCGAGCACATCTCGGTGATCGACTCGTGCCGCGACCTCGAGAAGCGCGGCTGGACCGTCACCTACCTGGGGTCGACGCCGACGGCCGCGTCGACCCCGAACGCGGTGGCCCGCGCGATCCGCGCCGAGACGGCGCTGGTCTCGATCATGGCCGCCAACGGTGAGATCGGCACGATCCAGCCGGTTCAGGAGATCGGTCGGATCGCACGCGGCGCGCGGCGTGCCGTTCCACGTCGACGCGGTCGGCGCCGCCGGGCGGGTCCCGCTCCACGTCGACGCCTGCCACATCGATCTGCTCACGCTGTCGTCCAACGATCTGTACGGCCCGCCGGGCGCCGGTGCCCTGTGGGTGCGGTCGACGGTCAAGCTGGCGCCGCAGATCCTCGGGCGGCGGTCAGGAGCAGGGCTACCGCGCGGGAACCGAGAACCTGCCGGCGATCGCCGGCATGGGCGTCGCGGCCGATCTCGCGCGCATCGAGGTCGCGGGCGAGGCGGCGCGCGCTCGGCGGGTTGCGCGATCGGCTGCTGTCGGGGCTCCTCGAGCAGATCCCGAGGCAGCGCCTGACCGGCGCTCGCGGCCGCGCGCGGCTCCCGCACCACGTCTCGATCGCGGTGCCGGGGGTGAAAGCCGAGGGCGTCCTGATGGAGCTGGACCTCCGGGGCATCGCAGCGTCGTCGGGCGCCGCCTGCACGGCGATGACCGGCGAGCCGTCGTACGTCCTGCGCGCGATCGGCTGCGACCGCGCCGCGTCCGAGGGCTCGCTCTGCTTCACGCTGGGCCGCTGGACGACCGCGGGCGACATCGACACGGTGCTCGAGGCCGTTCCCGCAGTGGTCGCGCGCCTGCGCCGCCTGGCCCTCCAGTAGCGTGCGCCTCTTCCTCTTCGACATCGACGGCACGCTGGTATCGGTGCGTGGCGCCGGCCGCGCGGCGTTCGCGCGAGCCCTCGCGGAGACCTATGGCACCGCCGGCGCGATCGAGCGGTTCGACTTCCGCGGCCGCACCGACCTGAGCATCGTTCACGAGCTCATGACCGCGGCCGGGGTGGAGCTCGAGCGCATCCGGGCCCGCCTCGACGAGTGCTTCGAGGCCTACGCGCGTGAGCTCGCCGCTCAAATCGGCGACGGCTCGCGGGTGCAGGTGCTGCCCGGAGTCGACGCGATCGTCCGGCGGCTCGGTCAGCGCGACGACGCCGTCGTCGGGCTTCTGACCGGAAACATCGAGGCCGGGGCCAGGATCAAGCTCACGCCGACGGGTCTGTGGCCGCTCTTTCGGGTGGCGGCCTACGGCGGCGACAACGCCGATCGTCGCGCGGCTGCCGGCCATCGCCCGGGAGCGGGCGCGCGCGCTCGGCCACGACTTCACGTTCGACCGCATCACGATCATCGGGGACACCCCGCTCGACGTCGAGTGCGCCCGAAGCTGCGGCGCGGTCGCGGTGGCGGTCGCGACCGGCCAGCATCCGACCGACGAGCTGGCGTCCTGCAAGCCCGACCTCCTCTTCGGCGATCTCGCGGACGTCGATCGGGTCGTGTCGCTCCTGACCGCGCGCGTGACGCCGGCGCTCCTGATCCTGTGGCTGCACCTGCTGAGCGCCATGGTCTGGGTGGGCGGGCTCGTGTACCAGACTCACGTGCTCCTGCCCGCGGCGCGGCGCGGCGGCGACGCGCCGGTCGCCGACATGCTGCGGCGCGGGCGTCCCGTGACGTGGACCGCGGTCGCCCTCGTCGTGCTGACCGGGTTCTACAACGTCACGCGACTCGGCCCGCTCGAGCGGGTGATGGAGAGCGGCGCCGCGCTGACCCTGGCGCTCAAGTTCATGCTGGTGCTCGGCGCCGTCGCCATCGCCGGCCAGCGTGACTTCGCCCAGGTGCCGCGTCTCACGCCGCGCACTCGCCGATGGAGACGATCCGCGCCCGGCTCTGTCGGCCATCGCGTGGATGGACCGCATCGTGCTGCTGCTGGCGGCCGTGATCGTCTTCCTGGGGCTGGCGATCTCGCGGCGCTGACCGGCGGAGCGCGCCGCCGGCGGTCGCGCGTCAGAGGCCGGTGATCGTGATGCCGGAGTTCTTCAGCTTGTAGCGCCGGTTGATCGTGGCGAGGACCGCGGTGATGCCCTCGAGCGGCCCGGCGTTGGAGAGCGCGCCGACGTCGATCGGGCGCAAGCCCATGGAACGCGCCAGCTCGCTCACGGTCGCCTTGGCCGCGGCGTCGGCGCCGCATAGAGCAGGTCGCACTCGATCGGGTGATCGGTCGCGGACAGCTCGTGGGCCGCGATGTGGTGGAACGCGGCGACGACCTTGGCGTCCGGCAGCAACGCCTGCGCCTCCTCCGGCCGAGGAGCCGGCCGGCGGCGGGGTGAAGAGGCGGGGCCCTCCGAACGTGAGCGGCACGACCGTCGAGATCACGACCTTCCCGCGGCAGCCGTCGCGGACTTCCGGGCAGCGTCGCGCGCGAGCCCTGCGCGCGGGCAGCGCGACGACGATCACCGTGCCGTGCCGGGCCGCCTCGGCGTTCGAGTCGCCCGCGATCGTCGCATCTCGTGCGTGGCCTCGCGCAGCTCGGCGGCCTTGCTCTTCGCCCGCTCGGCGTCGCGCGAGCCGATGATGATCGAGTGGCCGGCGAGCGCCCAGCGCGCCGCCAGTCCGGCGCCTTCCTTGCCCGTGCCGCCGAGAATCGCGATGTTCATGAGGGTCCCCGTTCTACCGGAAGAGGTCGCGCGCCGGGTCGCGCAGGAGCGGCTTCGAGCCCTCCTCGCTCGGCTTCAGGGTGAGCCCGCGCACGATCGCCGCCGGGACGCGGTCGAGCTTGCCCATGACGGGCTCGGCGGCGCCGGCCAGCCTCGTCGGCCAGGGCGAGGATCGTCGCCTGCAGCGGGCGGCCGGCGGGATCGCGCTCGCCGAGATAGCTGAGCAGCGGCGCGAACCCGGCGACGCCGATCGCCACGTTGGTGAGGCCCTCGCGCCAGGGCCGGCCGAACGTGTCGGTGATGATCACGAAGACGTCGGCGCCGGTGAGCGCCCGCACGCGATCGCGCAGGCGCGCGCGGAGCGGTCGGAGTCCTCGGGCAGGAGCGCGCACCGAGTCGGCGTCGACGTTGGACTGATCGACCCCGGCATTCGCGCACATCCAGCCGTGATGCGTCTCGGTCACGAGGACGCCCTTGTCCATTCGCTGACCACGCGCCGCGACTCCCGCGCAGGATCACCTCGACGAGCCGCGGGTCCTTGGCGAGCCCGGGGCCATCGCGAGGGCGATCGGCGAGGGCTCGACGTCGGAGCCTCACGAGGCGGCCCTCGGCCTTCGACACGATCTTCTGCCCGATCACGAGGAGATCAGCCGCGCAGCACCGGCGTCGACTGGCGCTCGGCGGCCTCGACGACGAGGCGGCCGATGTCGTCACCCTGACGCACCTCGCCGATTCCCGTGACGCCGATGCCTGATCGGGGGGCTCCTGTGAGCCGGCTTTGATCACGGTGGCCTGAGAGGATGTGGCGTGGCTCGACACGCCCGATCTTGCCCGGTGCGGTGCAGCCAGCTGGCGACGAGGACGCCGGTTTCTGTCGTGTCTCGACTCGGCGGCGGAGCCGGTGAGGTCTTCGGGGGTAAGCCGATGTCCAGGCCAGGCCGGGCAGCGCGAGAACGCGCGGGGTGAGGTTGCGCGCGCGCGCACGTGAGGTGGCGCTCGAAGGAGGGCTCGCCGAACGTCAGTCGGCATCGCGTCGGGTGGACCAGCGCGACCGCTGGTGCCGAGCCGGGAGCGGGGAGAGCGAGGCGCGGTGCGCCGGCGCGCGCCGGCGAGCTCCTGAGCTCGTCGGCGGTGACGCGCGGACGTCCCCGGCACCGTCAGGAACACTCGCGCCAGGCCGCGCGGCCTCCGGATTGCGCCAGGGCGACGGCCGCGGTGTGGCCGCGGGTTCTCGGCCTCGGCGAGCGGCTCCGCGCCGAGCGCGCGCGCGATCGCCGCCACCGCCGGCTCGCGGGTGACCACCTCCGCGCGTTGCCAGCGCCGAGCGCTGCCAGAGCTCGCGGCACGTCGCCCGCTGGCATCGCGCGTGCCAGCTGCTCGCGCTCGGCCAGCGTGAGATTTCGCCCGCGGGCCAGCTGCTTGGCGACGCTGAGATCCTTGATGGGCACTGGCCGCGGCGATCGTCTGGCGCTCTCCAGTGGACCGCTGCGCGAGCTGAGCTCGGCTTTGGCGTGGGCGCGACCGGCTCATCGATTTGCCGGCCCCGAGTCCGCCTCGACGCCAGAGCGCGCGAGCCCAGCGCGCCGCGCCGCGTCACGATCCGTCGATCAGCAGGCGACGGAGCCACGGAGCGGTACGCGCCCGCGCGTTCCGAGGCGGAATCGCGAGCCCGCATGCGCGTGAGACAGCGTGGCCAGCCGAGGCCGTCTGCACGCCATGCCGCCGCCGACAATCTGGCTCGCATGCGACCAACATGGGCGCCGGGTCGACGCCAGTCGACGCGCTCCGGGCTGCGGATCGGGCACGGAAACCCGCGGCGCCGTCGCTGGGGTTCGACAGGCGCCGCGACGCGACCAGGTCGGCCCGCACGAATCGCGTCCGCGACGCCCGGCGCGGACGGGGTGGCAGCGCCAGCCGCGCCGGCGTAGTCGACGCCGACCGCCACGTCGGCGAGCGCCTCTCGCACGAAGCGGCTCCTGGAGCGTGAGCCGCCCGGCCGGCGTCCCGGATCGTCGCGTGACCGGATCGTCTGCTCATCAGGATTGATCCGCGGTGCCTACCCCCAGATCCGCCGCGATCTGGCGCGCGTCACCCGCAGACGGGGCTGGCCCTCGCCTTTTTGGAGCGCCGGGTGCGGGGTCGAGGGTGCTGTCGCCAGGCCAGTCGCGAAGCTCGCCGAGGTTGAAATCCAGGTGCGCCGCGCCGCCGTGATTGGCCATGCCGCGCCGGTGCATTCGGAACGTCTCGCCGGCGGGGGCCCAGCTGGCGTTTCGCCATGCGACGCCGAGTGCAGGCGGGCCAGGGCGTACGTCGCGGGTGGCTGTCCAGTGGTCGGGCGAGACGGTGGAGTCCCCCTGACTCCGGGTGTACGTCAGCCGGTGTTGCGTTGCTGATGACGGTTGAAGGTCCCGAGGATCGAGAGATGCGCCGCGCAGGCCTCGCGAGGAGCGGCGGCGCGGGCCTTGCCGCTCCCGCGCGCTGTGACGACGCGCACAGTTAGTCGTGCGGACGTGTTCGCGGAGGTCCGAGCGCGCCGCCGCCGCTGCCGGGGCGTAGAAGCGCGCCCTCGCGCCCCTGTATCGCGAGGCTGCGGCGGCAAGACGCTTCCGGGCACGGGGATGAAGCCGAGGCCGCAACCCCAGGACCGGTCCCCGGAACTCCCGAGGGGCGCGCGAGGGCGCGTCGACGGCACTGGCGTGGCGGTGGCGTGGTCGAGGACGGCGGGCGACGAGCTGCGAGGCGATTTCCAGCGGCTCACGTCTCGACGACGACGACGGCCAGGTGGCAGCAGCGCCGTTCGGGCCGCTGGCAGGCTCGGCGACTGACGTGACGCCGATCAGCCGCTCTGCCGCCGTCGGCGGCATGGCGGCGCGCCCACGACAGGGCGATGTCTGGCGGCGGGCCAAGGAACCGCGGCGAAATCGAAGAGCAGCCGGAGCCATCGCGCGGGT
>ERZ1370068.8370-contig-723_pt1 | contig 12954 bp, 22 predicted proteins | sample MGYA00561227_ERZ1370068 | MGnify/ENA primary metagenome ERZ1370068 (study PRJEB38410, sample SAMEA6850437) | metagenome | study: Metagenomic assessment of the ecological functions of the soil: analysis of the soil microbiota associated with the...
AGACCGCGATCAGTCGACGTGAGATGGCAGAGCCCATAGGCTCGGCGCCACGCCGAGCCGATCGCGGTGATGTCCTCCCATGAGCGGTGCTTGATCCTACCGGTCCGCCGCCAGGCGGGCAGGGCAGAAGCCCCCTGCGGGGACCCTGTCGGCGGTGGATCGAACGAATGCCCGAGCCCAGGCCCATGGATCAATCGGAGGGACAGCCCACTGAGCTCGCTGCAAGCACGCCCGAACCCGCGTTCGGTCGATCATGACCTCAGAACTGGAAGTAGATGAAGGACCGCGCACTGGGCGGGGAAACAGCGCGATGATCACGAATAGCGCAGCGCGCCCTCGATCGGCGCGGCCAGTTACTCAGCTTGTCGCGATCGTCTCTCACAGAGCGTGGCAGACCACAGATCAGGTGCACGAATGGCAGTGGCCTCGAGCTGGCCTCGGTGCCGAGGAAAGCGGGGCTGGCTCCCAGAGATGTCCTTCGCGCCGCCCCGCGAGCATGATTGCGCCAATGACAAGACAGTCGGTCTTCCTCGCCGCACCGCCAACTCCTCCGTCCCGGGCGGCAGCTTCGGCGATCTTCAATGGGACCTGGATGGCGGCGCCCCACGTCGCCGGTGCTTTTGCCATTCTCAAGCAGGCTGCAGCCGGCAGCGACGGATTGAAGTCAAACGCTCGCGGCGCTTCAGGCGACTGGTCGCCCCATCGCCATCACCGCGGGGCCAGTGTGAGGCTCTCGGTCCCAGATCCGATGCGGCGCTCGATTTCTTCGGTTTTGGATGCCGTGTCAGTCTTCGTGTCCGGTTTCTATCAGGATGTCCTCGGCCGAGATCCCGAGCCGGCGGGCCTCAACGGCGTGGAGGAGCTTTCTCCTGGCCAACTGTAATGCCACCGGGTTCAACGCCACTCGGCAAACGCCGTCTCTCGACTCCGGCGGACGCTGCCTTACGCCGGCGCACTACCGTTGGCACGTGGTGTTCACCGAGGGGCTCGGCCCAGCCCGTGGAAGCTCGCCCGGGCGCCGCCAAACTTCACGATCGCGCTCTGCGAGGGACGACCGGGTTGTAGGGATCCTCCGCGGACACCGACGACCGATCGAAGCCGTTGGTGCAGTAGGTGGCCGGAATCCCGCCTTCGATATGAAACGGCAGCCAGGTGGAAACGGTACACCCGGCGCCGCCTGCCTGGACCTCCCCTCCTGCCCGCAGCTCTGGCGCCATCCGCATGATATGATCTCCGAGTCATGGATGAGCACCAAGGACTCCACCCAGACATCGTGGGGAGAGGGCAGAGCTTGTACTCCGCGGGAGTTCCTGCTGGAGCAGGGTCATACCTGGTGTTCGGGCATGGTGCGGCGGGCGAGCAAGGACACCCCGGCTCCTTCGTCGTCGACGCGCTCGGTCCGCCGGGGCTGCCTGGCCCGCGTCGTGCCGCGGAGCCGGGACTGCGATCTCCGGAAAGAGGCGGACATCGTCCGCCTGCGCCGGCGATGCGCGCTCCGGGGATGGCGTCATCCACCTCGCTGCGTTCGTCGATGGCATCGGCGCCAACCTCGAGGGCCCCGGCCGCTTCTTCTACGACAACCTGATGATGGGTGCTCAGCTCATAGGGCGGGCAGCGGCGCGGCTCACCGGCGCTCGCCAAGCCTCGTCGCCGTCGGCACCGTATTGCTCGTATCCCGTGGCGCTTGGACCCCCTTGGAGGACGGCCTGCGCCAGACCGTCGAGTGGTGCCGTCAACGACGCGCCGACCTTCGGCCCGGCGACGGACGTTCCGTGGCATCGCGGTAGCTCGGCGTGGTACCTCGAAAGCGGCGGACGACCCCCGATTCGCGGGATGGTCGCGCCGACGATGCTCGGTGGTGCGGCTGTGGGCGCTCTGGGCGTATCGCGGGTTCGTCCTCGGGATGGTCGCGCGCGATTTCCGGGGCGCTATCTGGAGCTCGGCCCTCGGCGTCTTCTGGGCCGTCCTCAATCCGCTCGCCCAGATCCTCATCTACACGCTGGTGTTCTCCCAGGTCATGCAGGACGAGGCTGCCGAATGTCCAGGACACCCTCGCCTACAGCCTCTATCTGTGCGCCGGACTCCTGACCTGGAACTACTTCGTCGAAGTGCTCCTCCGGGGCCAGACGGTGTTCCTCGAACAGGCGAACATGCTGAAGAAGGTCAGCTTCCCGCGTGTCACGCTGCCCTCCTACGTCTTCCTGTCGGCCAGCGTCAATTTTGCGATCATCTGGGGCCTGTTCCTGGCTCTCCTGCTCCTCAGCGGCCGCTGGCCGGGATGGGTCCTCGTCGCGCTGGTGCCGCTGCTGCTGATCCAGCAGGCGCTCGCGGCTGGGACTGGGGCTGGTGCTCGGCGTGACCAACGTCTTCTTTCGCGACGTCGCGCAGGCCGTCGGCGTCGGTCTGCAGTTCTGGTTCTGGCTCACGCCCATCGTCTATCCGCTCAGCGCGGTGCCGGAGGGCGTGCGCGATCTGATCAGGTGGAACCCCGTGTACCCGCTCGTCGCGTCGTATCAGCGCATCATCGTCGAGCACCAGTGGCCGGTATGGAGTCAGTTGTGGCTGGTGGCGGTCGTGGCGGTGGCTATCGCGGTGATCTCCGACACGGCGTTTCGCCACTTGGCCGGCGCGATGGTTGATGAGCTATGAACAGCGCCATCGCCGTCTCGTGCCTGGGCAAAGTCATACCGACGCTACGCCAGGCCGTGGCATCGGCTCGGCGAGTGGGTCTCGGCGGGACGCCTCGTCTGGCACGAGGGCTTCTGGGCGCTGCGCGACGTCACGTTCACGGTGGCGTCGGGCGAATCGGTGGGAATCGTCGGCCTGAACGGCGCGGGGAAGAGCACGCTCCTCAAGATCCTGACGGGGACCACCCAGCCGACCGAGGGCACGATCCAGATCGGCGGCCGCGTGGCGGCCCTGCTGGAGCTGGGGACGGGCTTTCATCCGGACTTCAGCGGCCGCCAGAATGTGATGATCGCCGGGCAACTGATGGGGCTCCCGGTGCGGGAGCTCGCTGCCCTGATGCCGGGCATCGAGGCGTTCGCCGAGATCGGCGGATACATCGACCAGCCCATTCGCACCTACTCGACGGGCATGGCGGTGCGGCTGGCCTTCTCGGTTGCGACGGCATCGCGACCCGACATCCTGATTCTCGACGAGACGCTGTCCGTCGGCGACGCGTACTTCCAGCACAAGTGCGTCCGGCGCATCAAGGAGTTCCAGGAGGCGGGGAGCACGATCCTCTTCGTCTCTCACGACCCCACCGCCGTGAAGACCCTGTGCCAGCGGGCCCTCCTCCTCGACGGGGGCGGCTGATCCAGGACAGGCCGCCGGACCAGCGTCCTGGATTACTACAATGCCCTCATCGCCAAGCGGGAGGCGAGACCAGGCCATCCTGCAATCGGAAACGGTGAGCGGACGGATGACCACACGCTCCGGCACGTTCGAGGCACGCATCACCGAGATCGATTTGCTCGACGCCGATGGCCGGCCGGCCCGCGCGTTCACGGTCGGAGATCATGGCGCGGATCCGGGCACGCGTGCAGTTCATGTCGCCGGTCGTCGCGCCGACGGCCGGGATCCTGATCCGCGACCGGGTCGGTAACGACGTGTTCGGGACGAACAGCTTCTACGTCGCTCCCGTCGAGGGACACGTACGAGGCGGGCGACGAGATGACGGTCGACTTCGACATCGCGCTGAATCTGGGCGCAGGCGCCTACACGCTGACAGTCGCCGTGCACGGCGATGCCACGCACCTCGTGAACAACTATGACTGGTGGGACAAGGTGATCGGGTTCCAGATCGTGCCGGGGCCGCAGCCGTACTTCATCGGCTCGGCATGGTTGCCGGTGCGCCTGCGCGTCGAGCGGCACGGGAAGATGGTGGCGAGCGGCCATCGACCGGGCGGCGAGCACCCTGAAGCCGGCGCTCTCAGCGCCCCGGGACTGGAGAGTGATGATCCTCGAGAATGGTCTACGCGGACGCGAAGCCCGAAGAGCACAACGCAACCGAACCCGACGCTGGGACTATCTCACCCCTGGTGGCAGACATCGCGGCCTGCACGATTGTTTCTAAAAACTACATCTCCTATGCTCGCACCCTCGCCAATTCCTTTCTAGCTCACCATCCAGGTAGTCCGTTTTTTGTGCTCCTGGTGGACCGGATCGATGGCCATTTTGAGCCCCAGAGCGAGAAGTTCAACCTGACTGCGATCGACGCGCTCGATATTCCGGAGCTGTCGAGGTTCTGCTTTCAATACACAATTCTCGAGCTCAATACCGCGGTGAAGCCATACTTCCTTTCCCATCTTCTCGATACGTACGGGTTCAAGAAACTGATCTACTTCGATCCGGACATCATCATCACCGAGAACCTTTCCGAGCTTTCGAGGCTGCTTGACCAGCATTCGATCATCCTTACGCCCCACTTGACGGCCCAGATCGACGATGACTACAGGCCGAGCGAGATTGGATATCTTGCTCGCTGGATCTTACAACCTGGGTTTCCTCGCCATTGGTGCGACTCCGACCACTCGAACCTTCTTGAAGTGGTGGCAAGAGCGGCTGTATGCCAACTGCCAGATCGCTTTTGACAAAGGGATGTTCGTTGACCAGAGATGGATTGATCTCGTTCCGGGGCTGTTCGATGGCGTGCACATTCTCAGGGAGCCGGAGTACAACGTGGCGTATTGGAACCTGCACAGTCGATCGGTTGAGTTCAGCAATGGCCGGTTGACCGTGAACGGCGAATCTTGCCGCTTTTTTCATTTCAGCGGGTTTGATCCAAACGATATCTCCACGATCTCAAAACACCAGAATCGATTTACGATCGATCGAGTCGGCAGCTTGGCAGGACTGTTCGAATACTACCGAGATCTGTTGTGGTCCAATGGCTATCGGGAAACCAGGCAGTGGCCTTATGCGTTCGGCTGCTTCAGCAATGGCATAGCGATTCCGGATGTGGCGCGAGCCATGTATCGTGCGCTCGGACAGGACTGTAGAAGATTCGGCGATCCCTTCTCTGCTGAGGGCCCCATAGCTTCTTTACGTGGCTCCAGGAAGGAGTGGACGGCGAGCGGGAGCCTGGGAGGGTCATCACCCGTCTGTGGTACGAGATCTACCTTGGGCGACCCGATCTCCAACGCGCTTATCCGGACGTCCTTGGTCGGGATCGGGAGGGCTTTCTCACGTGGATTTCGATAGGCGGGCGGGAGAGTACAGAGTCGATCAGCGGCTCGTGCCAAGAGAGGGCCCCGCTTCGCTTCCCGATGAGGGGACAGCGTCCGGTTGAGGAGCCGTGTGGACGTGCGATCTGTTCGTCCTCTCGAACCCGTACTGACACCGATTTTGAGGCGGGCGTTTGGGGAACCATGCGGATGTGGAACACACTCAAGCGGACTCGCGATCGCATGGGTGATAGTCGCCCGCTTCCGATGACGGACAGGTAGGAATCAGGACTATCAGGCTCATGAGACGGGAGAAGAACGGATGGCGGTGTCGGCAAAGGTGTTGGGAGTGAATGTTGCAGGCTATTTTGAATCTGAAAAGGGCGTAGGAGGCTGCCCGTGCCTCGGTTCGAGCTCTGAAGGCTGTATCCATTCCTTATGTGCTGAACAATGTCACGGATTCTGGCTCTTGGAATCGAGAACGGTCGTCTTCGAACTATAGCGACAGCGAACCCGCACCCGGTCAATCTTGTTCATGTGAATGCTAGATCAGGTACCGATGGTCGCGTCGCAACGGGGAGACGCATACTTCCGGGGCCGATATAACATTGGGTATTGGTTCTGGGAATTGTCCCATTTCCCGGAGGAGTGGACTTCGAGTTTCGAGTACTTCGACGAGGTGTGGGTTGGATCTAACTTTGTCCTCGATGCTATCTCACGGTGTCGCCAATTCCTGTTGTAAGAATGCCATTGGCGCTTCGTGAAGGTACGGACAGTGTCGGCAGAGGAGATCGGTCGCAATCTCGGGTTGTCCGCTGAGGCTTCGTGTTCGTTTTTATGTTCGACTTTCACAGTTTCATTGCCAGGAAGAATCCACTTGGGCTAATTGAAGCGTTCAAGATGGCCTTCGGTGACAAGGATGACGTCTGGCTCATCCTGAAGTCAGCCCACTCCGGTACGAACGCGGCGGACTTCGAGGCGGTGAAGGCCGCTACCACGAGGGCGAAGATCAAGCTCATCGACACCATCCTGTCCGAAGGTGAGACGACCGCTCTATTATCCACGTGCGATTGTTACGTCTCGCTGCACCGGTCCGAGGGCTTTGGTTTACCTATCGCGGAGGCCATGAGCCTAGGGAAGCCGGTCATCGTGACGGCCTACTCGGGAAACATGGATTTCACCACCCCTTCAAACAGCCTTTTGGTCAAATACAGGTCTCGTCGAGCTGGATCGTGATTACGGTCCTTACAAGAAGGGAAGCGTCTGGGCAGATCCGAATCTTGATCACGCCGCGGAGCTAATGCGCTACGCATACGAAAACAGAGACGTCAGTAACGCTGTGGGAAGGAGAGCAGAGAGGACGTTCTGCAGCTGTTCCATCCGCGCGTTGTCGGACGGCAAATGCACGACCGTCTTCAGAGAGTGGTCTCGCGGGGTAAGGACAGCGGGAAAGGTCGACACGAGCTGTCCCCATCACGCGTAGTCCAAGCTCTGCGATGACCGGCGGTGTACCGCCTTCGTCAGAAGCAACCCGCGCCTTCGGATGACGAAGTGGTGGCGGACACTGACCTCCATCCATGCCGACTACGATATTTCTGACACCCCTTGACGTCGCACCGACCGTGTCGTCGGACCGGCGATTGGTCTCACGAAGAAGATTCTCCGGCAGCTCGTCACCCGATCCTTAGACGGCAGGTAGCGTATAACGCGGCCAATACGCGCGTAGTAACCCATCTCAAGCAGCAGGGCGAGGTGCTGGGCCAACAGCAGGCGGAGTTGCGGATGCAGCTCAAGCAGCAGGGCGAGGCGCTGGGCCAGCAGCAGGCGGAGCTCTGGACGCACCTCAAGCAGCAGGTGGGAGCGCTGGGCCAGCAGCAGGCGGAGCTCTGGGCAACAGCGGCGAGCGCTGGGCCAGCAGCAGGCGCAGCTCCAGCAACAGGGCGAGGCGCTGGGCCAGCAGCGGGCGCAGCGCCAGCAGCAGGCGCAGCTCAACAACAGGGCGAAGCGCTGGGTCGGCAGCAGGTGGAGCTCGGACGCAGCTCGAGCAGCAGGGCGACGTGCTGGGCCAACAGCAGGCGCAGCTCCGGCACGACGTTCTTGGTCGCCAGGAAGAGGCGCTGGACGGCATGAGGGGCCGCGTTTCAAGCGTGGAGCGGAGGCTCCGGCGAATGCTCTCTCTGGTAACGGGCGGCCAGGAGGAGGCGAGCGCGGCTCGAGGTTGAAACGAAGGAGAGTGATCCGTCAAGCGCTCGACGGAGACTTCGACTACTTCGGGTTGGAGGAGCGCTTCCGGGAGCGAGGAGCAGATCAAGGATCGCCAGCGGGTGTACATAGACTATTTCCAAGGGCAGGAGGAAGTCCTGGACATCGGCTGTGGGAGAGGGGAGTTCCTGGAGCTGCTGGGGAGCGTGGAATCAAGGCGAGGGGCGCGGACATCGACACCGACATGGTCCTGCTCTGTCGGGAGAAAGGCCTCGATGTCGTCAAGGAGGACGCCTTCAGCTGCCTTGAGAACTTACCCGACGAGTCGCTCGGTGGGATTTTCGCCGCTCAGGTGATCGAACATTTCCCCTCTGACCAGATCATCCGGCTCGTGAGGCGGTGCTACCAAAAGATCAGGCCAGGCGGCGTGGTCGTTCTGGAGACCCCAAACCCCCAGTGCCTGTCCGTATTCGCCCGCAGCTTCTACATGGATTTCTCCCACGTCTGGCCTTGTCACCCGGAGGCGATGCGGTACCTCCTGGAGTCCGTCGGCTTCGGGAGATTCGGATCGTGTTCTCCTCGCCCGTGAACTCCTCGCTGGGCATCCCCCGGTTGCGGACACTCGGGTATTCGGGGAGGAACTGACCGCTTCAACCGGACGGCAGCCGTCCTGAACGAGCTCCTCCTGGGGCCTCAGGATTACGCCATTATTGGTTGGCGCAAGGGGTGAATCAGTGAACGCCGACGCCGACGCTTTGCAGAGGCGAGATCGACGAGATTGTCTGGTACCACGGAGTTCGACTTCGGTAACGGACTTCGGACCCGCACGTACCGACCAGGCCACCCAGACGATGACGAATACCGTCGGGCCGGGTGGGCGTTCGTCGAAGGGCACCTCGACCGAGAGGACTTTACCGGAAAGTCAGTCCTGGACATCGGTTGCTGGGACGGGTACTGGAGCTTTACGCAGAACGCCGTGGGGCGCGACACGTACTGGCGAGCGACGATGTGACGCAGAACTGGGCCGGCCAGACCGGGATCCAGTTGGCGAAAGAGTTGCTCGGGTCGTCCGTCGAGATCGACCTCCAGCGTTCTGTCTATGATCTGCGTTCGGTTGGACGCACGTTTGACGTAATTCTCTTCTTCGGAGTGTATTACCATCTGCATTCACCCTTCCATGCCCTCGCCCAGATCCGCCACTGCTGCCACCCAGAGACCGTGGTCTTGGTGGAGGGGCCGATCACGCACGGACTCCCGGATGGGGCGGCGCAGTACTCATTCGCTGACCACAGCCGCGAGTGGCTTCCGACTGTTGGGGCCCTACGCCAGATAGCAGAAGCAACCTATTTCAACATGGAGGATCCTGTGTATGCTAGCTCCCCGAGGCGTTGAGCCAGCCGCGGGACCAGGGCCACAGGCTCACGTGGCGGGACCGACTGCGGTTGTGTGCCAATGTTCTTTGGGATGGCGGTCTTCCCGCCACCGTCCCGCCCGCCCGGCCCTGAACCGGGTTTTCTTCCGCTTGGTCCCGCGCGCGGCGCCATGCGGGCTTTACGACTACCCGCCCCCATTCGGCCTGGCGGAGTACGATCCGCGATTCCGAGCACGTCCTTCGCCGAAGACAACGTAAAGGCTTAGGCCGCTAATCTCTCGGCTGCGGTGCCGAAACCCGCATTGGATCTCGTTCTGCGTCGGTGGTGGCCGGGACGCGCAGTTCACTTCATTCCTTCGATCTCGAGCGGCGAACGAGGCTCGTGAAGCCGCTGACGCGCGAACGGGCCACCGCAGAAGCAGCGCACGACGCGCGTGCGCACGCCACGGACCAAAGGCTTCGTCGAGCTGATGAATCGTACGCTGCTCGACAAGTTCTTCCGGGTGGCGGGCCGAGCGACGTGGTACTCCTCGAGCCGGGCGAGATCCGGCGCCACCTCGACGCCTTCCTGCTATCGGATGCGAAACCCGGCGCGTTCGACCTGATCGTTCGCGAGTCGTTGCGCGGCCAAATCCACGATTTCCATTGACGAACGCACGGCCATCGCGCGATCATCGCGGCCGATGACGATTGGTTGCGGTGCCGCATGTCCCCGCCATCGATTGGACAGCTCGGAGATCGTCCGCAAGCGCTTGGGCTACGTCCGCTACGATAGCCCGGCCGTGCAGGCCGCGATCGACACCCCTGCCTCCACGAAGTGGGCCTGTTCCTCCTATTTCGTCCCCGCGTCAAGCACCCCGCTATGCTTACGGCTCCATCGTGCAGGGCTGGGGGCTGACGGCATGGGGACGGCGGTCACGCAGCGAGGGAGCGGAGCGCATCTCAACGCGTTCGACTTCCGGACCGGCGCCGCCCTCTATCGCGCCCACACCGGCCTCCGACTCGGCAACGACAACCACGGGGCGCCCGTCACGATCGGGCCCGACGGGACCTCGTACGTCGGTGACACCCGCGGTCTGCTCGCCGTGCGCGATCGTTAGGCCGTGCTCTTCACCTCGCCGATCTTTCTCTTTCTCTTCCTGCCGATCGTGCTGGCGGTGAACGCGCTCGCGCCTGCGCGCCTCCGGAACCTGTGGCTGCTGCTCGCGAGCCTGGTCTTCTACGCCTGGGGCGAGATGCTCTTCACGCTCGTGATGCTGACGCGCCATCGGCGCGAACTACGGCTTCGGCCTGTGGGTCGACCGTCGCGCGCGGCACGCCGGCGGCGCGCGCGGTGCTGGCGCTCACGGTCGCCACGAACCTCGCGCTCCTCGCGGTCATGAAGTACAGCAACTTCGCGGTCGCGAACATGAACGCCGCGCTCGCCTCGATCGGCGTCATGGGCTTGCCGCCGACAGCGATCGCGCTCCCGCTCGGAATATCGTTCTTCACCTTTCACGCGGTCAGCTACGTCGTCGACGTGCACCGCGGCGACGCGGAGCCGCAACGGAACCCGCTCGACCTGGCGGTCTACTTTCTGATGTTCCCGCATCTGATCGCAGGGCCGATCGTGCGCTGGCACCACGTCGCGCGCCAGATCGTCGCGCGCTCGGTCGACCGCGACGAGGTCGCGCTCGGTGTCCGCCGCTTCATCGTCGGCCTCGGCAAGAAGACGCTAATCGCGAACACGCTTGCGGTCCCCGCCGACGCGATCTTTGCGCTGCCGCCGACGGAGCTCACGCGCGGCGACGGCCTGGCTCGCGGTCCTCTGTTACACGCTGCAGATTTACTTCGACTTCTCCGGCTACTCCGACATGGCGATCGGGCTCGCGCACATGCTCGGGTTCACGTTCCGCGAGAACTTCGACTACCCCTACACGTCGCAATCGATCCGCGAGTTCTGGCGGCGCTGGCACATCTCACTCTCGAGCTGGTTCCGTGACTACCTCTTCATCCCGATGGGCGGGAGCCGATGCGCGGAGCCGCGCGTCTACGGGAACCTGTTGACCGTGTTCGTGCTCTGCGGTCTCTGGCACGGCGCGAGCTGGACCTTCGTGGTGTGGGGGCTCTACCACGGGGCGTTTCAGATTGTCGAGCGCCTGGGTCTCGCGGTCGTGCTCGCACGCGACATGGCGGCCGCTCCGGCACCTCATACGCGCTCGTGGTCGTGATGTTCGGCTGGGTGCTCTTCCGGGCGGACAGCTTCGGACACGCGATCGCCTTCTTCGCGGCTCTGCTCGATCCGACGCGGGCGGGGTCGCGGGCGCGAGCCTCGGCCCTGCACGTCGACGCCGCGGTGCTGACGGCCGTGGTCGCCGGCGTCGTCGGCGCGACCCCCGCCGTGCCGTACCTCGCCGCGTGGCGCGCCCGGCTGATCGCTTCGGATGCATCCGCGGCGGCGCGCCGGCTCGATGGTGCGCTCGCGTGGGCCGAGGTCGGTTTGCTTGCCGGCGTCTTCTTCCTCGCAGCGGCGACGCTCTCGGCGAGCACCTACAATCCCTTCATCTATTTTCGCTTCTGACGAGGCCGATGGTAGACAGCGAGGCGACGGCCACACGACGCACCGCGAATCTGGTGCTTATACTGCTTTTCTTTGCCGGCGTCACCACGCCCTGCCTCGGGACGATCCTCCGTCTCCAAACGGGCGGCATCGCGGGCGAGAACCGCCCCATGGCGCGACGCCCCAGTTTCGCGGTCGGCCCACGCCAGCTCCCGCGCCAGATCGACGCCTGGTTCAACGATCACTTCGGCTTCCGCAACCTGCTCGTCGAAGCCCACGGTCTGATCGCCTACGGGGTCTTTGGCGTCTCGAGCTCGCCCGACGTCGTGCCCGGCCGCGACGGCTGGCTCTTCTACGCCGCCGATCGCATCGTCGAGAGCCGGCGCGGCCTCTTGCCGTTCACGACGCGAGGAGCTGGCCGCGTGGCAGGCCAAGCTCGAGGAGCGCCGCGATTGGCTCGCCGCGCGCCGCATCCGTTACGTCTTCACGGTGGCGCCCGAGAAGTCGAGTCTCTACGCCGAATTGCTTCCTCCCGCCCTGCAGCCCGTCGGCGGCCAGACCCGTGCCGACCAGCTCCTCGCCTGGATGCGCGCGCACTCGACTGTCGAGATCGTCGACCTGCGCGAGGCGCTCCAGGTCGCCAAGGCGGTCGATCGGATCTACCACCGCACCGACACGCACTGGAACGACCTCGGCGCGTTCGCGGCGTACCGGAGCCTCGCGGAGTGGATGCAGGGGCCGTTTCCCATGGTGCGGCCGCTCGACGCGGGCGAGTTCGATCGTCAGGTGCGGATCACGCCGGCCGGCGATCTCGCCGGAATGCTGGCGCTGATGCCGCGGTTCTCCGAGGCGCGCACCACCCTCGTCCCGAAGACGCCCTCGCCGCTCATAGCGCGGGATCCAACTGCGATCATGAAGCGCCGGACCTACCTCCCGCATCAGGAGCCCAAGGTCTTCGCGTGTCCGAGCGGAGAAATTGCCAGCGCGGTCGTCGTCCACGACTCCTTCGTCCTGCCGATGCAGCCTTTCCTGGCTCGCCACTTCCGCCGCTCGACGTTTCTCCACGCGGTCTTCGCTCCCGAGGTCATCGCGGCCGAAAGGCCCGAGCTCGTGATCGAGGAGATGGTCGAGCGCGTGCTCAGCCGGCCCGGCTTTCTTCCCGCGAGCGAGCTTGCGACGTTCGATGCCGCGGCCGGGTCGTAGCGAGTCCTGGTGGAACGATCTCGCATTCGGGGTCCCGCGCCCGCATCACGAAGCCAGCGACGGCATGAGAGACGCGCACGCAGCCCGCTGTACCTACGGCGCCAGCGAGGCTCTAGCTCGTTAGTCTAGACTAGGAGTCTGTCGGAGAAACTCAGCTAGAGCGAGGAGAAGGGTCCAGCTGCGAGGCGGCGCCCGATGGCCGCACGCGAGGCGTACTCGCGAAGGGGAGTGCGGGGCCATGTCTGGGCCCCGCAGACGAAAGTTCGTCGGCCCGATTGTCTCGGCGCGTTACGTGGCACGGCGGTCGAGGGCGCCGTACCTCCGCAGATGGCCCTTATCTTCGCTCTAATTTTAGCCCGGCTTTCACAGTTGCTGACGAGCATTAGGATCCGAGCGGCCGCGGCTGATGGACTTTCTGTCTCTCGCCTCTCGATAGGCGTCGATGGTCCGGCGCAGGCCCTCCTCGAAGG
>ERZ1370068.5630-contig-4650_pt1 | contig 12939 bp, 18 predicted proteins | sample MGYA00561227_ERZ1370068 | MGnify/ENA primary metagenome ERZ1370068 (study PRJEB38410, sample SAMEA6850437) | metagenome | study: Metagenomic assessment of the ecological functions of the soil: analysis of the soil microbiota associated with the...
AGATCGAGGCCGATCCGGCAAAACCGTCTTTAATTCAGACTCAGCCAGGAATTGGTTACCGGTTCGTTGGATAGCCGTTCACTGAACATCGATTCGGTCACACCGCTCGACACGTTCTCCCAAACCATCGAACTCGACGGTCTTCAAGCATAGACCAGCAGGTCAATGTCATCGGGTAGTGAGTTGGACACTTCGCGAATGACATTGCCACGAAGCAGGTTGACCAACGCGCTGCGTTGCGGCGCTCCGAGAATCACCCGCGATGCGCCCAGCGTTGCGGCAACGTCGACGATCGTGTCCGCAGCGGAAGGACTCACTGCGTACGCGAAGAGTGGTTGCTGGTCGCCGGCTTTTTGTTTGGCTTCCGCGAAGATTGCGCTCGCTTCGGGATCTTCTTGCCATTTGCGGCGAACGTCGTGTTCAGTCATGAACGGTTGTTCGCGGACGAACAGCAGATAAAGCCGCGCGTCTGTTTTTCGCGCTTCGCGCAACGAAAAATCGAGTGTCCGGCCGGCGCTGCGGACTGCGCAGAGAATCGATTCACCGCTCGGCGGAGCAAACGCTTCAGGCTTTGGCTTGGAAACATTGGCGATCAGCCGTTCCGGAACTGCCTCTAACGCGGGTGCCGTTTCTTTTTCATTCGGCGCTCGGTACGAGTCCACGCAAAATTAACCCGACAAGCAGAACGGTGATCACAAGCTACCGCGCATATGGTTTGTCCACGAGCAGCGTGATTTCGATGCCGGCCATCACCAGAAAGGTGACAAACATCAACGTTCGTTCCCACGGCTTAATTGAGCGAGTCCGATCGGTAGCGGTGGCGCCGAGATTTGTCGCAATCGCACCGACCACGCCGACAGCATAAAGTTCAGCCAGACCGGAAATGTCTTTCACGAGAATTACCAACGCCATTGGGACGGCTGTAGCGAGAACCATGGCCAGGGTAGGGACGCCCCATCTGTTGAGCCGTTGAAAGACCTTTGGAATTTCGCGATCACGCGCGAGCAGAAACTGAACGCCGATCAGTGCGACGATCGAGGTGTTAACGGCAGAAAAGAGCAGCAAGCCAAACACGACACTCACTGCTATCGCGAAGACATGGCCGAATCCCGGACCGAGCGCCGTGCCGACGAAGATTTCACCCATGTAGCGCAGCATGTAATCGCGCACGCCTTGGGCGCCTGGTGCGTTGACGTCACCGTTGACAACCTGCAATCCGCTGAGCGCCTGCATGGCAAGTCCAAGCAGCGCAGTGAACACGCACACTTCAATCATCACGATCAACAGCGCCGGCGTGGACGTTTTCGTGACCGAAGGCTGCGCTTCGCTCGTGCCCCGATTCAATTTCATCACGCCGGTTGCGTTCGCGATGGCTTCCACCCCAGAAAGGGCCAGCACAATGCTCACGAATGCCGCCCAGTTGTGCCAGAAACCTCCTCGCAGTGGCTCCAAATGCCCAATCGCCTGGCCGAGATGTGGCAGACTGAATATGCCGAGCGTGATCACAACGAGGGCGGTGGGAACGGAAACCAAAAATGCCAAACCGCCGGTATGTTTTGGACCCAACAGGTTGAGTAAGCCGATCACCAGGATTGCCGCAGCGGCAAATTTTTCCGGATGCGGGACGCCCAGATACGCGAATGCGGAGAGAGAACTGATCGCCGCTGTGACCAGGTAATCCGCAATCAGCAGGAAGGCGCCGACAATCGAAAGAATTTCACTTCGATTCCGCACGCTTGCATAAACGCCGCCGCCATCCGGGATACAGGCGACAGACAATCATGTAGTTGACGCCGACCAGCACGATGAGAGCGCACATCGTGGCGATGAGCCAAAAAGATGAGTAGCCCGCGACTGCGAAGGCGAGACCGATGACGTAGGCCTTACTGGTGCCCCAATCGCCAGTAGAGAATCGCCGCAGCACGCGGGACGTCGACGTTGCGTGGACGTTTGATGCTGGTTGGAATCAAATTCTTACCCCGAACCGAGACTGGCTCGCGCGACGAGCGGTCTCACTTCAGCAAGCGCGGCTCGGCACCGCAGTTCTTGCTCTTTAATGATGCTGACGAGGTTAGCTGTCGGGCTGGAGCCATTAAATGCTCTCAATGCCGCGCATCGTTCGCCCCGATCCGCAGCGCCTTCGCACGCGGAAGTGGTTTCCCCGTTGAACCGGCACTCGCCGATCCATTAAGCGAAACAAAGAACTGGCGCAAAGCATCTGATTGAGTCGATTCGCAGTCAAGCAGGCGCTCGAGAAAGAGCTTGCAAGTAGAGGTGAGCCCAATGGAAATTTACCGCTTTAGCGATGGCCGAGATTATTCCTGCAGGCGTCCATCGGCCGCGCAACGTTGACTGGCAGCGCGCCGCTGCGCTGCTTTATGGTGATTGGGGCACGAGCAAGGCCTATGTGCTCGGGCTGGCTTTTGTCGCGGCGGGCTTTGCCTCCTTTCCCATAATTCTCGCTGTATGCGCGCTCACGGCAGTCGTCGCGTTCAATTACATCATCATATGCGCTCATTTCCCTGATGGCGGCGGCGTGTATTCTGCTGCGCGGCAGCAGAGTCGATTTTTGGCCTCTGTTGGGGCGCTTTTTGCTGATCGCGAATTTCCTCGTTACTGCTGCCCTGAGTGGATGGGCAGGCGTAACGTATCTCGGCGTCCCGACTTCATATGCGCCGTTCGCAGCGATGGCAGTGATCCTGGTGCTTCGGAGCCGTCAATCACTTTGGTCCAAAGCACAGCGGCAGCGTCTCGATTTGGCTGGCTATTCCCGCCGTGATTGTTGTTGTGACTACAATCGCCTTTAGCGCGAAGCATCTGACTCTCACGCACCTGGAGCCTCCGCATACCGATCTTGAGACGGTGTGGGTGCAGTTCGTTGGAGTGATCCTCGCTTTGAGCGGCGTCGAAGCAATCGCCAATCTGACCGGCGTCATGAAACTGAATCCGGACGCCACGCCCAGCGCACCCAAAGTCACACGCACCGCAACAAAGGCAATCGTGCTCGTTGCGATTGAAGTGGTTGCTGGCACGGCGCTGATAGGCTGGGCGATGCTTTCGCTGCCGAAACCGTACGCTCCGGAGTTAGAGGCGCACAAGGAGGATATGCTCCGGTTCGTTGGGGAGCATTACGCCACTCTCGCCGGCGGTGAATGGTTCGGGCATGCCTTCTCCATCTTTGTTGGGATCGTATTCGGCTTTCTTCTTATCAGTGCAGTAAACACTGCCATCGTGGCGCTGATTGGCGTGATTTACATGATGGCGCAGGACGGGAGATGCCGCCCCAGTTCGCGCGACTGAACAAGCATGGGGTGCCGCGAATACCACTCATCGTGGCCGTTGCAATTCCAATTGTCGTGCTTGCATTGATTCGGCAATTCGAGGGACTGGCCGGTCTTTATGCCATCGGTGTTGTGGGCGCTATCTCAGTCAATCTCGGCGCCTGCACGTTTAACAAGCGGCTCGGCCTGCGCTGCGATGAACATCTGATCATGGGCGGAACATTCCTGGTTCTCGCTTTGGTGGAATTGACGATTGCGAAAACGAAACCCGACGCGCTGTTTTTTGCGGTTTGCGTCTTGGGCATAGGTCTCGGCTTTCGGGCATCTCGCACAAGATCGCTGGATTACGAACATTGACCGTCACACGCAAAGTCGCCGAGATGGTCACGCCCGATCTCGCCACAAACGTGGAGACGCGCATTCAAGAGGGCCACAGGATCATGGTCGCCGCGAGAGGCATTACCAGCGTCCTCGGATTCGCATTGGACGAAGCGCAGCTGCGCAACGCGACGTTGTATGTTTTGTACGTGAAGGAAATTGTCGTCTTCTACGCGCGTGGCCCGACGGTGCCCGGTCGTCCCAAATGGCAGGAGGACCCCGAGGCGGCGGCAATTATGTCCACAATGCAGAAGCTGGGGGCTGAACGGAATGTCTGTGTGCAACCGGTGTATGCGGTGAGCGAGGACGCGGCGACGACTATTCTTGATCTTACAGCCACGCTGGGTGTGGATTATCTCATCATCGGTGCATCACAGCGCACCGCCATGTCCAAATTGCTTCGCGGGAGCGTGGTTACGAACGTCGCACAGCAATTACCCGAATCGATTCATCTGATCATTTACGGCTGAGTGTAGCCACCGGCTATGGCCGGTCTGCTCGGGTCAACAGAAGAAGTGAACGGCCCATGGGCCATGGCTGACAGGTGCAGAGAGTTATTTCCGATCCCGAAAAATGCTTCAAGCGCGCGCGTTCCCAGCGCTTTCCAGATTTTGATCACTTCATAGGTGATGACTGTGGTGAAGGTCACAGCGAACCAAACAAAAACTGCTTCAATCGGCAGGCCGGACCATGCTCCGATGTGCAGCCCCATCATGGTGCGCGGCCGGTATTCCCACCAGCCATAAGGCAACGCGAGCGTCGCTTCCCAAAGCAAACTGATCAGCAGCAGCAGGAAAAACGTAAAACTGAATGCGCGCCAGTTAATGAATGGCCGGGCAGTGTGGAAAAAGCCAGCCGATGGAATCAGCGACGCGCAAACGAGATAAATGAAATACCAGGGGAAACCTTCTGGCGCGCCCGACAAAAACTTTCGATACACAATCGCAGCGGCGATCAGCAAAATGCCGAGCACCACAGACGCGAAATGAAAACGAACGATCCGCGGCATGTTTTCGGCCGTCGCCGCGTAATCGCGCACGTTATGCTCCCCATCCAGTATTCGTCGCACCAAATGTAACTCAGCAGCACCAGCATGAACCCGGCGAGATAGAAAACGAATTCTTCAATCGGAATCGGTCCGCCCACCGCGGGTATTTCCCAGCCGAGTGTGGCCGATTTATTCGGGAAAACGAAGAAAGCGTTGCCAAAGAGCAGGTCGAGCGCGAAACCCAGTGGCGTTAGCACTGCGAGCGTTCGCCAGAACGCTCTTTCTTGGAAACTGCAAATCGGGTCGGCTAGCAAACCACCAGCCCAGCGCGCCGATCGGGATGATAAACAATAGCAGGCTCCACGTGTATCCGAGCGGCGTCGGATTATCCGACGTGGCTTGCAAAATGACGGGGTGAACAACCGTCCGCAACGTGAGCGCAGCCGGAACGATAAGCGCGGCTGCGATGGCGAAAACTACAAGGAACGCTCTCCGCTCTTGCATACACCCACAGCTTAAACAGAACAGTTTTAACTTTTAAGATTTAAGTTTTAAGTTTGGTGCACATTTCGTCTGTGCTTAGAAACTAAACGCAAAACTGCCGTGACTCCGCCGAAGGTCCTCATCGCCGATTCCATTTCGCAACGCGGAGTGGATGAACTTGCGCGCGAGAACGCGCTGCATGTCACGGTCAAACCGGCTTGAACGAGCGCGAACTCGTCGAGTTGATTCCGCCGTTCAGCGCGCTGGTGGTGCGCAGCCAGACCAAAGTCACCGCCGAAATTTTGAATGCCGGTAACAAACTGCGTGTCGTGGGCCGCGCCGGTGTCGGAGTGGATAACGTCGATGTCGAGACAGCGACCCGCCGCGGCGTCGTCGTGTTGAACGCGCCGGGCGGAAACACCATCTCGACTGCCGAACATGCGTTTTCGTTGTTGCTCTCCGTCGCGCGCAAAATTCCGCAGGCTGACGCAAACGTTCGCAGCAAGGCACTGGGACAAGAAGAATTTCGAAGGCGTCGAACTGCTGCAACAAAACGCTGGGCGTAATCGGCATGGGCCGCATCGGCAGCGAACTGAGTCGGCGTGCAATCAGTTTTGGTATGCGAGTGGTTGCTTACGATCCCTTATCTGTCCGCCACACGCGCCCGCAGTCTGCAAGTAGAACTGGTGGATGAACTCGACGATTTGCTTGCCGGTGCCGATTTCATCTCGCTGCACACGCCGCTTACTGCTGAGACACGCCACATTCTTGATGCCGCGCGGTTAGGAAGACAAAGCGCGGCGTCCGCATCATCAATTGCGCTCGCGGCGGTCTGGTTGATGAAGCGGCGCTGGCGCAGGCGTTGCGAGACGGGCAGGTCGCCGGCGCGGCGCTGGATGTTTTCGAAATTGAACCGCTGCCGGCCGATTCGCCTTTGCGCGGTGCGCCCAATGTTGTTCTTACGCCGCATCTCGGCGCATCGACGGCGGAAGCGCAGGAGAGCGTGGGCATTGAAATCGCGCAATCGATCCGCGCCGTGCTGCTCGAAGGCACGATCCGTAACGCAGTGAACATGCCGAACCTCGACGCGAAGACGCTGGCAATCATCGGACCGCATCTCCGTTTTGGCGAAAAGCTCGGTAAATTTCTCTCGCAAATCGCGCCGAAACGCGCGGAGTCGTTCAACATCAACTACAGCGGCAAGGTGAACGAAGTTGATACGACCGCGATCACCGCGCGCAGCGCTGAAAGGATTCCTGCAAATCGCCGGCGGCAGCGAAATCAACGAAGTAAACGCGCCCGCATTTGCCGAAACGCTCGGTTTGAAGGTGAGCGAATCACGGCTGAGCGCGCCCGGCGATTACACCGACATGCTCGAACTCTGCCGCTGGCGAAGGGAGAACCGTTTCAGTGGGTGGCGCATTCTTCGGGGCCACGCCGCGAATTGTGAGCATCAACAGCCGACCGGTCGAAGCCCGACCGCAGGGCGTGGTGCTCGTGCTGGAAAACACGGATCGTCCCGGAATGGTCGGGCGGATCGGCACGCTGCTCGGCGAGCATGGCGTCAACATCGCCACGATGTCACTCAGTCGAAATCAGGCCGGCGGCACCGCGCTCACCGTGTTGAACCTCGACACCGCCCCGAGCTGAAGAGTTGCTCCGCGAAATTCACGCGAGCGAGGACATTCACTCACGCGCGCAAGTGATCCAGTTGTAGGGTAGGGACCGTCGCTGCGGATGTCCGCGCACTGGCGCGCGCCGTCCCTACCAGCCGAAATCATTTTCCTTGCGCGGCGCGAATCAACTCGATACAACTCGTTTTATGGACTTCGGCGCTCATTCATGGATTTGGACCATTCTTGTTGGTCTTGTCATCAGTGTGATCGCGAAACTGCTGATGCCGGGAAGAGATCCCGGCGGTTGCATCATCACGATTCTGCTCGGCATCGCCGGCGCGTTCGTTGGGACGTGGATCGGTCGCGTCTTTGCGGGCGGGAATTACGTCGCCGGCTGGATCATGTCGGTCGTCGGCGCCATGATTCTGTTGCTGCTGTATCGATTCCTTTTCAGACGCGGCGCGTAGCGACAGTTAACTGATGTAGCGGTGCCGCCGCGGCGTCAACCTGACTCATTTGATCAGGCGTTCGCCGCGGCGAACGCCTCTGCAACTCTAAACGACAAAGCCGCCGATTTATTTGGTTCGGCGCTCCGGAATATTCGGCGAGTTTCGAAAAACGTTTTGTTTCGAAATACAAAAACGAGAGACGTCGATCTTGCGCGAAAGAATTTAGCCACGGATCAACAGATTTTCGCTTTAGAAGACGACACTGGATGAAGAGGATAATTCACTAGCAATGACACGAGTTTGCGACTGAGGACAAAGATATGGACTGGTTGGATGCTTATGAAAACGAGACCGAAAGGGCTTGGCGATTTTTGTCTACAAGATTCCTTTCGCGTGTATTCGTGTATCGTGGGCAACATTCTTGTTATTCCACACCCAAATTTGCCCACTACGGTATAATCCGACGGCTGCCGTCGTCCATTCGTGTTTCACGGAAATCTGTGGTCGACTTCTCTAAAAGCAGTTAGAGATATCTCGATCCGGCGCTCCATCATCGCCGCGGAATCGGTAGAAATTTCTCTACGCGATAAGCGCGAAAATCATCACCGCTTTTGGCGACAAAATTCCGTGCCTGCTCGCACGACCCGCCCTACTGGTCCGCGGAGGTCTGTTTCGTAGGACACAGCATAATAATCGTTGACACGTTTCGGTGCTCGATCTAAAAGCGTCATCCTGACTTACGGAGGCGCTTTCTCCAAAAGGGTTTTGGGGTTCTCGAGGATACGCGTTCGCCACCCGAACCCCACACACCCACACGTCTCCTCCATGAAAAAACAACAAATAATTCCACCCGCGCCTGGGCGCTCCATGTCGTTCTCGCGCTTGCTCTGCTATCTGTTTCGGCGGTCTTACTGGCTGCGAGTTTCGAAGGCCACTCCGGCGACAGGGGATTGAGCGCGCCCATCCAGCCGGTCGCGGCCGGCGGTAAGGACCTGGTGATTGCAGGGCCAGCGTCGTCCCGGAGCCTCTCTCCCGCCGCTGCCCCGTCCATATTTATCAACACCGGCAATCTTAACACCGCACGATGCCTTCCACACGGCGACGTTGCTGCAATCGGGCAAGGACTGCTGGTGGCCAGGGGAAGCACTACCGCTGATAACACCGGGGCCCTGGACGGCCTGGGAACTGTATGACCCGGCCAGTGGGATCTCGACCGCAACAGGGAACCTTAACAGCGCACGCTCCAATCACACAGCGACGATGTTGCCTTCAGGCAAGGTGCTTGTGGTGGGAGGAGCGGACGCGAGTGGTAAATGCCTTGAGCAGCGCAGAACTGTTTGATCCAGCGGACTGGCATGTGGACACTGACGAACGGCATCATGGGCGCCGCACGCTTTTGCTCACACAGCGACACTGTTGCCCTCGGGCCAGGTCCTGGTTGCCGGAGGAATTGAGCGCAGTAATACTTTCTTGAGCAGCGCGGAACTGTATGATCCGGCTTCAGGCGCTTGGAGTACGCCGGCAATCTTAGCACCGCACGCCAGGGTCACACTGCGACGCTGCTGGCCTCAGGCAAGGTGCTGGTGGCGGGAGGAACCATCCATACCGCTCCTCCCTTTATGCCGACGAACAGTGCGGATCTGTTTGATCCGGTTACGGGGACAGGAGTCCGACCGGCAGCATGCTCATTGGACACGCATTTCACACTGCGACGTTGAGGGCTTCAGGCCAGGTGCTGGTTTCCGCCCCGCGGAACTGTATGATCCGGTTGCGGGGACTTGGAGTTCAGCCGGCAACGCGGTAACATCCGCAGCACCGCGACGCTCGCTACCAGACGGCGGGGTGCTTTTGGCCGGAGGAGGAGCTACCTGGGTAGTTTTTGGGGGCAGCGGAGGGTCCTGCAAATCTTGCCACCGCACGTCGGAATCAACACAGCGACACCGTTGCCTTCGGGCGACGTCTTGGTGATTGGGGGATTTGTCAAATCCTCCTTCGGGGACGACGCCGTTGAGCAGCACCAGAGCTGCTTGTTCATCGTTTCGCGTTTGTGACGCCACAGCCAAATATGGTAACAGCACGCGAGCAACACGGCGACGCTTGTTGCCTTCAGGCCAGGTGCTGGTGGCAGGAGGACTTGGCAGCGACGGCGGCGTTCTCGCAAGCGCGAAGCTCTATGATCCGGCCACCCAGACGTGGAATCCGACCGTCAGCGCTTAACCCCGCACGCATATTCCACACGGCAACGCTGCTGCCCAATGGGCAAGTGCTAGTGGCGGGAGAGTATCAGCTACTGCATTCTTTTGAGACAGACGCGGATGTGTATGATCCGGCCACCCAGACGTGGAATCCGACCGGCAGCCTCAACACCGCACGCTCCAATCACACAGCGACGCTGCTGCCCTCAGGTAAGGTGCTCGTGGCCGGGGAGAGGACTAACAGCGCAGAACTGTTTGATCCGGCTACGGGGACTTGGAGTCCGACCGGCCCCATGGTCAATGGACGCTCCGGTCACAGGGCGACGCGCTGCTGCCCAACGGCAAAGTGCTGGTGATGGCGGGAGACAGTGTCGGCAACAGCGCGGAACTGTGCGATCCGGCCACTGAGACGTGGGCAACAACCGGTAGCCTTCCCCGACCTGAATGCACAGAGCCCGAATGTCTTACCGGCTACTTTCGCGCCAATTTCACAGCGACACTGTTGCCTAGTGGCAAGGTGCTCGTGGTGGGGGATACACCAGTGGGGGTGCTGGCACACCCAGCGCCGACCTTTATGATCCGGCTACTGAGACCTGGACGGTAACCGCTAGCGCCTTCCCTTGCCAAATCTGGGGCACACTGCGACGCTGCTGCCCAGTGGCAAGGTGCTGGTGCGGGGAGGACTAGCGTCTCATTATCCACCCGGTTCCCTTAACGCCGAGCAATATACCGAGAATATCGCTGTGCTCGTACGACCCGATGACTGAAACGTGGACGCTTACGACCCGGGGGCACCCAAGCCAACTCACGCTTCCGTCACACTGCGACGCTGCTTCCCAATGGCAAGGTTCTGGTGGCGGGTGGAGAGATTGTTTTGCCACAAAACCAGGGCGGTGGCAGCTTCACCTTGGACACTGCGGAACTGTATGATCAGCAAACCTTGGCTTTTAATCCGGAGTTGGCAACCTTTTACTCAACCCGCTCTCAACTTTGGTGAGTGGCAGCGAGGTGACAGCTTCAGGCTCGCTCTTCCAAGGCATTTCGGAAGCTTCCGGGGGCAACGGCTCGCAAAATTCGTCGTCCAACTATCCACTGGTCCAACTACTGAGTCTCGCTAATGAACAGACGCTTTTCCTGCCCGTGGATCCGATGGCAAGCTGGTCCGACACCTCCTTTACTTCTACGCCTCTCACCATCATGACCACCAATTCAGGCGGCTTCCCCGTGGGCTATGCCGTTGGCGACCATGTTTACTAACGGCATCCCCAGCCAATCGCAGCAGTACTCGCCTCAAGTAACCGCGCCCTCCCCAACACCCACACCTACAGGCTTTCAGCCCGACACCGGAAGAGAGTAGTCCGACGCCAACACCGTCGCCCAGCTCCGACACCGGAGCAGAGTCCGACGCCAACACCGTCACTCCAGCCGTTGACACCGGAGGAGAGTCCGACGCCGACTTCCCACACCGTCGCCCACTCCGACCCGTCGCCGACGCCGAGTGAGCCAGGCGACATATTCGTATCTGACGTGGCAAACAACGTGATCTACAGATTTGCGCCTAATGGGACGCAGAGCATTTTCGCTGGCGGGTTAGCCATTCCTGAAGGGTAGCTGGCTTTCGCACGAGCGCAATCTGTTTGAGGCAGACTACGGTAGTAACACGATCTGACAAATTTGCACCCGATGGGACCCGGAGCACCTTCGCTACAGCAACGTGAGTTCTTTCTGGTCCTTACGGGCTGGCTTTTGACAGTGCGCGGGTTACCTGTTCGTATCGGACGGGAACGGCGGCACGATCTACAAATATGCTCCCGGACGGCACCCGGAGCACTTTCACTAGCGGATTGCACAACCTATCGCGCCGGCATTTGATGGCGCGGTAATCTCTTCGTATCAAACGCCTCAAACCGGAACTGTCGATCTACGAGGTTTGCTCCCGATGGGATGCGCGGAGCACGTTCACTACGGCAGTAAGCTATCCTATCGGGTTGCCGCATTTGATAGCGCGGGCTACCTGTTCGAAGCAGCGGCGACAGCGGCAATATTTGCAAGTTCGCTTCGGACGCGGAGCACTGTGACGGGGATCTGCGGAACGGTCCGACGACCTGCCGCTTTCGATAGCGCGGGCTACTTGTTCGCCCCGGCCGTTTTTCAGCGGCAGCGCTCTATAAATTTGCGCCCGACGGAACGTCAACCATTTTTGCTACTGGATTGGGAACCTCGACGTTCGTCGCGATCCCGCCTCGCTAGCAACTCAACCACGCCGACGCCTCTACCGTCTGCCACCGCTACCGCTACGGCAACTCTTCACTTCTACGGCGACAGCTGACAGCTACGTTTACGCCGACACCTACAGCTACGGCGACCGCAACATTCACGCCGACTGCTACAGCTATGCGTTCACACCGCCTGCTTACGGCGACCGCCACATTCGCCCACAAGCAACAGCAACAGCCACGGCTACTTCAAACACCCACGGCGACCGCAACAGAGACGCCTCTGACGGCTACGGCTACTGACGGCGGCGACGTTTACTCCTACACCTACAGCAACGTTTTTCACGCCCACTGCTACGGCTACCTTCACCCTACTGCGACAGCTACATTTACCCTACCGCGACAGCTACCTTCACAGCTACGGCCACTGCGACATTCACGCCTACTGCCACAGCTACGGTCACACCTACAGCTACATTCACGCCTACTGCGACCGCAACCTTACACCGACAGCAACTGCAACTGCTACTGCTACTGCAACAGCCACTGCGACAGCGATGACGGAGACTCCAACCCCGGAGCCGAAGTGCGGCACCAACCGCAACTGCGCAGACGTCAACTCCTCGCTAAACGGCTAACACGCTACCGCAACTGCCAACACCTACACCGACAGCGACGGTGAGTCAGATCACGGTGGATGGAACCAAGTGCGACAAGTTCTCGAGCGGCACGGCAACCACCCTCGACACCGTCACTTACAAAGTCGACAACCATGGCAAGACCAAGGATGTGAAGCCGCCTAAATTCATATACTGGGTGAAAGTGACGGCAGCGGCAGGCAACAACACGTTTGTGATCGATCAATTGATTACCACCGGCAACTTTAATACGCAATTCAAGCTCGATGGCGGCGGGAATGTGTTCAAGGGATCGGACTGCAAACCGGCCAAGGATGTGCACATGAGCGCAAGACACGACCAACGGCACCAACAGCACGGTCACCGTGACGTTCAAAGCCCAGCAAGCGGGCGTTTATTACATTGCGGTGAAGTTCCAGACCGGGAACGTTGGTGGCGATCCCGCCCCTGCGCCCGGCACAACCGTTCACTACGATTTTTCGACCACCGGCGTGCCCGGCTCGACCAGCAGCGTTGATCTTGTCAAGCAGTAAGGGAGCAGCGACCGGCTATTCTTCGGGTTCGGCCGAGTTTGGCAAGGACGCTGAGTCTAAGCATGCACTGCGTGCTGTAGCGTTTGATCAGGCGTTCGGCGCGGCGAACGCCGCTACAGGCTAATTAGCGCGTTTGCTCTGCGCGGCGAACGCGACATTGTC
>ERZ1370068.7234-contig-6164_pt1 | contig 12926 bp, 15 predicted proteins | sample MGYA00561227_ERZ1370068 | MGnify/ENA primary metagenome ERZ1370068 (study PRJEB38410, sample SAMEA6850437) | metagenome | study: Metagenomic assessment of the ecological functions of the soil: analysis of the soil microbiota associated with the...
TCAGTTACGTATTGCTGCCGACAAGAGCGCCGGAAATCTCGTCGCCAACGTCGCCGCCAGGTCGCGACGACGACTTCGCGCGCTTCCTCTACGGGCTCGGCATCCGCCACGTCGGCGAGACGACCGGCGAAGGATCTCGCGCGCCACTTCGGCAACCTCGATATGGCTGCGCCGCGCCGACGTCAGCGCAGCTGCTCGCCGTTCCCGACGTCGGGCCGATCGTCGCCGAGAGCATCCACGGCTTCTTCGCCGAGGCGCACAAACCAGCAGGTGATCCGATGGCCTGCTCGGCCGCCGGCTTCCATTGGCCGGAAAGCGAATGGCGCGGCGGACGCGTCGCCCGAAGGCGTTCGCCGGCAAGACCTTCGTCCTCACCGGCGCACTGCCGACGCCTCACGCGCGAGGACGCCAGAGGAGATGATCGAGTCGCTCGGCGGCAAGGTCGCGCGGATCGGCGTCGAAGAAGACCGGACTGGGTCGTCGCCGGCAGCGGAGGCGGGATGCAGAGCTCGACAAGGCGCGAGGCGCTCCGGCGTTAGCGTGCTCGACGAGGCAGGGCCTGCTCCTGCGCTGCTCGACGGTGCACGCGATGAGCGTCGCCGACGCCGCTGACCGTGAGCTGCGCGGCACGCGCGCGCCGATCGCGCCCGCAGCGTCCGCCTCTCTCCGCCGCTCTTGCGCACGCGAGTCGCTCCGCTGAGGCCGCCGCCGGCGCGATCGGGTCGGCAGCGATCGAGGCCGCGTGATCGGCCGATCGCATGCGTCGCCGCGCAAGCTACCGTTCGCAGCGATCGCCGACGGCTGTGGCATCGCGGTCCCGGCCGGCGTCGCTCGCGGCGATCGCCGCGCTGGCTGCGCGCCGCAACGTGGCTCGCGAGGCGCTTGGCGCGACGAGCTGCTCGCCGTCGCATCGACGACCGAGGGCCGCAACGTCGGCGCGGTCGAGCGCGGCGTGGTCGCGTGCTCGGCCTGGCGACCTGCGCGCCGTGCATCTCGTCGGCGTCGACCGCGCGACGGCGCGCACCTGGGTGCAGCAGCGCGCGTTCGACCAAGGCCGACCGACCCTGGCCTGTGGGACACGCTGATGGGCGGCCAGGTCGGCGCCGGCGAGATCGATCGAGACCGACGCTCGTGCACGCGAGACGCCGGAGGAGGCCGGTGCTCGACGTTCGCTGCGATCTGCGCGAGCTCACGCGGCGGCGACCGGCTGACGACCTGCAGCCGGCCGGGTCGCGAGCGGCTACATGGTCGAGCGCTCGGATGTCTATCGCGCGCGCCTGCCCGGACGGCGTCGTGCCGCGTCAACCGCGACGGCGGAGGTCGAGCGCTTCGATTGCCTCGCGAAAGCGGGCCCTGCTCGGAAGCGCCTGCGCGCCGGCGAGTTCACGCCGAGGCGACGCTGATCCTCGGCGCCGACGCGTAGCTCGCGAGCGCGTTCTTGACTGTGGGTTCGACCGATGACGGATCGATGTCGCGTGGCGCCTTGGGAACGGGAATTGCACGGTGTGGGCCGCGAGATGCACCTCGCGCAGGAAGTAGGCCGAGAGGCCGGACGACGAGCGCCAGCGTCGCGAGCATGAACAGCCCGCAGCCACTTCCGCGCAGCCCCGTTAGCACCTGCGGCAAAGAGCGCGGCGATGACGAGGCAGGTGAGAGCGCCGCTGGACGTGCACGCCGTGATCGCCGAGTTCTGCGAGATGGCGCTGCCTCTGTTCGAGGCTGCCCAGCTCGAGCGCCAACGCGCGAGCCGCGGGTCGGGCTGGTCCGGTGTATCGGTGAGGCGTCGTCCGCGGTCTGATGGATCCGCGCCGAGGCGGCCACTGCAGCATGACGCTCCCGGGATTCCGGCGGCTGGCCGCGTGAGCAGAACGCACTCCGGTCAACTGGCAACCGGACTCCTGCCGGCACATCGCCGTCGAAACGTTCGCTCGGAGTCGGAACATGCGGCATCCCCAGCTGGCTCGGTGATCGCGGCGCGGACCGCGCCGAGCACCCCGTCGGGCGCCTCGCGCATCAGCGCGTGCGCTGCAGGGCAGCGTCACGACGCGGGCGCGCAGCGCGGCGGCGAGCTCGCGCGGCCTGGCCTGGCCGCGTCATCTGGTCGCGCGCAGCCGAGGACGAACGTCGGCCGGGCAGGCGACGCCGCGCCGCCGCTGCCAGGCCGCCGCGATAGCGGTCGCAGACCTCGAAGTCGTTGAGGAACAGATTGATCTCGCGCTGCGCTGCCTGCATGCGCCGCATCAGCGCGCGGTCGGCGCCGTGCAGCCACGCACCCGGGCCTGGATACGCCGGCTTGGCGGCGAGCGTCGCGCGAGAAGGCGTTGACGCTGTCGATCGCCGCGAGCGGATCGCGTCGCGCGCCGCGTCGAGCAGCGCCGCCGACACCTTCATCGGATACGCCAGTGCCGACCATCGACCAGATGGCGCACGCGTGCGCGGCGCGCGCGCGCCGGCCTCGAGCGCGATCAGCGAGCCCATGCTGTGGCCGACCAGCGCTGCCGCGGCGACGCCGCGCGGCGTCGAGCAGCGCGAGCAGCCAGTCGGCGAGCGCCTCGACGCTCGCGAGCGGCGCGCCGTGGCTGCGCGCATGGCCGGGCAGGTCGGGCGCGAGCACCGCGTGGCCGTGGTGCGCGAACCAGCGCGCCAGCAGCGTCCAGACGCTGTGGTCGTGCAGCGCGCCGTGCAGGAAGACGACGCACGGCTAGCGCGGCGTCGAAGGCCTTGCCGCCGGTGTACGGCGTAGGCCTCGCGCGCGCCGCCGGCACTACGTCGACTCACGAGCTTCATGCCGGCGCGGCGCTTGCGGCGGCCTTGAGCGCGCGCTTCAGGTCGTCGATCAGGTCGTCGGCGTCTTCCAGGCCGATCGAGAGGCGGATCGTGCCCGGGCCGATGCCGGCGCGCGCGAGCGCCGCGTCGTCCATCCGGAAGTGCGTCGTCGACGCCGGATGGATGACGAGCGAGCGGCAGTCGCCGACGTTGGCGAGGTGCGAGAAGATCTTCAGCGCCTCGATGAACGCGCGGCCCTGCTCGCGCGAGCCGCGCAGGTCGAAGCTGAACACGGAGCCGCAGCCGCGCGGCAGCGAGCCGCTTGGCGAGCGCGTGGTCGGGATGGCTCGTCGAGCTCGGGGTAGCCGACGCCGCCGACCTGCGCGTGGCCGGCGAGGAAGGCGACGACCTTGCGCGTGTTCTCGACGTGGCGCGCCATCCGCAGCGGCAGCGTCTCGATGCCCTGCAGGATCAGCCACGCGGTGTGCGGGCTCATGCTGGCGCCGAAGTCGCGCAGGCCTTCGCGGCGCGCGCGCAGCAGAAACGCGCCGACGGTGCTCTCCTCGCTGAAGCACCATGCCGTGGAAGCCCGCGTAGGGCGCGTCAGCTCGGTGAAGCGGCCGTCGCGGCGGTCGCGCGTCCCAGTCGAAGCGCGCCGCTGTCGACGAGCACGCCGCCGATCACGGTGCCGTGGCCGGACAGGAACTTGGTCGCCGAGTGGTAGAGCGAGGTCGGCGCCGTGCTCGAACGGGCGCATCAGCCAGGGCGTCGTGAAGGTCGAGTCGACCAGCAGCGGCAGGTCGTGCTCGTGCGCGAGCGCGGCGACCGTCGGGATGTCGAGCACGTCGAGGCCCGGGTTGCCGAGCGTCTCGCCGAACAGCAGCCTGCGTTTCCGGGCGGATCGCGGCGCGCCAGCCGTCGAGGTCGCGCGGGTCGACGAAGCGTGGTCGTCGATGCCGAAGCGCGGCAGCGTGTAGTGCGAGCAGGTTGTGCGAGCCGCCGTAGAGCGCGCTCGAGGCGACGATGTGCGAGCCGGCGCCGGCGATGGTCGACGATCGCCAGGTGCAGCGCCGCCTGGCCGCTCGCCGTCGCGATCGCGCCGACGCCGCCTTCGAGCGCGGCGACGCGCTCCTCGAGCACCGCGTTGGTCGGATTCGAGATCCGGCTGTAGACGTGGCCCGACGCGCTCCATGTTGAAGAGCGACGCGGCGTGCTCGCTCGACTCGAACGACGAACGAGGTCGGTCAGGTGGATCGGCACGGCGCGCGCGCGCCGGTGGCCGGGTCGGGGGCGGCGCCGGCGTGCAGCGCGAGCGTGTCGAAGCCGGGGTTGGCGTAGCCGGGCATGGGTCTCCAAGGTCGTCTTCGGCGGACGATTGTGGGCTATATTGTCGCACACGCCCTGGCGGCCCCGGCGCAGACCGTCTCTCCACTCAGCTTTCGCGGAGACGACCATGAAAGTCAGCGACATCCTGCGCGTCAAGGGCGGGACGCTCTTCACCGTCGCGCCCGACGAGCCGCTTGGCGTCGGCGCTCAACGTCATGTCCCAGCACGACATCGGCTCGCTCGTCGTCATGGACGCGCGGCGAGCTGGTCGGCATGCTCACCTTCCGCGAGGTGATCCAGGCGGTCGTCGAACAACGGCGGCGCGCTCGGCAGACACGCGCGTGCAGAGCGTGATGGACGACCGCGCCGCTCACCTGCACGCCGGCGACCGAGCTCGACGAGGTCCGCCGCATGATGCTCGGCCGCCACGCCCGCTACATGCCGGTGCTGAGCGAGCAGCACCCTGATGGGCGTGGTCTCGTTCTACGACGTCGCCAAGGCGGTCGTCGACAGCCAGGACTTCGAGAACCGCATGCTCAAGGCCTACATCCGCGACTGGCCGGTCGAAAGCCGCGACGAGCTGCCGTCGTCGAATCACGAGAGCGCTGACCGCTGAGATGCGGGAAGCACGCTCGGCACGCTGTTTCGCGTCACCAACTTCGGCGAGAGCCACGGCCCGGCGATCGGCTGCGTCGTCGACGGCTGCCCGCCCGGGATGGAGCTGTGCGAGGCCGACATCCAGCCCGAGCTCGACCGGCGCCGCCCCGGCACCTCGCGCCACGTGACGCAGCGCAAGGAAGACGACACGGTCGAGATCCTGTCCGGCGTGTTCGAGGGCCGGACCACCGGCACGCCGATCGCGCCTGCTGATCCGCAACACCGACCAGCGCAGCAAGGACTACGGCGAACCTGCTCAGACACGTTCCGCCCCGGCCACGCCGACTACACCTACCAGCACAAGTACGGCCTGCGCGATCCGCGCGGCGGCGGCCGCGCGTCGGCGCGCCTGACCGCGCCGACGGTCGGCGCCGCGCGCGATCGCGCGCAAGTGGCTGCGCGAGCACTGCGGCACGACCTTCGCCGGCCACATGACGGCAGATCGGCGACGATCGCGATCCCGTTCGAGGGCGTCGAGCACGTCGCCGAACAACCCGTTCTTCGCCGCCAACGCGAGCGACATCGCACGGCTCGAGGCCTACGTCGACGAGCTGAGGAAGGCACGGCGACAGCTGCGGCGCGCGCATCGACGTCGTCGCGCGCAGCGTGCCGGTCGGCCTCGGGCGAGCCGCTCTACGACAAGCTCGACGCCGACATCGCCCACGCGATGATGGGCATCAACGCGGTCAAGGGCGTCGAGATCGGCGCCGGCTTCGCGGTCGTCGCGCAGCGCGGCACGACGCACGGCGACGAGCTCACGCCCGAGGGCTTCCGTGAGCAACAACGCCGGCGGCGTGCTCGGCGGCATCTCGACCGGCCAGGACATCACGCGTCTCGCATCGCGATCAAGCCGACCAGCTCGATCCGCAGCGCCGCGCCGCTCGATCGACCTCGAAGGCAAGGCGACGACGGTCGAGACGCTTCGGCCGCCACGACCCCTGCGTCGGCATCCGCGCGACGCCGATCGCCGAGGCGATGCTGGCGCTGGTGCTGATGGACCACGTGCTGCGCCATCGGGCGCAGTGCGGCGACGTCGGCGTCATGCTGCCGCCGATCCCGGCGCAGGCTCCGTGACGGGCTTCGCTGCCGGTCCGGTCGATCTCGGCACGAGCCGGGCAGCGCGCCGGCATGGTGGCGCCGAGCGATCAGGCCACGACGATGCAGGTCGAAGGGGCCGAGTCGGCGCGTGACAAGGATGGCAATTGCATCGCGCGCTGTTCGTGTCGGTGACCTGAACGAGATCGTGAGCACGCCCGAGACGTGCTCCACGGCGGCAAGGCCCGGCACTCCGCACGCCGCCAGAGCACCGCAGCGACCAGCGGCAGCCAGCGCACCGCGGGTCGCAGCGGCGCCCATCGCGCCGAGCAGCGTCGAGTGCCGCTCAGGCGAAAGACCACGGGCCGCAGAGGCGATGGGCCAGCAGCGCGACGAGACCACGGCGATCGCGAGGGCAACGATCCGGCCCCACGGTTCGAGCGGGAGCGCGTCCATCTACGGGATATTTGAACAAATGTAGGATGACCCGGCGCTGCGAGGGCGATGCCGCCGCTGGGGCATCGCTCCCTCATGAACACCCTCCGTCTCCAGCTCCGATTCCTGCTGCCGCTCTTCGTCACCTCGGCATTGCCGCCTATCTCGCGCTGCCGGTGATGGATCGCCTGACGCTGCGCTGGTTCTCGCGCGACCTCAACGTCCGCGGCGAGCTCGTCACGAACGCCTTGTCGGACTCGATCGTCGAGCTCAATCGACGATCCCGAGGGCCGCGCGGCTGATGGCGCTGCTCAACCGCGCTGCGCAAGGACGAGCGTCTGGTCGCGATCGGCCTGCGCACGCGCGGCGATGCCCTCATCCGCCGCACCGACAACTATCCGATGGAGCTCAGCTGCGCAGAAGCTCGCAGCAGTCGGCCGGCCCGTCGCCGGTGATGCGCATCGCCGGGCGGTCCGGTCCACGTCGGCGTGCACCAGGTGTCGAGCGAGGCCGGGCCGGTCGCCGATCTGGTGCTGCTGCAGGACTTCAGCTTCATCGCCAAGCGCAGCGAGGACACCCAGAAGCTACACTGGTCGCTGCTGATCGCCGGCGCTCGGCGCCATCGTCGCTCTCATCACCGTCGTCGTCGCCCAGCTCAGCTGGCGCGGCTGGGTCTCGGGAGCGCGCGCGCTGCTGCGCGGCGAAGGCCTGATCCGGCCGATGTCAGCGCCAGGCGAGCTGGCGCCGTTCGCCGGCAGATCTGCGCGCTGCGCCTGCGCGATCTCGAGGACGAGTACCGCCGATCGCTCGGTCCCGAGGCACGCGTGGAACGCAGAGCGCCTGCGCTCGCTCCTGCGCACCGCAGATGCGCGGCGACGAGGTGATCGTCGTCTCGAACCGCGAGCCCTACATCCACGAGAGCGCGACCGAACGGCGAGGTCGTCGTCAGGCGCCCGGCGAGCGGCCTGGTGACGGCGATCGAGCCGGTCATGCGCGCCTGCTCGGGAACCTGGATCGCGCACGGCAGCGGCAGCGCCGATCGCGAGCGTCGTCGACGCGCACGACCGGGTCCTGCGTGCCTCCGGGCGCAGACGACTACGTGCTTGCGCCGTGTCTGGCTCACGGCCGAGGAGGAGCAGGGTTACTACTACGGCTTCGCCAACGAGGGCCTGTGGCCGCTGTGCCACGTCGCGCACGTGCGGCCGGTGTTCCGCGAATCCGACTGGGAGGCCTACCGCGAGGTCAACCAGCGCTTCGCCGACGCCGTCGTCGCCGAGGCGCGCAGCGAAGACCCGATCGTTCTCGTCCAGGACTACCACTTCGCGCTGCTGCCGGCGATGATCCGCGCCACGCTTGCCGCGCGGCGACCATCATCGACCTTCTGGCACATCCCGTGGCCGAACCCGGAGTCGTTCGGCATCTGCCCGTGGCGCGCGCGAGCTGCTCGAGGGCCTGCTCGGCAGCACCATCCTCGGCTTTCACACGCGCTTCCACTGCAAGAACTTCCTCGAGACCGTCGACCGCTACCTCGAGGCGCGCATCGAGCACGAGCACTCGACGATCTCGTTCCGCGACTCGGAGACGCTGGTCGCGAGCTATCCGATCTCGATCGAATGGCCGACGCCGCAGACGAGGCGACGCTGGCCGTCGGTCGAGCAGTGCCGCGCCGAGTCTTCGCGCGGCACCGGGCTTGTCCGCCGGCCAGCGGCTCGCGCGTCGGCGTCGACCGGTTCGACTACACCAAGGGCATCCTCGAGCGGTTGCACGCGGTCGAGCGGCATGCTCGAGAAGTACCCGCAGTGGATCGGCAACTTCACCTTCGTGCAGGTCGCCGCGCCGACGCGCAGCTCGCTCGAGGAGTACCGCTTGTTCCAGGAGCGCATCGAGGCCGTCTGCCGAGCGCATCAACGAACGCTTCGGCCGCGACGGGCTATCCGGCCGGTGCATGCTGCGCGCGCAGCACCACGAGCACGACGCGCTGGTCGAGATCTACCGCGCCGCCGACGCCTGCCTCGTGACCAGCCTGCACGACGGCATGAACCTCGTCTCGCAAGGAGTTCGTCGCGACGCGCGACGACGAGCAGGGCGTGCTCATCCTCAGCCGCTTCGCCGGCGCGGCGCGCGAGCTGCCTGAGGCGCTGATCGTCAATCCCTACCACGTCGAGGAGATGCGCCGACGCACTCCATCATTGCGCTGACCATGCCCGCCGCCGAGCAGCGCGAGCGGATGGCGAGCCTGCGCCTCACCGTGCGCGAGTTCGAACGTCTACCGCTGGGCCGGGCGAATGCTGATCGACGCCGGGCGCTTGCGGCAGCGCCAGCGCATCGAGGCGCGCGTCCTGCGCCACAGCACGGTATGAGGCTTTCGCGCGTCGCGCCGTGTCGTCGGGCTGCCGGCTCAGGCGTCCTCAGGCGGGCGAAGCGAGGTCCTCCATCCGGCGCAGCACGGGACGAGCTCGGTGACGTCGTCGAGGAAGTACATCGCCTGCGACGTCGGGTCGTCGCGGCCGATGCGGACCGTGAGCCACGGCGGCACGGCGCGCGCGGAAGACGGCTTCTGTCGTTGACGTCGTCGCCGACGAAGAAGGCGGCGCCGGCGCCCGAGCGGCAGGACGAGCCTCGTCTAGGCCTCGCCCTTAGTCGGGCATGCCGCTGGCAACGACGTTGACGACGTACTTGCCCCCGAAGCGGCCGAGCGAAGGTGCGAGCTCGCCGAGCAGCGCCCCGATCGCGGCGAGCGCGACCGCGCGCGTCGGCGGCGAGCCGGTAGTGGAAGGCGAGCGAGTACCGCTTGTCCTCGACGACGACGCCGGCGTCGGCGAGCGCGCAGCCCCGCGGCAGGCGATGCGGCGGCGCAGAGCGTCGAGCGCCTGCGCCGCGGATTCCGGCATGCGGCTTCGACTCGTCTTCGGCGCCGTGATTGCCGATCACGAAGTGCGGCTTCGAAGCCGAGGCGCGCGCGGACGTCGGCGACCAGGCGGCCGGTGATGATGGCCACCGGATGCGCGCGCGCCAGCTCGGCCAGGCAGCGCGAGACCTCGTCGGGCACGCTGGCGTCGTCGGGCCGGTCCGACGATCGGCGCGAGCGTGCCGTCGAAGTCGAATGCGAGCAGCGGATCGCGCCGCATCACCGAGGCCAGCGCGGCTTCGCCGCCGCGGCGTGAAAAGATGGTCCATCCGAGACAATTTCGCCTTCGGCCTGCGGCGTTCTGCGTCCGGAGCGCGCGGCCAATTGACCTATTGTTCCTCGAGTTCTGATGCTCGCGTCCACGCCAATGACCCGCGACCCAGCCAGCCTCGACGTCGGGTTGATCGGCAACCGCGCCATCAGCGCCCTGATCGATGCGCGCGCCAGGATCGTCTGGTGCTGCATGCCGCGCTTCGACGGCGATCCGATCTTCCACGCCCTGCTGGACAGCGCCGGCGGCCTGCCGCGATGGCGCGATCCTCAGCGTCGAGCTCGAGGGCTTGCGCGCGTTCGAGCAGGCCTACGAGCCCGGCACGGCGATCCTGCGCACGCGCCTGCTCGACCATGCCGGCGAGGGCATCGAGATCGTCGACTTCGCGCCGCGCTTCTTCCATCACGACCGGCCTGTTCCGCCCGGCCCAGCTGGTCCGGCGCGTGCGCCCGCTGATCGGCCATCCGCGCGCATGCGCATCGTCGTCGCGGCCGCGCGGCGAGTGGGGCCGCGGCGCCGGAGATCACGCGCGGCAGCAACCACCTGCGCTTCGTGCCTGCCGCGGGCACGCTTGCGGCTCAACACCAACGCGCCGCTGACCTATGTGCGTCGACGCGCACCTGGATGTCGCTGCACAGCCCCGGTCAGCCTGATGCTCGGCCCCGACGAGACGCTCGTCGGCCGGCATCGAGGAAACCGCGCGCGACTTCGAGGAGCAGACGTCGTCTCTACTGGCGTCGCTGGACGCGCCGCCTGGCGCTTGCCGCTCGAGTGGCAGGAGGCGGTGATCCGCGCCGCCATCACGCTCGAAGCTGTGCCAGTTCGAGGAGACCGGCGCCATCGTCGCGGCGATGACGACGAGCATCCCCGAGGCGCCGAACACGCGGGCGCAACTGGGACTACCGCTACTGCTGGCTGCGCGACGCCTTCTTCGTCGTCGCGCGCTCAACAGCCTGTCCGAAGTCGGCACGATGGAGGACTATCTGCGCTGGCTGAACGACGTCGTGCGCAGCGCGCGCGGCGGCCACGTCCAGCCGCTCTACGGCATCGGCCTCGAGCAGACGCTCACCGAGCAGTCGTGCCGTCGCTCTGCCGGGTATCGCGGCATGGGGCCGGTGCGCGTCGGCAACCAGGCCGTCGAGCACTTCCAGCACGACGTCTACGGCAACATCGTCCTCGGCGCGGCGCAGGCCTTCTTCGACCATCGCCTGTTCCGTCGCGCCGACGCGTGCGCGACTTCGCCGAGCTCGAGGGCATGGGCGAGCAGGCCTGGCGCTTGCACGACCAGCCCGACGCCGGCATGTGGAGCTGCGCACGCGCGCCCGCGTCCACACCTCGTCGTCGCTGATGTGCTGGGCGGCGTGCGACCGTCTCGCCAAGATCGCCGCGCGTCTTCGCGCTACGACGAGCGCATGGCATTCTGGCGCAGCCGCGCCGACCGATCCGCGCGACGCATCCTCGACCAGGCGTGGAGCGAGAAGCGGCAGGCGTTCGTCGAGAGCTTCGGCGGCAACGATCTCGACGCCGGCGTCCTGCTGATGGCCGAGGTCGGCTTCATCGAGCCGCGCGACCCGCGCTTCGTCAAGACCGTCGAGGCGCTCGGAGGCGGCGCTCTGCGACGGACCCGTTCATGCGGCGCTACGAGGCGCCCGACGACTTCGGCAAGCCCGAGACCGCGTTCAACGTCTGCTCGTTCTGGCGCATCGACGCGCTCGCGCGGATCGGCCGCAGCCGACGAGGCGCGCGACATCTTCGAGGCGCTGCTGCGCGCGCCGCAACCACGTCGGCCTGCTGTCCGAGGACCTGGCACGTCGCGAGCGGCGAGCTGTGGGGCAACTTCCCGCAGACCTATTCGATGGTCGGCATCATCAACGGCGCGGTCCGCCTGTCGCAGCCGCTGGGACACGCGGGTGTGACGGTGCGCGCGGCGCCGGCTGGCGGCGGCGCTCGCATCCGCGCCTGCTCGGCGACATCGGCGGAACCGCACGCGCGCTTGGCCTGGGTCGCAGGACGCCGGGGACGGGCGATCGCGGCGGTCGCTGCGCTACGCCAGCGACGACGCACGCCGGCCTGGAAGCCGTCGTCGAGCCGCTATCTCGTCCGAGCACGGACGGCATGCGCCGCCGCGCGCCGCCGCGATCGGCATCGCCACGGCCGGTCGTCGGCGACGAGGTTGCGATGACCAATCGGCCAGTGGCGCTTCTCGATCGCCGCCCTGCAGCGCCGCTGGGGCGTCGACCGTCTGCTCGTCCTCAACGACTTCGCCGCCCTCGCGCACGGCGCTGCCGACTGCCCGCGCCGACGAGGTTGCGGCCGGTCGGCGGCGGCGCAGCCCTCGAAGGCGAGCCGCTGGCGCTGCTCGGGCCCGGGCACCGGGCCTCGGCGTCGTCCGGTCTGCTGAGCTACGCCCGCCGGGTCCGCGTGCCGGTCGTCGGCGAGGGCGGCCACGCCACGCTCAGCCGCCGCCGACGACCGGCGAGGAGCGCGTCCTCGACTGGCTGCGGCGACCAGCTCGGCCACGTGTCGGCCGAGCGTGGCGCTCTCCGGCGCCGGCCTCGTCAACCTGTACCGCGCCGCCAGCTGCGCTCGCTCGGTCGGACGGCCGACGGAGCCGACTGCGGCCGGCGATCACCAGCGCGCGCGCGCCGGCAGCGACGCCGAGTCCGCGGTCGAGGCGGTCGAGCTCTTCTTCGCATTCCTCGGCGGCTTCGCCGGCGACCTCGCGCTGACGCTCGGCGCGCCGCGGCGGCGTCTTCATCGCCGGCGGCATCGTGCCGCGCGCTGGGCGATCTGCATCGACCGGTCGCCGTTCCGCCAGCGCTTCGAGGCCAACGGGCCGGTTCCGGCCGTACCTCGAGGCGATCGCCACGCGGGTCGTCCTCGACACGGCGACGATCAGCCGCGCTGCGCGGCGCCGACGCGGCGCTCGATGCGCCGGCCCGATCGTCGGCGCCGGTTGCGATCGGCGCGGATTGATCCGCAACCGCGTGCCGGAAATCGAGGCGCGGCGACCTCAGCATCGCGCTGCGGCGGATACGCCTGCCGGCGTCCTGAGCGCAGTCGGCGCGGGGCCGGGACGCGACGCGTCATGCCGTTCGCCACGTCGTCTCGTTCGCCTACTTCGCGTACGCCGGCCTGATCGGAACCTACGGCCCGCTCTGGTTCCAGGCCTCGGCTACTCGACCTTCGCGATCGGCGTGCCGCTGGCGCTGCAGAGCGCGACGCGGATCTTTCAGCCCGTACGCGTGGGAGCTGGCTCACGCCGACCACACGCGCCGGCAGCGACGCTGTCCGCTCGGAGATCGCCTGCGGCCGGGTGCGCTGGTGCGCCTCGACCGGCTTCTACTTCGTGCCGCTCGACTACGGCTGGGTCGCTGCGGTGACGCTCGTGCTCATTAACGCCTTCTAACAATCACGGCGGGCGTGCTGCCGATCGGCAGGGCACTGCTCGCGCGCCAGCGACGCTCTCGGTGCTCGCAGCAAGCTCGATGTCGTGCGCTACCGGGCGGGTGCGCGTGTGGGGTTCGT
>ERZ1370068.2719-contig-1852_pt1 | contig 12906 bp, 9 predicted proteins | sample MGYA00561227_ERZ1370068 | MGnify/ENA primary metagenome ERZ1370068 (study PRJEB38410, sample SAMEA6850437) | metagenome | study: Metagenomic assessment of the ecological functions of the soil: analysis of the soil microbiota associated with the...
TGAACCTAGCTCGGCGGCGGGTAATTCGGCGGTGGGTAGTTCGGCGGCGGATAGTTCGGCGGCGGGTAATTCGGCGGCGGAATGTTCTGCGCCGGATAGCTCCTGCGACGAGTTGCTCGGCGGAATCCACGACGTGTTGGGCGGAACGTAATTCGACGCCGGCGCCCGCGGCGGAGCGCCACGGTACGCCACCTGGCCCGGAACCTGATTGCCCCGCGCGATACATGCACTGCATGTACGCGACGTCGTACTGCCGTTGCAGCGTATACGACGAATAGCCCGCCGAGTTGCCGCCGCTGCGCTGCCGAACAGGAGGCCGGTGCCGGCGCCGATGGCCGCGCCGTTGCCCGCGTGCCCGGTCACCGCTCCCAGGATCGCGCCGGCCGGCAGCGCCGAGCGCCGCCCCCGCGACCGCATTGTTCGCGGCCGCGTCGGTCGCCGGCTGTCCGGCGTTGGGCCCGCCGATGACCGCCTGCGCGTATCTGCGGCAGTCGCCCTCGTCGGCGCGGAACTGGTCGAAGCTCTTCTGGTAGCCCGGCATCACCGTCACCGCCGGACCGGTAGGAACAGTCACGCAGCCAGCCAGTACGGCTACAGCGGCCAGCGATGCCGCCAGTAAGCGCTTACTCATTGGTCCCCTCGAATGCGCTGCTATTGCGGCGCAGGCGCGATCTGCGAATTTGGAACGTTCTGCGGCACGACCTGCATCCAGCCCTTCGGAGCAATTCTGGACGTACGGGATAGTAGCCCGCCGGATCTGCGCAGTAGTACCAGTAGTTGGCCGGATTCGTTCGCGGATTCCGGCGCGCGCGGATACGTACGACCGCCGACGCGCCTACGTCGCTGTAGACTGGATACGGGATAGCGTCGAGTACGTCGCGGATACGTAGGCGTACGGATAGCCATAGGCATACGGCCAGCCCCAGCCCCAATATCCCGGGCCGCCGACATAGAGGCCGAAGCCCGGATACCACCCGCCGTACCAGCCGCCGCGCCAGCCGTGCCACCGCCGCCATGCCAGTGGCCGCCGCCGCCATGCCAGTTGTGCCGCCGCCGTCGTCCAACTGCCGCCGCCGTGCGCCGCCGCCGTTGCCAACCGCCGCCGCCAGCGCACCGCCGCCGCCACCGCCGCCGCCACCGCCATCCACCGCCACGCATGCCACCACCACCGCCGCCGCCGCCCGTTGGGCCATTGCGACACTGCTCGGCGAGCGCGACCGCGCTAACCAAAGCCACCGCCAGCGCAAGCTTCTTCATCGTAATCCCCTCTTAGATCTCAGAATATTCTGTTCGACTCATCGAGCCGTGGCGAGTTCGGGTTCAGGTCCGAAACCCCGCGCGGATCCGAAATCAACCGGCGCAAATCCTGGGAAAGCGTGAGCAACCGTCAATCAGCGAATAGCTTCCCATTCGGCGGCGCCCTAACGATCCTAAACGCCCAGGCCCTGTCAGCCGGTTGACGGCCGGCTCCGGTGCTCGCGCGCTGGAACATTTCCGCGCGTGGCTGCACTCGGGGCCGGCGCCAGCCCGAGCGGCCCGAAAAGCTCCTGCAGCGCGCATGCGGTAATCGGCATCGCCCGTCCATGACGCTGTTGTTGTGCGTGCGCGTTGGGTATCAGCAGCAGCTTCTTCTGGCTGCGGCGCTGCAGCATAAAGCGCTGAGCTCAGACGCGCGCGGCACGTAGCGATCCTCCGTCGCCGTGCACGATCAGCACCGGCATCCGTGATCTGCTGGATCTTGCCGATCGAATCGAACTTCTGCGAAAGCAGCAGTTGCCATGGCAGCCAGCCATAGCCCGATATCCGACACGAGCTCGGGGAGCGACGTGAACGACGACTCGACGATCAGCCCGCGCGCGCTCGCGGGACCGTCCGGACAGCTGCGCGGCGAGATCGATGGCGACCGCGCCGCCGAGCGAATGCCCATAGATGAACCGCCGCGACGCGATCGGGCTCGCGTTCGACCAGCCATTGCCAGGCCGACGCGCGCGTCCTCGTAGACGGTGGCCTCGCTCGGCAGCTCGCCGTCGCTCTTGCCGAATCCGCGATAGTCGATGGCGAACACCGAGAATCCGAAGCGGCGCAGCTGCGACATGCGGTTCAACTGACCGGTGAGGTTCCAGCGCACGCCATGGAGATACAGCACGACCGGCGCGCCCGGGTAGTCCGGCGGGCCACCACCAGGCGTGAATTCGCTCGCCGGGAGCCGTCGCCCCGACGGGAAGGTAGACTTCCTGCACGGTCTCGGGCATGCCGCTGTACCAGCCGGCAGCGTCGCTTGATCGGACGGAACAGGAGCTCGCGCTCCTTCGTCTCGAGCGCCGGCGCAACCGCCGATCACAACGACGAGCAGCGCCGCAGCCGCCGCGGCGCAATGTCGGTACGGTCGTCGAAGCAGTGGAGAGTCGCATCATCGAACGAGGGCAACGCATTCGTCGGGCAGCTCGATTGTCGCAGGTCGGAGCGGACGGGAACGTCGGCTGATGCGACTTGAGATTACCCCATAATCGCGGTTCCAGACGCGGCGCGAAGCATTTCGTTACATTTGGTCCGCGATCGTCGACTCGCTGGCACGCGGCATGACGCACGTGCGCAGCCGATGATTCCGCGCACTTCATTCCCTTCGAGCGCCATGCGACACGCCCTATCGAACGCTCGGCACCGGCAACCCATCACGGGATGCTCGTCGTCCGACCTCAAGTTCGAGGTCCCGCTCGATCATGCGAAGCCGGCCGGCGAAAAGCTCGCGATCTTCGCGCGGTCGGTCGTCGACGCCGACAAGCCGGACGCGACGGCATCCGTGGCTCGTGTTCCTCCAGGGCGGACCGGGGTTTCCCGGACCGCGGCCCTCCACCCGCTCGGGCTGGCTCAAGCGGGCGCTGCAGGAGTACCGCGTGCTGCTGCTCGACTCGCGCGGCAACGGGCAAAGCTCCGGTTGTGCTGCCGCAGACGCTCGCGCGGCGCGGCGACGCCCAGGCCCAGGCGCGATTACCTCGCGCACTTTCGCGCCGACCGCATCGTCGACGACTGCGAGCTCATCCGCCGGCAGCTCGCGGGACCGGACACGACGTGGAGCGTGCTCGGCCAAAGCTACGGCGGGCTTTTGCGCGGTCCATTACCTGTCGGCGCATCCGGAAGGTTTGCGCGAAGTGTTCATCACCGGCGGGCTGCCGCCGCTCGCCGCGAGCGCCGATGACTACTATCGCGCGACGTATCCGGTCGTGCGCAGCAAGACGCAGAAGCACTTTCGCCCGCTATCCCGGCGACGAAGCCCTGGCGCTGCGCATCATGGAGCACCTGCATGCGCGCGACGTCACGCTGCCCACCGGCGGCCGGCTGACGGTGCGCCGCTTTCAGCAAGCTCGGGTTTCCAGCTCGGATTCGACGAAGGCATGGAGACGCTCCACTACCTGCTCGAATCGGCCTTCTGCGAAGGGAGCGAACGGCGCGGAGCTGAGCCTGCCGTTCCTGCGCGACGTGGAGAATTCGCAGCACTTCGAGACCAATCCGATCTTCGCGGTGCTGCACGAGATGTGCTACACGCAGCAGGCCGCGTCGCGCTGGTCCGCGCAGCGCATTCGCGACGAGTTTCCCGAAACGAACTGGGCGCCGGGACGGCCGCCGTCGTTCACCGGCGAAATGATCTATCCGTGGATGTTCGACGAGTATCAAGTCGCTCGTTCCGCTGCGCGAGGTCGCGGAGCTACTGGCGCAGCGATCGGACTGGCCGATGCTCTACGATCCGGCGCGGCTCGCGTCGAACAAGGTTCCTGCGGCGGCCGCGATCTACGCCGACGACATGTACGTGCCGCGCGTCTACTCGAGCCCACCGCCGCGGCGATCGGCGGCATGAAGGCCTGGATCACCAACGAGTTCGAGCACAACGGACTGCGCACCGACGGCGAGCGCGTGTTCGGGCGCCTCGTCGATCTCGTCCGGAACCGCGTCTAGCAGAGAACCCGTCCCTGTGTGGGATGCGCGCCTCACGCTCGTGCCGCGGACGTCTCGGACAGGATGGAGGGTGCGGCTCGGGCAGCACATCTCGGGTCATCGGACACTTCGAGCTGTCAGCGACACCAGCCGGGCGATGATCACCGCCGGATAGAGTTGGCCGACGAGCGCTTCCAGCATCGCGAGCGAGCGAGCGCCCGTCGCGATGGGCGTGATGTCGCCGTAACCCACGGTCGTCAGCGTGACGAAGCTGAAGTAGACCCATCCGGCTCAGTCCAGCGGTCGCGCCGGGGTGCCCGGAAAATGCGTCGGGAGAATGGGCCCCGACGGCCGAGTACAGGACGCCCCAGATCAATCCCAGCAGCAGGTAGACCACGATTGCGCCGAACAACCGGTCGCCGATTGCACGGCCGGGGGCGAAGACGTTGATGCCGACGGCGATGGCGAGCAGCAGTAACGCACCCAGCGTCGAGATGTCGCGCAGCACCGGAAGCAGTTGGTGTGGCGTGAACCATTCCGCGATGCGCATGGCGAGCACGAGCACTGCCACGATCGCCAGCGAGGTCGCGAGCCGGCGATGCTCGACCACGGCCACGACGCCGGAAACCAGGATCAGTATCACTGCAGATGTCGGTGGCGACGTGCCATACCGTACCGAACGGGATCAGCGCGGGCAGCATGAACACGACGAACAGGAGGAGCACGAGGAGCGCGGACATGCCGCTCGTCCGCAGCCACGCGATGCGCGCGAGATAGTGCGCACGACGCGCGGCGGATCCCGAATGACCGCCGGATCGTGGTTGCGTCATTGGCCTTCTCCTTGTGTGTGCGCGCGGCGTAGCCGCGCAACGTGCGGCGATGTGCGTTCATGAGCGGCCCTTCCTTCGCGGCTTCGACGGTTCTTCGGCAGCGGGCAGCCCCCACTCCGGCGTCGCGAAGCGCTCGACCAGGAAATCCGCGAACGCGCGCACCTTGGCCGACAAATGGCGCCGGCTCGGATACACGACGTAGATGTTGAGCGGCGGCGGCTCGAATCCCGCGCAGTATCGGCGTCAGGCGGCCCGCGCGCACGTCCGGGCCGACGATGAAGTCGGGCTCGCGCGCGATGCCCATGCCCTCGGCCGCGAGCGCCTCGTTGAAGCGCCCGTTGTTCGCGTGCAGCGGGCCTGCGATCCGGACCTGGCGTTCGCCGCCCTTCGCGTCGCGGAACGTCCAGACGTTGCGCGTCGGCGAATATTCGTAGGTGAGGCACGACGTGCCGCGCGAGGTCTTCCGGCTCCTGCGGCTCGCCGTGAGCGGGCGAGGTAGGACGGCGCGGCGCAGCACACGATCTGCGTCGTGCCGATCAGGCGCCCGACGAGATTCTGGCTGCCGGTGGCGCCGACGCGCACGGCGAGGTCGAAGCCCTCCTCGACGATGTCGACGACGCGCTCGGACAGCTCGACGTCGAAGCGCATCTGCGGATGGCGCGCGGCGAACGCCGCGATCGCCGGCGCCAGGTGGCGCGCGGCGAAGGTCGCCGAGCAGGTGAGGCGCAGCGTGCCGCGCGGCACGATCGACGCCGACGCGACCGCGACCTCGGCTTCCTCGAGATCGGCGAGGAGCTGCACGCAGCGCTCGAAGAACGCCTGCGCCGCTTTCGGTGAGCGACAGGCGGCGCGTCGTCCGGTTGAGGAGCCGCGCGTCGAGATGCGCCTCGAGGTCGGCGACGTGGCGCGACACCGACGACACCGAGACGCCGAGCCGCTCCGCCGCGCGCGCGAAGCTGCCGGTCTCGACGACCCGGGCGAAGGCGGTCAGGGCGTGGAAGCGATCCATCGGGTGGTTCGCTATTATTGCGTATTTCGCAACAATATTATCAACTGAACCATGCTTTATCCCTAATTCAGCAAGGTCCATCATTCGTTCCGTCGCGCCCCATCGGGCGCATTCGCTCAAAGGAGCCAGACATGACCGATTCACGCAACGCCGCCACCGCCGCCTGCTGCTGCGCGTCTCGCTGGGCACGATGTTCATCGCCCACGCGCTGCTCAAGTACTTCGTCTTCACGCTGCCCGGGACCGCGCAGTTCTTCGCGTCGCTCGGTCTGCCCGGCGTCCTCGGCTACGTCGACGTTCGCGGCCGAGCTCGTCGGCGGCGTCGCTGCTGATCGCCGGCGTCGCGACGCGCGATCGTCGCGCTCGCGCTCGTGCCGGTGCTGCTCGGCGCCACCTGGGCGCACGCCGGCAACGGCTGGCTCTTCACGTCGCCGAACGGCGGCTGGGAATACCCGGCGTTCTGGACGATCGGCGCTCGTCGTGCAGGCGCTGCTCGGCGATGGCGCGTACGCGCTGCGCCCGCGCACGTCGCGACCGGCAGCGTCAGGCCGCCTGACACCGCGGCGCATCGGCTGCCGTCCGAATCGCCCCCGATCAATCGTTACCCGACAAGGAGATCTCGATGAAGCTCTACTACTCCCCGGCGCCTGCTCGCTCGCGCCGCACATCGCGCTCGACGAAGCCGGCGTGCCGTTCGACGACGGTCAAGGTCGACCTGCGCACGCACAAGCTCGCCGACGGCACCGACTACTACACGATCAATCCGAAGGGCTACGTGCCGCTGCTCGAGCTCGACGACGGCGAGCGCCTGTCGGAAGTCGCGGTGATCCTGCAGTACATCGCCGACCGCAAGCCCGGCACGCTCGCGCCCGGCGTTCGGCACGATGGAGCGCTACCGCGCTGATGGAGTGGCTCAATTTCATCGCCACCGAGGTCCACAAGCAGTTTCGGCCCGCTGTGGTATCCGACCACGCCGGACGCGACCAAGGAAGCGCAGCGCGCGAAGCTCGCGAAGCGCTTCGACCTCGTCGCGAAGACGCTCGCGACGCAGCCGTATCTCACGGGCGAGACGTTCACCGATCGCCGACGCCTACCTCTTCACGATGCGTCAACTGGGCGCGGCATGCTCAAGGTCGATCTCGCGCCGTGGCCCGCGCTGCAGCAGTTCCAGGCGCGCGTCGCCGCGCGGCCGCAGGTGCAGCGAGGCGATGAAGGCCGAGGCTCGGTCAAGGATCCGCGCCGTCGCGAAGACCGGTGCGACGACCGCAGCGATCGCCGCGCGCGCCAGGAGCACGATGCATGTCGCCGCCTGCCCACGCTCTTCCTTTCGCACGGCTCGCCGATGAACGCGCATCGAGCCGGCGCGCCGCTCGAGCGACGCGTGGGCGAGCGCTCGGGCGCAGCGCTGCCGCGGCCGCGCGCGGTGCTGATGGCCTCGGCGCATTGGGAAACCGACGGTGCCGATGCTGACCGGCAATCCGAAGCCGGAAACGATCCACGATTTCGGCGGATTTCCCGACGAGCTCTATCGAGATCCGCTATCCCGCGCCCGGCGCGCCCGAGCTCGCCGCCGAGCGGTCGACGCTGCTGAAGGACGCCGGCATCACCGCCGGCATCAACGGCTGCCGCGGACTCGATCACGGCGCGTGGGTGCCGCTGCGCTGGATGTATCCGGACGCGGACGTGCCCGTCGTGCAGCTCTCGCTGCAGCCCGAGCGTCGGCACCGCGCAGCATGTCGAGCTCGGTCGCGCGCTCGCGCCGCTGCGCCGACGACGGCGTGCTGATCGTCGGCTCGGGTCATGCGACGCACAACCTGCGCGACTGGATGGCGCAACCCGCGGCGGCAGGAGCCGCTGCGTTACGCGCAGGCGTTCGCCGACGTGGCTCGCGAGCGCCTCGCCGCGCACGACACCGGCGGCGCTCGATCGACTATCGCGAACGAGGCGCCGGAGGCCGACGCGCGCGCATCCGTCGACGAGCACTATCCTGCCGCTGCTCGTGGCGTGGGGCGCGGCCGGAGACGGTGCCGCGGTCGAGCGCTCCTCCACGGGCTTCGAGGCAGGCGCGCTCGCGAACGATCTCGTACATCTTCCGGCCGGCATCGGGCGCGGCGCACCGGAACGGCGCGCACGATGTCGCGGCGCATGGGAAACCATGACGCGGAACTCCCGTAAAATCCGGATTTTCGAATCGTTGCGGAGGAATTCTCCATGGCTAGCGAACCAGGCCCGCGCGCGGGCACCCGACCATCGACCCCAACTCGCTCTATCGCGAGGAGATCTACACCGACCGCGCGATGGGCGCTGCTGCGGGTGATGCATCCGGTTTCGAGCGAAGGCACGCCCGATCGCTTCGCGTCCGACGATCTTCACCGGCGAGGCGCAACTCATGACCAACGTCGGCCCGTTGCCCATCAGCTTCGACATTCCCGGCGCGACGCTCGCCGAAGCGGTCGCCGAACTACGCCAACGCGGCCAAGGAAGGCGTCGCCCACGCGATGCATGAAATCGCCGAGATGCGGCGGCAGGCGTCGTCGTCGCTCGTGATTCCGCAGAGGCGGCGCGTTGCCGCCCGGCGGTCCTTACGGCGGCGGAAGATCCAGCTCCCCTGAACGGCCAGGAAGCGCCATCGTCTCGCGGACGCTCCACCGAAGCCGCCATCGGCGTGCGCCGCACAATGCGGCCGCGAGCCGCTTCGAGGCCGAAGTGGACGGCGAGCTTGTGCGTGGCCAACTACCATCATCGTCGACGGCGTGATGCGCATCCATCACACGGAAGTCCCGGCGAGACTCGAAGGCCGCGGCATCGCGAGCCGCATCGTGCACGAGGCGTTTGCCTACGCCGAAGTCCACGGGCTCGCGGTCGAGCCCCTGGTGCTCGTTCGTGCGCAACTACATGCGGCAACATCCCGAGACGCGAGCGCCTCTTGCCCGCAGGGATCCCGGTTCGCGCGCTGAGCCGGTGCACCCGCCTACGCGGCATCCGCCGCAGTTTCGTCCGCCGCGTCGAACACCGCTTCGGCCGCGGCGAGGTCCTCGAGCGCGAATCCGACCGACTTGAACACCGTGATCTCGTCGTCGCGCGTGCGCCCGGGATGCGCGCCGCGCGCGAGATCGGCGAGATCGGCGGCGATGTCCGTCGCGGTCAGATCGCGCCGCTCGCGATCGCCTGGACGATGTCGCCGCCTTCGGCGCAGCGCGCCGTCGCGCTGATCGACGACGATCGAGATCCGCGCGCGCGATCGCGGCGTCGTCGGTCTCGCGCATGTCGGCGCTGGAACGCGCCGACGAGGTCGAGATGCACGCCGGGCGCGCAGCCACTCGCCGCGCACGAGCGGCGCCGTCGACAAGCGTCGCGCACGAGACGATGTCGGCCTCGCGCACCGCGCGCTCGAGATCGCGCGACCGCGGTCGCCGGCAGGCCGTCGCGCGCCATCGCCGCGCCGCGGTCGCGCGCGTGCTCCGGCGTGCGGCTCCACACGCTCACGCGCTCGATCGGCCGGACGATGCAGTGCGCTTCGGCCAGCCCGCGCGCGATGCGCCCCGACCCGACCGATGCACGAGATGCCGCGCGTCCGCGCGCGCGAGCCGGCTCGCGGCATACGCCGATGCGCCCGCGGTGCGCCGCGCGGTGATCTCTTCGCCGTCGAACAGCGCGAGCGGCGCGCCGTTGCGCGCGTCGAACAGCGCGTAGACCGCGCCGACCGCGCGCTCGCCGCGCTCGCGCGTTGCCGGGAAACACGGTGACGAGCTTGACGCCGATCCGCCGGCCCGCTGCGCCATGCCGGCATCAGCAGCAGCGAGGCCATCGGCTCGCCGGGAACGTCGATCGGATGATGCGCGCGCAGCGGCGCCGCGACGTCGTCGTGCAGCATCGCGTCGAGCGCCGCGAGCATCCGCGGCCACGGCAGGCGCGCGCGAATCGCGGCGGCGTCGAAGTAGCGCATCGGCGGAGCGCGAAGCGCGACGCGCGAGGCGTCAGGCCGTATCCTCGGACAGCGACAGCAGCGCGGCATTGCCGCCGGCCGCCGCGCGTGTTGACCGTCACGCGTGCGCTCGACGACGAGCCGCGCCCAGTCGTACTCGCCCATCGCGTCCGGCGACGACGATCGGCACGATCGCGCCGTCGCGCCGCGGCGAACTCGCGCGCGGACGCGGCGCGCGCGCTCCGCGCTCGACGTCGAGCAGCACGGCATCGACCGCAGCGGGATCGAGCTTGTCGATCGAGCACGACGTCGGCGGTCGCCGAGATGGTCGCGCGCGCGCGAGCGCGATCGGATCGCGGACGCATGCAGCACGCGTGTTGCCGAGCGCAGCGCAGCCTTCGCCTGCGCGACCAGCGTGCGCTCGTCGCGCGGCGATGCACGGCGACGACGCCGCGCGGATGGAATTCGAGCGTGTTCGATTCGCCGGTCGGACCGGGCAGCGCGATCGGCGCGGTGGCATCGGCGCCGGCGCGTCGCGCGCCAGGCGCCGCAGGTAGAGCGGTCCGCCGGCCTTCGGACCGGTGCCCGACAGGCGGTGCCCGCCGAACGGCTGCACGCCGACGACGGCGCCGACGATGTTGCGGTTGACGTAGACGTTGCCGGCCTGCGACGCGCGCGAGGATCGCCGCGACGGTCTCGTCGATGCGCGTGTGGATGCCGTGCGTCAGGCCGTAGCCGGTGGCGTTGATCGCGTCGACGAGCGCCGGGAGCTCGTCGCGCTGCCAGCGCAGCACGTGCAGCACCGGGCCGAACACTTCGCGCGTCGAGTGCGCGAGGCCGCCGATGCCGCCGAGATCGACGAGCGTCGGCGCGACGAACGTGCCGCCGCGCGCACTCGGCGCGGCAGCGGCAGCTCGACGACGCGCAGCCCGGCGCGCGCGCATGCGTCGCGACGTGCGCGAGCGAGCGCCGCGCGCGCGTCGGCGTCGATCACCGGGCCGACGTCGATCGCGAGCCGTCGCGGGTCGCCGACGCGCGAGCTCGCGCATCGCGCCTTCGAGCATCGCGAGCATCGCCGGTCGCGACGTCGTCCTGCAGGCACAGCACGCGCAGCGCCGAGCAGCGCTGGCCGGCGCTGTCGAACGCCGACGCGAGCGCATCGGCGACGACCTGCTCGGGCAGCGCCGAGCTGTCGACGATCATCGCGTTCTGGCCGCCGGTCTCGGCGATCAGCACCGGATCGTCGTCGCGTCGCGCGAGCTGCCCGCGCGATGCAGCCGCGCGACTTCGGTCGAGCCGGTGAAGATCACGCCGGCGATGCGCGGATCGCGCGACGAGCGCCGCGCCGACCGTCTCGCCGCGTCCCGGGCAGGAACTGCAGCGCCGCGACCGGCACGCCCGCGCGATGCAGGATGCGCACCGCCTCGTACGGCGATCAGCGGCGTCTGCTCGGCGGGCTTCGCGAGGACCGGGTTGCCGGCGGCGAGCGCCGCGCGCGACCTCGCCGATGAAGATCGCCAGCGGAAAGTTCCACGGGCGAGATCGCGACGACCGGGCCGATGGGCGCGATGCCGGGCGCCGCCGAGCTCGGCGCGCGCCTGCGCCGCGTAGTAGCGCAGGAAATCGGCCGCCTCGCGCACTTCGGAGACGGCGTTCGCCAGCGTCTTGCCGGCCTCGCGCACGGCGAGCGCGCAGAACGTCGGCGCGCTCCGCTTCGAGGAGATCGGCGGCGCGCTCGAGGCACGCCGCGCGCGCGTCGCCGGCGGCGGTCCGACCATGCGCACGCCTCGCTCGACGGCGACCGCCACGGCGCGCGCGACGTCGTCGACCGTCGCCTCGATCACGCGTGCCGACGACGTCGTCGCGATCGGCGGGATTGCGGACGCGACTGCGTCGCGCGTCGCGGATCGGTGGCTGCGACGCCAGGATCGGCGCCGCGGCGCGCGGCACGGACGCCGCTCGCGAGCGCTGCGCGCAAGCGCGGCGAGCGTCGCATCGTCGGCGAGATCGGCGCCCGCGCGAATTGCGCCGCCCCGGCAGCATGCGCCGCAGGCAGCGGGATGTTGGCGTGCGGCGCGCCGCCGCCTTCCTCCGCCAGCGCCACGGGATCGACGACGAGCGACGCGATGCTGACCGCCGGATCGACGATGCGGTTGACGAACGAGCTGTTGGCGCCGTTTTCGAGCAGGCGCCGCACGAGATACGCGAGCAGCGTCTCGTGCGATGCCGACCGGCGCGTAGATGCGGCACGCGCGATCGAGCTTGTCCTTGCCGACGACCTGGTCGTAGATGCTCTCGCCCATGCCGTGCAGGCACTGGAACTCGTAGTCGCGCTCGCCGGCGAGCGCGTGGATCGCCGCGACCGTGAACGCGTTGTGCGTCGCGAACTGCGGATAGATCGCGTCGGGCGCCGCGAGCATCGCCTGCGCGCACGCGAGATAGCGCGACGTCGGTATGCACCTTGCGCGTGAACACCGGATAGTCGGCGAGGCCGTCCACCTGCGCGCGCTTGATCTCGGCTGTCCCAGTACGCGCCCTTGACGAGCCGCACCATCAGCCGCCGGCGATGTGCGCCGGCCGAGCGCGACGAGCCAGTCGATCACGTGTCGCGCGCGCTTCTGGTAGGCCTGCACGACGAAGCCCAGGCCGTCCCAGTCCGCGAGCGCCGGGTCGGCGGCAAGCGCCTGCGAGGATGTCGAGCGAGAGATCGAGCCGGTCGGCTTCCTCGGCGTCGATGTTGAAGCCGATGTCGTAGTTCGCGCGCGAGCGCCGCGAGCGACGCGCACGCGCGGGATCGAGCTCGGCGCATGCACGCGCTCGCGCTGCGCGCGCGAATAGCGCGGATGCAGCGCCGACAGCTTGACCGAGATGCCGGGCCCGGCGATGGCGCCGCGACCGCCGGCGGCGCGGCCGATCGCGTGGATCGCGTGCTCGTACGCGACGCAAGTAGCGCGCCGGCGTCCGCGGCGGTCATCGCCGCCTCGCCCAGCATGTCGAACGAGAACGTGTAGCCGCGCGCTTCGCGCTCGCGCGCGTTGTCGAGCGCCTCGTCGATCGTCCGGCCGGTGACGAATTGCCGGCCGAGAAGGCGCATCGCGAGATCCACGCCCTTGCGGATCAGCGGCTCGCCGCCTTTGCGCAGCAGCGACGACGAGCGCCATGCTCGAGCGTGCCCTCGCTGCGCGAATCGACGATCCTGCCCGGTGACGAGCA
>ERZ1370068.6736-contig-5700_pt1 | contig 12902 bp, 20 predicted proteins | sample MGYA00561227_ERZ1370068 | MGnify/ENA primary metagenome ERZ1370068 (study PRJEB38410, sample SAMEA6850437) | metagenome | study: Metagenomic assessment of the ecological functions of the soil: analysis of the soil microbiota associated with the...
CGCTACGTGGCCATTGCTGAGAATAAGGCGGTGTCGATGCCGACGCACCGCGACCAGCTGGTGACGGTGAACAAGAGTAGGCATCGGCGACGCTGAAAGCTGTCGCCCATCAGGTATCACCGCTTGCCGGCTGAGCGGCGGCATCGACCCATTCGAGGCGGTCGGTCAGGCGGGTCCGCATCAGCGACTTCTGCCTCCTCGGGCATCGCCGGGTCGAACAACAGCCCGCCGAAGCCCGTGCAAAGCCTTCGCTGGTGATGAAGTTGAGCACTCCTGGCAGGCGATGGCGTGCGCCGCTGAATTGCGCCGTTGGAGGCGCGGGGAGCTGCGGGCCGGGCGCCTTGTCGGCGACATATTGGACGGCGGCTGGAGGCCTGCGCTGAGCGCGCTCGCCAAGTCGTCGAGGGAGCTCTCGAGCAGCGTGGACGTGGCCTTTTTCGGATTTGATCGTGCGCGAGCAGTCGGTGCGCTGGTCCTGCAGCTTGCGGGTCTTCTTTGTGCTGGCCAGCACCGGCTCGAACGCGGAGGGAAGCCTCGCGCAGCACGCCGCGATGTGCGGGGACAAGAGCAGCAGAGCGCCCGGGCTGTAATAGAGCTTCATGATTGCGATCCTTCGGAGGCCATGGGTTGACGGGGACCCGCATTAGACCGCGGTGCGCCGTTTCGCGCAGGCGCCCACATCTCGTGGCCAGGCTTGCTTACGGCGGCTGTCGCCCGCATTCCGTTCCGCTGTCAAGGGGAGCCTTGCAGAGCCTGACCCCAACTGCGACCCCCGTTCAATCGCTGTCCCGCGGCGGCGTCAGAGCGCATCGTCGTTCGCGGCCAGCCGACGTCCGATGGCGCCGGCGTCAAGCTGACTCGCTGATACGACGCAGCCGCTGCAAGCGTCTCGATCCGTTCCTGATCTCGGCGCCTTCAGCTCGGCAGATAGCGTGGCCAGCAGCGACTTCCACATCGGTGGCTTCCCGGACCATCCGCACCGCGGCGGAAACAGTCACGGATCATGCTCGCCCCGGGCGCATGCGCCATCGCGACAGCGTCGGCAATGTCGGCCTCGCTCGAGCCGGGCAGCGTGCAGTGGATGACCGCGGGCCGCGGCATCATCCATTCCGAGATGCCCGAGCGGGAGGCCGGTTCCGGATGGCGGCGCTTCGAGCTCTGGGTCAAATCCTCGCCGCCAAAGGACAAGATGACGGCGCCGCAATAAGCCGCGCGACATCGCACCAGCGGAGGTGCCGGTGCAGTTCGACGGTGGCGCGACGGTCCGCGTGATTGCCAGGAGCAGCAGTCGGGACCACCGGCTGCCGTGTCCGGCTCGACGACTACGAGTTTCAGCTGGATCGTCTCGCTGACATCCAGTTGCCGCCTCGGCACGCGACTCGACGCCGCCCTGCCCACGGGCTACACAACGCGTTCGCGTATTACGTGTACGAGGAGCGCAGGTCGACATCGGCAGCGACGCCGCGCGGACGCGCGTGTCGACGGCGAGCGCATGGCGATCCTGGCGAACGACGCGCCGGCAGCGACTTTGGCGTCCGCCTGCGAGCCGCATCTGCGCCCGCCGGCGCGGCGCGGGTGCCGCTGGTCGCGGGTCGACCGCTCAACGAGCCGATCGCGCAGCACGGGCCGTTCGCGATTGAACACCAGCGCCGAGCTGCAGCGCAGGCCTGCGCCGACTCGCGCGGCGCGCTGGCGAGCTGAGGAGCTGGATCGATCGCGGCGGAGCGAGCAGCCGCCGCGATCCAGTGCTGTTACCGTCGACCCGACGGCACCGAAGGCCTTTCATCCCATGCGGACGCATCCGCGACGAAGGGCGCCTGCATCCGGCGATTCGGGACGCCGTCGCGAACGGCCACACGCCGACATCGTTCACAGCTTGTGCAAGCGGCGTCGATCTGAACCCGGTGCTCGTCGTACCGGACGCAAGCGCAGAACCCGTTCTGGGTAAGAGAGGCGCGTGTCGGTTGCGCGATCGCGAGCGGCCATCCCGTACCAGTACCTGGAATACGGGAGCTACCGTGAGTCAGTGGCGCAAAGCGCAACGCGCTGAAGATGTGGTTTCGGCCGATTCCAATGGCAACGCCGTAGAAAGGCACGCTGGTGCTGAATGGGGCGTTGATCGAAACCGGCGAGAGGTTGAAGCGAGCGCTCGGCGAAGGCGCGTTCACCGTGGTCGCGTGGTTTGCCAGAACCGAGCTACCGCGGCTGCGCGCTGTGCGTGCTGGTCGTGGCCGCACTGGCGCTACGACGTATCGAACGGTCCCCGGCACTAGCAGCGTTCGTGGCGCGCGATTGACTGCTCGACCCGGCCCGCCTGCGCCTCCATCAGCGTTCACTACGAAGGTCAGCGTCGTGCCGGCGATGGCCCGGCGCAAGCTGAACGACCCGGTCTTCGTGCTGGCCGGCGGCCCGGGGCAAAGCGCGATCAGGCTGGCGCCTTCGGTGCTGCCGCCGCGCGAGCCGTCGCCAACAATCGGCAGACGATCTCAGTTTTCGTCGACCAGCGCGGGACCGGCGTGACGGTCGGCGCCGCTCGCCTGGTAGCGACGCGTGGTCCCGGCGCGAGCCGTTGAGCGATGCCTGACCCGGAGCGGCAGGTGGCGCTGCTGGCGCGCTGCCGGGCCGTGCTCGCCGCTTGCGCCGCACGTCGGCGGTGCGCCGACGGTCTGCGTTACTTCACGACGATCGATCGGCAATGCAGGATCAGGGATGCCGTGCGCGAGGCGCTTGGCGCCGAGCGCATCAATCTGACCGGTGCGTCCGGCGGCACCCGCGCCGCCCTCGAATACCAACGCCAGTTCCCCGGCGCGGTGCGGAGCGGTGTCCTCGACGGCGTCGCGCCTGCCCGACATGGATGCTGCCGGCCAGCTTTCCGACCGATGCGCAGGCTGCGCTCGACGCCGTTCTCGTAGGCTTGCGAGCACGAAGCCGCGCGCGCCAAGTTGCATCCGAAGCTGCGCAACGACCGGCGGCAGGCGCTGCGTGCGCGCTCATGCGGCAGTCGGCGGGTCGTCCCTGATCCGCCGACCGGAGCGCCGGAGCGGCCTCGAGATCACCTCGAGAGGTGGTGCTCGGCGCGCTGCGCGGCCCGCTCTGGCGTCCCGGCGCTGGCGGCAGCGCTGCCGGCCGCGATCGGACGCCGCGGCGCAAGGGGCCGGTATGAAGCCATGGTCGGCCATGGCGTCGCTGCCCGTCGATGCGGCAAGAACGCAACAGTGGGCGATGGGCATGCATTTTCTCCGTCGTCTGCGCCGGAAGATGACCTACCGCGCCTGGCTTTCGGCGCACGACCGGCCTCGGCGTCGACTTCGGAACCGATTTCGCGCGCGCCTCTCAACGCGTGTGTGCTCGACTGGCTGCAGCGGCGAAGTCCCGGCGGCCTTCTATTGGTAAAGTGCGTCGCCCAGCGTGTCCCCTCGTCCTGCTTGTTGAGCGGCGCCTGACCCCGCGACGCCGCCACGCCATGCGACGCGCATCGTGCAGGCTCCCTGGTCGGCTGGCGCAACCGGTGGTGGTGCCGGAAGGCGGGACATGCGGTGGCATGGGACCTCGGCTGCATTCGGGGAGGCCTTCGCTCCGCTTCATCGATACGGCTGATGCCAAAGGCGCGGCCGGTCACGGTCGAGGCGACCAGGCATTCGCATCCCGCGTCCGCCGGCATTCCGAACCGGTCGCGTCCGGCCCGGGTGGCTTCGCTGATGATCGCGATGACGAAGCTGATCTGGAAGAGTTTTCCGATCGCGCGCGGCGGATCGACTGGTGCCGGGTCCCGCGGCCTCTCGACAGACGCTGGTCCAGGCGGTTTCCGACATCGGCCTCATCGCGCCGGACGGTGGCATTACCGGACTCCTAGCTCTAGAACGGCGCCGGCGTAAAGACGACGACCCTCGAGGATGCTCGCCGGCCTGGATCGAGCCGGGACCGCGGAACTGCTCGCCGTCGACGGCATCGACGCTCATCCACGCGCCGCGCGCCGCGCTGGCCACCCGCAGGGGCGTGCTGCCTGGACGCGCGCGGCCTCTTACCCGCGACGCCTGTCGCGCGCGAGCATCGCGTACTACGGTGCGATGCAAGGAATGAGTCGGATGCGGGCGCATACGCGCGTGGAGGTGTCGAGGAGCGCTCGACATGCGCCCGCCGCTGGAGCGCCGCGGCCTGAGGGCTTCCCAGCCAGGGCGGAAAGCATGACGACGGCGCTGGCCCGTGCGTCGTCCATCGACCCGGCCAACATCGTGCTGCGACGTTTCCGACGAACTCGGGCTCGACGCTGGCGACGCAGTGCGCTGCGCGAGAAGTTCGGCTGCTAGTGCGCACGCCGCAAGGGGGATCGAAGTGCATCCTCTCTTTCGACGCACATCATGGTGAGGTCGAGCGCCTGTGCGATAGCGTCGTCGTGGTTCGCGCAGGGCCGAACCGTCGCCGCCGGCACTTGCCGCCGTGAGCGTTGTCGCGTGCGGGACCGGACAGCACGATTTCGAAGAAACGTTCGTGCAGCTTGGCGTTCGCCCGTTGGTTGGTTCGCGGGCAGTTGTGGGCCTCGACGTCGCCAACTCGCATTGCAACAGGCCAGGCCGCGCCGATGGGACCGCGTGGGAGCTGGCCCGAGCGCGGTTCTGATCGTCCTGCGCAAGGGAGCTGATCTGACGCAGCTGCGCGACCGGACGCACGCTACTGACAGTGCTGCCAGCGTCCCCGGTGCGCCGCTCGCGCCCGCTTGTCCCGGTTGCGATCTCGTCGCTGATCGCCACGCCGGAAGTCGTACCGCCGAGAAGCGCGAGGTCTCACTTGTCGGCGGTCGAGCGTGCCGACGCTGAGGAACTTTCCGAGCGACAGACCTACGGTGAAGAGCGCGCGGCGGACAAGAGGCGCAAGCTGCGCAGCGCCCGTTTCGGGGACCCGGTCGTGGTCGTGCCGATCGATTTCTGAAGCGGCGCTCGTGCAGGGCGACGGCCCGCTGATCGAGATCGTCTCGACAGCGCCAATCAACGTTCGCAGTCGAGCGCGCGGCGCATCGAACGGCTGCTAGAGGGCTTCAGCCGCGAGCGGTCGACGCTGAGCCTCGGCGCTGCGGCGTCTCGCCCGAGCTGCTGGAACCGTGCGAAGGTCGAGCACCGCGACCTCGCGAATGTGCAAAGTCGCGGACGCAGTTCACCGGCATGCTGCCCTTCTTCGTGATGATGGCGGTCCTGCGGCGCTACTCAACGCCGCCTCGACACGACCGCCGGCGAGCGCGAGCGGGGCTCGCTGGAGCCGCTGGCGATGAACTCCGCCGAACGCTGGACCATCGTCGTCGCAATGGGGCGCGGTGTCGGCGGTGAGCATGCTGATCGCAGTACTCAGCTCGTTGAGCTCGCTGCCGGCGCAATGGCTGTTGCGCGCAGCGACACGCTGGCCGTTGTGTTCGATACGGCCCGCGGAGGCCTTGCTCTTCTGGTGGTCCTGCTGCCTGCAGGCGGCGTCCCGCCGGCGCGCCTGATGGCGCCGGCACCGTCTGCCGCGATTACTCGGCGAGGTACTGCCAGCGCGCGGTCGTCGTGCTGGTCGTGCCGCCGTCTGCTGCCGCTGGTCACGGTGCTCAATCCGGGCGCGGAGGCGCCCTGGCATCTTGGTGCCGGCGCTGGCGCAGAACGCGTTGATGACCCGGGTCCTGAAGGGCGAGGATTTCGGGGTCGGTGGTGCTGATCCTGCTCGCCGTCAGTGCGCTGCTCAGTGCGGGCGGCGTTTGGTACGGCCCGAACACTCAGGAGCGCAGTGCTCGATGAACGCGCCGTCAATGACACGGGTTCGGCGGACCAGGCCAGCTGCGCCGGCGCTGGTGTCGCTTTCGATGACCTCGGCCGTCGAGCTGCAGCACATCTACGCGGCACGACAGCAGGTTTTCGCAATCGAGCAGCAGTGCATCTACCTCGATGCCGACGGATATGATGAGGCTGCCTATCACCTGGCGGGCTGGTCGGACACGCATCGGATGCCCCTCGCTCTATGGCGCGCCTGCTCGATGCAGGTGAAATATCCAGAGCTTCTGATGGGCCGCGTCTCACGACAGCCCGGCGCGGGGCACCGGCCTCGACGGCCTCTGGTCTGGCGCGTGATCGAGGCCTGCTGCCGAGGCGTGGCCGGGTCGCGCGATCCGGATCTCGGCGCAGGCCCGGCTGGAACGCTTCATCGTGAAGCCGGCTTTTCAGCGGTAAGGCCGCCGTACCTGAGGACGGCATCCCCACACCGAGATGCTGGAGGCCAGTTCCGGCGGTCTGATGATCGAGCACCTCTGCGCTCGCGTACGCCAACTCCTTGGAACGCCGTCCCGAAGGGGCGATCCTTACAATCGAGTCTGCGGTATCAAGAGGCGGTTGGCATGCCGTTTCCGAAGACATTCGGATGTCATCGTCGTCGGCGGTGGTCACGTCGGCACCGAGGCGGCGCTCGCGGCAGCGCGCAGCGGCGCTTCGACGTTGCTGCTGACGCACAGCGTCGAGACGTTGGGCCAGATGAGCTGCAACCCGTCGATCGGCGGCATCGGCGAGGCCACCTGGTCAAGGAGATCGATGCGCTCGGTGGCGCGATGGCCATGGCTGCCGACGAGGCGGGGATTCAGTTCGGCATCCTGAACGGCTCCAAGGGCCCGGCGGTGCGCGCGACGCGCGCGCAGGCCGATCGCGTGCTGGTACCGCGCGGCGATCCGGCGGCGCCTCGAGAATCAGCCGAACCTATGGTTGTTTCAGAGGCGCTTGCGACGACTTGACTCGTCGACGGCGATCGACGTTACGGGCGTTGTCGACGCAAGTTGGCATTCGCTTTCGATAGCCGCGGCGGTCGTGTTGACCGCGGGCACGTTCCTCGACGGAAAGATCCATGTCGGCCTGCATAACCATGCGCGGCGGCCGAGCCGGCGATCCACCGGCGGTGACGCTGTCGGCGCGGCTGAAGTGAACTGAAGTTGCCGCAGGGTCGGCTCAAGACCGGCACCCCGCCGCGAATCGATGGACGCACGATCGACTTCATCGTGCTTGGTCGAACAGCCGGAGCGACGAGTCGGATGGCGCCCGGTTCCCGTGTTCAGTTTCTTGGGCGACGCATCGCAACATCCGCGCCAGATTGCCGTGCTGGATCACGCACGACCAACGAGCGTACCCACGACATCATTCGTTCGGGCTTCGACCGCAGCCCGATGTTCACTGGCGTCATCGAAGGCGTGGGGCCCGCGCTATTGCCCGAGCATCGAAGACAAGGTCAACCGCTTCGCCGACAAGGACGTCGCACCAGATCTTTCTGGAGCCGGAGGGTCTCTGCGACTCACCGAGTTCTATCCGAACGGCATCTCGACCTCGCTTGCCGTTCGACGATCCAGCTGGCGGCCGTGCACTCGATTGCGCGGACTCGGAGAACGCGCATATCGTCCGGCCAGGCTATGCCATCGAGTACGACTACTTCGATCCTCGTGCGCTGAAGGCGAGTTTTCGAGACCCAGGCAATCCATGGGCTGTTCTTCGCCGGGCAGATCAACTGGCACGACCGGATACGAGGAAGCCGCCGCACAAGGCCTGTTTGCCGGAATCAACGCCGCACTGCAGGTGCACGCGACGAGCCGGCTTGGCTGCTGCGGCGGGACCAGGCTTACCTCGGCGTGCTCGTCGACGACCTGTCGAGCAAGGGCGTAACCGAACCGTATCGGATGTTCACCAGCCGCGCAGAGTACCGACCCACCTGCGCGAGGACAACGCGGACGTTCGATTGACGCCGATCGGACGCGAACTCCGGTCTGATCGACGAGGCGCTGGAAGCGGTTCGGCAAAAAGCAGGAAGCAGTTGCCAGCGAAGCGGCTCGGCTGAACCGCGTGCGGGTCGGGTCCCTCGGACGTCGCTCGCTGCTGCGGCGACAAGAATACTGGGCCAGCCGCTGGAACGGGACTATGCGCTGGCTGAATTGCTGCGTCGACCTGGCGTTTCCATGACGACGTCGCGCGAGCCGACTTCGTCGCGCACGGAAGCCTGTGTTTCACGTGAAACACTGCGGGCCGAGATGAGCGCGTGGCTGCTGATGCGGCGATCGAGCAGGTGGAAACAGAGATCAAGTACGCGGGATATGTCGATCGGCAAAGGCCGCCGTCGCGCGATCCCGCGTCGACGATGGCGTTTTGCTGCCCGCCGACCTGACTACGACCAAGTGCGGGCCCTGTCGTTTGAGGCGCGGCAGGTTCTCAAGCGTCGGAGGCCCGAAAACCTGGCGAAAGCAAGCCGGCTTTCCGGCGTAACCCCGGCGGCCATTTCAGTGCTCAGCGGTCTATTTGAAGCGCCGTCGTCAACAAGGGGCGAAGCGCCCGGCACCGTCAAGGATGCCGCCTGAGTGGTTGCCGTCAGTGGCAGAAGCGAGGCTGGTTCCCGCCAGGGTGCGTTGGCCGCGGCAGCGGGCGCGCTGGGCCTCGACCTTTGCCGGAGCAGTCGGCCAGGCTCTGCATTTTCTAGATCTGCTCGAACGCTGGAACGCTGTCTACAACTTGACGGCGATCCGTGATCCCGAGCCGCATGTTTACTCCACCACCTTCTGATTGCTTGGCGTCATTGTTCCGCTGCGAGTGCAAAGCTGCGCCGTCGTGTCCGCTCGGCGTCTACTGGACGGCAGGCAGCGGCGCGGGCCTTCCGGCGTCGTCATCGCCACCATGGAAGCCGACTTAGCCGTTGTGTGCGCCGACGCGGTGGGAAAGAAAGCTGCCTCGTCCGTCAGGTCGCAGGCGAGCTCGCGATCGACAACCTTGCTGCGCGGCACTGCGTGTCGAAGCACTCGACGAGTGCTTCGATATCGCTGCTGCTCGCGCGCGCTCTCTCGCTTGCGCAACTCGTGCACTTGTCTAGAAAAGCGCTCGGCCCGGAAGGCGTCTGATGGCGATGAAGGGCAAATTCCTGCCGCAGAAATAGCGGAATTGCCCGGCCTCGGTCGAAATGTTTCACGTGGAACAACTAGCTGTTCCGGCAGTTCCTGACGATCGCTGGCTGGTGTGGCTGCGGCCGTTGCTTCAATGTGACGCTTGATTTGTCCGCTCCCCCGTAGTGAACAGAATCGTGTGCCCTGATCCGGCGTTGACACGGCTTCAGGCTTGCCGGCCTGAGCTATTTCGCCACCTTTCCGACCAGCTCGCCACCATGGCTCGAATCTTTGCATCGCAAACCAGAAAGGCGGGGGTCGGCAAGACGACGACCACCGTCAATCTCGCAGCTGCCCCGCTCGACCGGCAAGCGCGTGCTGGTTGTCGACCTGACCCGCAAGGAAACGCGACGATGGGCTCCGGGTCGACAAGCGCACGCTGGAGCTGACCGTCTACGACGTGCTTCTCGAAAACGCTACCGCTGCGGAGGCGCGGCAAACCAGTGCCAAGGCGTCGGCTATGACGTGATCGGCGCAAACCGCGAATTGGCAGGCGCCGAAGTCGAGCTGGTCGGCGCTCGAACGGCGCGAGCGTCGCCTCCGGCAAGCACTCACCGCCTGCTCGTCTGAATATGACGTGGTCCTGATCGATTGCCCTCCCGAGTCTGAGTTTGCTGACGCTGAACGGCCTCTGCTGCGCCCATGGCGTCGTGGTGCCGATGCAATGCGAGTACTTCGCGCTCGAGGGTCTCAGCGACCTCGGTCAACACCATCCGCCAAGTGCATGCCAACCTGAACCCGGATTTGAAGGTCATCGGCCTGCTGCGCGTAATGTTCGATGCGAGGATCACGCTGCAACAGCAAGTCAGCGAGCAATTGAAATCTCATTTCGGGACAAGGTTTTCAACGCCGTCATTCCGCGCAACGTGCGGTTGGCCGAGGCCCCGAGCTACGGCCTACCCGGCGTGGTATTCGACCCCGCTTCCAAAGGCGCCCAGGCTTTTGTCGAATTCGCGCGCGAAATGGCACAGCGCGTCGAAGCAATGGAACCGCTGCCGAATCTCGCGGCGTCCGTGTGAGGCCGGGGTTCGATCCGGTCCTTCCGTCTCGGATCGAGGGCACCCGGCTGAGCGCCAGTGCCGGTTCCGCCCTTTGGTCCGGAAGGCAAGCGCGCCCGCTGCATCAAGCTGCCGTTGCGACCGGTTGGACGTGTCCCTTGAAGGGAACCTCGCGGACTGCCCGCGTGCTTGTGTTCGGCGGCTGGTCTTGAACTCTGTGTGTGGGTGACGCTGTTCTCGCAACCGCCGAACCTCGAGATGCGTTGGCGCTGGTCGGCTCAGCTTCGGCGATGCCTATTCCACTCCTGAACGCTGCCCGGTGTGCCGAGGTGCGTCGCACTGAGCGGCGTGTCCCGCGGCTACTCAGACCCCTCCCTCAATTCGCGCATCCGTTTCTGGCGGACAGGCCACAGGCCTCGTCGAGCCCGAGATGAATGTTCATCGTCTGTACCGCCGCGCCGCTCGCGCCCTTCCCCAAATTGTCGAGGCGCGCGATCAAGCACCGCTTGGGTGTCACTTCTGCAAAAGACGAAGAGGTCGACGCGATTTGTATCGTTACAAGCCTGACGTCGAAGTGAGCACTCTCTAACGCATCCGGATCCCGGAAGCGGCATCACCCGCACAAAACGTTCGTTGGCATAGCGCTCGGCGAGCACCCGATGGATGCGCTCAGGTGTGACGTCCTCTCCCCAACTGGTCGAGATGAAGAGGCACCGAGACTGCCAGCCCTTGTAGAAGCTCGCGACGATGGGCATGAAGACCGGCTGGACGGCCAAGCCGCTGGCGGACCGTCATCTCCGGAACATGTTTGTGTTCAAGAGTCAGTCCGTACGGCATCGGCGCATTCAAGGCGTCCCCGCCCGCCGCATACCGGTCGATCATCTTCCCGGCCGCCACCGGAATACCCAGTGATCGATGTGGCGGTCAGGATAGGAGGAAGCGGGCACCAACCCTGCGTCGACAAGCGGCCGCATCAGCAGGATGAAGCCCGAAGAGTGGCAAACCAGGTTGGCGATCCGCTTAGCTGTCGCGAGCCGTGGTGCGCTGATCGGCGGCCAGTTCCGGCAATCCGAACACCCAACCGGTTGCGACCCGGTGCGCAGTACCGCGTCGATGATGCAAGTGGCCGGATTGCTCACGTGGGCGACGGTCACGCGCCGCGGCGTCGGGAAGACAGAGGAAGGCGACGTCGGCCGCATTCAGCAGGCGTGCGCGCTCGGCATCGTCCTTGCGCTTGTCGGCGGCGATGCGCAAGACCCGACGTCGTCGCGCTTCGCAAGGTATTCGTGAATGCGCAGGCCAGTCGTGCCTTCCTGCCCGTCGACAAAGACGCGGTACTTCATCACTGCTCCCGGTTCGATCCCCTGCCATTACGGCAGACTCGGGATTTCGACTGCCGCGCAGCGTTGTCCGAACGCTGTCAAATCGCCGGGCGCCGCGAACGATCAGAGAGAATTGCGGGATGGCGACTCAAGAAACCTAGCGGCCTTCGGCCTCGGCCCGAGGCTCTTCTGGGGCCCAGAGTCAAGGATGCGGGTGACGGACGCGCGTCGCCGCGGAGGGCGCGCCTCGCACTTTGCAGCTCGGGCAACTTCCAGCCGGGCAGTACCAGCCGCGAACGCGCATGGACGAAGGCGCGCTCTACGAGCTCGCCGGGAAAGCATCAAGGCGCAAGGGATCATGCAGCCGGTCTTGGTGCGTCGGGTGGTGACGCCGATGGCGGACATTCGACCGCCGGCGACAGCGCCCACGCAGAACTGCCGCGCTACGAGGTGATCGCGGGCGAGCGCCGAGTCCGCGCAGCGAAGTTGGCCGGCTTGAGCGAAGTCCCGGTCTTGGTGCGCGACGCGCCAGACGAAGCGGCGGCGGCCATGTCGCTGATCGAGAACATTCAGCGCGAGGACCTCAACCCGCTTGAGGAAGCTCAAGGCCTGAAGCGACTCACCGACGAGTTCGGCTTGACGCACGAGGCGGCTGCGCAATCCGTTGGTCGTTCACGTAGCGCCGCGAGCAACCTGTTGCGTCTCCTCAACCTCACCTGAACCGGTTCAGCAGTTGCTGATAGCGGGCGACATCGACATGGGTCATGCGCGCTCGCTGCTACCGCTCGAGGGTGCCGAGCAGATCATCGTCGCGAACGAGATCGTCGCGAAGAAGCCTGTCGTCCGGAGAGGCTGAGACCTTGTGGCGCGGCGCGGCAGCAGGCGCGCCCGGCAGACGCGGTTGGCTGCGGGGCAGACCGAAAAAGCCGAAGGACTTGCAGCGCATCCGAGCAGGCGCTGTCCGATGCAGCTGCCGCTGCCGTCGAGAACCGTGTCAAGAAACACACCTGACGCGGTGAGTAGCGGAGTGTTGTGATCCAGTTCGGTTCACCTCGACGAACTGAACGGCGTGCTTGAAAAGCTCGGGCTGCCGCGGTCCTGAGGGCCACCTGTCAAGGTGATCGACGCCCGCGGCTCAACGCATGCGGACCGACTCCAGCGCCAGAACGGGCCCATCAGTTTAGTCGCGGTCTTGTTCTGGTCACAAAGAACTCCTGCCGGCTCGGGTGTTTTGCGCGCCACACCGTTTGCGAAACTTTGCACGTGAAGAGGCGCCATGCGTTTCAATGTGAGGTCAACGAACTCTTTCGCGGGCACGTTGTTTGCTAACCTTGGTGCGGCGTCTAGCGGTCCAGTAGTACCGCGCACGCCCTTCTTATCGGGGATGCGCTGCACGCGAATAGACGAAGCTTGTTGGATGCATTGCTGATGCTCAGGAAAGCTCTGATGGCGCCCAACGGGGCTCCACTCAGAACTTCCCCAGACGGTGGGAATTCATGTTCCTTCGCCGTCGCCATTGCACAGGAGATCAGCATGGATGCGATCAGCAATTCTCGCCGCTCGCTTCGAGCGCAGCCGCGAAGAAGAGCTGTTGTCAATCGAAGAGTTCTCGCCGAATGCAAGCGCAATCCGGTTGCTTATGCCACCGCAGCCGAGCGCATG
>ERZ1370068.6607-contig-5580_pt1 | contig 12875 bp, 28 predicted proteins | sample MGYA00561227_ERZ1370068 | MGnify/ENA primary metagenome ERZ1370068 (study PRJEB38410, sample SAMEA6850437) | metagenome | study: Metagenomic assessment of the ecological functions of the soil: analysis of the soil microbiota associated with the...
TGATTACAAATTATGCAGATTCGAGCTAAAGAAGCGGCAGAGGGCGCGCTGGTGCTCAATCGAATAGGGCAGTAGCGTTGTCGCGATTGGATGCGCCGCGACGATGCGCTTGCATCATGTCGACGAATGCGGCCTGCTCCTGTTCGCTCAATTATCGAGCGTGGCGCGGTGCGCAGCCCGCGCCGAGGGCCTCGATCTTCGCCAGAAGCGCCGCTCCCGCCGGCAGATCAATTTGCAGAGCCGCGCGCGACGGTCGCTCGTCATCTACGGCCCTCTCGACGAGATTGCCGAGCGGCCAGCCGCTTGCAGCGCGCCGGTCGTCGTCGTCACTGTCAGCGCAATATCGGCCGCCAACGTGGTCTGATCGGCGGTTTCCGCGACCGCAGCGCGGAAAGCAGGCTGTGTTGCAGCGGCGTCACCTGAATTCGCCGCACGCATCCTGGAATAAGCGCGACGTGGATCTGATGCAGCCGCCGGATCAGAAACCGCCCGGTCGTTCGTGACAGCGGCCACGGCACGGTGCTGGTCTCGCCGGGACGCTTTTTTGCTTTCCGCAACGCACTCTCCCTAGCCTCGGAACGTCGGCGCGAATAGCTCGATTCGATCGGCTTCGCCACGGCCTAGATCATGGCATGAAGTTTGCTCTTGTAAAATACGAAGTATGCTTCGTATTCTGGCGAGAGCAGGGTAACGCCGCCGGCGAGGCGGAGATTGTCATGTCGATCAGCGCCACCTTCGACCAGCTTCTGCGCGGCAGCCGCGTGATCTGTCCGGCCTCCGGCATCGACGGAATCAGGGACGTCGCCATCCGCAATGGCAAGATCGCGGCGGTGCAGGCACGACATGCTGCCGACCAGCGCCAGAGAGGTGATCGACGTCGACCGGGGCAAGCTGGTATTGCCGGGCCTGATCGATACGCACGCCGCATGTCTATCAGTATGTCACCGGCCGCTTCGGCATGAATGCCGACATGGTGGGCGTGCAGTCCGGGCGTGACGACGTTGGTCGATCAGGGCGGTCCGTCCTGCATGACGCTGCCCGGGCTTCCGGCACTTCGTCGCCGAGCCTGCGAAGTCGCGCGTCTACGCGCTTCCTGTCGGCCTACCTGGTGGGCGGGCTGGAGGGGCATTACTATCCGCAACTCTACAGTCCTGACGGCGTCGACATCGACGCCACGGTGAAGGCGGCGACCGCCAATCTCGATATCGTTGCGCGGCATCAAGGCGCATGCCGAGATCGGCGGTTTCGCGCGCTGGGGCATTCGCGTCATCGAATGGCGGCCGAGATCGGACGCCGCGCCGATCTGCCGGTCTATGTGCATTTCGGCCAGCTCTGGGGCCTGCCGAGAGCGGCACCAACGGCGAAGACGCCGACACGATCCTGGAGCGCGTGATCCCGTTGCTGCGAGAGGGCGACGTGCTGGCGCATCCGTTCACGCGCCATCCCGGCGGTTTTGTCAATCGCGAGGGCGAGGTGCATCCGGTGATTCAGGCGGCGCTCGATCGCGGCCTGAAGGTCGACGTCGGTCACGGCAGCCATTTCTCCTATCGTCTCGCCAGGAAGGCGCTCGCCGCCGGCATCATCCCGACCACGCTTGGCGCCGACATTCACGGCTACAACACCCACGTGCCGGCGCCTGCCGGCACGCCGGACCAGCACGAGGACGACGAGAACCATCCGTTCGCGCGGTCAGGCCAAGTTCAGCCTGGTCCAGGCGATGAGTTCGATGATGGCGCTCGGCCTCCCGCTCGAGCGAGGTCGTGCCGATGGTCACGTCGAACCCGGCCAGGATGCTCGGCCGGGCCGACGAGATCGGCGCCATCAAGGTCGGCACGGGAGGCCGACGTCTCCGGTGATCAGGAGAACCGGGCCGCTTTCATCCTTCGCGACAACGAGAAGCAATGAAGTTATCGCCGAGCGTCTGCTGCAGCCCGTGTTCTGCCTGCGCGCCGGTACGCGATACGACGCGGTGGCGCCGATCCTGCCGCAGGCCGTTGCGGCGTGAGGAGGCGCAGCGTCAGTTCGATCGGGGAGGAACATCACCGTGCGCAACGAGCGCGAGTTCCTTCGTCAGGCTGGCGCGCGCGCGGGACAGGGCGTCAGGCGCCCGCTTGCCGCGAAAGGAAGACGATCGGTTGATGCGCGGCCGCGGCCAGTTCGTGGCGACATTCGCCTTGCCGGATTGCAGGACGTCGCTTTCGTCCGCAGCCCGTTGGCGCATGCGCGCATCCGCGGCATCCATGTCCCCGGAGCGCTATCGCGGCAGCGTCTTCACGGCGGTCGGATCTCGCCGGCGTCAATCCGATCCGCGCGGTCTCGGGCTTGCCGGGCTTCAAGGTCTCCGAGCAGCCGGTGCTCGCCACCGGACAAGGTGCGTCAGGTCGGCGAACTCGTCGCCATGTGCGTGGCGCCGACGCGCGCCGAAGCCGAGGATATCGCGGCGGCGGTGACGCTCGACCTCGAAGAGCTGCCGGCGGTCTACGACATGCTGAAGGCGCGCGAGCCGGGTTCGGCGCTGGTGCACGAGCACTGGGGCGACAACGTCTTCCTCGAAACCAATCTCGAGGTCGACATCTCCGAGGCGCTCGATGCGCCGATCAAGGTGACGCGCGAGATCTCGACCGCGCGGCAATGCATGTCGCCGCTCGAAGGGCGCGGCGTGGTCGCGACCTTCGACCGCCGCCTCGATCAGCTCACGCTGCATACTCGGCGCCAGATGCCGCACATCGTGCGCAAGCGGTCTCGTCCGAGTGCCTCGGCATGGAGCAGGGCCAGATCCGCGTCATCTCGCCCGACGTCGGCGGCGGCTTCGGCTACAAGGGCATCCTGCTGCCGGAAGAAGTCTGCCTCGGCTGGCTGGCGATGCGCTGCGGCCATCCGGTGCGCTGGACCGAGGATCGCCGCGAGCATCTCACCGCCGAGCGCCAATTGCCGCGAGCACCACTACAAGATCACCGCCTATGCCGATCGCGCGACGGCCGGCTGCGCGGCATCGACTGCGAGGCGACCGTCGATTCCGGCGCCTACTCGTCCTATCCGTTCTCGGCCTGCCTTGAAGCCGCGCAGGTCGCGAGCATCCTGCCGGGGCCCTACCTGATGCCGGCCTATCGCTGCCGGACCGTTTTCGGTCGCCACCAACAAGTGTCCGATCCTGCCCTATCGCGGCGTGGCCCGCACCGGCGTCTGCTTTCGCGCTCGAGCTGATGCTCGACGCCGATCGCGGTCGCGAGCCGGCATCGAGCCGCGGCGAAGTGCGCCTGCGCAATCTGGTGCAGCCGGAGCAGATGCCGTTCGACAACATCACCAAGAAACATTTCGACAGCGGCGACTATCCGGAAGCGATGCGCCGCGCGCTCGCGGCGATCGACGTCGACGGCGTGCGGGCGCGCCAGCGCACGGGCGAGCCGGACGGACGCGGATCGGCGTCGGCATCTCGATCTATTGCGAGCAGGCGGCGCACGGCACGTCGGTCTATTCCGGCTGGGGCATTCCGATGGTGCCCGGCCACGAGCAGGCCATCGCGCGCCTGACGCCGGATGGCGGCCTCGAGCTGCGCGTCGGCGTGCACTCGCACGGGCAGGGCATGGAGACGACGCTGGCCCAGGTCGCGCATGAGATGCTGGGCATCGACGTCGGCCAAGGTGCGCATCGTGCTCGGCGACACCGCGATGACGCCCTACTCGACCGGCACCTGGGGCTCGCGCTCGCATGGTGATGGCGGGCGGCGCGGTCGCGACGGCCTGCCGCGAGCTCGGCGAGCGCGCCGTGACGCATCGGCGCGACAGCTGCTGCAGCACGATCCGGCGGCAGGTGAGCGCTGCGAGGACGGCAGGTGATCGGCCCGACGGCGTCGATCGAGCTCTGGCGGAGATCGCGCACACCTGGTACCTGCGGCCGCAGGATCTCGCCGGCCGACGTCGATCCCGGCGGCCTCGAGGTCAGCGTCGGCTACAAGCCGCAGCGCGACAGCGGCACCTTCAGCTATGCGGCGCACGCCGTCGGTCGTTGCGGTCGATCCCGAGCATCGGAGACGTCGAGATCCTCGATTACGTCGATCGTCGAGGACGGCGGCGTGCTGGTCAATCCGATGGTGGTCGGACGGCCAGATCTATGGCGGCCTGGCGCAGGGCATCGGCACCGCGCTGTACGAAGAGATGCCGTTCGACGCGTCCGGCCAGCCGCTGGCGACGACGCTTCGCCGACTATCTGCTGCCCGGGCCGACCGAGGAGTTCCGGACGCCGCGTCTTCGATCACATGGAGACGCCGTCGCCCTACACGCAGTTCGGCGTGAAGGGCATCGGCGAGGGCGGCGCCATCGCGCCGCCGGCCGCGATCGCCAATGCGGTCAACGACGCGCTGCGTCCGCTCGGCGTCGAGTTGATGCAGTCGCCGATCACGCCGCACCGCATCGTCGAGGCGGTGCTCGCGGCCGCGCGCGCAAGCGAGACGGCGGCATGAAGAGCCGGCGTCGTTCGGCTACGAACGTCCCGCGCGACCTGCAGGCGCGCGCTGCCGCTGCTGGTCGAAGCCGCGCGCTCCGCCAAGATCATCGCCGGCGGCCAGTCGCTCGGGCCGATGCTCAATCTGCGGCTGGTGCGAGCCGCAGACCGTGATCGTCGACATCGCCGGCGTTGGCCGAGCTGCGAGCAGGCTGAGCGGCGCGACGGCGAGCTGGTGCCTCGGCGCGTGCGTTACCCATGCCGACATCGAGGACGGCCGCATGCCCGACGTCACGCGCGGGCGCGATGCGCGGTGTCGCTGCGCAACATCGCTTATCGTGCGGTCCGCAACCGCGGCACGATCGGCGGCTCGCTCAGCCACGCCGATCCGGCGGCGGACTGGGTATCCGCGCTGTCGGCGCTGGGCGCGGCGACTGACGCTGCGCAAGCGCGTCGGTGCGCGCACGGTATCGCAATCGAGGATTCATTGTCGGCGCGCTCGGATCCGCGCGCTGCGCCACTGGCGAGATCGTCGAGACGATCCATGTCCCTGTGCGATGCCGGTCATCGGCGCGCTGGGGGCTACTGCCAAGGTCTGCCGCAAGACCGGCGAGTTCGCGCATGCGATCGGGGCCGTCATGATCGATGCGCGAGCGCCGCGACGAACGCGCCGTGTCGGTGTTCGGCACGGATCGACACCGCGCCGATCGTCCTCGACCAATGCGCGCACCGAGCTGTTCGGCGGTCGCATCTGCCGGCGACTACGAGCGGCGCTTCGACGCACGGGTCGCGGACGCGCCTGCTGGCTCAAAACCGGCATCGCCCGACGCGGCCGCATCGTCACGATCGGTGTCAGCGTGCTGCAGAGCGCGCCGTCCACGGGGCCGCCGCATGAAGCATGATCGCGCTCAACCGTACAACCGGCGTGCGGTGCAGGCCTCAAGCCGAGCCGCGGCACCAGTCTCGCGCGACTTCGTGCGCGAAAAGCTCGATCTCCTGACCGGGACGCATCTCGGCTGCGAGCACGGCGTCTGCGGCGCGTGCACGCGTGCTGCTCGACGGCGATGCCGGCGCGCTCCTGCATCACCTATGCGCGTGGCCTGCGAGGGTGCGGAGGTCACCACGATCGAAGGCCTCGATGGGGACGACGTCGTCGTCGAGTTGCGCGCGGCCTTCACCCGCGAGCATGCGCTGCAGTGCGGCTACTGCACGCCGGGAATGCTGATCGTCCGCGCGCGATCTCGTGCTGCGCCTGCCTGACGCCGATGAGCGCGTCATCCGCGTCGGCATGAGCGGCAACCTGTGCCGGTGCACCGGCTATGTCGGGTATCGTGCGCGCGGTCCAGTCTGTGATCGAAGCGCGGCGCGCGCGACATCTCGCGCCGGAACCGGATGGAGGGCGCAAGATGCTTGGGTCCCGTCGGCTCAGGTCGGGCACTGCACCGGCGCGGCATGCGGCCGGTCGAGCGGTGCGAAGCCATGAGGCCGCGAAAGTCGGCCGATCGGCCCATTCACGATCCCGGACTTCGTCGGCCTGTCCTCGAGCAACAGTTCGACGTCGCGCATCCGCCCGAGCGGGTCTTTGCGATGTTCGGCGATATCGCAGCCGTCGCGGCCTGTCTTCCCGGCGCGTCGTTGACGGCGCCGCCGAAGCCGGCAGCCGCGTCGAAGGTGCGATCCGCGTCAGGATCGGCCCGATCGCCGCGACGCTTCCAGGGCGCCGCACGCGTCAGACGCAGCCCCGGCGATATGTCCGGCCGCATCGTCGGCATCGGCAACGACCGCGCGCAGCCGGTCCGCGACCCAGGGGCGAAATCCGCTATCGGCTGGTGCCGATCGAGCAGGGGACGCGCGTCGATCTCTCCATCGGATACACGCTTACAGGAATGCTGGCGCGAGGTCGGAAGGCCGGGGCTGGTGCGCGATCTCGCCGGCGCGGTTGATCGCGAATTTGCCGGCAATCTCGACCGCCGCCTGTCGGGAGTACATCGTCCGGCCGAAGCCGCTCCGGCCGAGCTGAACGGATGGCGCCTGGCGTTTTCGGTCTTTTGCGCGCGCAGATTGCGCGTTGGCTTGGTCGTTTCTCGTCCAAACGAGGACGGAGCGGCATGATGGATCGACGTCCGCGTGCATGCGGAACGACGAGGTTTGGACTGCGGATAGATTAACAGCGTGAGATTGGAGAAGCACATGACGCGGACTTTCAGACTTGTTCCGGCGATGGCGCTGGCGGTCGCTTTGCTGGAGTGGCGGCCGCCCGAAGCTCGAACCATCAAGATCCTGGCGTCAACGAGCCGCTCACCGGCGCCGTTCGCCGCGTCCGGCACCTATGTCGTCAACGGCGCCAGGATCGCGGCCGACGAGATCAACGCCAGAGGCGGCGTTCTCGGCAAGAAGCTCGAGCTCGTCATCGAGGACAACAAGAGCAATCCGACCGAGGCGGCCGCCGGTCGCCGAAAAGCTGATCACCAGCGACAAGGTGCCGGTCGCTGATGGGGCGCTGGGGCTCGAGCCTCACGCTTGCGCGTGATGCCGAAGCTGATGGAATACGAAGACGCCGATGGTGGTCGAGACCTCCTCGTCGGGCAAGATCACGACGACCGGCAATCCCTACATCTTCCGCATCTCGCCGCCATCGGCGGTCGAGGCCGCGGCGTTCAAGAGCGGATCGTCGACAAGCTCGAATTGAAGAAGGTCGATTTCCTCGTCATCAACAATGACTGGGGACGCGGCACCGCCGGAAGATTTCAGCAAGATGATGAAGGAAGACGGCATCGCGGTCGGCCTGGTCGAGACCATGGACCAGGGCGCGCAGGACATGAGCGCGCAGCTCTCCAAGATCAAGGGCTCCGATTCCGACACCATCATCGTGACGACCACGGCGGTCGACCAGCTGACCGCTGATCTTCAAGCAGGCGGCGGCGCTCGGCCTCAAGAAGCGGATCATCACCACCGGCGGCTCGCAGAATCCGGACCAGATCATCGCGCAGGCGCGGCGCCGCCGCCAACGGCACCATGCACCTGACGACGTTCCTGCCCTGGTTCCCGGACAAGACGCCAGATCCGGAAGCCACCAACTACTTCATCAGCGGAATGGAAGAAGCGCGGCTTCGACTTCGCCGGCTGCACCGAAAGCTTCCGTGGCTATGACGGCATCCTGCACCGCGGCAGCGGCGATCGAGAAGGCAGGCAAGCGGAGCCGTGCGGCGATCAAGGCGGCGCTGTGGGATATCAACATGCAAGGGCCTGAACGGCGACATCGTGTTCCAGCAAATCCGGTCCTGAAGGCAAGGAGAGCGGCCAGAGCCAGCCGAACGTCTACCTGATCGAAATCAACGACGGCAAAGTCGGCATGAAAACGCTCTGACGTCGACGCTGACCGACCGGCGAGGACGCGGCAGACGGCGGTCCTCGCCGGCACTCAGCATAGCTCGGGAGCCGACCTTGAGCGCAGTTTCTGCAACATCTGGTCAACATGCTGGTGCTCGGCGGCACCTATGCGCTGCTGGGCATCGGGCTGACGCTGATCTTCGGCATCATGAACGTCGTGAATTTCACGCATGGCGTGCTCTACACGTTCGGCGCCTACGTCATGTTCATCGTGGTGCATCAGCTCGGGCCTCAATTTCTTCCTCGCGCTGCCGGTTGCCGTCGTGTGCCGGCATGGCTGCTTGGGCGCGCGATCGAACTGACGTTGCTGCGGCCGCTGCGCGGCTCCGACATCGACACCACCATGCTGGTGATGATCGGCGCCTGGATCGCGATGCAGTCCGGCGCGCTCGTGGATCTGGGGCGGCGTGGCCAAGTCGGTCGACGACGCCGTTTCCCGAAGCGCCGCTGGTGCTCGGGACCGGTCTCGGTGTCATGGCTGCGGCTGTTCGTGCTTGCGGCCGCGGCGCTGCTGATCGTCGTCACGCTATCTCGCTGATCAACCGCACCAAGCTCGGCATGCGCGATGCGCGCGACCTTTCAGGATCCGGACACCGCCGTCGCTGATGGGCGTCAACGTCGAGCCTGATCTACACACTCGACCTTTGCCATCGGTTCGAGCCTTGCCGCCGCGGCCGGCGCGCTGCTCGGCCCGGTCTATGTCGATGTTCCCGCAGATGGGCGATCTCGCCGCCGTCAAGGCGTTCGCGATCGTGATCCTCGGCGGGCTCGGCAACATCACCGGTGCGGTCGATCGGCGGCTTCATCCTGGCCTTGGCCGAAGAGCTCGGCGCCGGCTACGTGTCCTCGGGCTATCGCGACGCCATGGGCTTCCTGATCATCATCGCCGTGTTGCTGATCTTCAAGCCGACCGGCCTGTTTCGCGCGATCGGAGCGCGTCGGATGAAGGCGGGTGTCGCCATTCTCTCTGTCGTCGCGTTCGCATCGGTGCCGCTCTGGCTGCAGCGATCCGTATCTGCTGAACGCGTTGATCACGACCGGCATCTTCATCATCGGCGCGATGAGCCTCAATCTGCTGCTCGGCTTCACCGGCCAGCTCCAGCCTCGGCCATATCGCGTTCTTCGGCATCGGCGCGCCTATGTCAGCGCACTGACGTCGCTTGGTTTCGACGTCGAGCTTGCCCGTTCGGCATTCCGCGTTGTTCACGAGCCCTGGCCGCCGATCGCCGGCTTTGCGTTGGCCATCGTCATTGTCGGGATTGTGCGGCTATCTCGTGGGGCTGCTGTCGTTCTCGCGTGCGCGGCGCCTATTTCGTGATCGTGACGATTTCAGCTTCGCCGAAGTGGTCCGGCTGGTCGCGCTGAACTGGGTCGAGCTGACGCAGGGTCCGCTGGCGCTGACCAACATTCCGTCGATCACGGTCGGATTGCCGGGTCTCGGAGATCTCGACGCTGCGCACCAAGCTGCAGAACTACTACCTCGTGCTATCGGTCGCGGTTGATCGCCTATCTCTGATCTGCGCCTGGTTGCATTCCGCATTTCGGCCGCGCCATGCGCGGCGCTGATGGAAAATGAAACGCTGGCGGTATCGGTCGGCATCGACGTGCGACAGACGCTCACGCTCGCGGCGGTGATCTCGGCCGGGATCGCGGGCGCGCGCCGGCAGCCTCTATGCGCACTATATCCGGATCATCGATCCCGAGGTGTTCGCCGTTCACTCACATACCGTGACGATGGTGATCATGGTGATCATCGGCGGCAAGGGGTCGCTGGCCGGCCCGATCGTCGGCGGCATGATCTTCGGTCTGCTGCCGGTGGTCCTGCGTCCGATCGTGGCGCCAGACAGCGCAATGGATCGCCTACGGTCGTCGTGCTGATCGTCATCCTGTTCGTGTTGCCGCGCGGCATCGTGCCGTCGCTGGCGCGAACTGGATTTGCGAGCCGGCGGAAGCGGATCGAAACGGCTGCGCCGGTCGCGTTCGCGAGCGCGACGCCGGAGCATGCGTGATGACCGCTCCCGCTAACCGGCATTGAGCGTGTCAAAGGTCGCCGTGCACTTCGGGGGCTCGTCGCGCTCTCGGACATGAACTTTCAGCGTCGGCGAAGGCGGAGATCGTCAGCCTGATCGGGCCGAGCGGTGCCGGCAAGACCACGGCCTTCAACGTCGTCACCGGCTTCCTGGATCCGACCAACGGCGCCGTGAGGCGTATCGCGGCACGCGGCTTGCAACGGACTGAAGCCGCACGAGATCGCCGGTCTCGGCCTGATCCGCACGTTTCAGCGCACCAGCGTTTTTCCGAACGACACGGTTTACGACAACGTCTGATCGAGGCTGCACCGCCACGGGCAGGTCGAGCCTGCTCGAAGGCCGTTCTGGCGCCTGCCGCGCGCGCGCGCTGTCGCGAGCGGACGTTTGCGGGAACGCGCCGGCGAGCTGGTCGCATGGGTCGGGCTCGACGGCACGCGCCATGATCTTGCCGGCTCCCTGTCCTACGGCGAGCAGCGCTTGTCGGCGTGCGCGCTGGCGCTGGCGCCGCGCAGCCGTCGATGCTGCTGCTCGACGAGCCGGTCTCCGGCATGAATGCATCGAAACCCCACACGTTCGTGCAGCTGGTCCGCAACATCCGCGATCGCGGCGTGACCATCCTGCTCGGTCAGAGCACGACATGCCCGATGGTGATGAGCGTCTCCGACCGGATCGTGGTGTTCTGAACTGCGGCCGGATCATTGCCGAGGTCTCGCCGGACGTGATCCGAAACGACCCGCGCACGTCATCGAGGCCTATCTCGGAGCAAGGAGGGCAAAGCGTGGCTTGGAGATCCGCGACATGGTGTGCGGCTACGGCAGCGGTCACGGCGCTGCACGGGCGTCTCGCTGGACGGTCAAGGCCGGGCCAGCTCGTCGCCTGATCGGCGCCAACGGCGCCGGCAAGGCACCACGCTGCGCGCGATCTCCGGCCTCGTTGCGTCCGCGCTCGGGATCGATGCTGTTCGAGGGCGAGGACATCGCTGGCGCCAAGCGCGCCGCGCGTGGTGGCTGTCAGTGGCATCGCGCATTGCCCGGAAGGCCGGCGGGTCTTCCCGCACATGACGGTCGAGGAAAATCTCGACATGGGCGCCTATCTGCGCACCGATGCCGCCGGAGATCGCGGCGGACCGCGATGCGGATCTATGCCGAGTTTCCGCGCCTTGGCCGAGCGCGCAAGCAGGCAGGCGCGGCACTACTGTCGGGCGGCGAGCAGCAGATGCTGGCGATCGGCCGGGCGCTGATGTCGCGCGTCCACGCCTGATTCATGTTCGACGAGCCTTCGCTTGGGCTTGCGCCCAACATCGTCGAGCGAACCTTTGCGATCATCCGCGGCATCCGCGACTGCCGGAACGACGGTCCTGCTGGTGGAGCAGAACGCTTTTGCGGCGCTCGGAGATGTGCGACCACGCCTATCTGCTGGAAGGCGGCCGCGTCGTTCTCTATCGGGACCGGGGGCCGAGTATGATCGAGAACGAGCACGTGCGAAGGCCTATCTTGGCGGCTGAGCGGTCCGGAATGGCGGCGGCGTTGTCGAGCGACGGGGCAATGGATGCCGGTCTTGCGGGCTCAGCCGGCTGATCTTCGCAAACGATCGTCTGCGTCCGCGTCACCGGCGTCGATTTGATCCTGATCTGGAGCGAAGGACGCGCGGCGGCCTGCGAGCGGTTACTGCCCGCACGAACAGGCTGACCTTAGCGCCGGACACCTGTCGGGAGGCGCTTGTTCTGTCCCGCGTCCACGCGGCCTCGTTCGATCTCCGTAACGGCCGGATTTCCTACGGCTGGCCGAGCCGGCCGTTGCGGCTATATCGGTCGGATCAGGATGATCAGGTCTGGATCGACGCTGCGGCAACCAGAGTCGCCGGGAACTTCAGAAACAGCTATCCAACAAGCTTTTCGCGCCAGATGTGTCGCGACAAGTGGCGCCGTCGGGACGCCGCAAAAGTTGGCCGATGAGGATACGTGAAATGGTCCGCGCCTCTGAGTCGGGAAGAGCTTCGCCGGACGCGTTACGCAAAGGCGGCTCGCACTTCATGAAGCTTGATTGGATCGGAAAACCAGCGCCGGCAGTTCGGCGTGCGCGCAGGCGATGTCGTGAGGCCAGCGTGGACACGGCGGGCAGGCGCGAAGCGGCGATAATGCGCCGCAACTTCGGCGCTGGTCGGCTTCAGCGCATTGTTAAAGGCGCTTCCGGGTGGTCGCGCGGATGGGCCCAAAGATCGTACACGCCGTGTGGAAATCGCCGTGCCCCATGGCGGGCGACGCGCGGGATGATCGAGCGCCAGTGCGACGAGGTGGGCGCCGGCCGACCAGCCCGAGAGGCGATACCGACGGGCCCGGTGATGCCGTGCCGACTTCTCTGTTTTCGGTCGCTGCACAATCCGAGCGATCGGGAGCACTCGCCAGCGCACGATATCCGCCACCGAACGTCGGGCGCCGCCAGCAGCGAATATCCGGGAATGGCAACCGACCGTGCCATGGGCTTGCGACGCCTTCGACCAGGCATGGTAAACACGTCGCGCGAATTTGCGTTGCCAGTAACTCGCCAGGTGCAGGGAACAACGAGGCAGGGTGCCGTCCTGTCCGCGGTTGCTGGATACAGAGATCGACCTTCGTCCTTTCGGCGGCCGCCGTAGGTGGTACATCAAAGAAGGATTTGCGGCTATCGCGCAGCGTTTCGGACAGTTGTGTTCTCTTTTTCGGCGATCAGCTTGCGCTGTTCTTTATCGCCGCATTGTTGTTGCGTGGCGTCGCGTTCGGCTTGCGAAAGCGCGGTCCGTCATCCGGGGTTCACAGTCCATCCTCTGTCGCCGATATTTCGTCACGTACGTCACTCCTGGAGAAACCAAAGTTCATTGTTGTTGAAGTCGCTCAGCGACGATCACCAATGCTATTGGTGCTGCCAATCTCCACCAATCGAAAGAGGAACGAGCGACCATAGCGCCTCCAGTCCTCAACCGCCGAGATGGGCGGCAGCCGGAGGGAGGCTTCATCATCCATCTAGCCGTCGGCCATGG
>ERZ1370068.5192-contig-4225_pt1 | contig 12857 bp, 24 predicted proteins | sample MGYA00561227_ERZ1370068 | MGnify/ENA primary metagenome ERZ1370068 (study PRJEB38410, sample SAMEA6850437) | metagenome | study: Metagenomic assessment of the ecological functions of the soil: analysis of the soil microbiota associated with the...
GGTAATACTTCGTTCAGTTACGTATTGCTATCAACGTCTATACGAAATCCGGGATTTTTGGCGTTTAGCTCTCGGTACGTTTCGCAATGCACTGTCAAGAATGTCGATGGACAGCGAGGCTGCAGATTTGTCGTCACCGAAAGGGATCACGCACATGAACTACCAGCCACGTGGGATCAGTGACCAGGCTATCCAGGGACCGGCTTCCTATCTGAGCGAGATTGGAGCTGCCGAGGCGCTCCTCAAGACCAAGCCGACCTGGAACGGCGTCACCGCCGAAGCCGTGGCGCGCATGCGTCTGCAGAACCGCTTCAAGACCGGCCTGGACATCGCCCGGTACACCGCGGCGCTGATGCGCGAGCGATATGGCTGCCTATGACGCCGATCCGACCAAGTACACCCAGTCGCTCGGCTGCTGGCATGGCTTCATCGCGCAGCAGAAGCTGATTTCGGTCAAGAAGCATTTCGGCACGACCGATCGCCGCTATCTGTATCTCTCCGGCTGGATGATCGCCGCGCTGCGCTCCGAGTTCGGACCGCTGCCCGATCAGTCGATGCACGAGAAGACCTCGGTGCCGGCGCTGATCGAAGAGCTCTACACCTTCCTCGCGTCAGGCCGACTCCCGCGAGCTCAGCGATACTCTTCCGCGACCTCGACGCCGCCCGCAAGGCCGGCGACCAGGCGAAGGAAAAGGCGCTGATCGAACAGATCGACAACTTCCAGACCCATGTCGTGCCCGATCATCGCCGACATCGACGCCGGCTTCGGCAATGCGGAGGCGACCTATCTGCTCGCCAAGAAGATGATCGAAGCGGGCGCGTGCGCTCTGCAGATCGAAAACCAGGTCTCCGACGAGAAGCAGTGCGGCCACCAGGACGGCAAGGTGACCGTGCCGCACGAGGTGTTCCTGGCGAAGATCCGCGCCTGCCGCCATGCCTTCCTCGAACTGGGCGTCGAAGACGGCATCATCGTGACCCGCACCGACTCGCTGGGCGCCGGCCTCACGCAGCAGATCGCCGTCAGCCACAAGCCCGGCGACCTCGGCGATCAGTACAACAGCTTCCTGGATTGCGAGGAAGTGACGGCCGCCAACGCCAGGAACGGCGATGTCATCATCAACCGCAACGGCAAGATGATGCGTCCGAAGCGGCTTGCCAGCAACCTCTACCAGTTCCGCGCCGGCACGGGCGAAGATCGCTGCGTGCTCGACTGCATCACCTCGCTGCAGAACGGCGCCGACCTGCTGTGGATCGAGACCGAGAAGCCGCATATCGAGCAGATCGCCAAGCATGGTCGACCGCATTCGCGAGGTCATTCCGAACGCGAAGCTGGCCTACAACAACTCGCCGTCGTTCAACTGGACGCTCAACTTCCGTTGGCAGGTCTACGACGCGATGAAGGAAGCCGGCAAGGATGTCAGCAAGTACAATCGGGCCGAGCTGATGAAGCGTGGAATACGACGATACGCCGCTGGCGCATCGAAGCCGACGAGCGCATCCGCACCTTCCAGGCCGATTCGGCCAAGCGTGCCGGCATCTTCCACCATCTGATCACGTTGCCGACCTATCACACGGCAGCGCTGTCGACCGACAATCTCGCCAAGGAGTATTTCGGCGAGCAGGGCATGCTGGGCTATGTGAAGAATGTTCAGCGCCAGGAGATCCGTCAGGGCATCGCCTGCGTGCAAGCATCAGAACATGGCCGGCTCCGATATCGGCGACGAGCACAAGGAATATTTCGCCGGCGAAGCCGCTCTGAAGGCGGGCGGCGCCCACAACACGATGAACCAGTTCGGCTAACGCGTAACAGCAGGAGACTGACAATGACCAAAGGCAGCAATTTCTGGGTGATTGGCGGCGAGTTCGGCTCGATGAACTTCCACAAGCTCGTGGAAGGCTCGGCCCAGGTCAAGGGCCCGTTCAAGACCCGCAAGGAAGCCGAGGACTGCTGGCGCGAGGTCTCGGAAGAGAACCGCCACAAGGCCGGCGTGCGCTTCTCGATCGTCGGAAGAGCCCTCGCGCGTCTCGGCCTGATCGCGGCTGCCGACAACTCGAAGAAACGTCCAAGGACGACGAGGCGGCCCCATCCGGATATCCGGGTGGGGCCGTTCGCGTTCTCTCCGTGCCGGCCATTTGCGGGGACAAGCCGGTCAAAGGCGCTAAGCCATTGGGAACAAACGGCCTTTGCGGACAAACATGGTTACTGATAGGTTAATCGCGACCAGCACCCATCAGGACAAAGGCCGCCAGCGGATGTCAGACGCGCAAAACACCGGCAATGCCGCCAGCGACACGCGTCCGACGCGGTTGCGCGATGCGCTGCGGCAGGCGCGGATCGAGGCCGCCGATCGCACCGGCGTCGTCGTCGAACTGCGCGATGCCGAAGTGGCGCGGCTCGAAATCCTGAACGAGGCGCTCGATCCGCTGTTCGCGCAGGTGCCCGAGCAGGTCGATCTGTTCGATCGCGGCATCAGCCAGGGCGAGACGCCGCGGCTGTGGATCGACGTGGTCGCGCATGTCGTGATGGGACGCGACAAGCGCATCTACCGCTTCGTGCAGGACACCCGCTTCGGCCGCATCGTGCTCGCCGAGATCGCACGACGTGCCCGTCGATCGTCGATGCCGTCACCGACTATGTCGCGCGCCGCATGATCGAGCGCGAGCATGCGCTGGTGGCGACGCCGATGGTCGAGCCGGCCGTCGGTCGAGAAAGCCGCGCCGCCGCGGCGTTCTGGATGTTCGTGCTCGGCTTCATCGCTCGGCGCGCTGGCGCTGTTCGGCGCTGGCGCTGTTTGCGAGCCTGCGCAATCTCTAGCCGTCGAGCGCGATGCGATCGCGTGAGCTACGATGCGCAATTTGCGATCTGCGGTCTGTCCTTGGCCATCCCGGAATGATGACGATCAATGAGGTCTGCCGCAGCTCTGAACGCGCTCGTCACCGATGCCGCGCACGGTCTGCTCGCAGCGCCATGCGTCGCCGTCGCGCGTCGATCGAAAACAGATTGTAGGCCGCGGCCGGATAATGCCGATGCGCGCAGCGCCGAGGCCGAGGGCACGCCGATCGCGGGGATCTTGCCGTTCGGCCCGTCGAACCACATCGTCGAATGGATGTGGTCGTGGCCGTGCAGGACCAGCTCCACGCCGTGCTGCTTCAGCAGCGCGCAGCAGCTTTGCAGAATCGGTCAGCCGCTTGACGCGCGGATCCGAGTGCAGGGGATGATGCACCAGCAGCACGCGAAAGCGCCTGCTCGGCGGACAGTTCGCGCAAGCATCGCGTTCGAGCGCATCGAGCTGGGCGCGGCCGAGCCGGCCGGTCGCCATCAGGGGCGGCGTCGGCACCGCCGAGGACACGCCGATCAGCGCCAGCGGTCCGCGCCGGCGCAGCGAACGGAAACGGCGCGCCGTCGCCGCCGCCATCGCCGCGCAGATAGTCGCCCAACGCGCTCGGCGAAGCGATGCCGCGTGGCGCGCACATAGGCGTCGTGATTGCCGGGAATGACGGTGACGTGCTCCGGCGCGCCGACGCTTTCGAGCCAGGCCCGCGCCGGCGCGAACTCCGCCTCCAGCGCCAGATTGACGAGATCGCCGGTGACCGCGATGTGGTCCGGCCGCTTGCGCCTGCATGTCGGCGACCAGCGCGTCCAGCACCTCGCGGCGGTGATATTTGTGGCGGTTGCGGGTCCAGTTGAGATAGCCGAGCGCGCGCTTGCCGGCGAGATCGCGCAGCCGCGCCGCCGGCAGCGGCGGCAGATGCGGATCGGACAAATGCGCCAGCGTGAAGGCCGCCATCACAGTCCAGCTCGGTGCTGCCTGTGATATGACCGCTGCACGGTCATTTCGCGATATCCCGAAATCCGCAATCTATTGGCAAGCCGGCCGCATCCGCGCAAGGATCAAACGTCGATGTCCGCTGTCCATCGAGGTTCGGTGACGGCCCTGCAGGACCTGCGAAAGCGCTTCGAGCCGCTGCTGCGGCGGGTTTTTCACCTCTATTGGCGGCTCGCCCGCGGCATGACGCTCGGGGTCCGCGCGCGTGGTGCTCGATGGCGACAACAAGGTGTTTCTGGTCAAGCACAGCTACGTCACCGGCTGGCATCTGCCGGGCGGCGGCGTCGAGGTCGGCGAGACCTTTCTCGAAGCGCTGCGGCGCGAATTGATGGAGGAGGGGCGGATCGAGCTGACGGGCGAGCCGGCGCTGCATGGCCTGTTCTTCAACAGCCACGTCTCCCGCCGCGACCATGTCGCGGTCTACGTCGTCAGGCAGTTCCGGCAGGACCGCCTGCCGGAGCCCAATCGCGAGATCGTGGCCTGCGGCTTCTTCGATGCCGGCGCGCTGCCGGCCGAGACCACCGAGGGCACGCGCCTGCGGATCGCCGAAGTGCTCGACGGCACGAGCGCCGATCGCGACCTGGCGCTAGGATCGGCTGCATGCTGGTTACGCCGTCATCGCAGCAGCCTCGAAGCGCAGGCGTCGGGACGGCCAGGCTGAATGACGATGCCTGAAGATCATCTGTGCGGCTTCGGCTTCCTGCTGATGCTGGCGAGCAACGTCTGGTCGATCTCGCGCTGGAGCGAAAGCCGCGGCGTCTATGACGACATCTGCTATCTGCGGCAGGCGCATCTGTTCCAGCGATTCGGTCTGGCGTGGCTCGACACCAACATTGCCAGGGACGACGACCACTATCTTGCCGGCAAGCTGAAGGCGATCGGCTTTCCGGACTGGAATGATCCGTCGAGCGATTGCCGTGCCACACCTTGATGCCGACGACGAACAAATGCGTCATGCAATATCCGCCGGGGACCGGCTTTGTGCTGGCGCTGTTTCCCGCCGGCTTTCAGGTGATCCCGCTCTACGTCACTGGCGATCGTCGTCGTCTTCGGCTTTGCGCTGCTGGCGCTGATCTACGCGCGCGCACCGGCTTCAGCTGACGCTCGCCGCGGCGTTCGGCTGTCGCGCGCGATCTATCTGATGATCAATCCGACCAAGGCGAGCTATTCGGTGGCGCCGACCATGATGGTCTGCGCGCTCGCGGGCTTTCTGACCGCAAGGCTGTTCGCGGCTGAGCCGCGGCATCGGCTGCTGCTTGTCGCGGCGCTGGTCGGCCTGCTGATCGGCCTCTCCGTCAATTTCCGCCTGCCGAACCTGTTTCTGGCGGCGGGCTATTGCCTGTTCTTCCTCGGCGCGTTCCTGCTGGCGCGAAACAAGCGAGACCTTCCTGCAAGGCGCTGGCGTTCGGCGTCGCATTCCTGATCGGGATGGCGCCGACGCTGATCGCGAACGCGATCAATGCGGGAAGTCCGTTCGCGACGACCTATGGCGGCGTCGACGTCGCGCCGCCCGAGCTGAATCCGGCGTGCTCTGGCAGCTATCTCGTCGACGTGCAGTTCACCTTGCTGGTGATCGCGGTCGCGTGGACCGCCTGGTCTGTGGCGCTGTCGATCAGGCAGCGCGCAGGCAGGTTGCGCTGCTGGTCGCGGCCAATCTCGCGGTGAACCTGATCTTCTTCATGACCCATCCGATCTTCACGCCCTATTACATTATTCCGATCGACATGCTTTCGCTCTGGACCCTGCTGTTCGCAACGCTCGGTCTGCGCGGCGGACGGCCGCGGAAGCCGGCCTTGCCGCAACCGGCCAAAGCCTGATTGCGGTATAAGCGACTCCATGGACAGGCTTGATTCGGTGAGCGCTGCAATGACGACGCAGCAGCGTTGCGGATCGCGGTTCTGGTGCCGTGCTTCAACGAGGAAGCCGCCGATCGCGACCGTGGTCGCCGATTTTCGCAAAGGCGCTGCCGACGGCCGAAATCTTCGTCTACGACAACAATTCGACGGATCGCACCGTCGAGGTCGCGCGCGCGGCCGGCGCCGAGGTGCGCAGCGAGCGCCGCCAGGGCAAGGGCCATGTGGTGCGGCGGATGTTCGCCGATGTCGATGCCGACATCTACGTGCTGGTCGATGGCGATGCGACCTATGACGCGCCGAGCGCGCCGCGCATGATCGATGCGCTGGTCAACGATCATCTCGACATGGTGGTGGGCTTTCGCGTCGATCAGATCGGTCGCCGCCTACCGGCCCGGCCACCGCACCGGCAACTGGATGCTGACGAGCTTTCTCTCCATCGGTGTTCGGCCAGGCGTTCAAGGATATCCTGTCCGGCTACCGCGTGTTCTCGCGCCGCTTCGTCAAATCCTTTCCGGTGCTGTCGGATGGTTTCGAGATCGAAACCGAGCTCAGCGTGCACGCGCTGGAACTGGCGCTGCCGGTGGCGGAGATCGAGACGCCCTATTATGCGCGGCCCGAAGGATCGTTCAGCAAGCTCAACACCTGGCGCGACGGCTTCCGGATTCTCGGCACCATCCTGAAACTCTACCGGTCGGAAAAGCCGCTGCGGTTCTTCACCGTCGATCGGCGTCTTCCTGACGCTGGTTTCGATCGGCCTCGCGATCCCGTCATCATCACCTATCTCGAGGAGGGCATCGTGCCGCGGCTGCCGACCGCGGTGCTGTCGATGGGCCTGATGATCGTGGCGGTGCTGTCGGTCTCCTCGGGGCTGGTGCTGGATACGGTGACGCGCGGCCGCCGCGAGATGAAGCTGCTGGCCTATCTGTCCCAGCCGGCCATCAACAAGAATTGAGGCAGCTCGAGATTTGGCGCGGCGCCGGCGATGGACCGCGCCGCCGCCAGATGCTATCCCGCGCCTCATCATGAGCGATCTCTCTCGTCACCATACTGGCCGAAACGCCGAAGGACGCGCAGGCGATCGAACGCCTGCACGAGCGCACCTTCGGGCCCGGCCGCTTCGTGCTGAGCGCCTACCGGCTGCGCGAGCATGTCGATCACCTGCTCGATCTGTCGTTCACGGCGCGGATCGGCACGCTGCTGGTCGGCTCGGTGCGCCAGTTGCCGATCTGCATCGGCGACACGCCGGCCCTGATGCTCGGGCCGCTGACGGTCGAGCCGCCGTTTCGCAGCCGCGGCGTCGGCCGCGTGCTGCTCGATCGCGCGCTGCAGGACGCCAAGGCAAAGGGCCATCGCCTCGTCGTTCTGGTCGGCGACGAACCCTATTACAGCCGCGTCGGCTTCAAGGTCATGCCGAAGGGACGGGCGATCATGCCGGGTCCGGTCGATTACAGCCGCCTGCTGGTGGCGGAGCTGGTCGAGGGCGCCTTCGACGGCGTCTCCGGCGATATCCGGCCGGACTGGAGCAAGGCGCGGTAGCGCGCATCGGCCGGGACGATGGACCGCCGGCGTCGTTCGTCAGCGGAGATTTCCCGACGCCGGCGCTGGCCGGCCTACCTGCTGCCTGCTGCAATTCGCGCCGGAACTCCTCGCGCTTTTCGTGGATGGAGGCGACGACCAGCCCCATCGCCACGCCGAGGCCGATCAGGGCTGCTTCGGACAACAGCAAGCTTGCTTCGATGGTCTCCGGCACGGCGTCGGTGACGCCGATCTGATAGAGATGCCGCGCATGCTCGGCGTCACGGGCGCGCGACACGATCGGCATGTCCCGCCTGAGCGCGCGGACCTGCGGCGACGATTTCGTCGATGCCCTTGGCTTCGCCGATGGTGACGATGACCGCCGCCGCCTCCATGAGGCCGCAGCTCTTCAAGAACTCCGGATTTGTCGCGTCGCCGTAATAGACGGTGCGCCCCTGCCGTCGCTGCTCCGGAACGGCCGCGGCGTCGTTATCGACGGCAAGATACTCGAACTTGGTGCCGATCCAGCATCGACGCAGACGACCTGTCCGACCCGGCCGTGCCCGATCGACAATGGCGTGGCCACTGCCTCCGCTCGGCGCAACGGCAAGCTCGGGATCGAGCGGCTTGTCGTCGCGCACCATCGGCGACCAGCCGCCGCGCGACGATGGGAAAGCGCGGGAGTGAGCATCATGGTCAGCGATGTCAGCGCGACCGTGAAGCTCGACACGTTGGCATCGATCAGACCGAGCGTCGTCGCCATGCCGATCGCGACGAAGGCGAACTCGCCGCCCGGGCCGAGCAGCAGGCCCGACTTCGATGGACGCCGCGCCACGGACAGACGAAACAGCCGGGCGAGGCCGATCGAGGATGACGGCTTTCACGGCGATGAGTCCGACGGCGCGCCCAATCAGCCAGAGCGGATCGCGGGCGAAGCTCGCGGAAATCGATGTTCATGCCGACCGTGAAAAAGAACAGGCCGAGCAGAAGGCCCTTGAAGGGATCGATGGCGGTCTCGATCGCCTTGCGGAATTCCGTCTCGGCGAGCAGCAGGCCGGCGACGAAGGCGCCGAGCGCCATCGAGAAGCCGGCCACGCCCGGCGGCCACGCCGGCTGCGACGATCACGAACAGCGTCGTGGCCACGAACAGATCGCTCATGCCGGCTGATGCGACCAGACGGAACAGCGGCCTGCATCACCGACGCGGCCGACAATGACGATCACGCCGAGCGCGAGTGGCGGCGTTCGTCAGCGCCAGCGATGAGTGTCGCGACGACCGAACCGGCCTCGCCCGTGCCGAAGATGGAGATGAAAAGCAGGAGCGGAGCGACCGCCAGATCCTGCGCCAGCAAGGTCGCGAAGCTGGCCCGGCCCGCGCTTGTGTTCAGCCGTCCGCTGTCTGGAAAGCAGCTCGACGACGATGGCGGTTGAGGACAGAGCGAGGCAGCGCACCGAGGATGAGCGCCACCGGCGGCTTGCTGCCGGCCAGGGCTGCGATGCCGCCGATCACCGCGGCCGAGAGCGACGATCTGCGAGACCGCCGAGCCCGAAGATCAGGCGGCGCATCGCCTTCAGTCGCTCGTAGGATAGCTCCATGCCGATCAGGAACAGCAGGAACACGATGCCAAGGTCTGCGAAAGCCGGAGACGTTCTTGCGCATCGACCACGGTGAACCAATAGAGAAACGGGAAGCTTCCGATGAACGATCCCAACTCCGAGAGGACCCAGGATCGCGCCGGCTCCGAGATAACCGAGGACGGGATTGAAGCCGAACCGGCGCACCAGCGGGAATGACGATGCCGGCCGTGCCGAGCAAGACGAGAGCGTCGCTATAGACGTGGATATTGATCGGCGCGGGCATCTATCCTTGTTCATCCGCTCGGGCGAGATACATGTGACGGAGGATCGGCCCTGGTAGCCGCTCGTCATGCAGACGTTAGCCGGTACGACCGGCTAACGCCACCCATCAGCGAGTGCCTTAGAACTTCAGATTCGCGAACGCCCGCACGCCGATGCCCGGCAGCAGAACCTCGTCCTTGGTGTAGGACACCGAATTGCGGATGTTCTCGTTCAACAGGTTGTTGCCGACGAGGCCGACCGTCATTTCGCGGGCGCCGAACCAGGACGGATCGAGCTTGGTCTTGTAGCTGACCTCCGCCTTCAGCAGATTATAGCCTGCGGTCGGCGTCTCGCCGATCGGCGGCGATATCGTTCTGCGCGAAGGCGTGCAGCAGGTTGATCGCGCATCAGCCAGTTGGCATCGCGCCAGAACACGCCGCCGCCGACGCGCACCGGCGGAATCCGCGGAACGTTGGTGCCGTCGGTGAAGGTGGCGCGAACGACGTCGAACTGGTCCTCGATGCCCCAGATGCCGCCGTAGAGCGGCCCGATATCGAGCTGGCTCTGGAATTCGCCGCCGCGGAAGATCGCGTCGCGCTGCGAATAGATCGCCTGGTTGAGCTCGAGCGGCGGCCGGATCGGCAGGATCGACGCAAGCGGCATCCGTCGCAGGTGTTGCCGGTCAGCCGGCGGAAGATGAAGCCGTTGAACTTGCGTGTAGTAGCCGGTGAGCTTCGAACCGCAACGGCCCGGTCGCCCGCCGCAATCCGATCTCGATCGATTTGGCGGTTTCGATGCCGAGATTGGGATTGCCGATGTCGAAGGTGGCGGTCGCGTCGTGCGCGCCGCGCGAAAACAGTTCGGCCGGCTTTGGCGCGCGCTCGACATATTGCGCGGTGATGCTGGCGACCAGATCGCCACGGCAGATTCTGGATCAGGCCGATGCTCGCGCTCTTCGGCGTGAAGTGCAGATTGCGCGCGCGTGGCGGGACCGATGTCGCGGGATTGGCGTTGAGGTCGAACAGCGTCCGGAATGAATGCCGGCGTCGTTCCGGAGAGGTTGACATGCTCGATGCGGCCGGCGATCTGCGCCTTGGTGCGTCTCGGTGAATTTGAACTCGTTGAAGACGTAGCCGGCGACCCTGTTGTTGCTGTTCGGGTCCCACAACCCGTTGAGCGGGCTGCCTGGATCGTCCGGGCTCGGCGCCGTCAGTTCCTGATGCCCGGCCTGCAGGCCGAACGCGGTCGTGACGGCGGCAAAGCGCGCGTTGAACGGCATCAGCTGCACTTCGACGCGGCCTTCCTGCTCCTTGTTGGTAAAGGTCTGCCGCACGCCGAGCGTCGTCGGATCGGCGGGATCGGCGAGCCCGATCTCGTTGTGCTTGTAGTCGGTGGCGCCGGCCCAGAAGCGTACCGCGTCGATCGCCGCCGCGTCGGGCCGGTATTCGCCCTTGGCGGTGAATTTGGTCTGGTGCGCGTCGATGCGGGTCTGGTGATCGGCGCCGTCGATGCCGGGGATGCGATAGAGCGCGTCGTTCTGCGTGATCGCAGCGCCGATGAAGCCGCCATGGAAGATATAGGAGCCGCCGATCGACGCGCCGTCCGCCTGCGTCGCCGAATTCGGCTGGCGGCCGTTGACCGGCCGTGTCTGGATCGAACAGATACGGATAGCTCGGGATGCTGTAGTCGCCGGCCTTGCGGCCATAGGCGTCGGCGTGAAGCGCGAAATTGCCGCCGCCGGCATCGAGCAGGATGCCGCCATCGACACCGCGGTCGACCGAACTGACGGCCGTTCGCGTTTCGACCGTGACGCAGGCCGGCGATTGCGCATCTGCCAGCGGCGCCTTGGCCGGCAGTCCGTAGGTCTGGAACGGCGCGGCCGCGCATGACGGCAGGGCGTCCGGAATGCGGTTGTTGGTCGCGCTGACGACGCCGCCGATCGATGTCGATCCGTAGCGCAGCGCCGCCGGTCCGCGGATCACTTCGACCTGGTTGGTCGCCAGCGGATCGATCGGCACGAAATGGTCCTCGCCGAGATCGGAGGCGCCGCCGGCGCTGGTGCCGTTTTCGACGATGCCGACGCGATTGACGTCGAGGCCGCGGATGATCGGCCGGCTCGAGGCGCCCGGCGCGAAGCTGGAGCCGGTAATGCCGGGCTTGGAGAACAGGAGATCGCCGAGCTGGGCGCCGCCCTCGCGGCGGATTTCCTCGTTCGGCACGACGGTGACGGTTGCGAATTGATCGGTCACGATCGGGCAGCACGCCCTGCTGAGGCGCGGCGAGCAGCGGGCGCTGGCTGCGGCTGGCTGGCGCCGCGCTCGCGGTTGCGGCCGGGCGCCGTGCGGGCGACGCGCACCGGCGTGCGCGACGGAACGACGGCTTGTCGCCGCACGATCGGGCTCGGCGCCGTCACGGTGATTTCGGGCAGTTGCGTGAGGCGGTCGGCGCAGCGGCGTCCTGGGCCATTGCGCTGCTGCCATCGCGCACAGCAGATCAGCCAGCTTGCGTCCACCGAATATGGAACGCCTCGTTCTCTGATAAGCGTCGCCAATTGTCATCGTCCCGATCCTGATTGCCGTCGATGTGCGACGGATCGATTTCGATTTATCCTCGGTGGATCGGCCACGCATGACGCGGCGATCCCTCGGGGTCATCAATCAATCGATGTCAGGAGGCGGGAGGCGCGCGGGACTGGAACGCGAGCGCGAGCGGAGTTCAGATGGGCGAACTCGGCGTCGGTGGTCAGGTACAGAAGTTCGATCGCCTGCGGCAGCAACAGCAGCGGCGGCGTCGCGAACAGCACCGTTGTTCGCCAGCGCGATGACGGCGCAGATCGCGCAGGCGTCAGCCTGCTGCTGGTCGGGATCGTGGTTGGACGCAGGCTGCTGCTGAGCGGCCTCGCCGGCCGCGTCGGCTGCGGACAGGCTGTTGGCGCGAGACCAGATCGGCCTGCGTCAGCCTGGTCGCTGCCTGCGCGGCCGCCCGCGTGGAAATGCCCGAACGACAGCGCAAACTGGATCGCCAGCGCAAACAGCGCAAGCCGCGAGCCATGTTTGATGTTCGACCGGAACCACTTCATGCGATAGACGCCCGCATCGCCGGAAGGCCGAAGGCATCTCGGCCGCCCCGATGTTATAATACTACATCACCGGGATCGGCGCGAGGTGTCAACCGTGGTCGCATCGGCGCGTGTCGTGCAGAATTCGGCAAGCGAGGTGTGTGATTGCACGCAACGCCAGGCGACGCGGCGCAAGCTTGACGATCAGCGCCCCTCGCGCAGCCAGGTCGCCGCGAACGCGCCGAGCAGCAGCAGCAAGCCGATCAGGCCGGCGAACATCGGCAGCACGCCGACGCCCCTGACGACGCTCGCATCGCGCATCTTCACGCCCATCCAGCCGTCGCCGTGAAAGATGCTGGATGCGCGCACCGGCACGATGCGCGGCAGGTCGATGCTGCGAGCCATCGACGACGCGCCGCGCGTCGCCGCCGGTGGCCTGCGTCAGCGGTTTCAGCATCTCGGTGGTGGAGGTGACTTCCGAAAATTCCTTCGGGTTGGTCGGGCCGACATTGATCAAGCGCTTTCAGCGTGCCGTCGGTTGCCTGCCACAGACCGAGTTCGTTCGCGGGAATCGTCGAGCGCCAGGTGCCGGGCTCGCTGGCGCTCAGCGTCAGTTCGCGCGTGGCGCCGCGTCGGCGACGTCACCGTCACCGGCGCGACGCTGTCCGCCATGGTCTGGCGCAGCACCACGAGATCCTGCCCTGGACCTGCAGGCGCAGCGCCTCTTCGTCGAGATCAGGCTGCTTCATCAGCCAATGCGAC